>Ga0194043_1000612_pt1 | contig 19897 bp, 13 predicted proteins | sample JunL4415m_MetaG_FD_161274 | JGI IMG/M metagenome (GOLD analysis project Ga0194043, IMG submission 161274) | Anoxic zone freshwater microbial communities from boreal shield lake in IISD Experimental Lakes Area, Ontario, Canada - Jun2016-L442-15m | ecosystem: Environmental > Aquatic > Freshwater >...
CGACCATGCTGGCGCGACGGAGGTGGGGCCGTGGGGCGTGGGCGATCTCGCGGGCCGCGGTCTCCACGTGATCGAGCCCTGGTTTCACGCTGAATTCTTAAGCGTGGAGACTGGCCGCGCCGCCGGGCCCGGCCAGCTTGCGGAACTGGTGCTGACAACGCTCGGCCGCGTTGGTGCGCCAGTAATCCGCTACCGTACCGGAGACCTTGTGCGGCCCCAATGGCCGACCCCCGAGGAGATCGGAGTGGGGGCCAGTCCCTGGGTGCAGCTCGAAGGGGGCATCCTCGGCCGCGTTGACGACATGCTCGTGGTCCGCGGCGTGAATGTCTTCCCGGGGGCGATCGATGGCATTGTTCGCAGCTTTCCGGAGATCGTCGAATACCGGCTCACCGTCTCGACTCGCGAAAGCCTCGACGTGTTAAAGCTTGAAATCGAGGATCGGCTCGAGGATCCCGGCCGCCTGGTGGTTGAGCTCCAGGTGCGGCTCGGACTGCGGGTGGATGTGGTCACTGTGCCCAGCGGCAGCCTGCCCCGGTTTGATGGCAAGGGGCGACGGATCATCGACCACCGCACCACCAGACACTCGTTCACCAGACACCAGGGATAAACATGAAACACCCCGTGCCCCAATCAATCAGCCGCATCGCTCAGGGCGGCATTGAGGTCGCCTGGAGCGATGGGTCAAAGGGCACCTATTCGCCGCGCCTGTTGCGAGACGCCTGTCCCTGCGCGACCTGCCGCGAACAGCGGGTACAGCGGGTAGAGCAGGCACCACCAGCTCTGAAGACCTTGCTCACTGTGCTCAAGCCTGAAGAGGTGGCGCCGCTAGCGATCGCGGGCATGAAGCCTGTCGGTCAATATGCCTATTCGATAGAGTTCTCTGACGGCCACTCCAGCGGCATCTACACTCTCGAATACCTCCGCGAGTTGGCGTGAACTGACTTCACGCGAAACATGGCCCTCCAGGCCATTTTCGCTTGGCAAACACTGTTTGCAGGTGCTCGCGTCGCATCCTTGCGACGCAATCTTCTGTCTTCACGCGAAACATGGCCATCCCGGCCATTTTCGCTTGGCAAACACTGTTTGCTGGTGCTCGCGTCGCATCCTTGCGACGCAATCTTCTGCCTTGCGTGGAAATTTTTCCAACTTGTGCGCTTCAGGCCATCGGCAAGTTGGGGAAACTTATCCCACGGGGAAAAACGGTAGGCCGCAGGCGGCGGCGTTGATCACGGCGGCAATGCGAACGGCGTCGTGGCAGGCATCCTCGCTCACGCCGAGATGCAAGAGGCTCGCCTCGTGATTCTTGAGGCAGAATTCACAGCCCGCGAGGGCCGCACAGCCGAGGCTCATCAGCTCGAAGTCGGCCTTGCTCGTGGCCGGCTGGGCCATGCGGCTCATGCGAAGGCGGGGGGGCCTCGCTTCGTAACTTTCCTTGCCGAGCATGTGGCGGAAGCGGTAGTAGACCGTGTTCATTGCCATCAGGCCCGCAGCGGCGGTGGCGTCGGAGATCACTGGGGCTGCGGCGGCCGGGTCGCCGGCGCGGAGGTCTGCTTCGAGGGCAACGACGAGGGGCTGGCACCGCACGAAGGCAGCGGCCGCCAGCGCGACGCCGAACGCCTGCGCCGGCTGCAGATTTTCGCCAACGAGCACGCTTGTCAGGTTCAGGCGAACATCTTTGAGTTCATCGGGCAGCGTGTCGCCAAGGGCTTCAATCGCCGGGGTTGGAATCGTCATCGAAATAGTTCCGGTGGGCCGCGGGGCAGGGAGTGAACCGTGCGAATAGCGACGAATTGTAGCCCTTCGTTGAAGACTTGGGGGGCGGGATGCTAACCTCTGGAAGTTTTGCGCCCACCTCCGGTTTTTTTACTGGTTTCCTGAATGCCCCGCCGTGCTGATCTCCACACGATTCTGCTGATTGGTTCCGGGCCCATTGTCATCGGACAGGCCTGCGAATTCGACTATTCCGGCACCCAGGCCTGCAAGGCCCTCCGCGAGGACGGCTACCGCGTCGTGCTGGTGAACTCAAATCCGGCCACGATCATGACCGACCCGGGCACGGCCGATCGCACCTACATCGAGCCGCTGACATGGCAGATGCTTGAGAAGGTGATCGAGATTGAGAAGCCCGATGCGGTGCTGCCGACGCTTGGCGGGCAGACCGCGCTCAATCTGGCCCTTGAGCTTGAGCGTCATGGTGTGCTCGCAAAGCATGGCGTGGAGATGATCGGTGCCCGGGCCGACGCGATCCGCCGTGGCGAGGACCGCGAGATATTCAAGGAGACGATGCGAAAGATCGGCCTCGAAACCTGCCGGGGCCGGATTGTAAAGTCGCTCGCGGAGGCCCGCGCGGTGCTTTCCGAGATCGGCTTGCCCGCCGTGATTCGTCCGAGCTTCACGCTTGGCGGCTCGGGTTCTGGCATCGCATTCAACCGCGAGGAGTTCGACCAAAAGGTGCAGCGTGGCCTCGACCTTTCGCCGGTGAGTGAGGTGCTCGTCGAGGAATCGATCCTCGGCTGGAAGGAATACGAGATGGAGGTGATGCGCGACGCCGACGACAACGCCGTCGTGATCTGCTCCATCGAGAATTTCGATCCCTGCGGCATCCACACCGGCGACTCGATCACCGTCGCCCCGGCGCTGACGCTTACCGACCGGCAGTATCAGCGGATGCGAGACGCCAGCTTTGCCGTGATCCGGGCGGTCGGCGTCGAGACGGGCGGTTCAAATATCCAGTTTGCAGTGGAGCCCCAGACCGGTCGGATGATCGTCATTGAGATGAATCCCCGCGTCAGCCGGTCGAGCGCACTGGCGAGCAAGGCTACCGGTTTTCCGATCGCGAAGATCGCCGCCAAACTGGCCGTGGGCTGGAGGCTCCACGAACTGCCCAACGACATCACGCGGCGGACAAAGGCCTGCTTCGAGCCCTCGATCGACTACGTCGTCGTGAAGGTGCCTCGATTTGCGTTTGAGAAATTCCCCGAGGCCGATAGCCGGCTGACCACGCAGATGAAGAGTGTGGGCGAGACAATGGCAATCGGCCGGACGTTTAAGGAGGCCTTCCAGAAGGCGCTCCGCGGGCTGGAGGTCGGCAGCTTTGGCTTCGGCTGCGACAACAAGGACCTCTGGGGCACCGCCGCCGAGCCGTCGCTCGACGACATCCGAGCCCGCGTAGCCACTGCCGATCCCGACCGGGTCTGGTATCTGCGCTACGCGCTCAAGGCCGGCATGACGGTCGACGAGTTGCATGGCCTCACCGCCATCGACCGCTGGTTCCTCGATCAGCTTCAACAGCTGGTGGAGATTGAGACCCTGATCCGCACCGCCGGCTCATTGGGGGCGCTGGACAATGCTCTCATGCGGCAGTCGAAGCAGGCCGGCTTCTCCGACCGGCAGCTCGCCGTGATGCTCGACGCAACGGAGATGGATGTCCGCGAAGACCGCAAACGCCGCGGCATCAACGCCACGTATAAGTCGGTCGACACCTGCGCCGCCGAGTTTGAGGCCCAGACGCCCTACTTCTACTCCACGTGGGAAGACGAGGACGAAACCCCCGCCAAGGAACCGGGCAGAAAGCGGGTGATGATCCTCGGCGGCGGGCCCAACCGCATCGGTCAGGGGATTGAGTTTGACTACTGCTGCTGCCACGCCAGCTTCGCGCTCCGCGAGATGGGAATCGAGAGCGTGATGGTCAACTCGAATCCCGAGACGGTAAGCACTGACTACGACACCAGCGACATGCTCTTCTTCGAGCCGCTTACCTGCGAGGATGTGCTCAATATCGCCGACCGCATCCAGCCCGACGGCGTGATCGTGCAGCTCGGCGGGCAGACGCCGCTCAACCTCGCCCGGGCCCTCCATTCCGCCGGCCTGCCGATCATCGGCACGACCGTCGACACGATCGAAATGGCAGAGGATCGGGAGAAGTTTCGCGGACTCCTCGACCGGCTCCAGCTCAAGCAGCCGGCCAGTGGCATCGCGCGGACGCTGGAACAGGCCCGCCGTGAAGTAGCCCGGATCGGCTTCCCGTCGCTCGTGCGGCCGAGTTACGTGCTCGGCGGCCGCGCCATGGAAATCTGCTACGACCACGTGCAGTTCGAACGCTATGTGGCCGAGGCGTTTGCGGTGGCCCAGGGGCAGCCGGTGCTGATCGACCGCTTTCTTGAGGATGCGATCGAGGTCGACGTCGACTGCATCTGCGACGGCCGCGACGTGATCATTGCTGGCGTGCTGGAGCACATCGAGGAGGCCGGCGTCCACTCCGGTGACTCGGCCTGCTGCATCCCGCCCCACAGCCTGTCGCCCGAGGTGGTCGCAGAGATCAAGCAGGCAGCGGCTCGAATGGCGCGGAGCCTCGGCGTGATTGGGCTCATGAACGTGCAGTTTGCCGTCAAGAAGGAGGACGGCCGGCCGACGCTCTACGTCATCGAGGTCAATCCGCGGGCCAGTCGCACGGTGCCGTTTGTCGCCAAGGCGACGGGCATGGCGGTGGCGAAGGTGGCGGTGAAGGTCATGGCCGGGGTGACGCTGGCAGAGCAGGGGATCGTGTCCGATCCGGTGCCGGCCCACGTGAGTGTCAAGGAGAGCGTGTTTCCGTTTGTGAAGTTTGCTGGTGTCGACATCGCGCTGGGCCCTGAGATGCGGAGTACTGGCGAGGTGATGGGCGTGAGCGATCGCTTCAGCATCGCCTTTGCCAAGAGCCAGATCGCCGCTGGCATTCTCCTGCCGGAGAAGGGCCGAATCTTCCTGAGCGTCGCCAGCCCGCAGGCCAAGGAGATGATGGTGGGAATGGCCCACCGGCTGATCGCGCTCGGCTTCGAACTGATCGCGACATCGGGGACCGCACGAGCCCTCACCGAGGCGGGCATCACTGTCGAGATCGTGAAAAAACTGCAGGAGGGGCATCCGAATCTGCTCGACTCGCTGATCGATGGCCGCGTGCAACTGATCTTCAACACACCGCGGGGCAAAGGGGCGCGGACCGACGAGGGGCGAATTCGGGCGGCCAGTGTGCTCTATGGCGTGCCCTGCATCACGACGCTGCCGGCGGCCGAGGCCTGCGTGCTGGCCATGGAGGCGCTCCGCACGGAAGAGCTTGGTGTGCAGGCGATCCAGGACCGCTTCCCGGAGGTCGCCACGGCGGGCTGCGAGTAGTTCTTGACGGGCTGCGAATAGATGCCTTGTGGCGGCAAGTTTTCTCACGTGCTGAATGCGGGTTGTTGTCTTCTGTGGCACTGCCCCGCCGGGACGGCAGAAGTCTCGTCGCGGTGTCTTTTTCGCCGTGGACTTGTGTGGCACTGCCATGCTTCCAGGGGGCGAAAAATCCAAAAGCTTCTCGAGCTTCCGCCGCTCCCGTCTCCGGCTGGGGAATGGCTCGTTTTCCTCAGGAAAAGGTGCCTGTCCCCGTCTGGGTCCCGTCTGGGTCCCGTCTGGGTCTTGGTGCTGGTATCTTCCAGTATGTCTCTCTCCTTTCCCGCTGTGCCTCCCGCGCCCCGGCCGTTGCCGGCGCCTGCGCTCGACGAACCCCCGCGGCTGACCGCGCGGACGCTCGAAGGCCTCGAGTGGATCCTCGCACACGAACTTGAGCAGGTGGGCGCGACCGATCTCCGCATCGGCCGGCGAACGATCGAGTTTTCCGCCGCCCCGGGCCGCGAACGAGAGACACTCTACCGGGCCGTGCTCGAAAGCCGCACGGCGATCCGCGTGCTTGAGCCACTCGGCCGATTTCACGTCGACTCCCCCGAATCGCTCTACCGCGCCATGCAGAAGGTTGACTGGACCGAACAGCTGAGGACATCCGACACACTCCGGGTCGACGCTGCCATCCACGACACCTGTCTCACGCATTCACTCTATGCCGCGCAGATCGTCAAAGACGCGATCGTTGACCAGCTCCGCACGCCCAGCGGTAAGCGGCCGAGCGTTCAGCTGCGCGGGGCAACGCTCCGGCTCGGCCTCCATCTCGTCGGCGAGACCGCAACGATCTTTCGTGATGCTGCCGGCCGCTCGCTCCACCAACGCGGCTGGCGAATGGGGGAGGTCGAAGCGCCTCTCTCCGAGGTGCTCGCCGCCGGCATCCTCGCGATTGCGGGCTGGTGGCGGCTCGGCAAACTGGTCAGCGAGGCATCTAGCAGGGAGTCAACGAGTCGAGAGCCATTGAACGAGGCATCTAGCAGGGAGTCAACGAGTCGAGAGCCATTGAACGAGGCATCTAGCAGGGAGTCAACGAGTCGAGAGCCATTGAACGAGGCATCTAGCAGGGAGTCAACGAGTCGAGAGCCATTGAACGAGGCATCTAGCGGCGTGCTTCTACTAGACCCGATGTGCGGCTCCGGCACGCTCGTGATCGAGGCGGCCACGATCGCGGCTGGGATTGCGCCGGGGCTTTATCGCGCGCGGCGGAAGGCAAACGGCTTCTACCGGTTTCGCGACTGCGACCGGCCGCTCTTCGATCGGCTGGTGGCCGAACTGGAGGCGCGGGTTAGGCAGCCGGTCAGCAGCTTTTACGCAAGCGACCTCGATCCCCGGGCCGTCGCCGCGGCCAGAGCCTGCGCTGAGGCGGCGGGGGTGGGCTCGGCGATCACGCTCGAACACAAGCACTTTGAAGAGGTGCGGCCGGCCGGCGACACAGGCCTGGTGATCACCAATCCGCCCTACGGTGAGCGGCTGCCGCTGCCGCGTTCAGCGGCCTTCTTCCGCCGGTTTGGCGACTGGCTCGTGCAACACTGCGGTGGCTGGGGAGCCGCAATTCTGGCGGCCGACACGCCGGCGGCCGGCCAACTCGGGCTGCGACCCACGTACCGCATTCCGCTTTCCAACGGCCCGATCCCCTGCCGGCTCCTGGAGGTGGAGATCCGGCGACGATACAACAACCCTGCAAGCGTAAACCATGCTGACGTCGTGAACAGGTCGCCAGACGCGCCGGCCGATTCGCCGGCCGATCTGCTGGCTCATTCGCCTGTCGATTCGGTTGGCGAGACGTCCTCTCCGCAAGAGTTGGCAATCCGACTGAACCGCGAGGTCGGCCGCGAGCCTTTCCGCAGCGGCCGAAATGTTGCTGACCAGATCGGCGACTTCCGCCGTCGGCTTGCCAAGCGGTTCAAGCATCTCTCCAAGTGGGCGCGGCGGCAGGGGCTCGAGGCATTTCGGATCTACGACCGCGACATTCCCGAGATCCCGCTGGTCATCGATTGGTATGCCGGCTGGCTGCATGCGGCAGAATATGAGCGGCCACATGACCGTACCGACATCGAGCACGATGTCTGGCTTGACCGAATGATCGAGGCGGCGGCTGCCGAACTCGGAGTTCCGGCCATGCAGACCTTCTTGAAGGTTCGGCGCCGGCAGCGGGATGGCGGACAGTATGAGAAGGTCGACCAGCGGAAGGCGGCGCTCACGGTGAAGGAGGGAGATCTCAGCTTCGAGGTCAACCTCTCCGACTATCTCGATACAGGACTCTTTCTCGATCACCGGCAGACGCGGGCCATGGTCCGCGGTGAAGCCGATGGCAAGCGGATGCTCAATCTCTTCAGCTATACAGGGAGTTTCTCGGTGTCGGCGGCCGCGGGCGGCGCGAAGGAGACAGTGAGCGTCGATCTCTCCAACACGTACCTCGACTGGACGCGGACAAACCTCGCCAAGAACGGTTTCAAGGACGCGGGCCGGCACCGGCTTGTGCGGGACGAGGCCCGCTCGTTTCTCGAGTACCGGGCGATCCGGGGCGAGCCGCTGTTCGACCTGGCGGTGGTTGATCCGCCGACCTACTCGCGGTCGGCCAAGAGCGAGACGCCCTGGGACATCCAGCGGGATCATGCCGATCTGCTGGAAAGTGTAGCGCGAAATCTGACACCAGACGGCGTCGTTTACTTCTCGACCAACTTCCGCCGGTTTCACCTCGACGTCGCCCGACTCGAGGTATTTTACACGCTTCGCGAGATCACCCATCGCACAATTCCGGAGGACTTTCGGAATGCCCGCATCCACCGCTGCTGGCGACTGGGGAAGCGGGTTTGACGCCGCTTCTCCGGGGGTTCTACATTCAAAGCATGGATCGAACGAAGTTTTTGATCGCGGTGATGCTTGCCTGTGGGCTCCTGGCTACGGGTTGCCGACCGGCCGACCCCACGCTCGTCAGAATCGTCTCCAGCCTGCCACGCACCGGCAGCGCCAAGCAGCAGTCCGACACGCTTGTCCGCGGCATCCGGATGGCCATTGAAGAGGTGGGCGGCCAGGTCGGTCCGTTTCGCGTTGAATACCTCGATCTTGATGATTCCACCGCCGCCGCTGGCCAGTGGACGAGTGAAACGGAGGCAGCCAACGCCCGCCGCGCGCTGCAGGATCCCGACGTGGTCGCCTACATCGGCACGTTCAACTCAGGCGCTGCCAAGGTTTCGATGCCGATTCTGAACCTCGGCGATCTGTTGATGGTCTCGCCGGCCAACACGGCCGTCGGGCTGACGAAGCCGGGGTTGGGTGCGCCGGGCGAGCCCGAAATCTATCGGCCCACCGGCCGCCTCAACTACACTCGGGTCGTGCCGGCTGATGACCTGCAGGGGCCACTGTCAGCCGACTGGGCCAAACGCCGGGGCTTGAAGACTGTCTGCATCCTCGACGACAACGAGGTGTATGGCAAAGGCATTGCCGATCTCTTTGACGAGCGGTGCCGGGAGATTGGCATTGAGGTGCTCGCCCATGATTCGATTGATGCCAAGGCGCAAGAATTCAAGTCGTTGATGGCGAGCATCAAGGCGGCAAATCCTGACCTCGTCTATTTCGGCGGCACAACGCAGAGCAAGGGCGGACAACTCGCTAAGGATATGGCCAGCGCCGGTATTGGCAGTCTGCTGATGGTGCCCGATGGTTGCCGCGAGCAGGTATTTATCGACTCGGCCGGCGCCGCCAATCTGGAGGGGAGGTGCTTTGTCACATTTGGTGGCTTGCCTCCGGAAAAGCTCACCGGCAAGGGGCAGTCGTTTGTAGAGCGCTACCGGAAGAAGTATCACGAGGTGCCTGAAGCCTATGCTGTTTACGGCTACGAGGCGGCCTGTGTGGCACTGGAGGCAATCCGGCAGGCAGGCACCAAGGACCGGCGTGCCATCACAGACGCGGCCCTGGCGATTCGCGACTTCGACGGAGCCCTCGGCCACTGGGGGTTCGATGCCAACGGCGATACCACCATGCGAACACTCACCGTCAGCGTCGTTAAAAACGGCCGCTTTGAGTTTGAGGAGATCATCGACGCCAGTGTGGCGGGCGGCGAGACCGACGCCGATCAGGCCGCCGGGGCGGCGGCAGATGCCGCTGCGCCGCCGGGACCAGCGCGGTAAAACCCAGTCACCGCGGCCATCACCGACTTCCGAAAGCCTACCAGTGTCCCTCCAGTTTTTCCTCCAACAGTGCCTGATCGGACTGACCAACGGGGCGCTCATCAGCTTGGTGGCGCTCGGCTATACGATGGTCTACGGGATCATCGGCCTGATCAACTTCGCGCACGGCGACCTGATCATGCTCGGCGCCTGCTTGGCGCTGTCACTGGTAACGGCCTTGGGCCTCGCCGCGGCGGGGCCGACGGCCACGTGGCTGGGCATCGCACTGTTGGTCTTGGCCTGTGGCCTGTTCTGCGGCACGCTCAATGTGTGCGTTGATCGGTTCGTCTACAAACCGCTGCGGCATGCCCCCAAACTGGCCCCCCTCGTCTCGGCGATCGGCGTGTCGTTTATCTTCATGAACATTGGCCTGTTCTGGATCGGACCGTCAGACCGATCATTTCCAGAACTCCTCCCGTCTGCCAATCTGCTGCCGGGCGAGGGGTTACAGTTCACCTGGAAAGACCTGCTCGTCCTGCTGGTGGTGGTGCCGCTGATGATCGGCCTTTCGCTGCTTGTGAAGACAACCCGCCTCGGCCGGGCGATGCGGGCGGTGTCGCAGGATCCCACGGCGGCGGCGCTGGTGGGCGTCGATGTTGATCGCGTTATCGCCGCCACGTTTTTTATCGGCGGAGCGCTGGGCGGCGCCGCCAGCGTGATCTACGGCCTCTACATCAACACCATCGGCTTCCAGATGGGATTTCAGAACGGACTCTATGCGTTTACCGCCGCGGTGCTCGGCGGCATCGGCAGCATCCCAGGCGCGGTCGTGGGGGGGCTGGTGATTGGGCTGGTGCGTTCGCTTTCGAGCGCATATGCCGGCGAACGGTGGACCGGTGCGATCGTGTTTGCGATCTTGATCGTGATCCTCGTGTTTCGTCCGGAGGGGCTGCTCGGCCGCGGAACAAAGGAGAAGGTATGAGCCAGACCCGTGCCCCCGAGAACCGCGCCGTCGCCGCCTCGGGCTGGAAGCTGGTGCGGGATTTCCTGCAGGAACGGTGGGAACTGGTTGCGCTGGTTGTGTTGGCGCTAGCGCCGCTGGTCGTGCCAGGGCTGGGCGGAGCGCTCGGCGGTCAGGTGACCACGCTCTTCATCTACTGCATCTTAGCGCTCGGCCTGAATGTGATGGTGGGCTATACCGGCCTCGTTCATCTCGGCATCGCGTCGTTCTTCGGTATCGGGGCCTATGTTCTGGCAATCCTCACCGTACCGATGTATCCGTTTCAGATGGCGTTTTTGCCGGCGACGATCATCAGCGTGCTGGTCACCGCTGGCATCGGTCTGGCGCTTGGGGCGCCGACACTCCGCCTCCGCGGCGACTACCTCGCGATTGTCACGCTCGGCTTCGGCGAGGTGGTGAAGGTCACGCTCCGTAATCTCGAACAGATCACTGGCGGTATGAAGGGGCTCAATCCGGTGCCGCCCCCGGGCGCAGGCTTCAAGTTCGGCGGTTTCGATCTCGGCCTCGCGTTTGCCATCGACCCACGGTGGTTTTATTACCTCGCCCTGCTATCGCTGGCCGGTGTTGTCGTGGCTATGCGGCGGCTGGAGCGCTCCCGGCTGGGCCGCGCCTGGGTGGCCGTCCGCGAAAACGAACTGGCCGCCTCGGCGATGGGCATCTCTGCCACGCGAGTGAAGCTCTCCGCCTTTGCGATGTCTTCGGCGGTGGCCGGGCTGGCGGGCTGCCTCTACGCCGCCAGCCTCTCGACCACGGCCGATCCGAATGCCTATGACTTTAACCGGTCGATCATGGTGCTCTGCGCGGTGATCCTCGGTGGATTGGGCAGCATTTCCGGCACGATCCTGGGTGTGGCGATTCTCGTCGGCTTCGACACCGTGCTCGCGCCGTGGGCCGATTCGTGGATCCAGCAGATGAACATTAACCCCACCGGCTCGAGCCTCCTCTCCTTCAGTGGCTGGCGGCTAGCGTTGTTCGGTCTAGCGCTTGTGCTCGTGATGCGGTTCCGGCCGGAAGGGCTCATTCCCTCGCAGCGGCTCGCCGCCGAACTCCACAAGGCTCACGCATGACCGGTCAGCCTGAACCGTCGTCGCCTTCCCCGGCCACCCCACTCGTCGACGTGGGCGGTTCGCCACTCCTTGACCTCGACAGGGTGACCGTGCGATTCGGTGGCTTGGTGGCTGTGTCGGAACTCGACCTGAGCGTGCCGCCTGGGAGTATCTTTTCCGTCATCGGTCCCAACGGTGCCGGTAAGACCACCGCGTTCAACACGATCAGCGGCATCTACTCGCCCACCAGTGGCACGGTCCGTTTCGAGGGCCGCAGGCTCGAGCAATCGTTCACCACGGGGACATTCTGGGCGGCGGTCGGCATTGGTCTACTCACCGGGCTTCTCTTTGCCGCCGCCGCGGTCGATATCGACCGGCTCTGGCTGGCCGTGGTAAAGCGGGGCATGATCACCGGTGAGCCGTTTACGCTTTCAGGCGCTGCCGAGCGACTACGGGGCTACTTCCGTGCGGAACTGGCGATCGACCAGATGGCGGGCAAATGGCGGGTGGTCAGTGCCGACGGTGCGGATGTCTTGGCAATCAAGCGGGACCTCGCCGAGGCCAAGGCGGTCCGCAACGGTCTTCAGGCTGAAGTGACGGCACGGCGGGCCGGGCCGGGCACGGTGCCTGACAACTCTGATCTGGCGGGTGTGGCGGAGTCGGCATACACCTTGCCCTCCGTGAAGGAAGACGTGCTCGATCGACTGGCCGCCGGTAAGGCGCGGGTGCGGCGCCGCGGCTGGCTCGGTCTCCTGGCCGGCTTCCTCCTCGGCGCCGCTGGCACAATTGCCGTCTGGAGGCGGGGCCGCCGCTCGCCGCATGTTGTTGCCCGCGCCGGTATCTCGCGGACGTTCCAAAATATTCGCCTATTTTCCAACATGACAGTGCTGGAAAATGTGCTCGTCGGACTCGACCGGACGATCCCCGGTGGCGTACTGGCCATGATCGTGCAGTCCCCGGCGAATCGCCGGGCCGAGGCAGCCGCTCAGGTCCGTGCACTTCAGTCGCTCCAGTTTGTCGGCCTTGCCGGTGACGCTAATCGAATTGCCGGTCAACTCCCCTACGGCGACCAGCGACGGCTCGAGATCGCGAGGGCATTGGCCACGGACGCAAAGCTGATCCTGCTCGACGAGCCGGCGGCCGGCATGAATCCCTCCGAGACCGGGGAACTCGCGCGGTTAATTGAGCGGATCCGGGAGCGTGGCGTGACGGTGGTGCTCATCGAACACCACATGAACGTCGTGATGCGGATCAGCGACCGTGTGGCCGTGCTTGATCATGGCGTCAAGATCGCCGAGGGCACGCCAGCCGAGGTGCGTCGCGATGAGAAGGTGATCGAGGCCTATCTGGGCAGTGAAGCGTAAGGCCGCAAGGCCCGGAGAGGAAACATGGAGCCACCGCTGCTGGAGGTCGATGCGATTGAGGCCGGCTACGGCCCGATTCGAGCGATCGATAAGGTGTCGATTGAAGTAGCGCCAGGTGAACTGGTGGCGATCATCGGCGCCAACGGGGCCGGCAAGACGACGCTCTTAATGGCAATCTCGGGCGTCGTGCCGACCCAAAGCGGGGAGGTGCGGTTTGCTGGCCGGTCGATCACCAGTCTGCCGCCGCATGAGATTGTTCGGTTGGGAGTCTGCCACGCGCCGGAGGGCCGGCGGATCTTTCCCCGACTCACTGTCCTGGAAAACCTTGAACTGGGCGGCTTCACCCGGAACGACCGCCCAGAGATGCGACGCGATATCGACGAGATCTGCGGGCTGTTTCCCGTTCTCGGCAGTCGGATGAATCAGTTCGGCGGCACGCTCTCGGGAGGCGAACAGCAGATGCTCGCCCTGGGGCGGGCGCTGATTGGCCGGCCAAAGCTGCTCCTGCTCGACGAGCCGTCGCTGGGGCTGGCCCCGCTGGTCGTCGCGAAGATCTTTGAAGTGATTGCGGGGCTGTCGCAGCGCGGTATCGCCGTGGTGTTGGTGGAGCAGAACGCGCGGGCCGCCCTCAAGCTCGCCTCCCGGGGCTACGTCCTTGAGACCGGCCGGGTCACGCTCACTGGTAGCGGCCGCGAACTCGCCGGTGACCACCGCGTTCGCGACGCCTACCTCGGCGAAGGCTGACCGGCTTCGTTTGCCCTTCTTCGGGGGATAAGTTTTTCTGTGTTCACGCGAAACATGGCCCTCCCGGCCATTTTCGCTTGGCAAACACTGTTTGCTGGTGCTGGCGTCGCATCCATGCGACGCAGTCTTCTGTGTTCACGCGAAACATGGCCCTCCAGGCCATTTTCGCTTGGCAAACACTGTTTGCTGGTGCTCGCGTCGCATCGTTGCGACGCAATCTTCTGTGTTCACGCGAAACATGGCCCTCCCGGCCATTTTCGCTTGGCAAACACTGTTTGCTGGTGCTCGCGTCGCATCCATGCGACGCAATCTTCTGAGCCTGAGGCACTGCACCGCCGATTCCGGCTGCGTCTTTACGTGGGGTTGGCTTCTCTTCCGGCGACGAGATTTAAGACCGCGGCGCCGAAGTCGCCCAGCCGCTTCTCACCGATGCCCTTGCACCGCAAGAGCGCTGCAGGAGACGCCGGTTTCTCGCGAGCGATAGCGCGAAGCGACTTGTCGTCGAGGATTGTCCAGGCCGGCTTACCACGGGCCTCAGCCACCCGTCGCCGCCACAGTCTGAGCCGCTCAAAGAGAGCGCGATCGACACCCTGCCAGTCGTCGACGTCCGCCTTCGCCTTGCGGGTAGTGCCCGCCCGTGGCTCAAGCAAAACAACGGGCCGCTCCCCCCGCATCACCTCCCAAGAGCGGACATTGAGCGCGACCACGGGCCGGTCGCCACCGCTCCGCGACAGGAGGTCCTGATCGAGCAGCTGGTGCACGAGATTCTCCGCGGCCCGCTGGTCGACCGCCGAAAGGAGCCCGAAGGTCGAGAGCCGTTCGTGGCCGTGGCGGAGAATCCCTTCGGTCTTCGCTCCCCGGAGCACTTCGCAGACATGCCGCACGCCAAACCGCTCCCCCACCCGCGCCACGCAGGAGAGGATCTTCTGCGCAGTGACGGTCGAGTCGGCGAGGCTCTCCGTCTCGTCGAGGCAAACATCGCAGGCACCGCACGGCTCCGTGCCGTAGGTCTGGCCAAAGTATTCAGAAAGCGCGGCATGGCGGCAGCGCGCAGCCTGTGCATACCGCCGCATGGCATGGAGGTGACCGACCTGCCCGGCGATCAGTCGCTCTACTTCCTCCGGCTCCAGATCCGATTCCTCAGCGCTCTTTCGCACCAGCGACTCCCAGCTGAAGACATCAGCCGACGAATAGAGCAGCACGCATTCCGCAGCGAGGCCGTCGCGGCCCGACCGGCCGGTCTCCTGCTGGTAGGCCTCAAGGCTTTTGGGGAGCGACGTGTGCAGCACGAGCCGAACATCAGAGCGGTCAATCCCCATGCCAAAGGCTACAGTGGCCACGACCACGTCGATCGTCTCTCGCGCGAAAGCTTCCTGTGTCTTGTGCCGCTCTTTGGGGTCGAGACCCGCATGGTAGGGCCGCGCTAGGATTCCCTCTGCGGCAAGCCGTGCGGCTAGTCGCTCCGTCTCCTTCCGTGAGATGCAGTAGACAATCGAGGCCTCGCCGGCATGCCGTCCGAGGATCTGCAGCGTCTGCGCGATGCGATCGGTCCGCGGTACCACGCGGTAGATGAGGTTGGGCCGGTCGAAGGTGCCGATCAGCACCTCGGGCTCGCGGAGGGCCAGTTGGCTGATGATATCTTCGCGGACACGGGGCGTGGCCGTGGCTGTGTAGGCATGGATGCTGGCCGAGGGAAACCGCTCGCGGAGCAGCGCGAGTTGGCGGTATTCCGGGCGGAAGTCGTGGCCCCACTGGCTGATGCAATGCGCCTCGTCGATCGCGAACCGCTGCACGCCCACTTCCGCCAGCAGATCGAGCAGTCCAGAGTTCACGAGCCGCTCAGGCGCTGTGAAGAGGAGCCGCAGTTCCCGGGCCGCCAGCCGCTGGCGAATCTGTTGCCGCTCGTCTGCTAACAGCCCCGAATGGAGTGCCGCTGCCGGATATCCGATTGCTTCGAGGGCATCGACCTGATCCTTCATGAGCGCGACAAGCGGCGAGACGACGACGTCGGTCGTGTCGCCCACCAGCGGCGGCACTTGATAGCAGAGGCTCTTGCCGCCACCGGTCGGCATGATGACAAGTGAATCGCGTCCGGCGAGCGCCGCTCGGATCGCGTTGGCCTGGAGCGGCCGCAGTTGCTCGAAGCCCCACCAGCGCGTGAGAATCTCCGCGATGCGGGCATCATCGACGGGGAGTGAAGCAGTGTCGGCCGGCCCTGGCACGGGTGTACCTGCGGGGGATGGAGAGAATCGGCCCAACATAGCAGACGGGCCGAGGTACGACCCGACGAGATACGACCGGATATGAATGGTCACGCCATGACGGTGGCGATACACTTCGGGCATGCTCTGGATAGCCTGGAAAATGCTGATCGGAAACCGGGTGAAATACCTCGGGATCGTGTTTGGCGTCATGTTTGCGGCGCTGCTCATCGCGCAGCAGTCGTCGATCTTCTGCGGGCTCATGTCGCTCACGGTCAGCCAGATCCGCGATGTCGAGGGGCCTGGGATCTGGGTCATGGACAGAAACGTTCAGTTCATCGACGACATCAAGCCGCTACCCGACACAGACCTCTACCGCGTCAAGGGCGTGCCGGGGGTCGATTGGGCGGTCCGGTTTTACAAGGGTCTGGCTCGGGCGCGGATGGAGGAGGGAGACTACCATCAGTTGATCCTGCTGGGCCTCGACGATGCCACGCTGGTGGGGGCCCCCGAAGGAGTCTTTATGGGGTCGATCGCCGACCTCCGCACGCCAGACGCCGTGATCATGGACGATGCTGGCTACCAGCTGATCTGGCCGGGGGAGCCATTCCGACTGGGACAGGTGTTTGAGATGAACGACCGCCGCGCGGTGCTCGTCGGCCTGACGCAGGCCCGCCGGACGTTTCAGAGTTTCCCCATCATCTATACCCGCTACAGCCAGGCTGTGCGCTTCGCTCCGCGCGAGCGAAAGGTGCTTTCCTTTGTGCTGGCTCAGCCGCTGCCTGGGCAGTCGACCGAACTGGTCTGCCGGCGAATCGAAGCGCAGACCGGCCTGCAGGCGCTCACCCGCAACGAATTCATCTGGAAGACGATCCGCCATTTCCTGGCGAAGACCGGAATCCCGGTGAACTTCGCGATCACCGTCCTGCTTGGGTTTTTGGTCGGCACGGCGATCGCCGGCCAGACGTTCTACCTCTTCACCGTGGAAAATATCCGGCAGTTTGGCGCTCTGAAGGCGATGGGTACGGGCAACTGGACGATCCTCCTGATGGTGCTCTCGCAGGCGGTCCAGGTGGGAGTGGTTGGTTATGGTCTCGGCGTGGGGCTGGCCGCGCTCTTTGGCTGGGGGAGCCGCGGCTTCACGAAACTCGCCTTCTTTATGCCCTGGCAGGTGCTGGCCATCACGGCGGTGGCGGTGTTCTTTATCGTGCTGCTCGCGAGCATACTCTCGATTCGCAAGGTGCTCGTGCTCGATCCGGCGATTGTATTTCGCGGCTGAAGGCTTCCGAAAATTCCAGGCTCATGCTCGACACCCCAACCGCCGACGCATCCTCCCGCCACGCCGCGGCCATCCGTGTTCGCGGCGTGACAAAGGAGTTTGGCGCAGGTGATTCACTGACGAAGGCTCTCCGCGGAGTCGATCTCGACGTGCCCTATGGCGAAATGCTGATGCTGGTCGGCCCCAGCGGCTGCGGTAAGACGACGCTTGTGTCGATCGTTGCCGGCACGCTCGAGCCGACCGCCGGCGAGGTGATCGTGCTGGGCCAGGATCTGATCGGCTTGGACAACAACCGCAAGGTGCGGTTTCGGCGCGAGAACGTCGGGTTTGTCTTCCAGACCTACAACCTCCTGCCGGTGTTGACCGCCGTCGAGAATGCTGCGGTGCCGCTCCTGATCGCTGGCTGGCGGCGGCCGGAGGCGCTTGAAGCGGCGGCCGGAGTGCTTGATGAACTTGGTCTTGGCGACCGGCTCACGAATCTGCCGACCGAACTCTCCGGTGGCCAGCAGCAGCGGGTGGCGATCGCCCGGGCCCTCGTGCACCAGCCCCGCCTGCTCGTCTGCGACGAGCCGACCAGCGCCCTCGATGCCGAGAATGGCCGGATCACGATGGAGCTGATCGCGAAGATCGCGGTGCAGCCCGGTCGGGCGGTGATCGTGGTCACGCACGACTCCCGTATTTATTCGTTCGCCGACCGCATCGCCACAATGGAGGACGGCCGGATCGAATCGGTTGCATCTGGGCCTCCGCAGAATCACAGTTAGGCCTTCACCGCTGCGGCGCGATTGTCGTAGCATATGAAGTTATGGCTACAGCTCGCAGCGAGTCATCGACACTACCAGCCGACGCTCCGCCCGCACCACGCCGGCGGCTGACGCGGCGGCGCACTGTTCCCGACTTCGTCACGCAGATCGTGCTGCCGTTGGTGGCGCTGTCCATGCTGGGCTTCGCCGGCTGGTATGTTTGGAACACGCGGCCCTTGACCGGCAGTCCGCCGCCGCCGATCTTGCCGGCCCGCAGCCCCTACGCCGACACGCTCGCGGCGGCCGGTATCGTCGAGGCGCAGACGGAGAACATCGCCGTGGGCTCCGCGACGCCGGGTGTTGTGGTGCAGGTGCTCGTAAAGGTGGGCGACGACGTGACGCCCGGCAGGCCGCTCTTTCGGCTGGATGACCGACCGCTGAAGGCCGATCTGGCGGTCAAGCGGGCGGTGGTCTCACAGTCGAAGAGCGAGCTGATCCGGCTGGAGGCCGAGCCGCGTAAAGAGAAGATTCCGGTCATCGTTGCGCAGGTAAACGAGGCCCGGGCGGCGGTGGTCCGTGAGACTGACAGCCTCAAGCGGGTCGAAGAAATGGTGGCCCGCAGGGTCGTTACCGATCAAGAACTCATCGTGCGCCGCGAAGCACTGGTTGCTGTCCAATCGGCGCTCGATAAGTCTCAGGCTGACCTCGACCTGCTCAAGGCCGGGTCGTGGCAGTATGACCGCGATGTGGCCAGCGAGGCGATTGCCAAAACCGAGGCGGACGTTGCCAAGATCGAGATCGATCTCGACCGTCTGATTGTGCGGTCGCTTGTGGCGGGCCGGGTCTTGCAGGTGAACGTCCGGCCCGGTGAATTTGTCGGCACGCCGCCGAACCAGCCGCTGGTGATCCTAGGCAACACCGACACGCTGCACGTTCGCGTTGACATCGACGAGTTCGATATTCCGCGGTTCAAGAGTGATGTGCCCGCCACGGCGGTACCGCGCGGCAACTTGCAGGTGCGGTATCCGCTGCGGTTTGTCCGCGTGGAGCCGTTCGTCGTGCCGAAAAAGTCGCTCACTGGCGACAACACCGAACGGGTCGACACGCGAGTGCTGCAGGTGATCTACGAATTCGATCCCGCCGATCTGCCCCCCCTCTTTGTTGGCCAGCAGGTCGAAGTCTTTATCGAAGCTGGAATACCAAAACCACCTACCGGCTAACGCGGCAAGCTTAAAAATCGACACCACTCAATCCGGCGGTGCAGTGCCATAGCAGGTAATGAAACGTATTGGACAAGTTGGAAAAATTATCCCACAAAAGACAGAAGACTGCGTCGCATAGATGCGACGCGAAGCACCAGCGAGCGGCGGCTCGCCAAGAAAAAACGACACGAAGTCGTGTTTTTCGTGAAGACGGCCAACTTCTGCCGGCCCGGCGGTGCAGTGTCACAGGCAGTAGCGTATCCCACGGGAAAGAGGAAATCGGTAAGCCGGGTAGTCTGGCCTGTTGCAGTGAAGCGGGAGCGGAACCGGTTGGGTGGCAAACCTGCCTTGTCTCATGGCGGGGGTGTTGGGACAGTCCCACTCAATCATGCCACCGTTTCAGACCCGTCTATCTGCTGTTGCGATCTGCCGTGCTGCAATGCCCGCCGGCCTCGCGCTGGCGATGCTCCTGTACGGACCGGTCAGTCGCGCCATCGAATTTGAAATGGTCGATGCCGTCGCGCCGCCGGCCGCAGTAACTGCCGCAGAGCCGCGGAAAACAGGTGGCATGTTCCTGCCCAGCAACGACGGCACCCGGCTCTGGCGGCAGACGCTCGCCACCGTGTCGGTCGACTGGCCGGTGGTGCGAACCGTGGAGCCCGACTTCCGCAGCATGCCTCCGCGGGAAGGGGTGATCGAATCGGCCTGGATCGAACCACCAGCGGCGGCCCTCCCGGGCCGCCGCCTCCCCTCGACGGCTCAGGCCTGGCCGCCGCGACGGCAACGGGTTGTTGTGCGTGTCGTGCCTGCGGTCAACGGCGCATGGATCGATGCGGTCGTAGAGACACAGTCCATTACGGATGCCTACACCACGTCTCAGCCGGGCGGCGTGGAGTTGACCGGCGGCTGGCCGACGACGAGTGCTGGCAGCATCGGTGGCGATTCCACCAACATCACCACGACGCTGGCGGCTCGGATGGCCACGTCGCCTGGAG
>Ga0194043_1000613_pt1 | contig 19867 bp, 24 predicted proteins | sample JunL4415m_MetaG_FD_161274 | JGI IMG/M metagenome (GOLD analysis project Ga0194043, IMG submission 161274) | Anoxic zone freshwater microbial communities from boreal shield lake in IISD Experimental Lakes Area, Ontario, Canada - Jun2016-L442-15m | ecosystem: Environmental > Aquatic > Freshwater >...
ATATTCAGCATTAAAAAATCTCCATTGATATCCATACATTGGTCCCATCACTCCTTTAGCATAAGGAAGTCCTAAACAAGATAGGAATTCTTCTGACGTATTTTTTTCCCAAATACGAATTCCTTTTTCTGAAAGTATTGTTGAATCCGTATCTCCTCGAAGAAAAAATAAAAATTCTTCAATAATTCCTCTCAAAAACATTTTTTTGGTTGTAAGAAGAGGAAATCCATTTCGCAAATCAAATTTCATATCATTTTTAAAAAGAGAAATTGTTTCAGCATTTCGAGAAGAACGTTTTTCTCCTGTCAAAAGAATATTTTTAAGAAGATCTAGATATTGTTGTTCACCATCAGATGTTCTGATTAAAACGTAATGAGTAAATTCATCAAATTCAATTTTTTCAATAATAACAAAATTTTTTAACCATTCCATCTTAAATGAAGTATCAAATAGGTGTTCTCCTTTTATAATAGATATATGAACTTTATTTACAAAAAAAGGTCTTGCAAACGCAGATTCGTAAATTGATTCACCACCAGCAATTATAACATTTCCTGAAGAATAATCAATATCATCTAAGCTAGTTTTAAGTATAACATCGTTATTCCATAACGAAGTATTCAAATTATTATGCGATAAACATATAACTTTTCTATCTAATAATTTAGGAAGAGATTCTGCTGTCTTTCTACCAACTACAATAGATTTACCTAATGTTTTTTGTTTAAATAATTCCAATTCTTTTTTGCATTTCCAAGGAAGACGATTTTTAAAACCAATTCCTCCTTTTTCATTCATAGCAACAATTATTTCAACCATTTTCCTTATAAAAAAGTAAGTTTTTTATAAAAATCATTTTTGTTTTTTAATCTTTTATAGCAAAAATACATATTTTTTCATTAATAGAGTCAATAAGTTTTAGTTTATCTTTTACACGTCGAAGATCCCAACTACATACGAACATAGATGTAACAGAATCAGTTAAAAGTTCAAAATGCCAGTTTATACATCTCCCTAGTTCTTCTGGAGGAAGTTTTATTCCACTTTCATTATATTTTAGACAATCTATTTCAACTTCTAAAAACAAATTGTTATTAACAATAGACCAAGTGATTTTTTTTCCAACAAATTTATACTCTTTGTCATTTTTTAACTCTTTAGGTGTCATTTTTGATATTTAAATGATGTGTTTTAGACCAACTTGTTTATTTTTTTTCCAACATAGTTTTCCATAATCTACCGTATCTTATTACATCGTGTGCTTGTACAGAATCTTCTTCATTAACGTGAATTAATACTTTTTTTATTACATAATCATATAAATCATAATCATCAATTTCTATTTTGTTTGCTAAAAAACCAAGAACATATGCAGTTGGATTTTTATGTTCAATATTTTTTAATTGTTCTGCACTATCAATCATTTGTTTAATTTGATCTTTTGTAATATGTATATTCTTAGATTTAAGATTATGTGTAATACCTTTTACATATTGTTTAAATCGTTCAATAGGTTCTTGCATAGCATGTTCTAAACGAGTTTTAGGAATGGTTCCATCAAAATCGTTAAATCCAACACGGTCAAATACACCCATCTCTGCTTGAAAATGATCATCGTCATCCTCATAACTACCTTCGCTATATTCATCAAGTAAAGATCCTGTTTCTTCGTCTGAACTCATTGTTTAAGATTTATAAGTTCAAAATATTTTAATATTAAAAAATAATAAACTAATCGGAAACGTTTTGTTGTTTCTCTTCATTCAAAAAGTCATCATATGCTTTCAAAACTTCAGGAGTCCAACTAGAACAATATTTACATTTACAAAGTTTCCATTCGGTTTGATCTATTTTACCAGTTTGAGAATCTATTACTTTATGATATTCGTGTAAAAGATTCTTTTGAATCTTTACATCACCATCCAAATATCTCTTTGCCATTATTAATATATTAATACAAGTTTATCTTTTTTTTTCAATTTTGTTTTATAACAGCCTTTTAAAAATACACGCGTTTTACAATAATAATTATAGATAATTTGTAAACTTTTTATACAAAATGTCAGATAGTAGTCTTTCATACAAAATTTGAATAATAAAAATTATTTAGAATGATTTTTTGCTACTCACATTTATCATTAAAATTTTTGTTAACAAAATCAAGTTTATACACTTTTATTTTATTATTATTATTATAAATGAGAGATGAATGTTGGAAAAAATCAGTAACTCGTACTCGTGCTAGTATTCCATATTACATTAATTTAGAAACAGGTGAATCCCAATGGGGTGAACCAATAGGTTTAAAAGACTGGGAAAAACACACAAGTACTAATAAAAAACCTGGAAAAACTTATTACAGAAATTTACATTCGTTATTTACTCAATGGAAAAAGCCTGTTGAAATTACAGATACAAACATTCTTCCAAAAGACTGGGAAGAAAGAAAGAGTAAATGCGGAAATGTTTACTACGTAAATAACAAAGAAAAAATTAGTGATTGGGAAAGACCAGGTAATATTATTTTATTTGATGAAATAGTTGGAGGAGCTTCACGTTGGCCAGTTTGGGATGGTACTTTAAGTGGCAAACCAGTTATATACAAACTTATGTCTAAATTAGAATATAAGATGTTAACGAACGTACAAAGTATTGGAGTTGTGAAAGTACTTTACAAAACTAAAAATTATAAATTACCAGAGAAAATAGATAGAGTCGGAATATTAGTAGCTATGGAAAAACTAGTTAATATAAAATTACATCCAGACTATAATACAGGTCAACCTCTTTATACTAAATATTCTTTTATGGATCGTGTACAAAAAGGTGTATTACTTAATATGCATTCTTTTGACTCTAATAATTTACGAAGGTTACTAAATACTATAGTGGAAATAAATAAAAAAGGTATATTATGGGGAGATTTAAAACAAGAAAACATTGGAGTAGATAAGGATGGTCATCTGAAAATATTTGATTTTAGTGAATCTCGTACTATTGGTAGGCATTCCAAGATTGAGGGTCTTGAAGACAAACATTTTGACATTCTTGCTTATGGAAAATTATTATATAATATAATTAGTCAGAATTATGCTTTTCATCCTGGTCAGCATTACAGATTTTCTCCCGATCTAACAAGCGATCAATTATTAAAAACTATTGATATGATACAAGATATAGATTCAATTTCTAAAAATGCTTTACAAAAATGTTTTCTCCTTAACAGTGAAAGCACCGATAATGACTTATCTGAAGCTATAAAAGAATTATATCTTATGATTAATCAAGTAAAAAGTTGACGATAAATGAATTTAAGGAATTCTATAAGTATGTATAATTAAAGTATGATTCTTAAATATAATGAGAATGATGCTAATTTGGTTAATGCAAATCAATTCGAGTATATATTATCATCTTTTTCACTAATATTGTAAAATATAAATGAATTATTTTTCAGAAATTCTACGTAAATTTTCTAAAAATTTTTCCCAATTATCTGACATTACTTTTCTATCTAATACAATATGTGGGCCAAAATTGACTTCTAATGAATACAAATTCTTTTTTATTATCAGTTGTTTTTTAGCAAAGTCAATTCCTTCAATACTATTTATACGACCGTCACTATAATTAATATTAGCTGATGTAATTACTTTAAATACCATTGCTATTAAAATAACAGAAATAAGATATTTAGCTTGTTTTACAGACAATTGGTGTTTGTTTTTCATTCTAGTAACATATAACTCTATCAAAAGTTCTTTCATATTTTTTTTTTTAATGTCAACCCATTTTTTTCTTGTATCTTTAATGCTATCTTCTAGTTCTGTGAAAACTTTTTTCTTTTTTACTTTTTCCCGATAAGAAAAAAGACCTAATCTTTTAGTTAATAATGCATAAACTTCTTGATAGATAGTTTCAGCAGGTTTCTTTTCGATTTTATAACTAAATTCTTTTTTTTTATAGCCGCAGCATAGAAATTCTTTAGAAATGTATGTTCCATAAGGAGCTTTTCCGTATGCCAAATCTTCAAAAATGTTTTCCCAAAAAGTATCGTCTGCGTATTGGCAGCACTCAAGAAAGATAGGAAAAAGTATTTCTTTCTTTACAATCATTGTTGTATATAAGATTTTTCTTTTTTAACTCTTGCAAAAATTAAATTGAAATTTTTAATTTTAAAGATTTAAAACGTAAATAAAAATGACAACACAATGTGATCAAGATTTATCATATATTGATTCTGAAGTAAAAGCTTATCTTCTTGGATGTATTTCTGGAAGCTGTGATGAAGAAATTGTACTAAAATTTAATGAAAAAAATGTTAACAATATTCAAAAATTGAATGTTTTTGCACATTCTGGTATTTCTATTATACATTCAGATGATTTAATGTTTTTTAGAATTACTTCAGAAAATATTATAAAAAATGTTAAAAAACATTTGCAATATTCTAACAATTTTCCACACGGAATTGAAGATGAATTAAAATGGGATTTTTTGAGAGGTTTTTTTGATAGCGTTGGATGTATTTCACTTATTGAAAGTGGATATCCAAAATGTATTATAAACAGTTCACATAATAAACTTTTGGAAGAAATTAAAGATTTTTGTGGTGTAAAAGTTCAACTAAAACCAAGTGTTTGTGAATTGTCAGGTGTAAATACTCTTGATTTTTTAGCAAAATTATACAAAGATTCAACAATATATAATATTTCAAATTATAATCTATTTATTCAGATTGCAAACTGTAATTCACATTCTAACCGATTGCCTATATTTAAATGGTCTAGAACTATTCCAAAAGCTCCAAAACCAACAAAGAATCGATTTTCTGATTCAGGTTTTGATTTGCATCTCGTAAAGAAAATTAAAGTTCAAGCAGGAGTTCACTATTTTGATACAGGTATACAAGTTCAACCAGAAAATGGTTATTACTTTGATTTAGTTGGAAGAAGTTCTATTTCTAAAACAGGATGGATGATTGCCAATAACATTGGTATTATAGATTCTAGTTATACAGGATCAATTATAGCTGCATTAGTAAAAATAGATTGTGACGCATTAGACTTAGAACTTCCTTGTAAACTTGTTCAACTTATTCCAAGAAAACTAATTTTAATGAATGCCGTTGAAGTTAATTCATTAGAAGACACAGAACGTGGGGAAAAAGGTTTTGGTAGTTCTGGAAAGTAAAAAACACATTTAAACAAATATAATTAGATAATTATCTAATTATATGAAAATTTATACAAAAACCGGAGATGGTGGAGAAACTTCTTTATATGATGGAAGCAGATCTTTAAAATGTTCGATTGCTTTTCAGGTTTTGGGAGAGATTGATGAATTTTCGGCAAGAATAGGACTTTTGTGTGCACAATTACCAGATACTTTTATTTTGAGAAAAATTCAACGAACGCTTCAAGATTTTAATTCTCATATCGCTACTATTGATAAAACAAACAGAAAGTTACCAGAACTTTCGGAAGATCTGGTAACCGAATTGGAAAAAAACATTGATGAAATGGAAAAAACAAACACAAAATTAACAAAATTTATTTTACCCGGTGTCACAGCACCAGATGCACTCGCTCATTTATGTCGAACACAAGCTAGAAAAGTAGAAAGATTTTTAATAGAGTTAAAAAATCAAAATGTTACCGATATACCAATAATTATTTTTACGTATATGAATCGTGTATCTGATTTTTTCTTTGTTTTTGCTAGATGGATATGCCAGACTTCGGGTAAACCAGATTGTTTTGTTTAGAAAAAGAAAGATTCAATATGTACAAAACAATATCAGCAGGTATAAGCTTTTTTAACACTTTTATACATTCATAATACAACAAACCTTTAACACCAATTTCCCAAAAATTATTTTTCAAGTAAATGCGATATAAATTACAAAATTTAACATCACATTTATGTGGAATGTCCGCTCTGGCAACCCATGATGTAATTTCGCAACCCGTTTTATAATATGTCATATCTACACAACGTTGTGCTCTGTGTTTTGAGAGAGCTCGTCCATGAACAATTTCTGAAATATTATTTTTAATGTTAGTAATTTTTGTCATACAGAGATACATTTTTCATTTTCCATCTTTTTTAATCTCTTAATTCAATTTTAAAAATAGATTTTTTATAATATATAAAAAATTATAAACATTTTTATCGTGTACGAGCTGCTACTTTCAATACTGGAATGTAATTTATCAAATTACCAAATAATGTTGCTTGTTGAGATATATACTCGTTACATTCCTGTTCAGTATGATTTGCACCAACCACAAAACTATTTTTTGAATGATCAAGTGATTCCCAGTATGTAGACATACGATTGGCAATATGTTTCTTCAAAAACCTTTTTATAATAGTAATACCTAAAAAGTCGACCGCTTTTAATATTTTGATCATAAAATCATTATCAATATCTCTAATATAGAACATAGCAAACTCATTTTGATCATCTTCAAAACCATCACCATCAGCTTGGCGATATAACAAACGTTGCTGATATTCACAAAATTGAATAACTTTTCTTAATGTTTCACTATCAATAGTAGCAAGCTGAATCATTTCTGAAGCATCAACATCCATATATAATATTGTTTCAAACATATTTACAATTTCCGGACGTACTCTAATCACAATAGAGTCTTTTGTAAAAAAAGAAAAGTTATTGCTATAATAAGCACCTCCGCGAAGTGTGCGATTTTTCTCGCGATTGCTCTCGCGATTGCTCTCGCGATTGCTCTCGCGATTGCTCTCGCGATTGCTTTTTTGTATTTGATACATTCTTATTATATATAAATATAAATATAAATTTAAATTTAGATTTTATACAACTACTAGAATCAGTAATTCTTATTACACTTAATATGACCAGTAATAATCATGTGATGTTTTATTGTTTTAACTGATAATAATGCAATGCCAACAATATTATCATCGTTACATAAATAAGTTCGTTTAGTAAGATTTATATTTATTTTTTCAACTACATCACTAAGTTTTCCATAAACTAAACAAACAATTTTTTTACTACGATCATCTTCTTTACTTTTTATACATAATGTATGCTCAGAATCAAGTAATTTTGTTTGGTTTATATCAACTAAAAAAGTAGTTCGTGAATACTTATTACCTTGAAAATCTTGTAAATCATTTTCTGTATTACCATCAAATCTTTCTCCAATAAATTCTAATCCTAATTCTTCTTGTAATTCTAATAACATTCCATCGTATGTGTCTTGACCTATCTTACACTTACCAGATATTCCTACCTGAATATCCCAACTTTTTTCTACAGTTTGTGTGGGTGTAATAATTTGAATTGGACAAACGATCCAATCATCATCAGATAAAACCTGAATTTTATATTTTAAATATTTAAATCCATACATACTGATAATATGTGGTATATTTGGATCACCGTATTTTATAATTTGCCAGTTAGTATTTACATTAACAATTCTACCTTGACCACAACTTAATGCTTTTTCTTTCAAATCATCAAAAAGACAAATAAAAACAAGATCTTCAACTGACATTATTTATTTATAAAATAAATAAGTAATAATAAAATCTCAATTTTATAAATAGATGATAGAAAGTGTTGGAATTATTTATTATCCATTAAAATCAGTATGGTCTGAGTTTGGTTTGATAAGAGTAAAACCGTATTTTTTTTCAAAAAATGAAATAGATACAGATTATATTTTTATAACACACGAGCAAGTACTTTAGATGTAGCATCTAATTCAAAATTTCCTCCAGACGTTAAATAGTTATGTTGTATTAAATTATCACGCCAATTGGCGTAAGATATTATAAATATTGCTAACAATAATAATAAAACACTTCCTATTAAAAATGAACGATTTTTAGATTTTACAGAACATTTTTGATTATTTGCATTCTCACAATCCTCTTGATCTTTATTACATACCGTCTTTTTTTGATTATAACAACTAATTGGCGACGTTGGTATAAAAGAAAGATACACAAAAACACATCCGATTATAATTAAAAAACCTGCAAACAAATAGAAATTAAACAATCGTCTTTTTGATTCGATTTTTCCGACTTCCGCTTGAAAATGTAATAAATTTTTTCCAGAATTATTACCCATCTTTATAATAATATTATTATTAAAATATTTTTACATAATAAACAAGATTAATAAAATCAAAGGTTTAAAAAGAATAATTACATAAAGATAAATGTCAGTGACAAAAACTTTATCTTTGACAACAGGAAAACAACTGTTAGACTTAAACGGTGGATCAATTAATTTTGATATTACTTTTAGTGCAAAAAGTCTAGACAATTCTCCATTTGACGCTATTGTAGTAGACCAATCAACGTTAGATAGCAACGTTAATTTAGATTTTCAACATGCAAATGATGGTGTTATTTCTGCAAATATTGTAAGTGATAAAAATGTATATCAAAATTACTATCTATGCCTAAAGAGCGATAAACCATGTCAAGTAGAAGTTGTAATTGATAAAAAAGAAATTAAAGCTAAGTTACCTCCTCTGAACACACAAAATCTCAAACCTCCAATAAAACCAAGTAAAACAAATTGGATGTTAATTGGTGTTGTAATCATATTATTTTCTCTATTAGGGATTTATTATTATTATTACATATACAACAAAAAAAATAATAAAATTGATGATGTGCCGTATTCGAATAAAATATTTGATACATCTACTCCACCACATCAATCTAAAGAGTCTGAAAATAAAACAAATTTTTCCGAAAGGTTAGCTAATTTGCTTAGATAATTTAAAAAAGACTTAAAAAGACACATAATTTTATTAAATATGTCATCATTACAACAATTATTGTCTAGTGGAATTGCTTTAATGGAAGGAACACAACAAAACAACGTTTCAGGGGTATTAGGTGATTTTCTTCAAGCTCAAGGAATGAATATGAACGATTTTTGGCAACCATCCGTAGATGTTGTTGAATCATCTAGTATAATTACGGTGTATATTAATGTACCAGGAATAAAAAATAACAGTATTGATGTAGATTTTTTTAATAATAGAATTATTGTTACAGGAGAAAGAAAAAAACCATTTTCTGATAGAACAACTATTGTAAAAAGTGAAATCATATATGGTAAATTTGAAAGACAAATAATAATTCCTATTAGTGTTACAAATAGAGAGAGTGTAAAAATTAGTTCAAAAAATGGTGTTCTCATAATAGTTATAGATAAAGAAAGAGAAGAAAGAAATCGATTTTCTATACGAGTATCTCCAGCAAGAAGTGAAGATTCTGAATAAATTATATAAACAATTTTATATTTCTTAACAAAATATAAAATGGTATCAAATGGACCAAATTCACAAAGTAATAATTTTACACACATGTTTGATTTTGTTGATTTAAGAGGCAAACCTATTACAAAATTTCAAGATAAGAATTCTTTAATGGGTATTATTAATGAAACACCTACTTTTTCTAAATTTAAATATATTGTTGAAAAAGCAATGATGTGTGATATTTTTGGATCAATGCAAACAAATGCGACTTTATTCATACCTTCTGATAACGAAATATCAAATTTAGAAGATTTTTTTGGTCGTATGGATGTTAGTTTGGCACGTCATATTATAAAAACATCAATGTTAAATAAAAAAATAACTTCTGAACTTTTGGAAGACAGCCAATGTTCAGTTTTTAATACAAATGACCCTTTTAACAAAATATTAATCAGTAATATTAATGGAGAAATTTATATTAATAATACTATAAAAATTATTCATAAAGATATTATAGCAACAAATGGAATTATACATGTTGTTGATGATTTAGTATGGCCAGAATATCAGATGTAATTTTATAAAATGTTAAATACTCTTATCAAAAATTTTTATCTTCCGTTGCTCTTATTCTTATGAATTAGTAAAAATTCATACGTTTAACATTTTTGAGAGAACTTACTCACAAACAGTATTATTATTTTAAATAAAATTGGACAAAAATCTTTTTTTGAATGTCCGTTCGTTTTTTTTGGATAGATTATGATTAAATTCGTTAAAAAGATAACTATTTTTTATTCTAATTCTATAAATAGGTTGTCAAATCTTTCAAGTATAATTTGCATTTGTCCAGGTTGCAACAAAAAAGAACCAAGTTCTGAAGTAGATGTAAGACCAGACTGATAGTGACGAGTTTGTGCAAACAGAATTGTTTTCACCACTTCGTATGCTGTTTTCTTTTGTCTATTTATGCTTTCCATCACTGAGTCATAAAATGTATTGCGTGCTTCTTGTATACTATTTCTGCTTGGGCGGGCTGTACCTTCAAATAACAATAAATACTCATTTCTACCATCCATAAGAGCATTATCAATAATTTCTATAGGTAAGTTAGGAAATTTTTGGTTTACATTATTTCTAATTGTATATGAAATCTCATCTGCAACAGCAAAATCAAGATTTGACGGTGCATATGCATTGCGATCCTTTTTTTTAAAAACTTGATATTCATCATCTGGTGGTTCTCCCCAAACAGCAGAAAAATCGGGATCATATTCTCGATCGTAATTGTCGTCAGGGTCATATTCTTCCCATTTTTGATCTTCTAATTTATCGGCATCACTTTCTATAGATTCTTTCATCTCTTTATCCGTGATGTTTCTTTGTTTTGGACTAGTTAATAAATCCATATAAGTTTTTTGTTTTAAGGGTAGGTGTTTGTCAATTTTATCGTATAAATAAGTTGGTATTTTACCAATACGTGGTTTAGGTTTTTCTAACAGTTGCGATGTCTTCATAAAATCAGATAAGGTGTTTTTTTCTTTTAGCAAAGGCCTTACTGATGACGACGGGTTATCTAATCGAGTTTCTTTTGTAAGTTTATTATAGTAATAAACTTTATCATTTTCGTCAAATACTTTTACCCAATTATCCATTTATAAACACCAATCATAATAAAATTTCTAAAAAAATATTTCTTATCGATTAAAAAATTAATAGATGTTCAAATGTGTATATCAGAAAGCGTAATTTGTTACAAATGTTTCAAGACTCAGCGATGTTTCTTCTATTTGTTACAAATGTTTCAATATTTGGCAATGTTTCTTCTATTTGTATAAAATCTTCCTCATCTAAATCATTTAATGAAACATCTAAATATGTCAAACGAGGTAAATGGATAAGAGTATCCAAAATAACAATCATTGATTCTTTATCAATATTTGTGAATCTTAGGTTCAAAGTCTCTAAATTAATCATCTTACTAATAATCGAACAAAACATATCTATTGTATCAGGATCATCATCGGATGATAGAAAATCGTTAAAAGATACGTCCAGAAAAGTAAGATGTGTCAAATTATGTAATCCAGCAATTGATCGAGGTCCATGAAAATTATTCCTTTTTAAACTCAACGATTGTAGATTTGTTGCTTGTTGCAATGATCGCCACATATATGTAAGTTGTGGGTTGTTATTAATAAACGTTTGTCTGGAAACAGAATAAGTTGTGATATTCTTAAGAGCTTTTGTGTATTCATCTGAAAATTCATCTTCATCAAATTCTGTATCAGATACATCTAAAGTACATTTATCAAGTGATAATTCTGTTAATAATGGAATTTTTTGCAAAAACAATACAAAAGGCATACAAGGTACTGAAATACCTGAGAAGGTTACTGAGAATAAATCCTTGTTCTTTAAGAGTTCATTTTGAAATGTATTAAAATATCCTAATCGAAAGGAAAGATAATCTGCATTAATACTAAACAATGAAATAGTATGTAATATTTTTAGCATTTTATTTATAAGATTAATTACTCTGTTATCATATGAATCGGTCGCTATTTGACGATCAATACTATTATTTACGTATATATTAATAGATAATGGTACACCAAGATCACTAATAATACTCAAATCTTTAATAGATGGACTAATGACTGGGATATCACGAACGCAATCAATATTGCATGCAATATTTATAATAAAATGGATACCATATTTTCTTTGCATAAACCTCAAACAGCTATCTGTATCGTACGTTCTTTGTATAGTAACAATTTCTTTTATTTCATCTTCAGATAATGGTCCAATAATGGTATATTTTTCTTGTTCACCAGATATATTTATGTATATAGTATCTACATTAGGTTCAAATGTATTATGTTCCATTTCTAATAATTCGGGATCGTCATTTTCAAAAAGTCGTCTGTATTCTTCTCCGATAAACTGTAATGATTTTAGACATTGTTCTTGATTTCTGCATATTTTCAAATTTGTAATCATTACGGAACTTCCATATTGACAAAAATTAGAACTGATTGTTCCAACAACAGGACCCCCATTCAATCTTTGCCATGAATGTTGATAATTGATTGTATGCGACATAGAATCATTCGTATCAAGATAATAGATTTTATGTTCGCTCTGCAATAATTTTTTAAGCTGAATTAATGGTATAAAACCATTAAACCCTTTAGAATCTATTGTAATTTTTACATAAGGTGTATCGCCAAACATACTCATTGGTTTATCAAATCTGCTAGTACGATTTCCTTCACCATCTGTTAACCATATAGATCTTTCTGGAGGTGCCGTGCATTCATAAAACCAGTCTGATTTATTAGATACAGCTCTTTGAATATAATCTTTTGACAAACACATTATATCGATATCGTGATTTGTACTTCCTTTAGTAATCCATAAAAATGTATTTGTTTCACTTAAATATGTATGTATATCATATGATTCACCCATAATAAATTCAAAACATGTTGCATTTATTTGTTCTGGATCCATATTCGTTAGTCTTTCATCAATATCATCTGCTTCTTCAAATTCAAATGAATCAACTTCTGAATCTAAGGGTCCATCACCTCTTTGCCATCTATATCTATCACAATTTTGTTCGTATGGTATATGTCTTTTTTTATACTCTGCTAGGTCTGCTCTTGTTATATTTAATATGTCTATTACGTATCTAAAATACTCAGGAGGGTATCTTTTAACACCTGCTTCTATTAATAATTTCATATATATATCTCTATTAGTATTTATTCCATCCAAAAAAGATGGTGACATAGTTTTTCGAATAAGATTAGGTAGTATTGTTTTAAAAGCTTCTAATGTATATGTAGGCAGAGGATAAGTACATATTATCTTAAGTGCTTCCTTTTTATTATGTCTACAAGAAAATACAATATAATTATATAGTTTTTGTACAATCCATTCTTCTGGACTTATTACATTTTTTCTTTCCTTTTCAAATGTATTCATTTTTGTTTCAGATTCATAGGTTATACTATAACCCTTTTGTATATATTTTTGTAATCTTTGTACAGTAAATTTGTTTAACGATACCAATAATTTGTCTACATAGTCCTTTTTTAATTTACCTGTTTTAGTCATAACTCCTTCTGGATCTACTGCAAATACATTTTGTCCATCGTACCATATTTCGCAAAAAGTCAAATCAAAATTGGTTACCACATCAAGAATAGATCCATCGGGTGGATCTGGTATGATCATAACATCTATATCAGGAAATATTTGTCGAGTTTTTATTGCTTGATTTCTTTTTATTACTACACCATTTATTACAGGGTAATCCCACCTCTGTTGTAAGAGAAATCTAGACAAAATATTATTTTTTCTAAAAAAAGATTCATCGTAGGATGGCCGTAAATAGTTGTATACCGTCATTTTATATATTCCATTTGCGGTTAAGCTATCTACCAATTTAATTGCTTTACTTGCATAAATATATATATCTATATCATTAACATTGTCATCCGAATATGCAGCTAATACAGAACCTCCTGCTATAATTGCTTCGGCTTCTATAAGACTCTGTTTTATAATATTCCAATAAGATCCAAAAAAGTTGTGCATATGATCTGTAAATATTGTACTATCTAAATTCATTTATTATACATAAATATTAAAAAACAAATTAATAAGTTGTAAAATTGAAATGGTTTGACAGATAAAAAATACTAATTAAGATTGATTTATAAAGATAAAAACAGCCTAAAAATGACTCAATCATCTCAATTTGATAGAATTTTGTTTGAAATTCTCAAAAGAAAAAGAAAATCTGTTCCAGACTTGATATTAACTGGAAAACGTTTTACTTCTTCTAGCAGTGAGTATAATATAATCTATGTAGATAAAACGGTACGAGAGAAAAATGTGTTTCTTTTTACAGAACCAGATCCAAAAGAATTTTGGTCACTTGGGTCTGTTAATTTTAAAGATTTTGAAACCGAATTACTCTATTTAAAACTATTTACCAAAAGCAAAACAAATATTACTCAGGAAATTAATTTAGGTACGTCAGAAAATAAGTTGTCACATATGACAAAAGCCACTAGCATCATTAAAATTACTGATTTCGAAAATAAAATCTTTTATATGTACATCAAACTACACCTTAAAGCTCATTATGAGTTATGTGATGATGATAATGATTCTCTGAACTACCGAATTGTCTACTCTTCATCTTTTGATGATTTAGTAACTTTTATATACAAATCTAAAGAGATTCCTGACTTTTTGAATTCAGATGCTTTTATATCCAAAGAAGATAAAACAATTGATCAAATTTCTATTATTAAAGAACACGATGCTTCTTTTATCAAAAATGTTGAATATTCTGGTAATCTTGTATCACCTACTATTTTATCCGATTTGAATCATTTTGATGGAACTATTAACATTACCGTTAATTTTAAAATATGCACTATAACAGCATCTACTTCAAAATATACATATTCAACCAAATATAAACCAAAACATGAATCCTTTGTGAATGAAATTATTACAAAGGGTAGCAATACAATATCGGTTAAAATTTTTATTAGGGATAATAGTATTGATATTATCATCAGAAATGATATTGAAACATTAAAAAGTTTTTGTTTGAAAGAAGTAACAAACAATACAAAGTGTAATTTGCATAAACAAATTAATGAAAATGAGGTTGAAGATGAGGTTGAAAATGAGGTTGAAAATGAGGTTGAAAATGAGGTTGAAAATGAGGTTGAAAATGAGGTTGAAAATGAGGTTGAAAATGAGGTTGAAAATGAGGTTGAAAATGAGGTTGAAAATGAGGTTGAAAATGAGGTTAAAAAACAGACAAGATCCTATTGTAAAATACAATAATAATATTAATTTTTGAATAAATAAAAAGAACTTTCTTTTTATTTAACAACTATTATTCCAAATATGTAAGAGCTTAATTAGAAATTTTACACCCTTGAAGATTTAAAACACCGGTTTTGAAAAAACACCTATTTATATAGCTTCGGACTACGACGTTTCGTTGATAACTTTTTATCATATGTTCTTAATTCAGCTTTTCTATACGCAAATCTGAAATAATTCAAGTAATGCTCTGGTCTTATTCTTTTTATCGCACTTCTCACACTTCTCTGTAAATCTCTATAAGTTAATACTCCATCTTTTTTCAAGTAATGTTTTAACTGACTAAACCAATTTTCAATAGCATTTGTTTTTGGTGTATATGGAATTGCGTATAATAATTCATTTCTACTTTCGTTTATTGTTCTTCTTACATCTTCATTTCTATGTGCACCGGCATTATCTACTATAAATTCATCTAAAAATTCTATAAATCTTTGTGTTGTCATTCCACCTTGTTCATATAATTTATATCCTACTATACCAGTTGAAGAAATAGCTGAAAGTAGTGTATATTTCTTAAATACATTATTGTTATTTGACTTTGATACACAACGTTTTCCTAATTCGCATCTACTGTAATCTGGAACTAAACCAAGTTGAATAGATGTCTCATCCAAACATATAATTTTATTTAATATGTATTCATCTACTTTTCTATAAAATCTATTTAGTTCCGCTTGTTTATCAACTGGTCTTCCATATCTAATTCTGGAAAATGTTCTTTACGTGTTCTCTTACGTGTTTTATTATGGTCTCTTATAACTTTTCCTAAATGCTGTGGAGTTAAATCAAAGTCTGGAAACTGATTTTCTAATTTTTTAGTTAATTCTAACATTGTTATTTGTTCATTTTCTCTTAATCTTCTAATCGCATAATCTATTTGTGATTGTGTAATTTTGTATGATACTGGTGTTCTATTATGTCTTTTAATTTGATCTTCCTCTTCATATCTCTCAATCCATCTTTTAAGACTTCTTTCAGGACAGTCAAAAAATCTACAAATTTACTAAGAAACGAGACGACACGTATCAGAAACAATGTATTGAATGTTGTGTAAAGACAGTTGTTTCAAGAAATAAAAACAAATGTCCTCACAGTAGACAAAAAACCCGTTGTCTTGATTGCGATGGTATAGGTATGTGCGACCACGGTAAACAAAAAAGCCAATGTAAAATATGCTCAAATGAAATTAAAGTAACAATAACAACGATAATAGGAAATTCAAGACAAGCAGATATAAAACATAATAGATACGATGCTAATAATTTTATTGATAGATGTTTTCTTGAGAGCTTATTTGAAGAGTATCCTTGTTGCTACTATGATGACTGTAAAGTTGAATTACAATACGTAGAATATCAAAATAATTTAGCAACGATTGAACGATTAGATAATAGTATTGGTCATATTAAATCTAATTGCGTAATTTGTTGTTTAAGTTGTAATAGTATGAGAAAATCAGATAATAATTGATCTTATTTTTTTTGAAAAATAAGATTTACTTATATCCTCCCTTTTGCTTCTTTTTACCTCTTCCAGCGTAGTCTGACGCCCACGTGTTTGTATTATCACCTGTAATGTCTGGATATTTTCCCTGTTTGAGATGAACGTGTGATTCTATCCACCCACCTTCTTGTCCACACCCACACTTAGTACCACAATTACACGTCATACCTCCTTCCATTGCCCCTCCCTTGTATATGTTTTGTAGAATGCTCGCCACGTTTGTAATTCCTTTTGCGATAGATTTCTGAATTTCTTTACCAGGAATCAACTTAACTATATCCTGCATTATAAATTCCTTAAGCTCTGGTGTAAGCAGGAATCAACTTATCTATATCCTGCATTATAAATTCCTTAAGCTCTGGTGTAAGCAGGTCTAGAGCCTCTAATCTTGTCTTTAAGAAGGCTTGGCATTTATAATTTAAAAATAATTTATTATTAAATACAATAATGCGTAAAAAAACTGAACTATACAAAAAAGAACAAGATTATATTATAGAAAAATTAATTCAATTGTTAGAATTAGATGACCAAATGAGCACAACTTTATATGAACTTGATAATAACAAGCTTAAAACTGATGCTATAATGAAAATGATACCAACAATACGTAAATTTTTTTCTTCATCTAAAATAACTGGAATAAGTGAACCAGATAAATTAGGACGACCTTGGTTAAGTTTAATAAGACAATTAGTAAAAGGTAGATATAATATGTTTAGTTGTGATTATAGATTTAAAAAAGATGACCAAATATTAAGAACAAAAAAATATTTATTTCAAAAAATTTTGGTTTAAAGATAACTTTCTTTAATTTAAAAAATGCGCCCAATTTGTAAAAATAAAATGGAAAAAGAAAAAGAAAATGAACCACCTGACAAAGACAATTTATCTTATTACAAATGTATTAAAACTTCATTGAAAAGTATTGTTAAACACGATTTTGTTATTGATAAGCTTATACAAGCTTCTAATATGTCTAATAAAGTTGTTATTCATACTTTACAACTAATTAAACTATATTTTATACATTTATACGATAATGGTGAAAAAATACCTACTATTAACAAACAATTTATAACTTCTGTTATGAAAACTGTATGTATTTCACCTACACAAGGACGTTTTCCAAGTGAATCAACAAAAGGAATTAAAGACAATATTAAAGAATTCTATGATATTCATTACAAAAATATTCAAGGTGAAACATTAAATTACAGATATATGAATACAGTTCTAGATTATCTTGCTATTGACATCTTGACAATGTATGAAAACAACATTAAACAACGCTTTATTGAATACATTGAAAGATTTGTAAATGTTGTTTGGAGAAAAAAAGTAATGGTTAAATTGATTAAGAAAAAATTCAAAACACCTAAATCAAGACAACAAGCAGTTAATAAATTATGTAATCAATTAAGACGTATCAAAAATGACTTATTAAACTGTGACCTTACCAAACCAAAAACATCATCAAGTATATATCATTCTTGGATTGATAAAGAACAAAAGAATATTTTACCAAACAAAAAGTATAAGAATGATAATGTTTATTATGACTTACTTTGCTCACCACAAGAATATTTACCTTTTATGTTTTATATGATGAAAAGAGTAGAAAGTTACAACGAAAGTATTAATAATATATGTCCTTTAAGAAGTGATATTATTCCTAAATATTTTCGTTTAGATACAACATCATTAATACATCTACTTTTTACTAAAAAACAAGGTAATAAGAGCTTCTATTTAACAAATGGTAATTTAGTAAAATACCAAGAGAAAATATGGAATTTCTTTTTCAAAACTAATTTGAAGTGTTTTCATAGTGATGACGATTACAAATATAAATTTCATTGTATGATTGAAACAGATGGAGTTGGTGTTAGTATATTGTTAATACGTAAAGATCTTGAAGGAAAGAGATTAAAAAGTCCAAAAGTAACATTCAATAATGAGAAATACATCAATGAATTAAGAGAAGATGAATATACTATTTTACAAGAGAAAAATATAGTAGCAATAGATCCAAATATGACAGATTTACTTTTTTGTATCAATAAAGATGGTCAAAAATTTAGATATACACAAGACCAAAGACGTAAAGAAACCAATCAAAAGAAATATAGAAATATTTTACAAGAAAACAAATTAGAAACACAGATAAATGGTAAAAATATAGTTGAGTGGGAAACTGGTTTAAGTCATTACAATAAGAAAACCTTAGATTTTGATAAATTTAAGGATTACATCAAACAAAAAAACATTATGAATATAGCATTACAAGCGTTTTATGAAAAAAATATTTATAGAAAGTTAAAATTGAGTTCATTTATAAATCGTAAACGAAGTGAAAGTAAGCTAATTAACAATTTTTGTAAATTGTATGGAAATCCAGAAGAAACAGTTATAGGATTTGGTGATTTTGAACAATACCAACATCGTAAATTCAAAGAACCTGTGAAAGGAAAGGGTTTTAGAACTTTGTTTAGAAAAGCAGGATATAAAGTGTATCTTGTAGATGAATTTAGAACGAGTTGTAGATGTAGTCATTGTGAGAGCAATGATGGAATATGTAAAACATTTAGAGAATGTAAAAATCCAAGACCTTGGAGAAACAATCGTATTTTGAGACACGGACTTGTCAAGTGTAAGACTTGCTCAGGGCTGTGGAATAGAGATACGAATGCTTCAAGAAATATCTTGAAAATAACATTAAATGAGATAAACAGGTTAGGAAGACCGGATTATCTAAAAAGAGGCCTGAGGCTTACTCAGTGATACTACATCGGTATTACAAAACCAAAATTTACACGGTATGAAAAGACCAAACCTCGTAGATTTACAAAGGTGAAAACCGGCGTTTTAAATCTTCAAGGGTGTAAATGTAAATTATTTAATTGTTTGTTTTATTTTAAACAGCCAAAAAGCCGCACAAATAGTTACTGAAAACATTATCACAACGTAAATTAATTTTTTGATAATATGATTATTGCTACTTGGAAAACTATTGAATATAGTTGTAACCAAATCATTAATACCTAAAGCAACAGAAAAAGATAATGCATTAATAAGAACCAAATGGACATTTGTTAAAATAATTGTTTCATCCTTTTTTTTTTCTTGAGTCATTTTATTATATATATACATAA
>Ga0194043_1000616_pt1 | contig 19817 bp, 12 predicted proteins | sample JunL4415m_MetaG_FD_161274 | JGI IMG/M metagenome (GOLD analysis project Ga0194043, IMG submission 161274) | Anoxic zone freshwater microbial communities from boreal shield lake in IISD Experimental Lakes Area, Ontario, Canada - Jun2016-L442-15m | ecosystem: Environmental > Aquatic > Freshwater >...
AATAGCGGGAACAATAGTCTATGCTTTATTACTACCAGTATTAGTTGGTATATATAATAATTTCCAATTAGGAAATATAAATATTTATGCTGGAAATGTGTTAACGCTTTCTATGGTATTAGGCGGGTTTTTAGGTTCTAAAATAACATTATCAAGTAAAGAAAATAGTGGTATTACTCCTAAAAGACTTGGTGGAATATTATTAATTATTTGTGGTATAATGGTACTTAACAAATAATGTCGACAAATATAACAAATAAAATTGAATTAAATATACAATTGTATTTTAATTCAACTATAAAAATGGATAAAGTGTTTAAACTCGTTGATTTTAACGTTTATAACGGAAAGTGTAATGAAGATACCGCAAGTGAAAATGATGAATCTAGAACGTCTTATACGGACGAAAATATTTTCTTAATCCAGATTTTTGGATTAAATACTAAAGGTGAAACGTGTTCTATTATTGTAAATAATTACAAGCCGTTTTTCTATGTAATGGTAAATGATACCTGGAATACCTCAACTAAATTGTTGTTTTTGGCAGAAATAAAACGTAAAATGGGTAAATTTTATGAAAATTCGATTACTGAATGTATTATCGTAAAACGAAAAAAACTATACGGGTTTGATGGAGGAAAACAACATAAGTTTATAAAACTGGAATTCACAAATATGAACGCATTTAATAAAGCAAAAAATTTATGGTATGGTGAGTATACTGATTCTGGTAGAAGTTTGTTAAAGCACGGGTATCCGTTTATGGATACAAATACACTATTGTATGAAGCAAACATTCCTCCATTATTAAGATTCTTTCATATTCGTGATATAAGTCCATCTGGATGGGTTGCATTGCCAAATAACAAATCAATACTAATAACCAAAGAGTGTTTCAAAACAACAACCTGTAATTTCGAAATAATTATTAATTATAAAGACATTATTCCTTTAAATGATAAGGAAGATAGAGTTCCTTATAAAATATGTAGTTTTGATATTGAGGCAAGTAGTAGTCACGGCGATTTTCCTATTCCTATAAAAACGTATAAAAAACTAGTGACCAATATTATCGAATATTTTGAAAATTTAAATATGCATGTAACTTCTGAATTATGTAAAAATATCCTCAGACAAATTATATTAACCGCATTTAATTATGAAAAAATGGAAAATATTGACCTGGTATATCCCATAAAAATGATAACTAAACCAGAATTAATGATTGCGATTGAACGATGGTTAACAACCCCAATAAAAAACTATAAAAACACATCCGAATTTCGAAATATGTCAACCATTGAAAAGATGTTTGAGATAATGGGGAAAAATATGGATGATAATGACGAAGATGAACATAACAGTAAATATATAAAAATGTCGAATGGACCAACAACCACAATTGTTGATATGTTGTGCGACACCAAATTCGACAGAGATATCAAAATAAATGAAATCAACTTTTCGTTAATTTCTAATTTTCCAAAATTAGAGGGAGATAAAGTGACGTTTATAGGTTCAACGTTTTTAAATTATGGAAACTCAGACCCACATTTAAATCATTGTATCGTATTAGGTTCTTGTTCTCAAATACCTAATAGCGTGATTGAAACATATAATACAGAAAAGGAAGTATTGCTTGCTTGGAAAGACTTAATTCAACGAGAAAACCCAGATATTATTATTGGATATAATATATTTGGGTTTGATTATGAATTTATGTTTAGACGTTCTGAAGAGAATAATTGCTCTGAGGAATTCCTACAATTATCTAGAAATATTAACGAGGTCTGTGCTACAAAAGATACCGATACAAACAAGTATAAGATTGAAGAAAGCAGTATTCAAATCGCGAGTGGTCAACACGAATTAAAATTCATAAAAATGAATGGGAGATTACAGGTTGATTTATATAACTTCTTTCGTCGTGAAGAGAATTTAACCTCGTATAAACTTGATTATGTTTCAGGTCATTTTATTGGTGATTATGTAAAAGAGTTGGAATATTTTGATACAACTACCAAAATTAAAACGTTTAACATGACTGGACTATTAGAGGAAAGCTATATTCATTTTGAAGAAATTGGTTATTCTGTGGATTATTATGAGAATGGTTCAAAATATAAAGTAACTTCTGTTGACAAATCAACAAATACGTTTGAAATTGAGGGTATTGTTAAACCGGATTTCACAAAAAAAGTCAGATGGTGTTTAGCAAAAGATGACGTTACACCAAAAGATATATTTAGATTAACTAATGGAACTGCGGCTGATAGAGGAGTAATTGCGAAATATTGTATTCAGGATTGCAACCTAGTTCATTATTTAATGAATAAAGTAGACATATTAACAGGGTTTATTGAAATGGCAAAGATTTGTAGCGTTCCAATTAATTTCTTGGTTATGAGAGGTCAGGGCATTAAATTAACCAGTTATATTGCTAAAAAATGCCGTGAAAAATTAACCCTAATGCCTGTGATGGAAAAGGGACAATTAGATGATGGTTATGAAGGTGCAATTGTTTTAGAACCAAAGTGTGATTTATACTTGGATAATCCAGTAGCTTGTGTTGATTACGCATCTCTTTATCCGTCATCAATGATTAGTGAAAATTTATCTCATGATAGCAAGGTTTGGACGAAAGAGTATGATTTAGCCGGAAATCTTGTTTGCGAAACCGGAGAAAAAAATAAAAGCGGCGTTTTTATTTATGATAACCTTCTTAATTATAGTTACGTAAATATTACATACGACACATATCTTTATGTAAGAGATACACCAACGTCTGCAGCTAAAAAAATTAAATCGGGAACCAAAATATGTAGGTTTGCTCAATTTCCAGAAGGAAAGGCAATTATGCCTTCTATATTGGAAGAATTATTAACCGCCCGAAAAAAAACCCGGAAATTAATTCCACAAGAAAAAGACGAATTTATGAAAAATGTGTTGGATAAACGACAAATCGGTTATAAACTTACGGCAAATTCTCTTTACGGACAATGCGGAGCAAAAACGAGTTCTTTTTATGAAAAGGATGTTGCAGCATCCACAACCTCAACGGGTCGTCTGTTACTTAATTATGCCAAAAAAATAATTGAGGAAGTATATGGAGATGCAATATTTAATAATGAAAAATATGGACTTATTAAAACCAAAGCTGAATACATATACGGCGACAGCGTTGCGAACTATACTCCTGTTTATGTAAAAGTAAATGGTATAATTGAAATCGTAACAATTGAAGAATTATCAAATAAATACGGTAATTCGAAATGGGTTGTGTGTTTAGAAGAAGGTAAACAAGAAAAAGAATATTGTGAATTATCTGATGTTGAAACCTGGACTGAAAATGGATGGACTAAATTATACCGTGTAATTAGACACGCATTGGCAAGTCATAAAAAAATGATGCGTATATTAACACATACTGGATTAGTTGATGTCACAGACGACCATTCACTTATTTTAAAATCTGGTGAAGAAATTTCCCCAAAAGATGTGTTCGTTGGAACCGAATTACTACACGGAAATTTACCAATAAATGATGATATTTATGAAAGTATTAATGAGGAGGAGGCGCGAATAATGGGTTTCTTCTTTGGTGATGGAAGCTGTGGTGAATACAATTGTGCGTCGGGTAAAAAATCTTCCTGGGCATTAAATAACGCATCATTAGACATTATTAATAAATACGTTGAGTTATGTAAAAAAACGTATACTGATTATGAATGGGTTATGTTACCTACGTTAAAAAGTTCGGGAGTTTATAAAATAGTTCCAAAATGTAGTAAATATGGTTCAATTGTTAAATTTGTTAAAAAGTATAGAGAACTTCTATATTATCGTAATGCTAAAATAATTCCAGTTGAAATATTAAATAGTAATATAAATATACGTAAAGCATTCTTTAATGGGTTGTATGACGCGGATGGAGATAAAGATATTAACGGATATATACGAATAGACCAAAAAAACCAAATTAGTGCTTCACATATTTGTTGGTTGGCTTCAAGTATTGGTTATTCAACATCGTTGAATACAAGAATAGATAAACCAGATATTTATAGAATTACAATGACAAAATTAAAACAAAGGAAAAATCCTCACGCCATTAAGAAAATTATAGACATTCCTTATCAGGGTTATGTTTACGATTTAACAACTGAAAACCACCATTTCGCAGCAGGAATTGGAAAATTAATAGTTCATAACACGGATTCTGTATTCTTTACATTTAATTTACAAACCCACGATAATATTCCAATTCGTGGTAAAAAGGCTCTTGAGATTACAATCGAATTAGCGCAAGAAGCAGGACATTTAGCATCGAAGTTTCTCAAAGGTCCTCACGATTTGGAATATGAGAAAACATTCATGCCTTTCTGTTTATTATCTAAAAAAAGGTATGTAGGTATGCTTTATGAAACCGACCCGAATAAGTGTAAAAGAAAGGAAATGGGAATTGTGTTAAAAAGAAGAGATAACGCGCCGATTGTTAAAGATATATATGGTGGAATCATTGATATTTTAATGAAAAAACAAAATATTCAAGAAGCAATCGATTTCTTAAAATCGTGTTTGAATAATTTGGTTAATGAGAAATATTCAATGGATAAACTCATTATTACAAAATCGTTAAGAAGTGGTTATAAAAACCCCAAAAGTATCGCACATAAAGTATTGGCAGATAGAATCGCAACAAGAGACCCGGGTAATAAACCTACTTCAGGAGATAGAATCCCTTTCGTTTATGTCAACAACCCAAATAAAAAAGCATTACAAGGAGAAAGAATAGAAACTCCTCAGTTTATTATTGATAATAATTTGAAGATTGATTACACGTTTTATATTACTAACCAAATAATGAAACCAGTCCAACAAGTATTTGCCCTTGTGCTAGAAAAAATATGGAATATGCAGAAAAAGGTATCCAAAATATCCAATTTTAAAAAAGAGGTTAAATTATTATATGATACAACAGACCCAGAAAAAATAGATGATAAATTAGAAAAATTAAAAAATAAAGAGGTTAAAATATTACTGTTTGATACCTATCTAAGAGAAACCAATAACGCCAAAGACGGAAATCAAAGTTTGGTTAATTTCTTTGGTGTTAAACAAAAGGTATAAAAGCAAAATACAAAATACAAAATACATTACAGCATTACATCACAAGAATAAAAAATAAATACACAAATATTTATTTTTTATTTTAACTCGTATTATGGGTAAAAACTATTGGAAATATCAGTTGTTAACAAATCATTATATTCGCGAGCATATTGTCTTGCTAAGTCATCATTATTTGAAATATCCCGAAATCTAAACGGTTGTTCTATATATGATACGCTAGTTGTAATTGGTTCTGTTTGTGATTGTATTAAAGTTGTATTTATTGTAGTGGGTGTTTCGAATGTATTATTTGCGCGATATTGTCTTATATCATACCTACAAATGGGACATATACATTTAGACAAAAACCAAGTATTTAATGATAATGAATTAAATAAGTGGGAACAATATTTAATTTGTGTAACTATTTCGTCTTGAACAAACGGGTCTTGAGTAATAGGACAAATAACATTTACAGGATTAAGTATATTTCCAAAACACACCAATTGTGTTGCTGTTGTGATTTGTGTAATTGTGGGTATTATTGCTATAGGGTCTAAAAAATTTTCATTAAGAATTGTGTGTGTTCTATTATAACGTCTTGTTCTACGAATATCTATATAAGGTGTTGTATTATTACGATATTGTCTATTTCTACTATTTTGTTCTAAAAGTGCTTCATTAGATTGAAAATATATATAATCAATATTACGTCGTAATTCTCTTAAATAAGCATTTAATCCTTGCATCTCAAGTAGGGTATTATTATACATATTTATGTAATTATTTAACATTCTTCGTTGGTCAGAGGTTAGTTGTGTATTTTGCGTATCATTAAAATATCTCATATAAAATGGATTTGAGTTGGACATATTTATAATTATATTTTAAACTTTAAATATTAGTTAGACTTTATGTTTTTTATTTTCCTGTAAAAAAAACAATATGCTTTTGTTGTTATTAAATTTTCTAAATTTGTAACTTCTGTTACGATTGTGTCATTAAAATGATACCATTTACCATTCGCATTTTTTACAAATGATGTGTAGTGTCCTCCAAGAACCGAACCGCTATGATTACATATTCCATATAAATCATAAATACACTTTTCGGAATTATATCCAATCATATATTCGTTTAAATCTAAATTTGTTAAAGGAAACTCAAGTAATATTTGGTTTTTACGATTGCTCGAATTAAACCGTTTAATGTCAATTACTAATATTTTCGGAAAACTCCAGTAAGATATTTGTTTTTTAACAGATTGTTTTTGTTTTGTTTTTTCATTATACCAAGCATTTTCTCCTTCTAAAATTTCCCCTTCGTGATATAACTCAAAACAATCCATTAAGGTTGGACTTTTTATGTTAGGCGGTATCGGTAAATCTATGATAAAATATGGTTCGGGTGAATTGCTTAAAATGGTATTATCTTCTAGTGATATGATTTGAGAAATATGAATACCATAAAATAAATCCCATATTTCAGAATATTCGGTTGAATATATTTTTTTAATCATACTAAAGCATTCAACCGCCAATTTATCTTTTTTATTAATTACTTTACCTGAAATATGCATATTTACTTCTCTGGATAAAGATGCATGGAAACAATCTATTATAAAAAATAAAAATTCTGGTAAATCGTTCTGTTGATAGCCTATAAAATTATTGCTTCCTTTTTGTTTAGCAACATATTGAATACTTTTTAAAAATTTAATGGGAGACACAGTGCAATTTTCCACCCACATTACGTCTTTTAATTCAATCCATTCTTTTAATAGTGTGCTTTCAAGATTATTTTTGATTTTAGGTCTTAATTTATTTAACAAATTATTTAGTTCGTATGTGTGAGACAATACTTGCATAGCAGAATTAATAAAACACGTATTACCAAGATTATTTAATCCGGTTAATCCTTTATTTTTATATATTTTATGATTCATCAATAAGGGTCTTACATATTATCACGTATTTTTTTTATATAATTTATACGTTTTATTATGTTTATTTCGAGTATTTTTAGTGTGGTTCTTTCGCTTACGTTTAGAATTTTTATATTTTCTTGAATGTTTTTTATTTCCACCAGTTGGTAGTTTTTGTAATGGTTGATTTGCTTCGACCAAATACATATCGGTGGATTTACAACCATATACATGAAGATAACCTCCATACGCTTTTGAATTTATATTATTATCTTTTCTGTTTTTTAATCCGTATTCTAATCCATAATTTAATGTTAAAATAAATCTATTTGCGGATAATATATCACCTGCTAAAAAAAAACGTAAAGCATTACCACTATTGTCAAACGCTTCGTAGTTATCTGTAACTTTTGGAGAAATTTTATTTTTATTTCCTCCACCATACTTAATGACAGATGTCATTTCTTGAGAGATATCACCCAAACCTTTAAATAATGAAAACATATAAAATAGTTGTATCATATTTGTATGTGTTGTATTTGTTGTATTTGTTGTATTTGTAAATTGTTGTTCAATAACTTTAATTAAACTTGGTAAAGTTGTAATGTTCTTATTTGTTAACGTATTTGAAATACTCTCAAACGCACGTATTAACGCAACACAAAGGGTAACATCTTTCCATTTTGTAGCAGGGACCATTTTTTTTGTTGTTTTATTATAAATGTTAAAATTCGAACATATTTGTGTGAATTCAAATTTGTTATTATTGCACTTAATCTGTATTGTATGTGTGTCAATTTTTTTGTTCATATTCATTATATAATAGTTGTTTGATGGATCTTGAAATCCGCAACTGTATATTTCCATTTTTTCAAGAAGGGGTTCGTCACTTGATGTCTGAGAATCTATAAAACTTGGGTAATTATTTAAAACCATCTGTTTCCAAGGTTCATTTAAATTTGCAGAGTTGTTAATTATATGCCTTTTTTGTGTTTTTGGATTTAAGTTACAATTTAAGTTTCCGATAACGTTAAATACACCTTCTAACTGTTTAATACCGGGAACAATATGATATAGTTTTTGTTTTTTATTGGATTGTCCTGTATATTCATATTCTTTGGGTTTGTTTGAAATTATGTGTTCTCTAATCCAATCTGATGAATGTTTTTCAACCGTTGAAATATTGTTATTGAGTAATCCGATTTCAAAGCATTCCCAATTTGGTGAGTTCTTCCAATCACCACAATTATAGTCATTGGATATATCACAAAAGGTAAATGCCATTTGTTTAAGCATCTTTGATATGACAGATTTAAAAGGTTTCTTTATTTTGGTTTCTCCTCCTTTTTGTATATTATCAGAACAAGATATTGACATAGACGATATAAAATAATTCATGGATTCAACATATAATGTATTGAAATATTCGAAATTGGTAACATCTTCTGATTTGTTTATTTCAGGTAACTTATCTAAATATGATGTAAAAATATTAATTATGTCATTAATACATATATAATTTAAATAATCGTTAATATTATTATGTGATGTATCTACGAACAACTTAATATTAGTTTTAACATGGTTTCCCCATATAATCACATTATCATTAGAATCTTCAGGTTCATTATTAAATTGGTTAAATAAATTACTTAAAGCCTTATCCGAATTTGAATCCGTATATGATTCACCATCTCCGACTTCAGTAACCGATGTCGGCGAACCTGTTAATTTTTCATAATTGTTATATGATAAATTTTTTTGTGGTGTAGATGTTTGTTGTCCACCATTAACAATTAAAACACTCTCATTATTTTTATCAATCTCATTATTTTCATCAATCTCATTATTTTCATCAATCTCATTATTTTTACCAATCTCATTATTTTCATCAATCTCATTATTTTTATCAATCTCATTATTTTCATAAATTATAGTGTTTACAAATATATTAATAATTTCCAAGCATTGTTGTTCTATAAATTCAGAATCCGTGGGTAAATCAATAAGAATCGGAAATCCGCCGGTTTGGGTTTTACCGTTTTTTAATCGATTTGATTTTTTACTGTTATTTGAAGAATTTGCATTTGAAAATATCTTAATAATATTTTTTTTAGCACCTTCTAATCGAGAACCACAAAAATCGTGAATTTGGTCTGTCCCTAATACATTTAATAAATACCCCGACATGGCGTCTCTATCTAATGTTACCATTATAGGCGTATTCATAGTTATAATATATAGTGTGTAAAATAAATCATTATCTACTTTATATAAAAAAAGTAGATAATATATAATGGACGTTAACACAACTATTCAGCCAACAGACATATCTAATAATACTTTAATAAATCCTTCGGCAATAATATTGTTATTTTTAGTGATAATTATTTACTTTATTTTATTTCTTTATTTAGGAAATAACCCCGTTACAGGGGATGGGTCAAATAGCGGAAATAATTACGGCGGAAATATAGTAATCAATATTGTAGTAATTATTTTTATAATTTTAATGATACTTAATGCGTTTCAGTATTTTTTTAGTATTAGTGTGGTTGCATCAATTACAGACTTATTTACCGAAAAACCCAAAATAAATATTGTTGTGGACCAAAGCAAATATAAGTCTTCTGTTCCTGAAATAACAAACAAAAAACAGGTCTTTAATATACCCGGTAATTATTATGATTATGAAAATGCTAAATCTATATGTCAGGCATATGGCTCTAAATTAGCAACATACGAACAACTAGAGGATGCGTATAATAATGGTGCGGAATGGTGTAATTATGGTTGGTCTAGTGGACAAATGGGATTGTTTCCAACACAAAAAAATACATTTAATAATTTACAAAAAATAAGTGGACACGAAAACGATTGTGGAAGACCAGGAATTAATGGAGGATATATTGCTAACCCAAACATAAAATTTGGAGTAAATTGCTATGGATATAAACCAAGAATTACCCCCGAAGAAGAGAACCTAATGTCTTCAACAACGCCATATCCACAAACCAAAAAAGATATTGAGTTCCAACAACAAGTTGATTATTGGAAAAGTAAAATTTCCGAAATATTGATTTCACCTTTTAATTATAATAATTGGAGTAAAATCTAATATTTACGTTTTTTAGTTCCTCCTTTATTTTTGGGTTTTTTATGTTTGGTTTTAGTATGTTTGTTTTGTTTTGGTTCTACTAAATTTAATAATTTATTATAAATATCATCATCGATTACATTATCTTCGTTATTATTCCCTTCAGTAGGTTCATATCCGCCTTTATGATTGTTAAAATATAATAATCCTCGAGGTATTGCTAAGTTTTCAAATAAGTCTGATACCTTAGCTCCCCCGAATTGATTATCTTGTGTATTTATATTAAAAATGGGCGATAAATCTTTATTAAATAGAATTGAATTTAGATTAAATCCTCCGCTATATATTTTACCATCGGGATTAGTATATAAAACTAAATCATTTTGTGAAAGTTCATCCATATAAAATACACTTATAATAATTAAACATTATAAATCCGCTTTATTTCTGGAATAATGGATATTTCTCTTTTACTTTTAATTTGTCCTATAATTTGTTTTAATTGTATATCACTTTTTATAATTTCTCCTAAAGTTTTTTCTAAATATTTAAAGGTTAATGGTGCTATTATTTTTGTATTTTTAAATAATAATTTACCGTCACTAATATTTATAGATGAATCAGATAAGTTACGGGTAGATAATATACTTTCTGTTAGTTTTGCCTTTTTATCTCGGATTGCGTGTATTTTTTCATTCAACAATTTAAGTTGATTATCATAAATAATCCAGTTTTTAAGTTGTTCTTCCAAAATAGGGTCCATTATTATAATTAATTATTTTATTTTCTATAAGTTCTGCGTTTTTTAAACGTTCTATTTTTTTTACCGTATTTCTTGCTTAAAGTGTGCTGTAATCCAAATAATGTAAATGGAACGGCTGCTTTATTTAGCAATGAACCAATAAACCCTCCCTTGGTTTTTTTCATTTTACGATTGCGTCTTTTACCCGCAACTTGTCCCTGAAGACCGCGTATTGCGTTAGACGCAGCAGGATAACCCGAGTTATTTGTTCCGTTTTGTTGAAAAGTATTGTTATATTGCATAGGTTCATCTCCAACTGTTTTTAACATATAACTTTGTGAGTCACTGTAGGTAGCCGGTTCAGCGTGACCTGAAAATCCTCCCTTATGCGAATTTCTTCTTTTGGTGTGTCTTTTTCCGTGCATTTATATAATTAGCCGAGAAAATATTATAATATTTTGGTTATTATTTGTTTATTACGTAAAATTAGTAATAGCAATATTAATATTGCTAAAAGCATAATAAAAAAGATAAGAAATATGGTAAATATCATATAAATGTATGGATTTATTATTTCTAAAATGGGCTTAAAACACAATTTTAATTCATTTTGAACGTCTTTTCTTTTGAAAATGTCTAAACACGAACTAATCATTTCTTTCATAATAATTATAAATATATAATATTTAATGAGATTTATTGCGTGTGAGTAGCGTTAAAAAAATATGTATAATAGTTAATGGACAATATAGCAAATAATATAATTAATCCATCGGATTCTTTTGATTTTACGAATTTAACTTTAGCAAAACCAACCGGCGGACAAGGTGGGACGTATTTTACAAAAATACTCTGTAATAAAAACCCGTTATATATCCAATCAACCAGTTTAACAAAAAACGGGTTTATTAAGAGCGGAAAAAAATATTGTTGCGACCTAATGTTTGATAATAATTCGGAAGAATTAATTAATTGGTTTGAAAAATTAGAAATTAGAGCTCACGAACTTATTTTAGAAAAATCCAAAGATTGGTTTAATGGTGATTTAGATTTAAACGATATTGAATCAGCCTTTAATCCAATTATAAAAGTATATAAATCGGGTAAATGGTATTTAATTCGTGCAGTCGTTCAAACCAATACTTTAACTAATTTACAAAACATAAAAATTTATGATGAACACGAACGGGAACTTACGATGGAAGATGTCGTTCCTAATACGACAATTATATCCATATTAGAAATACAAGGTATCAAATTTACGAATAAAAGTTTTCAATTTGAACTTGTTGTAATTCAGGTTATGGTATTAAAAAACTACTCAATGTTTGAAAATTGTTTAATTAAGCATAAAAAGCCTTCTCATTCACACACCGAAGAGTCTAGTTTAGAACAAATTACAAATAATGATGAACCTCATTCAATTAAAACGGAAGAGTTTGAAAATGACGAGTTAGTTGAAAACTGTGATAATGTTCAAAGTGAAGATAATAATGAAAACGAAGAGGTTGATACTTTAACTAAATTAATTAACGAAAGTAATATTGATTTAGAAATTGAGAATTTAGATATAGTTCCTTATAATGAAAATAATAAGGAGTTAACAGAAATTGATTTGGGAATTACTTTAGACAATAATTTAAATCCAATTACGTTAAAAAAACCGGATGAGGTTTATTATAAAATATATAAAGAAGCAAAAAACAAGGCAAAACAAGCAAGGAAATACGCAGAGAAGGCGTATTTAGAAGCACAAAGTATTAAGGATAAATATATGTTAGATGATTTAGATGAAAGCGACAAAGATACAGATGACGAAAACGCCGAATTTTAAGTTGTCTTTCTAATGTTTAGAATAATTAAATATGTATAAAATTATTTTATAATCAAATTTATATAATGAAGATTTCTTTTAAACGAATATGGAATGATTACGGTATTGGAGCAATCATTGTATTGTTATTAGTCGCATATGGTGCTAGTTTGTTAATTAAAAATTTAAATTCTAAAGGAAAATCAGGCAACGAATCTATGCACCAAAATATGAATGTTGCCTACAATAATTCTCAAGTTCAAAATAATTCAGTTCAACCAGCGGAACCTTTAGGTCAAAACGAGGTATTTGCCGATGCAAACGGTGTTCAAACATCTTCACCAGGTATGCCGTCATCTTGTTCTCAACCAAGTATTCAGAATCCTTCTGAACTCTTACCAAAAGATGTAAATAGTGAATGGGCCCAACTAAACCCATCTGGAAAAGGTGAATTATCAAACGTTAATTTATTGAAGGCAGGATATCATATCGGTATTGATACGATTGGGCAGTCTTTAAGAAACGCAAATCTTCAGATTCGTTCAGAACCTCCAAATCCTCAATTGAACGTTGGACCATGGAACCAAAGCACGATTACTCCAGATTTTATGCGTGTTCCGCTACAAATTGGAAGCGGACCTCAATAAATTTATGAATATTAGTTTATATATAATAAAATAAGAATTATTATATATATGTTTAAAAATGAAAGTGTGGTATTCTATGTTTTTGTAGGATTTATAATAGTCATTTGTTTAAAAGTTTATTTTGATTCCGATACATATAATTTAAAATGTATTATTGCGACAGCAGATGGAAATCGATATTGCGTAAGAAATAGAGAAAAACTAAATGAAGCCGCTAATTTATTAGCAAGTGTTACTAATAAATGTAAACAACTCGTTAATTATATGAAAGAAACACATCCAAATGATACACGTGTTAAAAAATTAGTTGCGGGATTTAATCCCAAATCTATAAGCGAGACACTTCCTACAAGTGAATTAACTGCCTATAGTGAAAATAAAGGGGAAAAGATTGCGTTTTGTTTAAATACAACGAAAACCGGCGATACGTTAATAGATATAAATACATTAACATTTGTAGCTATTCACGAGTTGTCTCATATTATGACGACAACAATAGGACACAAACAAGAATTTTGGCAGAATTTTAAATTTTTATTAGAAAACGCAAAAGAATCGAATATTTATATACCTGTTGATTATAAAAAACAATCCACCGAATATTGCGGTCTTACTATTAATGATAATCCATATTATGATTTAAAATAAATATTTACAAAATAAATTAACGAAGTGAAATACATAAATATAAAATATGAAGATTAATATATATGTCAGAAACTAAGTTTATGCCTATTTATAAAATAAATCACTTAATCGGTGATAATGTAACCGATACTATATATGTTTTTTATGGTAAAAACCCGTCAATAAAAAAAGTGAATGAATTGTTCGTAAATGACCCGTCAAATCACGCATTTATAAATATATTTAATTCAGATGAATTGAATACTATTTCTACAAATAAAATACGCGTGCATTTTTCAGAACAACAAATACATATGGATGATACTATTGGTATAATTAAAATTAAAATTCTTAACGAATTACGTAAAGATTATTCATTAGAAGAAATTTACCTGTTTTGTTTAAAAGAAGAATTATTAAACGCAAACATTATTTATCAATCGTTAACTCAAAATAAAAAACTTGATTTAACACGAGTTAGAATAAATCAATTCGTGCTTAATTTGGTTCGCGAGGATACTGGAAAACCAGTTAATTTAAATATTCCGGATAAACAACTATATAGTTATGATGACATTTTAGCATTAAACATAAATAATAAAAAAATGTGGGTCTCAAAGGTTCTCGGACAAAAATATTTTATTGTTGAGAATGAATATCCGTTTGTGTCAAATCCTTTTAACGTTACAGATTACGATTCTTTTTTGGAAAAGGCATCTCATAAATCATTGTCAACACTTAATAACCAGCTTTTATTAAATAGTGGAGATATTGTCGGTAATAATATTTATTTATGTTTTGCGACAGACGTTTTAAAGCAGAATGTTTCTCAAAAGTATACAATTCAGATATATTACCCATTTTTATATAACAAATCCATTGAATCGTTAGAACAATTGAATGACAAACGCCAATTATTAATTGAAGAAAATAAACAAATATTAAATAAGAACACCTTAGAAACTTTTAAAAATGTAGATATGTTTTATGATGTCTACAAATATAAAATCACGGAATTAAATTATAAATTTACAGGAATTAAATATATCAAACTAATAATTCGACCAGAATATATTATTAATGTTCCACTGGATATTATTTTTAAACTTATTCATGCTACAAAGGATACACCTCTTATAAAATATAACCCATCGTTAAAACAAGAAAATATATATCGTCTTTATACAGATAAAATATCTAACGATGGTAGACAAATCCCTTATTTACAAAAATCAACTATTATTAAATTAATAAAAACTATTGGTAGGACAAAATCAGTTACTGCATTCATAGAATATACAGCGGATAATATACAAAATCAAATAATTTTTGAGATTGATGATAACTGTAATATTATAATTAGTTCTGATTTATACCATTCTATGGATATTAATGATATTGATATACTTTTAAGAAATACCGTAAACCCGATTATTAATGAAATTAAAGAATATATGGAACAAAGCGGTTATAAAATCCGATTGTTTTCTAGTTTAATGGATAGTTTTATAGATATAAAGCACATAAATTATGAATCGCAAATAGAAATTAATAAACCAATAAATCTAGATAAATTCATCGGGTGTATTACTAGCGCGTTTATTATAGAAAATAACGATTTTAAAAAGGAAATTATATTACGATATAAACGGGTATCCAATTTCAATAAAAGAACAAGTCAAGAGGCTTTTATTATTGAAAAACAGAAAGAAGGGTTGTTCGGTCAAGAGATTGTTGACGAATTAGTAAAACAATACGGGACCACTTATCCGGACGCATTAGAACTAGTTAAAGGATTAATGAATGAGGAGGAAATAGAAAGAGGACCAAGAAAAAACCAAATTGAAATAAAGGACAATCCAGGATTTAAAACAACAATCGGGTTTGATAAATTTACGAGTGTGATTACAATTAATGTACACAACATTAATAATATTAATTACTTGTATACGATTCCTATTTTTTTAGATTCATTAATTCGTATAACTCAAAATAAATCATCCACGTTATATCCGTCAAGTGAAATTAATAAATTATGTTCTTCGGTCGAACAACTCGATATTAAAATAGATGATATTGTTTCTGTTTATGAAAAAAAAACGGAAGACTATGAAATTCCGTATATAGAAAACGATGACATTAAATTTACAAAATTATCAGATTCATCTTTTGAAGATTATAATGAAGATAAGGACAATAAACGTGTTATTGGTTTATTTTTTGATGATATGTCTGACGAAGAATATGAGGATGAGGAAGAACTCGAGGGTGGAGAGGTAAGCAGTCCGTCATTATCTTCGGACTTGTCGTTAGTATCCGAAGATAACTCTCTCCCAGATATAGATTCACCAGTTCAATCCGAAGATACAAATAACTCTCTCCCAGATATAGATTCACCGGTTAATTCTGAAGAATCAATCGATAATATGGATGACGACAATTCTATTAAAAATATTGATGGGATGCCCTTAAATAATCCATATTTTTTTCAAGATAGAATAAAAAATAGAGACCCCGCATTAATAATAACTCAAAAACAGGGGAATTTTAACGCATATTCAAGGATATGTCCGTCGTCAACCAGACGTCAACCGGTTATTTTAAACGAAAGTGAAAAGCAAAATATTGATAAGAATTATAAAGGGTTTTTGAAAGAAGAAGATATTATAAAATATGGTTCAAACCCAGATAAACAATTTTATTATATTTGTCCTCGTTATTGGTGTTTAAAAACCAATAGCGTTATTTCGGAGGAAGATGTCAAGGCCGGAAAATGTGGAGAGATACTCCCCAAAACAGCAAAAAAGGTAATTCCAGGACACTATGTATATGAGTTTTATACACCTCCAAAAAATAACCCTGATTATAAACACTATCCGGGGTTTCAAGACAATAGTCATCCTCAAGGGTTTTGTTTACCGTGTTGTTTTAAAACATGGGATACAAAAGAGCAGATTGTTAGAAGAAATAAATGCTCCGGAAAGGAAAAGGTGACTAAAACTAAACCACAAAAACAAGCAGATGACTTGTATATTAAAGGTCCTGAAAAGTTTCCATTATCATCTGGTCGTTGGGGATACTTACCTGTATCTATACAAAAAATATTAAATGATGAAAATAATGAATGCTATAAAAACAACTCTCTTATAAAAGAAACAAGTGCATGTTTATTGAGACACGGTGTTGAAGTTAATGAAATGCAATCTTTTATTGCGTGTATAGCAGATGCCGTTTTTTTTGCGAAAAAAGATGAGAATGGAATTTCATATAAAATACCCTCAATTAAAGAAATGAAGGAGAGAATAATTAAATCTTTACAAATAGACAATTTTATTAAATATCAAAATGGTAATTTAGTTACTAATTTCCATAAATTAAATGAAAATGTAGACATAAGCAAATATACTGATTCAATCGTATATTCAAAACTTGACAAATCAAACGAACTCGAAATGATTTATTTTAAGAATGTTGTTTCGGCATTTGAAAATTTCATTGATTTTTTAAAGGATGACGAAATATTCATAGATTATTCATATTTATGGGATATTATATGTTCGTCAAATATATTTATATTTCCATTGGGAATAAATCTAATAATATTTAGAATTTCTAATAATGACATAACAAATAATGTCGAGTTAATTTGTCCAACAAATCATTATTCAAATAATTTATACGAATCACGAAAACAAAACCTTCTTTTAATTCAAGACGGTAAATATTTCGAACCCGTTTATTCGTATAAAAATAATACTAAAAGAATATTAATTGGAAAAACATTTAGTGAATACGAGTCGTCTCTGTCAAAAACATTGTTGTCAACATTAAAGAAAATTATAAAACCATATATTCAAAATAAATGTATTCCTTTGTCAAGTATGCCAAACCAATATACTGCAAAAACACCGATTAACTTAGACGATTTAATTCAACTATTAAATAAAAGACGGTTTGAAATCATTAAACAAGTGGTTAATTTTAATAGTCAAGTTATTGGGGTTATTGCTGAAAGCACCTTCGGAAAGGGTCAAGTAGGTTTTGTGCCTTGTTATCCATCCTCAATAAATAACTCAATTAATGAATATGTCTTTATGACAGATGATAATTTATGGAACAATTACGAAGATACGGTAAATTTTCTAATAAATGTATCTGGGAAAAATAACACAATTCCTTGTAAACCTGCGTATAAGGTTATAGAAGACGAACACGTTGTTGGAATTTTAACAGAAACAAACCAGTTTGTTCAATTGGCAGAACCTAAATTATTGTTAGATGTTAATGATGATATTCCAGTATTAGATAATGAAAATTATACAGTAACCAATAATAATAAGATTACATTTACGGATGTGGCGTTAGCAACTACAACGGATAAGGACCAAGAACGTATTGATTATATTAAAAGAATAAAATTAGAAACTAATTTTTATAATGTTTTTAGAAACACAGTTCGGATTTTAATTAATGATTATGAGAATTTAAATATTAGAGAACAGATTGAAACTGAATTAAATAAAACATATATGGTTTATTCAGAAAAATTACAAATAATTAATCAATTATTAAAAACACTTGTAAATCAAAAAGTAAAATTTACAGGTGACTCGAATCATTATAAAAAAATACAACAAGTAACAACATGTATTTTAAAGAATACAGAAAAGTGTTCTTTACAACAAGTGTGTTCGGTTTCCGAAAATAATGTGTGTGTTCTTATATTACCAACAATCAATTTAATTACTAATAACAAAAATGAAGATATTTATTATATAAAGTTAGCTGATGAATTAATACGATATAATCGAATAAACTCATTTATCTTTAAACCTCAAACATATTTGTCTTTTGAAAACATAAATTACAATTTAAATGAAAATGAAATACTAATGATTCAGTCATTATTAACTCAAGAATATTTCGAAGGACTAATACCTGCTGTAATAAATAAATATGCAAAATATAATACATACGACCAAGCAGAACCACAACAAACACAAGAATATAATAATTTAGTTGATTTAAATGAGGATATCAAAGTGAATAATGTTATAGAACCGGATTGTAATACAAAAACTACCAATAGTATAAAATCTACGATTTGGAAAAAGGTGTTTCCAAGTAATTATCTAGAAGTTGGATATTTAAAAACCAATAACTGCACTTTTTTTTTCGTATCTGAAATAATAAAAAAAACACTAAATATTATATTATCAACCCTTGATATTCGAAAAATCTTAATTGAGGAATATTCAAAATATTTAAAAGAATATCAAGAAAAAATATTGGATATTTTAATAGTTCAGGGGAAAAGAACTCTTGGGAATCAAGTTAAATCGGGCGAGTTTAATTTTAACCAGTTTTTGTTATCTGAAAAATATTTTATAACTAATTTAGATTTATGGATTATCCTTGACAAATATAAAATTCCATCCTTTATTATTTCAAGTAAATATTTAATGGAAACGAATTACAACAAAAGTTCGTTTGTATGTTATGGAAAAGAAACAGACCCATTTATTTTTATAATATCTCCTGGGTTAAGGTCGGAAAACATTCCTCTATATAAATACATTCAAGATGAAACTGAAAATATTGTTATACCTATAGATAAATTAAAGGATACTGATATGATTAATGAATTAAAAGGTTCAATTAATAAACAAGTAACAATTGAAACATATTTAAAAGAGTATACGAAATATTTAACAACCAATTATACACGTAAAATTCCATTAGTTGATGATGAACAAGCACCAGTATTAAAAATAAAAAAAACTAAGAAAAATCCTATTAAACCATCTGATGATGAAATATTGTTACAGCAACAATTAGATGAACAGTTATTAAAT
>Ga0194043_1000618_pt1 | contig 19791 bp, 17 predicted proteins | sample JunL4415m_MetaG_FD_161274 | JGI IMG/M metagenome (GOLD analysis project Ga0194043, IMG submission 161274) | Anoxic zone freshwater microbial communities from boreal shield lake in IISD Experimental Lakes Area, Ontario, Canada - Jun2016-L442-15m | ecosystem: Environmental > Aquatic > Freshwater >...
CGTCCGCGGTGGGCGCCGGACTGGCCGAAAGCCGGCACTATTCCGGTGTCGACTCCGGGGTGGGGATCTTCGGCCAGATGCTGTTGCTGAAACTGTCCAAGACTTACGCGTTGCGGATGGCCGCGGTGTTCATGATGTCGCTGGCCACGATCTGGCTGCGCACCGGATTGATGCCGCGCTGGCTGGTTCTCCTCAGTTACGTCGCCGCGGTGACTCTCATCATCGGCGGGGACACCACCATGTGGCTGGTGCTGGCGTTCCCGGTGTGGGTGCTGATCGTCAGCGTGCTGTTTCTGGTTCGGGCCGGGGTGTTCGCGAGTCATCGCGAAGATTGACTGAGTGAGAGCCACCCGGCGGACTGAGGGCTCGCACGCTCCGCTTAGCTTCGACTGCAGCCCCACGCGGCGTCGCTGCCGCGTGGGGTGCGACCAACGGAACGCTGCCTCGCCGATGACGCTCATCTTTCTGGCCTGCCGACCCAACCACCTGCCCTTCCGCAGGGGCTGACGATGAATGGGGCGAAGCATTTTTGGCGGCAGCAATGCCTGCGGTCACCGCCGCTGCTCCGCCAGGTGATCTGCGGGCGGCCGCCGGCGTCTCCTTCAACGCAGAAGCCGATGCGCTGGGCGGAAAGACCGGCTCCCAAAAGATATTGAATCGGCTGGTTACGTGGCGAAGCCACGCGCCGAACGCCTTGCCCCAGCATGGCGGTGCGGAACCACTACACAGCGTTCATCGGGTCACCGACTGTGTGGTCGCCATTGCAGTTCGTTACTCTGCACCCGTGTTGGTAGGTCTGGGGCATCCGCGCTGCGGAACCGCATTTACAGCCGAACTGCTCAAACACCACGGACTCGATGTGCCGCACGAGCGGGTCGGGGCCGACGGCATCGTCTCCTGGATGCAGGTCGCAAAGCGCAGTGCCGTGCCGTGGGGCGAGACTCTGACCGAGTACCCAACGGGATCCAAGGTGTTCGTCATCGCCCGCTCGCCGGTGGCCGCGTTGAACTCCGTGGCGATCGAGAACCAACAGATCCGGTCGATCGGGTTCCGCAGTCAGGTGATCTGGGATCGGCGGCGGATCGACCTCTTCTGCTGTCAGAGCCAGACAGGTTTCTACGACTTCTTCGGCTGGGCTGCCATCTCGCTGGCCTACTGGTACGACTTCTGCCTTGAGGACAGCAGCGGGATCGTATTCCGCGTCGACCGCCCTGAGGATGACGCAGTGCTCAGCGAATTTGTCGGCCGCCCCATCAGCCGGATCGGCAAGGACATCTGGCAGAACCCTGGCAAAGACAGGTGGATCAAACAGTTGGATGCGAAGATCGACGAAATGGGTGGGGTTGCCACGGTTCCTAAAGTCCACCTCGCCAAGCTGGTCGACGTCACCCGCCGGCTGGGCTATCCCGAGGACGCTGAGTTCTTCAGCCGATACCTCTAACCCACCCGTAGTCAGCCGGTGGTGTGGCGGTAGAAGTCGACCGCCTCACCTCACGCCCTCCATGACGCCGTCGCGAAACACTTGGGCGTCGGTTTTGGCCACGGTTACACCAGCTGACCGGTCATGGCCAGCGCTGAGCAGCATGCCGCCGCCCAATCCGAACTTTGCACCTCGACGGTGGAGTAGCCGAATCCGACGCGGGCTACTTCAACGGATGAGGGGGCGAGCTTGCTGTTGGAGAGGTGCGGGTTCATGTGCGAAGCAGCTCATGTCAGAACGGTGTCCGGTTTTACGCGCCGCAGGTGTGAATGCCCTGAACACGAGAGCGTTGCCTGATCAATGGTCGATGCAGTAGGCCCTGGCGGGGCGCAGTGGGCCGGTCCGCTCGATGTCGTCGGCGCGGAAGGCCGGCCACCAGATCGCCGGTCCGATCAGCGTGAACAGTGCTGGGATGACGACGGTGCGCACGACGAAGGTGTCCAGCAGGATGCCCAGGCCAACGATGATGCCCAATTGGGTTAATGCGATCAACGGCAGCACACCAAGCACGGCGAACACCGCCGCCAGCACGATGCCGGCACTGGTGATCACCGCGCCGGTCGCCGAGACCGCGCGCACGATGCCCCCGCGGGTGCCGTACATCGGCGTCTCCTCCTGGGCCCGGGTTACCAGGAAGATGGTGTAGTCGACCCCGAGTGCCACCAGGAACAGGAACGCAAACAACGGAGTCGTGTTATCCAATGCCGGGAAACCGAGCAGGTGCACGCTGACCCAGCCGCCCATCCCGAGTGCCGCCAGCGTCGACAGTGTTGTCGTGGCCACCAGCACCAGTGGTGTCAGCGCCGCCCGCAGTAGTACGTACAGCACCGCGAGCACCACGATGAGGATCGCCGGGATCACCACCCAGCGGTCCCGGACGGCGGTGTTCTTGGTGTCCAGTGCGGTGGCGTCGGAGCCGCCGACGAGCGCGCCGGGATCAGCCTGACGCACTGAATCACGAAGTGCAGCAATCGTTGTGAAAGCTGCATCCGATGCGGGCGTGGCATCGAGGACTACCTGCCACTGGCTTAGTCCGGCGTCAGAGACTCCGGCCGATGTCACCGAAGCAATACCCGGCGTGGCCGCAATCGCCGCCTGAACCGCTTCGGTGTCGGCGGTGCGGGCGATCACCCGGGTCGGATCGGTCAGTCCGCCGGGAAAGTGCGCGGACAGGGTCGTGAAACCGTCGACCGAGTCGGCGCGCACCCGAAACTGATCGATCAGCGATAAGCCGACCGGGATACCGATCAAGCCGGTGGCCAGGATGCCCAGCGCGAGGATCGACGCCACCGCCACCCGTCCGGCGTGCCCTGACACCCAGTCGGCAACCCGATGCCAGGCGCCGGTGGTGGTGATCTCCGCCGATCCGGCCCGAGGGATGAAGGGCCAGAACAACTTCGGGCCAAACAGCGCCAACAGTGGCGGTAATACCAGCAGGATGAAGATGGCGGCCACCAACAGACCGGAGGCGGCCTGCACGCCCAGGCTGCGGGTGGTGGGCGAGTCGGCAAGTAACAGCGACAGCAGGGCCAGCACCACGGTGGCATTACTGGCCACGATCGCTGGGCCGGCGAAACGCACCGCGGTGCGCAGCGCCTGCCGATGCGCCGCCGATTGTTCCTGCGCCGAAAGCTCCGGAGGTTCGCGGCGCAGTTCCTCGCGGTAGCGCGAGATCATCAGCAGTGCGTAGTTGGTGCCCGCGCCGAACACCAGCACGCTGGTGATGCCCGAGGTCGACCCGTCTCCACCCAGACCCGCCGCTTCGGCGACCGCCGCCCCCACTACCGCCGCGATCCGATCGGCGAAGGCGATCACCAACAGTGGCACCAGCCAGAGCACTGGTGAGCGGTAGGTGATGATCAACAGCAACGCGACGACGGCACCGGTGACCGCCAGCAGGTTGATATTGGCACCGGCGAATGAGTTTGCGATATCGGCGCCGAATGCCGGCCCGCCGGTGACATTGGCGACCAGGCCGTCGGGTAGGCCGTCGCGGGCGGCGGTGCGTAATTCCGTGACCGTGTCGGAGAGGGCGAATCCGGTGAGGTCCGGGTCCAGCGCCACCGGTGCCACCGCAGCTTTGCTGTCGGTGGCACCGATGACCGGCGCCGCGGGCGCGTCGGCAATACCGGTCGTCTGCATCATCCGGTTGTGCGCCTGTCCGGCCGCGGCCAGATCATCCGGCGAAAGATCCGTGCCGTCAGCCCTGCTGATGACGAGAAGAACAGGGGCTGCGTCACCGCCGGGGAACTGCTTGATCTCCTCGGCCGCGCGGACGGACTCGGAGCTGGGCGGCAGAACCACCGGGGATTGTTGAGCGGAGTCGGTCTGCGGAATCAGACCCAGCAGTGCGCCACCGAGTGCGGCGATGACCAGTGCTAGAACCCAGGACCGTCGGCGGGAGACCAGTTCGCCGATGCGGTCCCACAGTGGTCGGCCTACGTCGGGCGCGCGATGCATGTCGCTATCTTCCCGCTATGGATCTGCTTTCGCCGTGCTCGACACCCGCGCGCTCAGAGTCGGCCGGCCACTCGCTCGTCGAAGTACGTGGCGAAGCGCTCGCTGTCGACGCCGACGGCGACCGAGGCGTTGGGTTCACGACCGGTCAGGAACTGGCGGAGGATGTCGTTGCGGTAGGTGACGGTCATTCCCTGAGCCGGTCCAGCAGAGGTCTCGACGTCGACGAGGGCCGGGTGGGTCTCGAGCAGGTCGGGTTCGATGGCGGCGGCGACCGCCAACGTGTCGTAGAGGTGCAGCGCCTCGTGCTCGGGGAAAAGCTGTTCGCGCACATCGATCCACGACTCTGCGGCGTCGGCCACGAAGCCGGCTAGCGGCGAGCCGTTGTGGCGGAGTCGGGCGGCGCGGTCACGATCGAAGGATGTCTGGTGACAGACGTCGAGTCCGACCATCGTGATGGGTGCGCCACTGCGGAACACGACGTCGGCAGCGTCGGGATCCATCCAGATGTTGAACTCCGCCGCGGGAGTGACGTTGCCGGGCACCGCGACCGTGCCCCCCATGATGACCAGCGAGGCCATTGCGGTGGCCACATCGGGTTCGGTGTCGATGGCCGCGGCGATATTGGTGAGCGGACCGATGGCGACGACGGTCACCTGCCCGGGCGCCTCAAGCACGGTGCGGCAGATAAATGCCGCCGCGGTTCCTCCGAGCGCTCCGTCGGGTGGCTCGACCGGCGGTACGGTCTGGGCAGTCGTGGCCCGCTGATCCAGCCAGGCGGTTTGTAGGTGGCGCCGGTCCGGGTTGCGGGCCGCACCGCGCCCGCGTGCACGGGGAGGTCGGGGTAGCCGGCCAATGTCAGCAGATGACGTGCGTTGGGCCAGGAGTGCGAGATCGGCACGTTGCCCTGCACCAGCGTCACACCGTCGACCTTCACTCCCGGGGTGTTGAGGGCGTAGAGAATGGCCATCCCGTCCTCGGGATCGGATCCGACTGTGCCCATCCCTAGATCGGTGTCGATGATCAGTCGCATTCGGTAACCGTCGCATATGCGCGGCTAACGTAGTGCTGGTGATGCGGGTCTGTGTGGTGGGCAGTGTCAACAATGACCTGATCTTCGTCGTCGATCGGCTACCGCAGCCGGGGGCGACTGTGCTGGCGTCATCGCTCGTTTGTGCACCGGGCGGAAAGGGCGCCAACCAGGCAATCGCCGCGGCGCGGTCCGGCGCGCAGGTGCAGTTGGTCGGCGCGGTCGGCGACGACTCTGCCGCGGCGTCGCTGATATCCCACCTCCGCGCCAATGGCGTGGGCACCGACGCCGTGTCAATCGTTGCCGGCCCGAGTGGTACCGCGGTCGTCGTCGTCGATGCTGCTGCCGAGAATTCGATTGTCGTTGCGCCAGCGGCGAATTCACACCTGACGCTGGGTTCGGAAAATTCACGGCGGCGGGTCACCGAGTCCGACGTGGCGTTGATGCAACTGGAGATACCGTTGTCGACCGTGCTCGATGCCGCGCGACTCGGGCGGCAGTCGGGCACCACCGTGATGCTCAATGCGTCGCCGATTCCGAGCGAGGTCGCACCGCTGGCCGAGGTGGCCCAATTCGTGGATGTCGTTGTCGTCAATGAGGAAGAGGCCGTCCACTGGCTGTGGCAGGTTCCGCACCTGGTGATCACGCGGGGATCCCGGGGCGCGTCCTATATCGGCACGGCGGGCTCATTCGACGTCCCGGCCCCAGTCGTGGACGCGGTGGACACCACGGGCGCGGGCGACGTGTTCGCCGGGGTGTTGGCTGCGAGTTGGGATGATGGACCGGATCGCGCAGTGCGGCGGGCCTGTACTGCCGCGGCGCTGGCCACTTTGGTTCCCGGTGCAGGCAATTGCGCGCCGACCGAACGGGCGATCGCGTGCGCCGTGATAGAAGGATCACAATGACAGACGCTGGCCAACAGAGGGATCCCGCCGACAGCCGGCCAAGCCTGCTGCCGATCCTGACCGCTCTGGCGGTCGTTGCGTTCGTGCTGATCGCAATAGGTCTGCTGCGGACGATCCGGGGTGACGGCGCCTCCGATGAGGGCGGCGTCGGGCTTGCGGCCGTCGGCCAGAACGATGCCCTGCAGCGTGGCGATTACCCGGACTTCCGCACCTACACCTGCGTCAGCGAGCAGGGCACCGAGGCCGGGGTCCTCGCCGATCAGCGGCAGTCCGCGGCCGCCAAGGGCGCCCGGTTCGTCGACGACGTGACCGGGATTGCCGTCACCGGTGACCGAGCCACCGCCACGGTGGTGTACCACTTCGAGCGCTCACCGGACGCGAAGATCAGCAGCCCCATGACGTTCGTTCGGGAGAACGACCGGTGGAAGGTGTGCTCACCCGGGCCGAGATAGGCCCTATGGGAGAATCGCTTTCGTGAGCTACGCCGGAGACATCAACCCGCGGGACAGCTGGAAACTGCTGAGCGAAAACGTCGATGCGGTGCTCGTGGACTGTCGCACCCAGGCCGAATGGACGTTCGTCGGCGTACCCGAATTGACGCCCCTGGGCCGTGATGTGGTGTTCGTCGAGTGGAACACTTCACGTGGCCACAATGAGAACTTCGTCAACGATCTGATCGCATCGGGTGTCACGCCGGGGGAGCGCCCGGTGATCTTCCTGTGCCGATCCGGTAACCGCTCGATCCCCGCGGCGCAGGCCGCCACCGCCGCCGGTATCGCACCGTCCTACAACATGCTCGACGGGTTCGAGGGTCAACTCGACGCGCACGGCCACCGGGGCGGCACCGGGTGGCGTGCTGAGGGCCTGCCCTGGAAGCAGTCATGACCGCCGACGACACCGGTGTGCCCTCGGTACGGATCCCGGCGCCGCTGCCGGACGGGGTGAGCCGGGAGACCATCGGTGTCCGCGGCGGCCTGCTGCGCTCCGGTTTCGACGAGACCTCCGAAGGGCTGTATCTGACGTCGGGGTATGTCTACGACTCGGCCGCCGAGGCGGAGAAAGCCTTCACGGGTGAGATCGACCGATTCGTCTACTCCCGCTACGGAAATCCCACCGTCGCGATGTTCGAGGAGCGACTGCGTCTGATCGAGGGCGCCGAGGCATGCTTCGCGACGTCCTCGGGAATGTCTGCGGTGTTCACCGGACTGGGTGCGTTATTGAAGGCGGGCGACCGACTGGTAGCCGGCCGCAGCCTGTTCGGTTCCTGCTTCGTGGTGTGTAACGAGATCCTGCCGCGCTGGGGCGTGGAGACCGTCTTTGTCGACGGCACCGACCTCGACCAGTGGGAGCAGGCACTGAGCGAACCCACGACGGCGGTCTTCTTTGAGACGCCGTCAAATCCGATGCAGTCCCTCGTCGATATCGCCGCGGTATCGGAGATGGCGCACGCCGCCGGGGCAAAGGTGGTGCTGGACAACATTTTCGCCACTCCGCTGCTGCAGCAGGGCCTGCCACTGGGCGTCGACGTGGTGATCTACTCCGGAACCAAGCACATCGACGGCCAGGGCAGAGTCCTCGGCGGGGCGATCCTGGGCGATAAGGAGTACATCAACGGCCCGGTACAGACGCTCATGCGCCACACCGGGCCTGCCCTGAGCCCGTTCAACGCCTGGGTGTTGTTGAAAGGCCTTGAGACGCTGTCGGTTCGGGTCAGTTACAGCAATGCCTCGGCACAACGGGTGGCGGAGTTCCTGGAGGGTCATCCGGGTGTGCGTTGGGTGCGCTACCCGTTCCTAGCGTCACATCCGCAGCACGATCTAGCCAAGCGTCAGATGACCGGCGGCGGCACCGTCGTGACCTTCGAGCTCGAGGCGCCGGAGGGTCAGGGTAAACAGCGCGCCTTCGAGGTACTCGACAAGCTGAGTGTCATCGACATCTCCAACAACCTCGGCGACTCCAAGTCGCTGATTACCCACCCGGCGACCACCACGCACCGTGCGATGGGCCCCGAAGGACGGGCCGCCATCGGCCTGGGTGACGCCGTGGTCCGCATCTCGGTCGGATTGGAAGGCACCGAGGATCTGATTGCCGACCTGGACCGGGCGCTGAGTTAACGGGTAGCCGAGCGTGCGGCGTCGGCGATCGGCCCGGTCCACACGTCACCGTGGCCGGGGATCAGGATCTCAGTGCCGGCCGTCGCGAGCACCGACAGGCTGCGCGCGCAATCGTCGTCGCTGTGGTTGAACACCGACGGCAGCAGTTGCGGGCCGCGCCGCTGCGACAACGGATGGCCGGTGACGAGAGCATCGCCGGACACCAGCACACGACCGACCACATACGAGCAGTGCCCGCTGGTATGTCCGGGCGTGGGTAGCGCCAGCGGACGGCCGGGCAGCGTCGCGGCGATCTCAGCGGTCAGCGCCCGGGCGCCGGGGATGCCATCGCGCACCAGGCCGCCCTTGCGTGCCACAGCCGCCGACCACCGCAGCCACCTCGGCCGCCAGGCGTGCGTCATCAGCGCGGCCGGGGAGGCCTGCTCGAGGTAGTCGCGTTGGGCGTGGGCCACTTCGCCGGCGTGGGTATAGACCGGGATGCCGTGCGTCCCGGCGAACCAGATCGCGGAGCCGAGGTGGTCGATGTGGGCGTGGGTGAGCAGGATTGCCCGCACGTCGCCGGGCGCGAAACCCAGTTGACGCAGCGACGTCACCACATCGTCGCGGTGGCCCGGGAAGCCGGCGTCGACGAGCATGACGCCTGAGTCGTCGGCGACCACCGTCCAGTTCACCAGGGGGGTCTGGGCGAGATGAACATGTTCGCTGACGGCCGTCAGCACCGCAGCCATGCCGTGGAGTTTAGGCAGCCTGCCCTGTCGGGTCGGGTGGCACTGAGGTAGAAACAAGGGCGTGGCTGAACTGAGACTGGGATACAAGGCATCGGCGGAGCAGTTCGCGCCGCGGGAATTGGTCGAACTCGGCGTCCTCGCCGAGGCGCACGGGATGGACAGTGCGTCGGTCAGCGACCATTTCAACCCTTGGCGCCACGAGGGCGGTCACTCGCCGTTCGCGCTGTCGTGGATGACGGCGGTCGGCGAGCGCACCAAGCGGATCATGCTCGGCACCTCGGTGCTGACGCCGACATTTCGGTACAACCCGGCGGTGATCGCCCAGGCGTTCGCCACCATGGGCTGTCTGTACCCGGGCCGGGTGTTCCTCGGCGTGGGCACCGGCGAGGCGCTCAACGAGGTCGCCACCGGTGCGATCACCGAGTGGCCGGAGTTCAAGGAGCGCTTCGCCCGGCTGCGCGAGTCGGTCAAGCTGATGCGTGAACTGTGGCGCGGCGAGGCGGTGGACTTCGACGGCGAGTTCTACCACCTCAAGGGAGCCTGCATCTACGACGTTCCCGAGGGTGGCGTGCCGGTGTACATCGGTGCCGGCGGTCCGGTGGTGGCCAAGTACGCCGGGCGCGCCGGTGACGGTTTCATCTGCACGTCGGGCAAAGGTGAGGAACTCTACGTCGACAAGCTGCTGCCCGCGGTGCGTGAAGGCGCCGAAGCGGCAGGCCGTGACGTCGACGCGGTCGACAAGCTGATCGAGATCAAGATCTCTTATGACACCGACCTGGAGGTGGCGCTCAACAATTGCCGGTTCTGGGCGCCGCTGTCGCTCACACCCGAGCAGAAGCACAGCGTGACCTCTCCGCAGGAGATGGAGCGGCTGGCCGACGAGTTGGCGATCGAGCAGGTGGCGAAGCGCTGGATTGTGTCCTCGGATCCCGACGAGGCCGTCGAGAAGGTGGCCGACTACCTCAAGTACGGACTGAATCACCTTGTATTCCACGCGCCCGGCCACGATCAGCGCCGGTTCCTGGAACTCTTCGAGCGGGATCTGGCGCCTCGGTTGCGGAAGTTGGGCTGAGTCGGGTCAGCCGGGCGCGGGAAGCTTGTCGTCGATCGGTTTGAGGACTCGGTAGATCCGGTATTGCTCCTGACCGAAGGCGCCTCGACCCGAGTGAATGAGCTTGCTGATGCCCGCGCCGTCGTCCCAGAGGGTCGGATAGCGAAGGTTGATTGCATCGAGTGGCGCATTGCCGGACTGAGTGACCACGATGTACTTCACGCCAAGTTCCCAGGGCCGGTTGAGCTTTGCGCCGAAGTCGTAGTCGCTGGTAATGACGAACTGTCGCGGATTCTTCGAGGCCTGAAACAGCCCCCATGTCGTGAAGGTATCGGTCAGCACCGATCCGGCGGGCAAATTCTTGCGGTCGAGGTAGTCGATGAGCAGCCTGTCGTCTACCAGTACCCGGCGGTACCAGTCATCATCGGTTGGACCGGTTCGTTTTTCGAGCAGGGAGCCGATTCCCAACAGCAATTGGTGGTTGCCGAGCTCGGGGTTGAGCATGGAGCGCCCGGTGACGGGGATCGCGATGAACAGCGAAGCGCACACGAATGCCGCACCCAGCCGGTGATACGGCAGGTTCAGGATCCACTCCGGGGTGTGGATCGGGGTCGGCTGCCAGAAAACCAGGGCGATGACGATGACCAGGGGAATGGCCGCAACGTAGTACCGAACGAAGGCAAAGGTCGCGCCGGACTGCTGGCCCCAGACCGAGAATGCCAACACCGATCCGAACGTCGCCAGTGGAACCAGAGCGTCGGCTTTCCGCCTGAGTAGCGAGAGCGCCGCGGCTGCCACGACGGCGAACCCGATCAGCGGCTGCATTGCCAGCAACCTCGCGATGGTCTCCCATCCGTGGGCTGAGGTGTGTCCGCTCGCGCGCGCCAGTTCGATCTGTGCGGCGTTGCCGTAGCGGGACCCCAGTTGCGCGAGCAATTCGCCGTCGACGATCCATCCGGCCAGCGCCCATACGATGAACGCGACTGCGATCGGGAACGTGACGATCAGCGCCGAAAGTATCGCGGTATTGATACGTGCCCGGCCGTCCGATCGCATCAGAGTGATCACGGTGACGAGACCGACTGCGCCAGCCGCGGCCGGGATCATCTCGTAGCGCACCAGGTAGCCGACGCCCAGGGCGATTCCGGCCCAGGCCAGATCGCTGACCCGCGCCGAGTCCACCCAGCGCAGGAGATGTCGGGTACACCAGAGCAGGGACAAAAGCATGCCGGCCTCGCTCATGCCGGAACCGCCGTACGCGATGATCACCGGGTTCAGTGCGAAACATGCGACTGCCGCCCGCCGCCAGAGGTCACTGACGCCACGGTCGAGTGCGATGCGTCGCACGAACAAAGCTGCGGCTGCCATGAACAATGCACTCTGCAATGCGCCCGCAAGGCCGCGCGTTCGCAGTTCAGGCCACAAGCCACTCAGTTCCAGTATCGGAATCTCGACAAGCCCAGGTAGCGGATTCCACACGAAGCCGATCGCAGACAAGTGCGGGTCGCGACTCATCAGGGTGAAGGATGCGTTGGCAACCCTAGACATGCCGTCACCTTCAAAGATGTTGTAGCGCAACATTAAAACTGCACCGATCGTGAAATACAACACGGTCAGCACCGCGAACAGAGCCACGCCGCGCCAGCGCGGGGGCGGTGCCAGATGCAGATGATCGGTCGGTATGGCAATCGATGTCACGTCGGCGTGTCCTCGTGCCTGCGCCGCGCCCGCCGGAGCCGGAAGAACTGTATGGCGGCTAGTGCCGGGAGGGCCGCGGCAGCCAATGCGATTGAGGCCCAGGTCAACACGTGCCAACCGTGGTGAACGGGTGGTTCCAGTGCCGCACCTGCCGCCAGCGTGAGATTGACGACTTTGCCCGATGTGCCGGTCGCCACCACGTCCCCGGCCAGCGCACTCCAACCGCCCTCCAGTCCGCGGATGGAGTCGAGGCTGCGGTCCGCCAATTCCGGGCTACCAGTCGCGTCGATGGCCAACACCACACGTTCGTTGTGCGAGAACGTCTGAACGATTCCCACCGGGCCTCCGGGGTCGATGTCGGTGACGGTGGTGCCGTTGACGCCCACGGCGCCCGCACCTGGCATCAACAGGGGCGGGCGCATTCCGACCCGTTGAAGTTGTTCGCCGGATGCTACGGCCAGCAGTCCTATTCCGCGCTTGGCCGCCTCATCAAGGCTAGTGACAGTGGGCTGCAGCGTCACTGCAGACTGCTGGCCCATCAGATTGATGGCCTGGGCCGCGTAGCGGATCTGATCGGCACCCTCGATAGCGACGTCCATCTCAGGTGTGAATGCCATGGGCAGCACGGCGAATCCGCCGCGGTTCTTTGCGCCCGGCACGGCGGTGATTGTTGACGTCGGGTCGATCGCGAAGGTCATGCCGCCGAATGCGCAGTCACCGCTTGCCGGCGTGTAGCGGATCTCGAGTGCCAAGCCGATGGTCGAGCTGATGTTCGCCGCCGGGATATCCCCGGACAGTTCGGTGACGCCGGAGCGGTCAAGGACCCCGGAGGCAAGGATGTCGGCACCGGAACGGACGATCACCGTGCCTTCACCGGCGGTCACCGGCGTGTATTCGGCGATCAACTGGAACTGCGCGCCATCAAGTTGACCGACGCCGAACTTCGTCGTATCGAAGCCGATGTACACGGTGTCAGTACCCATGACGGTTGCCTGGGCGGTGATCCCGAGTTCGGCAAAGGTCATGGTGTCGGTTGCGGTCGGCACGGTCTTGGTGACCGATGCCACCGAGGCTGTCTGGGTTTGGGCGAGCTCGAAGCGCCGATCGGTGAACAGTTCCACCTGCTGGGTCAGTTCGGTGCCGCTGCCGCTGATCACCAGCACCGCAGCTGGGCTGTCGGGGTTTTCCACCGCCAGAACGGGTCGGTCGCCGGTCTGAATCGAGATTGTTCTCCGGGTCCTGCTGTCCCCGGCCGGTGGGGGTGTGATCGACGTGTCGACGTCGATGCGTACCGGCATCGGCCGGTAGAGCGCGGTCAACTCGGCGACCAGGGTCAGCGCTGCCTGCTGCTCGTCGAGGCTGGGTTCAGGCCCGACGGCGATGGTGATCTGATCAAGGTAGTCCGGAAGGAAATCTGCCACCGTCCGCAGGGCGGGTGCCGGGCCGGTGAAGGTCGTCGTCAGCTGGGTCAGCGTCACCGGGGCAGACCCAGCGCAGCCCTCTGCCGGACGTTCAGGGCCGCGCTGAACGAAGCTCAGCTTCAACGGCCCCGGCAGGGAGGCCGCCGCGGCGATGTCGACCGTGAATGGGACGGTTACGCCGTCACCGGTCAGCGCGATGTTCCCGATTGTGCTGCCACCGGAGTTCAGGACGTCGATCCGACCTGTCGCGCCGGCCGGCGACAAGACCTCGCCGGTGATGAGCATCGGTGCCAGGCCCTGGGGTTTCGGTACCTCGACGGTGGCCACAGCCTTGGGGCCGATCTCAAGTTTGTCTGCCAGGCCCAATTGGCGCCAGCTCAGCTCCAGTGCATCGGGCGCAGGTGCCGGTGCCGGTGCCGCAGGATCTTGCTGAACCGCCGGGTCCGCCGCAGCCGGTGAGTCACCTAGCGGCAACGGCACCGCAGTGAGCAGTAGCGCGAGCAGCACGAATCGAATGCGTTTCATGGCTCGCTTCCGGCTGCCGGGGCGACCGGAGCCGGTTCGCTGAGCCCATGCAGAGTCTTCTCCCAGAACGAGGGCCGAAATACCAACTGGTAGAAGGCTTTCAGCGCTGCCAATGACTGCAGCACCCAGTACAGCGGTGCCAGCAGGGCGGCCCACCACAGGTGTGGTTTACCGCTGGCGTGTGCCAGGAGCAGCCCGACGAAGATCGAGAACGGCGTCGCGACGAGGAACAACGTGAGGAACACGTAGTACGTCGCCGAGGGGAAAATCAGGTTCATCAGCGAGGGCCGCCCAGCCACCCAGGTCAACAGCAGGAATCCGAAGATGAGGTTGATCACGGCGGTGGCCGGGATGCCGCCGGTCATGTTGATGAACCTCAGCATCGCCGCGGTACCGATCTCCCGGCGCAACTGCAACGGGTTGCGAAGATGCACGATCATGGTCTGCAGGTAGCCCTTGTACCAGCGCGATCGTTGCCGGATCCAGTTCACCACATCGGAATTGGCCTCCTCGAGGGTGACCGAGTCCAGGATCTGGGTGCGGTAGCCATGCCGGGCAAGACGTACTCCGAGATCGGCATCTTCGGTGACGTTGAACTGATCCCAGCCGCCGACGTCGCGCCAGATTTGTGTACGAATGTGATTGCTGGTACCCCCAAGGGGCACAACGCTTTTGAGGCGTTCAATCGAGGGCAGGACCACGCCGAACCACTGGTCGTATTCCAGGGTGAACCAGCGGGTGAGTAGGTTCTGGCGCTCGTTGAAGTAGCCGAGACGGCCCTGCAGGCACCCGATGTTCTTCGGCGCCCGCTGGAAAGCCACCACCGCCCGACGCAACTGCAACGGATCAGGAATATCCTCGGCGTCGTAGATGGTCATGTACTCGCCGCGGAGGTCGGGCAGTGACATGCCGTAGTTGCAGGCCTTCGGCTTGGTTTTGGGTTGGCTGTCCGGGACGATCACCACCCGCACGCCCTGCATCGGCGCGCCGATCAGGGCCTCCTGGGTTGCCTGGTCATCCTCCTCGACCAGTAGGAGCAACTCGAGTCGTTCCTCCGGGTAGTCGATCCTGCCCACGCCGTTGATCAGATTCGTCACGATCGACGGCTCGTCGTACACCGGTAGCAGCACGGTGTAGTAGGGCAGTTCGTCGTCGGGGATCGCCAGCGCCTCCGCATCACTGATCCTGACCAGTGACGGGTTGGTGATCCCGCTGATCATCAGGTAGTTGCGGTCGACGGTCGATGCCAGGTAGGTGATGGCCACCAGTCCTGTCATGGCTGCCAGAACGTGATGGGGAAAGGCCACACACAGGCCTACCGTCACCGTGACGATCACCCCGATGTAGATCAGTGTGTTGCGGCCCAATGCCCCACGCGCGGAGAGGTGCTCCGGCAGCACAGCGGCGCCGACCGGGGTGCTCATTCCGGCGCGGACGCCCCGACGATGTGCGCGGCTACCGTATCCGCGGTGTCGCGGACCTCCTGGGCCACCTCACCCGGGACGTCGGGTTGCTGACGGATGACCCACAGCAGCGGCTCGATCAGCGAGTTACGCAGCGTCAGCGCGTGCGGCAGTGGCGGTTCGCTCCGCCCCGCGACCTGACTCACCACCACCGTCACCCGCTGATAGGACTCCGCGGTCTGCCAGAGCCAGGTCAGCGCGTGCCAGTGACCGTCTTGAGCAGTGGTCGTCCGGTCGGCGTTGGTGTGCACGGTTCGCGCGGCGACGGTGACGGGACCGGGCAGATTCGCGTCGTGATAGTCGACCGGAACCGTGGTCGGGTACCAGATCGCATCGTCGTAGTCGCGTAACCGGGCGAGGTTGGGTGCCGTGATGACGTCGACTGCTACCGCATAGTCGGCGTTATCAGCGGGAGGCCGATAGCGAGTCAACGACGCACCCGGACCGGCGAAGCGGGCGATGAAATCCAGGGTCTCAGTGGGACGCAGGCCGGCCGCCGTCGTCCAGTCGGACCGTACCTCCGGTACGGCCGGCGCCGCCCGCAACGGCAGCGACGTGACGAGCAGACCCAGTGCGACGGCGAAGAGCACGGGGAAGGCCCAGACCCGCCGTTGCGGGCGGCCCGGCGGCGCGTAGGCGACCGGCCGACCACCGGTCACTCGAGTGGACCAGCGCAGCATCGCGGTACTTACGACCGGGATCAGCCCGGCGGCGACGGCGACCCGTAGTTGCAGATCCTGGCCCGTCATCAGGTAGTCCACGCCGAGGGCGAGGGCGAAGTTGACCCCGGCCGCCAGTGCCCGCAGGGGTCGCCGGGCTGCCCGGTCCGACCAGAACACCGCGACCGATCCGAGGGCTGCCGCCACCGCGACCGCGCCCGCCGCTGATCCGCCGAGCTTGGCGGTCAGCAGCAGATATGGCACGACTGGCGCACAGAGGGCGACAAAGATCCATGCCGCTGAGTTCCGCAGCACGTGCCGCGCGGAGAAGATCAAAATAGCCGAGGCGTAGAGGAACAGCACCACGGCGACCTGGTCGATGCGCCAGAATGAGCCCAGGGTCGGCATCCGGTGCGTGATGAGACTGAACGCCAGTAGACCGCCGCCGGCGATCAGGCTGGCGACGATCCAGTCGGACTCGTTGTCTATCACCCCGCGCGGCATGCCCGAACCGCCGACTGCCATCAGAATGCCGAGCAATGGCACCACCAGCAGGTAGGTGGTCGCCGAACCCTCGGCTATGGCCCTGCCGGTGGCGAGCATCTGCGGACCGAACGCGGTCACCGCCAGTACGAGCAGGAACAGCAGCCGACGCCAGGGAGGGGTAGAGACTCTCCGGGATGCGTCCGGTGCCGCCGGGACCGACGGCTCGACGGCGATGCTGGTCACCGCGACCTCCCTCTTGTCAAGTGTCTTTAGTCCCAAGCCCAACTGATCGTTTAACGGACGTAACCGACGGCTAGTTGGCTGAACAGTGAACAGAAAGTTGACTGAGGAATGAATTGAAAAGTCGCTTCCATGGACACTCCGGCTGCGCAAAGCTATGCGGGTGACCGACGAGCGCCCCACCAGATCTATTTACATCGCGTCCCCGGAAGGGGAGACCGGCAAGTCCACCATCGCGCTGGGCATCCTGCACCGCTTGACCGCAATGGTGCCCAGGGTCGGGGTGTTCCGGCCGATCGCGCGGCGTGAGGACACCGACTATATCCTCGAGCTACTGCTTGCCCAGAGCAACGCCGGGTTGACCTATGCCGAGTGCGTCGGGGTGACCTATCAGCGCATGCACGCCGACCCCGATGCCGCGATCGCCGACATCGTGGACCGCTATCACGCCGTGGCCGAACGCTGCGACGCCATGGTGATCGTCGGATCGGACTACACCGACGTGGCCTCGCCGACCGAACTCAGCGTCAATGCGCGCATCGCGGCCAACCTGGGTGCACCGGTGCTGCTATCGGTTCGGGCCAGCGGCCGCACTCCCGACGAGGTTGCCGCGGTGATCGAACTCTGCCAAGCCGAGTTGGCCCTGCAGCACACCCACACCGCCGCGGTGGTGGCCAACCGTTGTGAACTGGCGAAGATGGAGGCCGTTGCGGCCGCCTGTCGTGATCTGGAACCCCGCGTCTACGTGCTGCCGGAGGAGCCGCTCCTGGTGGCGCCGACGGTGGCTGAACTGTGCGCCGCGGTGCAGGGCACCCTGATCCACGGCGACGCCTCGCTGATGTCCCGCGAGGTGCTTGATGTGATCGTCGCGGGCATGACCGTCGACCATGTTCTGGAGCGGCTGACCGAGGGTGTTGCGGTGATCACCCCGGGTGACCGTTCCGACGTGGTGCTCGCGGTCGCCAGTGCGCACGCCGCCGACGGGTTTCCCACGTTGTCCACGATCGTCCTCAACGGCGGATTGGTGCTGAACCCGTTGATTGCCAAACTCGTTGCCGGCCTGGGTCTTCGGCTTCCGGTGATCTACACAGACCTGCGCACCTTCGAGGCGGCAGGTGCGGTGGCCAACACCCGCGGCCGGGTCACCGCGGCATCGCAACGCAAGATCGACACCGCCATCGAGTTGATGGACCGCCACGTCGACATGGACGATCTGATCACCCGGCTCGCGATTCCGATTCCGGCGGTGACCACGCCGCAGATGTTCACCCATCGGTTGATGGATCGTGCCCGGGCTGATCGGAAGCGAATCGTGCTCCCTGAAGGCGACGACGACCGGATCCTCAAGGCGGCCGGCCGACTGCTGCTGCGCGGCGTAGCGGAGCTGACGATTCTGGGTGACGAGGTCAAGGTGCGTTCCCGGGCCGCTGAACTGGGTGTCGACCTCAGTGCGGCCACCGTCATCAACCCGCACGCCAGTGACTTGAGCGAGCAGTTCGCCGCCCAGTACGCCGAACTCCGCAAGGCCAAGGGCGTCACGCTCGAGCAGGCCCGCGAGATCGTCGTCGACGTTTCCTACTTCGGAACGATGTTGGTGCACAACGGGATTGTCGACGGCATGGTGTCCGGTGCGGCACACACCACCGCGCACACCGTGAAACCCTCCTTCGAGATCATCAAGACCCAGCCCGGAGTCTCAACGGTGTCCAGCATCTTCCTGATGTGCCTGTCCGACCGGGTGTTGGCCTACGGCGACTGCGCGATCGTGCCGGATCCGACGTCGGAGGAACTGGCCGATATCGCGATCAGTTCGGCCCGGACTGCCGCCCAGTTCGGTATCGACCCGCGGGTGGCCATGCTGAGCTACTCCACCGGCGAGTCAGGCAGTGGCGCCGGGGTGGACAAGGTAAGGGCCGCAACCGAACTCGTTCGCCAACGAGAGCCCAGCCTGCTGGTGGAAGGCCCGATCCAGTATGACGCTGCTGTCGATCCGGTTGTGGCGGAGGCCAAAATGCCGGGTTCACCGGTCGCGGGACAGGCCACCGTGCTGATCTTCCCGGACCTCAACACCGGCAACAACACCTACAAGGCGGTACAGCGCAGTGCCGGCGCGATCGCCATCGGCCCGGTGCTGCAGGGCCTCAACAAGCCGGTCAACGACCTCTCCCGGGGTGCGTTGGTCGAAGACATCGTCAATACCGTCGCGATCACCGCGATTCAGGCCCAGGGGCTGTGATGGCAGATACCGTGCTGGTGCTCAACTCCGGATCGTCGTCGCTGAAATATTCACTGGTGCAACCCGATACGGGTGCGTCACTGGTCGACGGCATCGTCGAACGGATCGGGGAGGAGGGCGGAGTCGCCGACCACGAGGCTGCTCTGCGAGCGGCCTTCGACGTACTGGCGCCGGGAGGGCAGAAACTCGCCGACCTCGGACTGGTGGCGGTCGGACACCGGGTGGTGCACGGCGGCCCCGATCTTTACCGGCCGACAGTCGTCGACGACGAACTACTGGAACAACTCCGCGACCTGGCGCCCCTGGCGCCCCTGCACAATCCGCCGGCGGTCCTTGGTATCGAGGTGGCCCGCAAGGTGTTGCCGGACCTGCCGCATGTAGCGGTGTTCGATACGGCCTTCTTCCACCATCTGCCGGCCGCGGCGGCGACCTACGCGATTGATCGTGATGTGGCCGCGCGCTGGAAGATCCGGCGCTACGGATTCCACGGCACATCGCACCGGTTCGTCAGCGAGCAGGTCGCCGAGTTCCTCGGCTCACGTCCGGAGTCGCTGAATCAGATCGTGCTGCACCTGGGCAACGGAGCGTCGGCGTCGGCGATCGCCGGTGGCCGGCCGGTGGACACCTCAATGGGGCTCACGCCACTTGAGGGTTTGGTGATGGGCAGCCGTTCCGGTGACATCGACGCGGGAATCATCGGCTACCTCTGGCGCACGGGTGGAATGGGCGTCGATGAGATCGAGACGATGCTGAATCGGCACTCCGGGATGCTCGGGCTGTCCGGCGAGGGTGATTTCCGTGCGCTGCACGCCAGCATCGCCGCCGGCGACGAGGCCGCGCAATTGGCTTACGACGTCTACATCCACCGGCTTCGCAAGTACATCGGCGCCTACCTCGCGGTGCTCGGCCGCACCGACGTCATCACCTTCACCGCAGGCGTCGGCGAGAACGATGCGCAGGTGCGTCGCGATTCCCTCAGCGGCCTGGAGAGCCTCGGCATCGAACTCGACAACGCGCTCAACGGCAGCGCCGATCGCGGCGCACGCCGCATCTCCGCAAAAACCTCGCGGATCACGGTTCTGGTGATGCCCACCGATGAGGAACTGGCGATCGCCCGGGCCGCCGCGGCTGCCGTCTAGTTGTACTCGGCTAGGACGTTGGTGACAGTCGGCTGATCGGGGGTTTGTCTCCGATGGCTGAGTGGCGTCGTTGATTGTTGTAGTCCTCGAGCCAGGGTGCAAGAGCGGCGCAGCGGGCAGCGTTGGTGGTGAACACCTGTCGGTAGGCCCATTCCTCTT
>Ga0194043_1000621_pt1 | contig 19756 bp, 20 predicted proteins | sample JunL4415m_MetaG_FD_161274 | JGI IMG/M metagenome (GOLD analysis project Ga0194043, IMG submission 161274) | Anoxic zone freshwater microbial communities from boreal shield lake in IISD Experimental Lakes Area, Ontario, Canada - Jun2016-L442-15m | ecosystem: Environmental > Aquatic > Freshwater >...
CGAAGAACAGGTGGATCGCTTGGGTGTTGGTATGTGGCCTGGCGATGATCTCAGTACATTTGGCGGTTTTTCCTGCTTTCTGCGGACAGACAAGAGACGTCTGCGACAAGTGCTGTAAAGAGACAGGGTTGGACGACTACTATTTTGAACAGTGCAAGCTCAAATGCTTCAGGAATCCTGATCATTGCCTTGATCGCAAATCAACAAACGTTCCGGCTGTTGCTCCCCAGGCAACATCACCCCCAATTGCCCCGCAGCGACTAATCCCGACAAACCAAGAAGCCACTCCACCACCACCTCCGGTCGTTTCCCAACCCGCTGAACCTGCCCCCACGACTTCCAAGCCCCCTAAGAGGGAAATTGCTTTTAGATGGCCGGATTCTCTAAACATAGTGCCTGGAAAAGAATGGGAGACCGCTGGGCAGATTCTCATGGCCAACGGGATTCCTCCGCAGCATCCGAATTCTCAGTTAGCTCTCAAGGCGGTAGAGGGAGTATTGGTCGATTTTGCAAGAAGGAATCCTACGGGGGGGGAACTTCCGACCGACCAGTTGGAAAAAATTTTGCGACAATATCGGTAACTGCAAATGGGCAACATCATTGTGATGTGCCTATAGACCCCTGTTTGTGCCCGCCAAGGCCACAATCCGGCAACGGCTTGGGCCCGGTTGGAAGTCGATTTCTCTGGTGCTCCATAGAAAGAGGTCAAGGAAACTCACTTTTCACAATGCGTCATCCCAGGGTTCAACTCATTCAATCTGGACCGGCCCTACTTGCACTAACGATCATGTTCGTTGTGCTCAATTTTTCCTATTGTTACGGAGCGGGTTCACAAGATGGTGATTCTGTGGCACTGGATCCATCCCCTTTGTCCTCAGGAGATGACGCGGCATCATCACCTATGTATCCCCCTTGTTGGGGTTCATCGGCAAGAACTGGCAAACTCGTTCCATGCAAGGACGGCGGCAAATGTATAGCGTGCCACGAGGAAAACTCCTTAATGGATCCATCGCACGCCATTGCCTGCATTCGCTGTCATCGTGGAGATCCGGAGACCGAAGACTTGAACCGAGCCCATGAAGGTCTGATAAGAGATCCTGGTGATCTCACGACCGTAGATAAGACTTGCGGCAACTGCCATGCCGAAGAGGTGCGGAGAGTTCAACGATCTTCGATGGCGTTGGCGCCGAGAATGATCAACCACACCCGTTTTGCCTTTGGGGCACAACATAGTTCCGATGCCCAGTATGCGACGATTGAAATCGATGGATTGAAGCAGGTGCCGCACCCTTCCCTCTCTTCAAACCTGGGGGACGACCTTTTGCGGCGATCTTGCCTAAGATGCCACCTTCACACTGCAGGTTCAACGCGCTGGGGGGAACACAGAGGCAAGGGATGCTCAAGTTGCCACGTGGCATATTCGAACAACGATTCCGGGAGACCGCGGCCCCATGCAATAATTCGGAGCTTAGGGGTTAATCCATGCCTCAAGTGTCACAACTCGAATCACGTTGGAGCCGATTTCGTCGGGTTATTCGAAAAAGATTTCAACAGAGGTTTCCGCTCACCATTCATGAAAGGGCGCCAACCACCGAGGATTTACGGGTCTGAACAACACAAACTAGTCGAGGATGTTCATTTCCGGGCAGGTATGGGATGCTCGGATTGTCATACACTTGACGAAATTCACGGAACTGGTGAAATAAATAGGTCGCCCATTACTGGCGTAAGAGTTTCCTGCGAAGGCTGCCATGTCAGGGGCGACCACCCTGCTGTGCTGAAAAGCCCAACAGGTGACATGACACTATTGCGAGGCGAGGGTCGGAAAATACCGCCGTGGAAGTCGGAAAAAATTCCACACCTCGTTTCCAATCACAGGGACAAGTTGAGGTGCTCTGCATGCCACTCGGCATGGTCCTTTCAGGATTACGGGTTGCATTTGATGCTGGAAGAGAGACCGGATTACTGGAAGTGGGCGCCAAATGCCGCACAGAACGATCCGCAGGTGCAGGATTTGCTCAGCCGTTTTGTGGGGACATCCGTGGAACTCGTTGAACCACAGGGCGGCTACACAATGGCAAAGCCTCAAGAGGAATGGGAATCTCCTGTCACCAGGGACTGGTTGAACGGCGAAGTACGGAGCGGTGCTTGGTTTCGCGGCCTCACTTCACGCCGTTGGGAACGTCCCCCATTGGGTTTGGATCACTTAGGCAGAGTAACCATAATGCGACCGATGTACCAGTACGTGATTTCACACGTGGATCGCCAGGACAATCTCCTCGTCGACAGGCTGGTTCCCACTACTGGGGGGGGATTTCCAGCCTTGATAGTGAATCCCTATTCTCCACATACCACATCTGCAAGGGGCAGAGCCTGCCACGATTGTCATGGCTGCGCCAAGTCGGTTGGCCTCGGTGAGGGACTTACCGGATTTGAAAACCCTGGTTTTCATTCAATATGGCAATCGGAAAAAGAGATTCCTGGTCTTTCATTAGTGTGGGATGCATTGGTTAATGTAAAGGGTGAAGCTCTCCAGAAAAGCAGCGTACCCGGTGCGGGTCCTTTGGATCGTGCAACCGTGACTAAGCTCATGAACCCCTCATATCGGCATAGGGCCATGTGGAACAGATATTTGAAAGAACATACGGTAACCCATCCTTGACAGAAAGTCCTAATAGCAGTTAAGCTCTTTAACTTATTCCAGTCTTGAACTTTCTCTGAAGGAATTTGCTGAGAACAAAACATGAAAATTACGCCTGAACAAGTGGAATACGTGGCTCTCCTTGGACGACTGGCGCTAGAGCCTGAAGAAAAGGAGAAATTCATGACCCAACTTGATGATATTCTTAGATACATGGACGTGCTCTCGGAGGTCCAAACGGCCAATGTTGAACCTATGGCCGGTCCGGTCGAATTTTACAACCCTTTGAGAGAGGACGTTGTAAGGCCTTCTTTGCCCATAGAAGATGCCCTGGCCAATGCTCCGGCTCGTGAGGGGACATCTTTCCGGGTGCCCAAAATTATTGAATAGGCTTCAAAAGACCGAGACTGAGAGTTTGTCCAAGACAAAGTTCTCAAGCTGATAGGCACAAGATTCGACGCGAGAGTCATCAGGCAATGGCGAGTGAGCGCGGCAGCATTTTTTTAGACCAAAAGTTCTGGGGCCCCATGTGGGGGCACTTTCAAGGAATCGAAAATTGGCCGAACTTTATGAAATGACAGCCACTGAATTGGCTGGAATTGTAAGAGACAAAAAGGCGACATCGGTGGAGATCACCGAGTCTGTTTTTCGGCGCATCCAACAAGTTGAGGGGAGGATTCATGCCTTTGTCACACTGAATCCGGAATCGGCTATGCAGATGGCCATGAAAGCGGATCGGTTGTTGGCTTCCGGCCAGGCTAAGCCCCTGACTGGAATACCGATCGCGGTCAAAGATAACATGTGCGTGAAGGGCCAAAGGACGACCTGCGGATCCAAAATTCTCGCCAATTTTGTACCACCCTACGACGCCACTGTTGTTCGCCTAATTCGCGACGAAGGAATGGTCATCCTTGGCAGCGCAAATATGGATGAATTTGCTATGGGATCGTCCACGGAGACATCGTACTGGGGTGCCACACGCAATCCATGGAACTTGGAAATGATTCCAGGGGGGTCCAGCGGCGGGTCCGTTTCGGCAGTTGCCGCTAGTGAGGCAGTTGTTGCTTTGGGATCTGATACCGGCGGTTCCATAAGGCTTCCGGCGTGCTTTTGCGGAGTTTCAGGAATAAAACCTACCTACGGTGCTGTTTCACGGTACGGCTTGGTTGCCTACGCTTCGAGTTTGGACCAGATAGGCCCGATTGGTCGTGATGTTTCAGATCTCGCTCTCCTCCTCAACCTGATTTGTGGGCATGACCCGTCAGATTCCACCTCAGTCCCGAGAGAATATCCGGATTTCACCACTTTCCTGGATAAACCCGTTAAGGGAATGACCCTGGGCCTCCCTAGAGAGTTCTTCTCTAAACTGGAGAACCGTGATGTGGAGCGGGTAATGGCTGAAACTCGTAAAGTTCTGGGAGGACTTGGAGTAAAATTCGTCGATTTGTCTCTGCCACATCTGGATTACGGTATAGCGGCATACTACATAATAGCGCCGTGCGAGGCGTCATCGAACCTGGCCCGTTATGACGGAGTCAAATTCGGGCACAGAGCCGAATCGTTCGAAGGAATGATCGACATGTATTGCCGGTCTCGTGCGGAAGGATTCGGTCCGGAAGTGAAACGCCGCATAATGCTTGGGACGTATGCCCTTTCATCAGGCTATTATGATGCCTATTACTTGAAAGCTGCAAGAATTCGAACGCTCATTACCCAGGATTTCAGGAAAGCTTTCGATACCTGCGATGCCATATTGTGCCCTACGGCCCCCTCGCCTGCTTTTAGGATTGGAGAAAAGGTAGACGATCCGATTCAAATGTACCTGACTGACGTTTTCACTATACCAGTCAACATGGCAGGACTTCCAGGCATATCTATTCCAGGAGGATTCTCCGAGGGAACGCTTCCTATAGGTGTTCAGCTCATTGCCCCCCATTTTGGAGAACACATCTTGTTGCAGTTAGCATCAGCTTTTCAGAAAGAGACCGATTATCATCTCAGAAAACCCGCTTTGTAGGATGAGCACATGGAATATGAAGCCGTCATTGGACTTGAAGTTCACGCCCAACTTCTGACTAATTCGAAAGCATTCTGTTCATGCACTACCCGTTTTGGAGCCGAGCCTAACACTAATACGTGCCCCATTTGTCAAGGAATGCCCGGTGTATTACCGGTGCTGAATCGCAAGTCTCTGGAGTTCACGGTCCGGATGGCATTGGCATGTAACTGTCAAATAAATGAAATAAGCAGATTTGCCCGTAAGAACTATTATTACCCTGATCTGCCCAAAAACTACCAGATATCGCAATATGAACTTCCAGTGGCCGAGCATGGTTGGATAGAAATCGAGACATCAGAGGGAAACAGGCGCATAGGCATTACACGAATTCACATGGAAGAAGATGCGGGCAAGCTCATACATGATGAGAAAAAACCTGTTTCCTACGTAGACCTTAACAGAACGGGTGTTCCACTCATAGAAATTGTGACTGAGCCGGATATCCGCAGTCCTGAAGAGGCTTCATCGTACCTCAAGGCTTTGCACGCGGTATTGGTCTATCTCCAGATCTGTGACGGGAACATGGAAGAAGGGAGTTTCCGTTGCGATGCTAATGTGTCTATCAGACCACGAGGGGCAAAAATGCTCGGGGTTAAGACGGAACTCAAGAACATGAACTCTTTCAGAAACGTTCAGCGCGGCCTTCAGTATGAGATAGAAAGGCAGACGGCTCTGGTAGAATCGGGCGAAAGAGTGGTTCAGGAAACCCGCCTTTTTGACCCATCCGCTGGGGCTACCGCCTCCATGAGGAGTAAAGAACATGCCCACGACTACCGTTACTTCCCAGATCCCGATTTGTTGCCGTTGCGTGTTGAACCAGACCTAGTAGAACGAATTCGCCATGATCTTCCCGAACTACCCCGGGAAAAGAAGGAACGGCTTGTACGTGAGTTCGGTATACCGCACTACGATGCAGCCGTACTTACCGCATCCCGCGAAATGGCTGAGTATTTCGAGAAGACTGTGGAATTGTTCCCCAATCCCAAGAGTATCAGCAACTGGATTATGACGGAACTCATGAGAGAACTCAAGGGGGAAGAAGCTGGGATCGTGAATTGTCGAGTCTCACCACGTCAACTGGCCGATCTTCTGAAACTGATAGATGATGGGACCGTGTCAGGTAAGATAGGCAAGGTGGTTTTCGAACAGATGTATGTCACCGGGGAAGAACCATCCGAAATTATCGGGAAGAAAGGCCTGGTTCAAGTTTCGGATTCTGAAGAACTCACAGCCGTAGTCATTAGGGTTCTGGAGGAAAATCCCGGAGAGGTGACGAAGTTTCTGACGGGCAAAAAGCAACTTATGGGTTTCTTCGTGGGACAAGTAATGAAGGCTACCAAGGGCAAGGCAAACCCTTCCATCGTAAACCACCTGTTATCAGAGGAGTTGGCGAAACGTGGTTAGAGTTTTCAGTCCGGACTAATTTACCATTTGAACGCCAATAAGTACTAACCTGCGGCCAACGAGTCCGATTGAATCAATGGTGAGTAGCGTTTGACGGCCGTCATTTTCTTCGTAAGGCATCGGCGAGAAATGCCGGCTCTTGCCTGATAAACCATAATAAGTCTTGCGATTGGCAGCCAGTAAACCTAGAATACCTAACTGCGTCGTAAGTTTGATGATAAAGGTTCGCCATGAGTATCTCCAAGATCCTGGTGGTGGAAGACCATCCAGCCAGCTTGAAGATGTTGGCCAAAATGCTTGGAAAGAACTATTCGGTCTTTTCTGCTTCATCAGGACAAGAAGCCACTTCAATTGCTAGAAAGGAAAAGCCGGACCTTGTACTTCTCGACATAGAAATGCCCGGCATGGACGGGTTCCAGACCTTTGACATCCTGAAGACGGAAATTATAGATCAGGCCGTGCCGGTCATATTCCTGACCGCACGGGAGGATTCGCAAAGCCGGGAAAAGGGCCTTGCGGCCGGAGCTGTAGATTACATAACCAAGCCGTATGATAGCCAGGAACTAGCCATCAAGGTCAAAAACCACTTGGCGCTTTACGAGGCGCGCAAGGAGATCGAAGCCAGAAACCGAATCATGGCAAAAGAGATGGAGATGGCTTCCCAGCTCCAGAATTCGCTACTGCCTCATGACTTTCCCACCGATGAGCGCGTCAACTTTTTCGCAGTTTACAGGCCTGTCTCCAAAGCCGGGGGAGATTTTTACGACGTCATTGAGCTTCCTGATTCTAAAATAGGTTTTGCACAGGTGGACGTTTCGGGTCATGGGGTTTCAGCCGCCATGATCGGAGCGATGTTCAAAATGGCCTTTCAGTCATTTGCTAGGGTTACTCCATCTCCTGCTAAATTGTTGGCACTTCTGAATAATGCACTATTTCAGCTACTTCCTGACTCAGATTTCCTGACGGTCTTTTACGGCATCATAGATACCAACTCATTAGAGCTGATTTTCACAAACGCAGGCCACCCCAGACCGTTTCTTTATCGGAACCTTGAATGTTGCGTCGAAGAGTTGGCAGTTGGTGGTCCGCTAATCGGAGCTTTTCCCAATATGGCCTACGATGAAGAAAACATACAGCTAGCTCCAGGCGATGGGATTCTCGTCTTCACCGATGGCGTTACGGAAGCTGAAAAGATCTCATCATCCGATATTTTTTACGGTGAAAACCGTCTCAGTCGGGTTTTCTTGGAGAGTTGTTGTCTCGAAAGTTCCGAGATATTACGGGTGATCATGAATGATCTCGAAGAATTTAGAGGTGACACCATGTTTGACGACGATGTTTCGATGATGCTGGCCTCTGTGAAATGAACGGACCTTGTCTGAGAGTCTGCAATTGTTGGTTACAGAACAAAAGCTAGGTTGCATGACACTATGACGATTTTCAACTGACTGATCGAATACTGAAGGGCCTTTAGTGTAATTGTCCGTGATGAACTGTATGGGATTTCAACGCGTTTTCAGGAGATTTGTGTATGGAGATTCAAAAGAGAAACGATGTTACCGTAATAGTCATGGATGATAGATTTGATGCCGCCGTAGCGCAGAAACTGAAGGACGTGGTTCGGAACATAGCCGAACAGGACAGGATCAAGTTGGTCATGGATTTGGCCAAGACCAGGTTTATAGACAGCTCTGGCTGCGGCGCTCTCGTGGCATCCTTGAGGGCCGTGATCAAGAACAACGGAGACATGAAAATAGCCAGCCCATCTGCTCAGGCTAGATCACTGTTCCAGCTTACTCGGCTCAACAAAGTTTTTGAAATTTATGACGATGTCGAAGCTGCTCTCAAGTCCTTTTCTCAGAACGTGTGAATACCGGCATCCCAATTTGTGATCAGCGGAATGGTGTTAAATCACTTCTACTCAGGACTAGATTAATGGAAAACGAACTGACCGTCAGGATCGAGGTGCCGGCAGAAATGATTATGATAAGGCCTCTCGACGTGTTTGTGAGAAACCTGATACAGCAGTTGCCTGCCTTTTGTGGAACCGAAGGACTTGTTGACAACCTGGAACTCGCCTTCAGCGAAGCCTTCACAAACATTTGCCGGCACGCATACAAGTCAGAACGCAAGGGTCCAGTCACAATTGTGATCAGAGTGGGCTCGAATCAATTGGAATTCCGTTTTGAGGACAACGGAGAAAGCTTTGACCCTGACAAAGTCCGGAGCCCAAATCTCGACAAGCCTTGTGAAGGAGGACTCGGAATTTGGCTCATGCGGCAGGTCATGGACGAATACCTTTATCATTCGGAAAAAAACGGGAAGAACGTTCTTCGTCTCATCAAACACATTTCAACTTAGCGCAGGCAAACCAACAGCTATTTTATTCATGTCACTTTATCCCTCGATCAGACTGTTGCCGTCAGTTCCTGAAAAGCTGCTCTTGTTTTCAAGATTGCACAGATATTGAAGTTTACTTGAAAAAATCGTCATTGGGAAGAGGTAGAACCACGACTGTTGACGGGAATAAAGTTCCGTGCCAGGATTATCCTTGTGACGTATTGCCCATTACCATGCCGAGCCAATATACCGTAAAGGTGCTGAATGATAGTTAATTTTATCGAATTGGCTAAGATGAGCTTGGACGAGCGGACCCACCTTTATCGTAGAAGCGGAGTCGACTTGATGGATCTCATCTCCGAAGTAACCCCTCTGGTCGATCTGGTTAGGAAGCAAGGGGACCAAGCTGTTCAAACACTTACCAAGCGATTTGACGGAGTGGACATGGCCCCTTCTCAATTCCGAGTAAAAGCTGAGGAGATCGATAAAGCGGTAGACGAGATCTCTGAAGACCTACTCAAAGCCTTGCAAGTCTCGATAACCAATATTCGGAAATTCCATGAATGCCAAATTGAACCTTCGAGTTGGGAAACCACAATCATCCCTGGCCTCGTGACAGGAGAAAAGGTTTTTCCGATTCCTTCGGTAGGCTTATACATCCCCCGCGGAAAGGGATCGTTCCCATCCATTATGATGATGGCTGCCGTTCCTGCAAGAGTGGCTGGAGTTGAAAGGATTGTGGCCGTTACTCCCCCGGACCGAAACGGGAGGGCAGACAAGGCTACCCTTGCGGCTGCGCGACTTGTGGGAATCGAAGAGATTTATGCGATCGGCGGAGTCCAGGCTATCGCGGCTCTAGCATTTGGGACAAGAACGATACAGAAGGTAGACAAAATAGTTGGACCTGGGTCAGGTTATGTGCTGGCTGCAAAACAGGTCGTTGCAACCCAGGTAGACATAGGGCTTCCCGCTGGCCCTAGTGAAGCCATTATTTTGGCTGATGAGACCACCGATCCCGTCACCGCGGTGACGGATCTTCTCATTGAAGCTGAACACGGGGCAGACTCGTGCGCGTACCTTGTTACCACCGACACATCGGTTGCTCGACGGGCCCTGGATCTTATACCAAGGTTAGTATTAGAGCTTCCCGTAGATAGAAGGGCTTTTTGCCAAGAAGTGTTCAGGTCGAATGGCGGCGTAGTATTGGCGGGAGACATAAATGATGCAGTGGATTTTATCAACGGTTTCGCGCCTGAGCACCTGCAGATTTTGACGAAGAATCCGAGAGAGACCTTTGGCAGAATCAGGTATGCCGGAGAGGCTTTACTGGGTCATTTTACTCCGGGCTCTCTTGCTAATTACTCGATCGGGCCCAATGCTATCCTTCCAACTTCGGGTTTCGCTAGGACTGCGTCCAGTTTGTCCGTTCGAGATTTCACAAGGCGCATGTCGTTTTCTATGGCTAATGAAGATGCATTCATGAATCTGGCTCCCCATTCTTTGGTAATTGCCGATTACGAAGGATTCGCCGCTCATGCTCGTGCGCTAAGACATAGGCTTGAAATGAAGCACTAAGGCAACCAGCAACCGAGAAACTCCTATGATATTCAATAAAGCTACTCTTGTTTGCCAAGGCCAGAGATTTTTGGGTAACGTCGCCCTGGTGACTGGCTCAGGCCAGGGAATCGGACAGGCTACAGCCTTCCGGCTGGCTTCTGAGGGCGCTCTTGTGGGAATCCTCGACCGCAACGAAAAAACCGCTACAATGACGGCTGCTACCATAAGAGATCGCGGGGGGAAAGCGCTACCAATCGCCGCTGATGTTGCCGACACCGGGGCAGTAGCCAACTGCGTGCAAAAACTGGTTTCCGAGTTCGGGCGATTGGATGTTCTTGTTAATAACGCTGGTTTCGATCGACCGGGTGGATTCCTCAAGATCGGCCCTGAGGATTTCAAGGCAGTATGGAGAGTGCATTTGCTTGGCGCCGTAAATTGCTGCTCGGCATGTGCTCCATTAATGATCGAACAGGGAGATGGTCGAATAGTCAATGTTTCTTCGATCTACGGCAAGGTGGGGGCAAAGGGCGAGTCCGCGTACTCTTCAGCAAAAGCAGGGCTTCTCGGGCTTACTAAATCATTAGCCCGAGAATTGGGACCAAGAGGAATCAGGGTGAACGCCGTCTTGCCCGGACTCACAGATACGCCAACCATCAGGGATTTTATGAATCCGAAGTTCAAGGACGCTATCATAGCTGAAACGCCCCTTGGGCGGATAGCAGACCCGTCTGAAATCGCGGCTGCTATTGTCTTTCTGGCTTCAGACGACGCGAGTTTCATCACTGGTTGCGCATTGGAAGTAACTGGGGGATGGAACCTTTGAAGCAGTGACCTTGTGGTCTCTAAATAGCAGCTATATTTAAGGGTTTTTAGACTACGCTTGAAAAAACTGGAACCCCATTTCGGGGGCTGGAATCTCGAAGCATCTCCTCATAAAATCAATTCTCGTCAGTGTGTATTCTTCGATTTTTGAAAACTCAGGGTCCAGAGTACTTAGGTTGCGAAACGGCTGGACTGTATAGCGTTCAACCTTGCCCAAGGAGTTGACTATACTCACAAGTTCCGGTTCAGCCACCAAACCTGGAACAACGGTAGTCCTAAAGACTACCTCCAACCCGGACCCTTTCAATATTTCCAGGCTTCTCCCAATGATGCTCGGATTGACTGGTACGCCGGCAGCCCTGGAATAGGCTTGTACCGTCAACGGGGCCTTGACGTCCATATAAACGGCGTCCACCAGCCTGGATTCTACAATTTCTTCAAGCATTTCAGGATTGAAACCGTTGGTGTCCAGTTTGACCTTAGCTCCTGTTTCTCTAAGAAGCAGCAGCAGGTCAGGTAAGTTGTTTCTCACCGTGGGTTCTCCACCCGTTACTGTAACCCCATCGATCCAGTGTGTGCGCTGATTCAAGCTTTCCAAGATCTCTGTCAAAGGGTAGTCTGGAAGTGAATCAGGTTCAAGCACAAGACGGTGATTATGACACGAGGGACATCTGAAGCTGCAACCCGCAAGAAACAATACCGAGCACACCCTAGTTGGCCAATCCACCAACGATGTCGAAATGAACCCCTTAATACCGAAATCCGGCTCCATTGTTGCTCCATAACTCATTCTTACGGGCCCGCCTCTGGGGCAAAAAGGCGGACCCCGGTTTCGACCACCCCTGCCCAAAAAATGAGCTGATAAATCGGTGTCAAACTATATCAACTGTGAGGTGCAGTGATCCTGAAGATACTTCCTAATATGACCAGCGCCGGTAATTACCTCCCTAGAGTCGGACACTAATATGGGAAGCTTTTTTTCCGAGAGTGAAACGCACTCGTAATACGCCAGGAGCGCCAGAGCTTCACAGTTATCTGAGTCGAGCTGCAAAACTTTTACATTTTTCATCTTTTTAAAATCCATGTTATTCTTTATCCAGTCGCACTTACCACATCCGGGTTTTGTAAAAAGGAAAGTCATAGATAACCTCCTACTTTGAAACTGTCGAACCGAACCCAATCATTCTCCCGTCGCGTTCCTCGGGAACCATAGTGTCAGGCACATGTATGAGATAGTACCTGCTATTGGGAAGTAACCAGATCCTGATTTCTGTGCCTGTCCTTCAACTCACCCCTTTTCCCCTTGTTCCAACTCGACACCTTGGTGAAGTAACCTGTAATCCTAGTAATTTGCTCTACTTTATCCGACTGACAGTACAGGCACGCGTCATGCAAACCACGGCTGGTTCGCCCGCAGGAAACACACGTAGTAAGCTCAGGCGAAAAAGCTACTTGATCGTTCTGAGTCATCTTGAAGATATTGACAATGAATTTGGCCATAGACTTAGCGCTGGGGCGACTCTCGCCCAGCCAAACGTGAGTAAGTGACCCTGCTTCAATCAACGGGTGAAAAAGTCCCTCTTTCTTGATCCGATCGATTGGATCCACTGATGCTCCGACGTTGAAAAGAGTGGAGTTGGTGTAATAGATTTCATCGAGGCTGAGATTGCCTTTTACAACTTTCTGGGCCTCTGGGAAAAGCTTCATGTCCAATTTGGCAAACCGGTATGCAGTGCTTTCTGCGGGCGTCTGTTCCAGCACGAAACGCATACCGTGTTTCCTGGCTAGCCTAGCGGCCACAAGATTCATGTGCGCAATGACTTTCAACCCGAATTTCAGAGCATCTTCACTCTCGTGGAGTTCCTCTCCGACGTGGTGCTGAACCAGTTCGTTTAGCCCCACCATACCTATCAAGTAAGTGACTCTGCGCATTCTGAAATAGGACTCTCCATCCCTGTCCATAGTAAGTAGGGCCAGCGGTCCAGTTTCTCCCAACGCAAGAAGGCGTTCGATAAAGTTCTTCTTCTGAATGTGGGCCTCGGCAGCCAGAGCCACTCTTTCCGTGATAAGCGAAAAGAGTTTGGAGTCATCGCCCTTAGCCTCGTACGCAACTCGAGGAAGGTTAATCGTGACGTTCTGCATAGCTGAATATCGCATTTTCCACGGGTTCACAGCGTCATCCAGATCGCTTTTCTCCAATTTGAAGGAAAGGCGACAACACTCTGAAATTTTGGCAGTCTCTCCACGATCAAAGACGAAATAGGTGTTGCCTTTTTCTGAAGCGATATCGCAGATGTGGTGCAGGAATTTCTCGTGTCCTGGCGTGGCGAAGAATTTTTCAGTTATGTGAATCAAGGGTTTGGGAAAGAAAAACGGTCTTCCCGCTCCATCACCCTCGCGATAAATATCGAATAGGGTCCATACGAAATTCTGGGCCTCGGGAAGATACTCAGAATAGGTGTGGCCTGTGAACTCGCCTCCCGGGCCGATGGCGGGAACGTTCTCAAAATGCTTAGGCACCTCCCAATATAGGTTGATATCAGTAAATATCGCTTGACCGCCGCGGGCCACAGCCTGCTGTGAAAATTCGAAGATCAACATCTGGGCCAACTGCCGAACTTCTCGCTTGGGCAGTCCCCGAAGATATGGAGCAAAAAACAGGTTTACCGCATCCCATCCTATTGCCCCTGCAAAATGGCTCTGCAGAGCTGCAGCAAACTTCACCATATGGGCTAACAGAACTTCAGGATGTTTGGCAGGCTTCGCCATGGCAAGGGAGTTGGGTAAGTTCAATCCAAACTTCTTTATGTACTCCAATGATTGCCCGGAACAGTAAGGCCTGTCGATAAAGCCTAGATCGTGCAAATGAATGTCGCCCCTCATATGAGCGTCGCCCACATCTTGGTCAAATACGTTGAGAAGCGCATATTCTTTCTTGATATTCTCCGCAAGTGTTAGATTTGTGGCCTCAGGACCGTGCGGCACGTTTGCGTTTTCCTTGTTGGGCCGGGTAATAAGCTGATCCACATCGTAGAGGGGCACCCCTAGTCGAGTATGCAAGCGTCTCGCCCCCTCCAAACCGCGCTCCAGTAATTTGGCGTTAACCATCTCCCTTACCAGCGGAGCCGTTATCACTTTGATCCCGCTTCTCTTGATGTCGTTCTCAACTTCCAAGCTTATGTCATCAGCCGTGCCCTCGTCTATGAAGGTCTCTCGTAACAGCGCGTCGACTATCTTGCTTCTATCCCAGTCGTCCATCGCTTCGCTGGACGTGCGGACAAAAAGAGCCATGTCAGTGGTCTCAAGATGTCGAGGACTCTCTCTTCTAAATTCTTTGATCTCAATCAAGCCAGCCATTGCAATCTCCCCTGTACAAGTCTTTCCTTGTTCGGAACACTCTGTCCGATCCCCGGAGAGGAATCGGTATTGTCAAGACACTGTCTTATCAGGACAGTCGGTCGGTAACGATCTAATCGGAGAAAACCGACCTGAACCATAAAAAGGTCAAGCAGTTTATGATGAATCTCAATCAACGGCGAAACGAATAGGTCTCCTCATGAAAATTTGCCAAGCCGATCAAGTCTTTTGGTTCATGAAATTTATTATCGCCAAATAACGAGGACATACCGAAATAATCTCTAAACATTTTGAAGCTCTATCCGAAAGTCCCAGAAATTGGGCGACGAATAAAGTGACGATCCAGCACGACTGTGGATCATCTAGTGGGTTCCATCCTTACCCACACAATATATAGTGTGTCAAGGGGAATTTTCGGTGAGTGGGACCGGGAAAACTTATGCCATCGAAATGTGGACTTATATTTTAATTATCTTTTATATCAAAAAATTAACTATAAACCCTCGAATTACCAAGAAGGTCTGTTTTGTCTCGTGGCCCCGTAGTACTATGGTATGCCGGAGTTGGAGGGGGGGCTTACCACATCCACTCCTACTCAGTAACCCGGACGCCGTCAGAATTCCGCGCCATGATGAAAACAAGCTCTTCGTCTGTGTAAGGGGTTGCCGGAAACGGCCGGTTCCAATACTTCTTGACCTTGGGAACCAGCTTGCTCAAAGGCATGCTCCCACCCTCTGCTCCGAGAATAGCTTGGATCACTGTTATGAGAGGGGTTCGGCTCTCAGAGCGAGGACTGTTATTGATTTTCTCCACTTCGGAAAGAAATGGAACTAACTCAGCAGCACCGATCAGGCACACACTAAATTCCGGTATGTTTCCTTTGGGCTTGACGGCCAACGCGGTGGGTGGCCGGGCGATGTTCTTTGCTGACGCCGGTGATTGCGGTTTCGCTTCCAGATTTTCCTCATCGAAATATTTTTCGTTTTCTGCTGCGCTGACTGCTTGACGCACTTCTGTGCTCCCCCTCTTGATATGGTCTCTCGCTGCCATCAAATCCTCCCTATACGTTTCCTGACATGTCTAAAGTATGGGGTTAGCTTCCCACGTCCAGCCATCTGGACCATCATGGGCCGGTTACTCAACACAGATCGTCCATTCGGCGGTCTAGAAGCGATCTTATCGATAATACTCTGTAATTTTGCTAAGTTTAAATACTGCGTCCCTTCTTGTCAATCACTTAATAACTTTAATTCGCCTTGGCGTCTGAACAGACGCCAGCCAAGCTCAGGAGAGATGGCCGCATCCACTGCTTGAATTGAGTTCAGGCTGTAGCAGCGATCGGTGCTGTAATAACAAGCGACATTACACCATATCTAATATATTACTTTAAGAAAAGATTATAACATTATGATTGACAAGAGTATTTTGTAGTGATATGCCAAATCACGCTGACGGGAGGAGGGAAAATGAACCCCGCAAACCGAAATCCCAGACGTGAGAAATACTCCTCCAATAGGGAACACTTGTCGAAAGGAGATACCCCATGGGAAAGATCTGTTCATTCGCGGCCGCCATCCTTTACCTGACTACGTGCTGGGCAGTGGCCGGAAATTTTGAGGTGTTGGCAGGCACTGGTATGGTGACCTCACCAACTCCAATCCATATAAAACCTGGGACTATCGTAAAAGCAGAATTTAAGTCCAATCTCCGAACCGCTTCGGATGTAGATATGGAATCTGAAGCGATTTTACCGGAAAAGGTATCGGCCAAAAACGATGCAATTCCAATGCTCAAAACTGCTGTCAGCTACAAGGACCGAACATCTAGGGCGATGGCTCCGCCTCCTCGGATAAATCCATCTTCCAGTTCGACCGTAGGGAGTGTTGCAGAGGTGCAGGATAGCGCCTCTGACTTAGAGGCGGATCTAGAAAAAGACCTTGTCCTGTCACCTCCCCCATCGAAAGCTGAACAAAGCAAGGATCAGGCAACCATCTCCGGGGCCACGCGCAAGCGAGTCCCGGAAAGGGCAGTAGCGTCGGACAAGAAAGTTGACAAGAAAAAAACGGCGGCTCCAATAGTCAAACAGATGACTCCTCCTGCTCACGGAAAATATGCGGTTTCGGCAAAACCAATTCAAAAAGTGCGACCGACTGCCAACAATTCTTGGTTTTATCCTGCTGGTAATTACCAGGACCGCTCGTGTTTCGTGAATCAGACAGGCATGATGAGCGAACCGCGGCGAGGGGAATCTTCCAGGGAAATTCAGCCGGCCGAAAACAATCAACGTTTCATGACTTCTTACAGAGGTCGAGAGATAATGCCACCGCCCAGTGTTGATCGCTTCGTTCGGGATGGTGTCACCATTAAATTGGCTCCCGCGGCTGCCGGGCCTTCTCAGCCGGTTCCAGAGGAGGAGTCTGCTGGATCTGACATATTGTCGACAGCGGCTGAAATTATCGGAATGCCTTTCGCTTTCATCAGCTCTTTTTTCTGATCCTTAAGAGCAATATGCGCCCGACGATTGTCGATCGGGCGCAACCCTTTCTTTCACCCTACTTCTTGAATAGTTCTTCTAGCTTGCGCCGCGCCTTCGACGCTGTCTCCTTGGCGGCCGGGGTACTAGATCCGGCTCCTAGCCTGAAATAATCACAGAAATTACGTCTGTCTTTCACCGAAACTTTTTCAGATTGAGGTTCTCTGCACTGGTTCGACGCTGTCTCGTCATAATCTGAGCAATTCAAACAGCAATAAACATCGCAACCACATGCCTTACAGATATCATTCCTGAAGACCTTTTCGACGAATTCGAGCCCTTCGCCGCAGTGATGGCAAGATCCATTTTGCATGCTGACCTCTTGCGAAATTTTTGTTTTAGGGTCTATTTTACATCAGACCAAAACGGAAAGGGGAAAATCAGATGGAGGATTCCTTTCTTGTTCGCTTGGCAACGGGGGACGATCTTCTTGACGCGATTACTCGCGAGTTTGCCAAGAGAAACATTCGTAAAGCGGGTTTCAAATTGATAGGAGCGGTAACAAACGCTGTTCTTGGTTGCTATGATCCTGAGAACAGAAAATATCTCAACAAGGAATTCCGTGGTTTCTTTGAGATTGTGTCGTGCGGGGGCAATGTATCAGAAAAGGATGGCGAGGTCTTTGTGCATACGCACATTGCGTTGGCAGGCGAGGACTACTCTTGCTTCGGAGGTCATCTGATGCCAGGCACCAAAATATATGTGGCGGAACTCGAAGGGTACCTTATCCCCGGCTCCCCGCCAGGCCGCGTGCTCGATCCCTCCCTAGGGCTGGCTCTGTGGCCCGTCGAATGAATTTTTGAGACCAGGATTAGGATACCGATGCTGAAGGACGTCATACTGTTTACGGTAATCTTTGGCTCAGCCGGTGCTGCAGTGCTTTTTCCGGGTGTTGGAGTTCCTTTTCAACCGTATCTTCTGTATTTCATGATGACGCTGCTATTTCTAAGTTTTCTGAGGATTGATTTTCAGGCCCTCCTGGATACGTCTTGGCCTTCCGTGGTCCAACTCGGCACCTTGACGGCCGTTAAGTTAATCATTCTTCCTGCGACCTTATACTGGGTGACTTCTTTGGTTTATCCGGATTATGCCGTGCCGGTACTTCTTCTTTCAGGCATCTCTACCGGAGTGGTAGCACCTTTTGTGGCCAACATCCTGGCCGCCGATGTTGCTTCGGTAGTCCGGATGGTTGTGGTAACTTCTCTGATCGTACCTATCTCTCTACCGTGCCTTGTGAAGCTTCTAGCAGGAGTCGATGTCTCCATTCCCTTGGATGGGATGATGCGCATGCTCTCTTTAGTGATCTTTGTGCCAATGGGTATGGTTGTAGTCATGAAGAGGTTTATTCCAGGAGTACTCGAAAGAATAAATACCCGCCAATTTCCAATTTCTCTCGGACTGTTCGCCCTAATCAATCTGGGCGTCTTCTCTCAGTACTCTCATTTCTTTTTTGACCGTCCCGGCCAAATAGGTGTTTCCCTGGCGATTGCCTATATGCTGTCAGGGGTATACTATTTGACGGGGTTTCTGGTTGCTCCTTCACGGAAACCTGCCGAACGACTTGCTGCGGGAGTGAGCCTCGCGCTTATGAACAATGTGCTGGTGATCGTTTTTTCTTCGAGATTCTTCGGCCCTCTGTCCCCTACTCTCGCGGCATTGTATATGTTTCCCTTTTTCACTATGATTGCTCCTTTGAAACTCATTACCAATCGAACAGACTGGTTCTCGTTGCGCAACGCGGACAACCGATGACGCTTCTCCGTTTCTTTTCCCTTCTTCTCGCGTCATGGACAACAATCTTCACAATATCGTGTAACGGCAACCAACAGGTTTCGGTGCATAAGGCCGGCCGCTTCCTGATGGGCACTCTCGCTGAAGTCACCGTGGCCGGCCCACGCGACAAGGCAATGGCTGCTGCCCAAGCTTGCTTGGATGAGATAAGGCGCGTGGAAGACTTGGCATCCTTTCATAAGTCGTCTGAACTCACCAGAATCAACGATATGGCAGGCATTGCACCGGTAAGGGTTGACCCGGAACTCTTAGAACTTGCTCAAACGAGCCTGAGGTTTGCCGAGCACACCGACGGCGCATTCGACCCTACCATAGGAGCAGTTACTCGATTATGGCATTTCAGTGGAGTTCAACAGCCTCGAGTTCCAGAAAAAAAAGAGGTGTCCGATGCCCTTTCTCGAGTAGATTGGAGGCTTGTTCAAATTGACTACCGAGCAGGAACAATATTTCTCCCTGAGCGCGGAATGGAACTTGACTTTGGTGGTTTGGCAAAGGGTTACGCTTTGGACCGGGTGAACCGGTTGCTCAAAACTATGGGTGTTGATGCTGCGCTTGTTAATATCGGCGGCGACATTCTCGCCGTTGGAGAAAAGAGCCCAGGCAGGCCTTGGCGTGTCGGAGTAAGGGACCCAAGAAATGCCACAGAGATAAGAGCCGTCGTTTCAGTTACTGATAAAATCCTTCTCACCTCTGGAGATTACGAGCGTTTCCTCGATGTCGACGGACGACGATACCACCACATCTTGGACCCTAAGACCGGCTACCCTCCTACAGAGCTGCAGTCTGTCACCCTGCTGGTGCCGACTGGGCTTACGGCATCATCGGCTGCCGTGTTTGTGATGGGAGTGGAAAAAGGAATGAAATACATCGATTCCATTGCCGGCGTGACAGGGATGCTTATAGACTCGCGGGGAAATGTGCATCTATCTTCGCATGCAGCATCTAGTTTCGAAATTCAATGACAACCGATTGTACCGTCGGCCGAAGGCCTTCGCCACGGGCACATCGTTGATCTTGCTCGAACGAGGCATGCGAAAGAGCCCAAGCGAGCGCGCTCTCGGTTAGTTAACACGCACTGAATCTCACCGTCTTTTAGCTTGATAGATTTTGCACCACGGGTTATAATGCGTTCCGGCATCATTTGGGAACATTATATTGCGATGGTGATCTTGAGAAACCTAATTCTGGCCCTGACCATGGTGATAGTGTTGGCAGTAAGTGGCTGCGTGAGCTGTATACCTCAATATACGGC
>Ga0194043_1000627_pt1 | contig 19721 bp, 16 predicted proteins | sample JunL4415m_MetaG_FD_161274 | JGI IMG/M metagenome (GOLD analysis project Ga0194043, IMG submission 161274) | Anoxic zone freshwater microbial communities from boreal shield lake in IISD Experimental Lakes Area, Ontario, Canada - Jun2016-L442-15m | ecosystem: Environmental > Aquatic > Freshwater >...
CGCCCGGCGACTCCGTTGCGTTCACGTTCTGGCAACGCGCTGGCTTCGTCACCGAGCACACCCAGATTCGCCGCTTCCTCACGAGCTAGAGCGTGTCGAGCAGCGACACCAAGCCGCCGCGGCGGCGGCGCTGCGACCCGGCGAGACGATAGGTGGGCTCGCCACCAAGTTCGGTGCGCGTCACCACGCCGTCGGCAACGAGTGCGTCGAGCGTTGATCCAACACCTGTGCTGTAGCCCAGCGCCTCGAGTTCCGCGGCAGTCGACACACCGTTGCGAGCCAAGTAGGCATACAGCGCACGCTCCGCCGGCGATCGATCGAGTACGCCAGCCGCGCCACCGGAGATGGCCAGCCGGTGCAAGCTGCGCAGCACCGTGGGCCCGTGGGCGATGGCTGAGAACGTGGTGAGCGCTCCCCCGGCGGCCTCTATGTCGCCGAAATGGTTGCCCGCCTTCACTGTCGCGACCCGACGATCGCCGTCGAACAGTTCGACGCTGCCATCGACAACGATGAACACGCGGTCAGCCACCTCACCGGTGGCGATGATCGTCTGGCCGTCGTCGAAGCGTTCTGTGACCAGTCGCGTCGCGAGTTGCGCCAACACTTCGGGGGACAACGTGGCCAGGCCCGGCAGCGATCCGAGGTCAGTCGTAGGGTCAACGCCATCGAGCATGCGCTGCCACAACCTGGTGAACACGCCCCGCCGAGCAAGAAGTTCGGCTCGGGTGCCCACATCGACCACCCCGCCGCGTTCGAGCACGACCACCTGGTCGTTGGCATCGATGAGGTCCAGACGGGGCGTTGTTGCAATCACAATGCGGCCATCGAGGTAGCGACGGGCGCCACCCCAGAACTCTTCGCCTGCCTCGAGGTCGAGGCCCACGGTGGGATCGCTGATGATTACGACCTGTGCCTGGCTGAGCAGCACACGTGCCAAGCCAATGCGCGCCCGATCTTGTGGTCCGACCGGCCTGAGACGACCCCCTACGAGCGTGTTCGTCCCGTCGGGGTACCGGGCAACGAGGGCAGACAAGCCGGCTGCAGCAACCGCGGCATCGATCTCGTCGGCCGTCGCCTGCGGGCGCAGCACCGTGAGGTTCTCGGCCAGAGTGGCCTCGAGCACCACGGAGCGCGCTGGGAGCACGGCAATATGCCCGGAGACATCTCTGAGCGACGCTCTCGCAAGGTCGATGTCGTCGAGCAGGACCCGTCCGCCCGTCGGTCGCTCAAGGCCTGCCGTCAGAGCGACGATCGATTCGCACCCGCTGCCCACGGGACCGACGACCATGACCCACCGCAATGCCGTTGCAGTGAACGAGACGTCGCCAAACCCACCCGACCCGTCGGGCTCGCGGTATCCCAAGTTCTCAACATGAAGGGCGCTGGGTTGCGCTGGTAAGGGCAGCGGAGCTGCGGGCTCATCGCGGCGAACCGGCGTAAGCAGCACGCGACGAAGTCGGCGCATGTACGGCGCTGACTCCGTCAAACGGGTGAGCACCGTCGGCAAGCTTGTCAGCGCCTCGGCAACCATTCGCACGTAGAGCACCGCCGCCGTCGCTTGACCGATCGACAGATCCGAGCGCAAGAAGCCGACTACCGCAATGACGATGATCACGCCGAGTTGGCCAATGGCGAAAGCCGTGAGGCCGAATGCCTCACCGAAACGTTCGAGACGGGTGGTCCACGACCGCACATCGTCGGCCTGACGACGGAACCGTAAACGGAAATGCTCCTCGGACCGGATGGCACGCACCGATGCCACGGTGCTGACCGCAACGTCGGTGGTCTCGCTGAGCGCCGTCTTCAGATCGAGCCGATGATGAGCCAACGCAGTCCACCGCGACGCAACCACACGTCGGATGATCTCGAAGATCAGCACTGTGCCAATCAGCATCATCCCGATCGGGACATCGATCCAGAGTTCAAGGGCGAGCGCCAGCAACAAGCTCGCAACAGCCAACAGACCATCGGTCTGCGCCTTGAGCAATGCCTCTTGCACCTGATCGATGTAGGTGGTGCATCGGCTGAGCATGCTCGGTCGCCCGAGTGCTCCGGACTCGACGAGCACCGTGTCGTGCACGCGTTCGAACACCGCATCTTGCAGCCGACGCGCACTGCGTGATGTGGAACTAATTGCAAGCCCGACTGAAATGGCCCGCAGAATCACGGCTGCTACCACGACACCAAGGAAGCGAAGCAGCTCCCGGGTGAACGAACTGATTCGCGCATCGTTGCGTTGCTTGTTGGCATCAGGGTGCAATGCCAACACGCTCACGATGTAATCAAAACCCTTCGTGCGGTTAAGCGCATTGGCACCAGTTTTCGGCGCCCGTAGTTCGTCGAGTTCGGCCCGACCAATACGGCCGTCTTCAACGATTGCTTCGACTACGGGTCCATAGGTGTCCCCGACCTGGTCGACATTCAGAGCAATGGCCCTCCCTAACAATCCGGAGGTGCGATAGGTGAGTCCGTCGACAAAGAGAGCATCCACCAGGCCAGTGGAATTGCTCTCGAGCGCGCTGGCCGCGGACGCGCGGATTCCCACCAACACCGACTCACGATCGACCCCGCTGAGATCGATTGTGTTCAGAATCTCTGGGTTTTCCGATTGCAGCGCGAACCAGTTATTGGTGAACTGGTTCGCCTTATCGCCAACGTCGAAGGTATTCAGCGCAGTGCGCAGCAGGTCACCTGTAAGCAAGGGGAGCAGGCCGAGCAGCGCGAAGAGCAGCAACGACACGACGAACTGCAGACCAAGCACGCGGCGGTTCCCGCGCGTGAACGGCCAAAAGGCGCGCACCATCTCTGAGACCGTCGCCCGCCCTGGTAGCTGAGGGGCCAGCCAGCCGACGTCGGAGTCATCCGAGTTCATGACGCGCACGGTTCTGGATCACCCAAACGTGTTCTTCGCGATCACCATTCGCTGAATCTGATTGGTGCCTTCGTAGATCTGGGTAATTTTGGCGTCGCGCATCATGCGCTCTACCGGGAACTCGTTGGTGTAGCCGTAGCCGCCCAAGAACTGCACGGCGTCGGTGGTGACCTGCATGGCCACATCGCTCGCAAAGCACTTCGCCATCGCGCCGGCTACCGACAGCTCACCGTGCGGGTCTCCTTCGTCGACAATCGCACACGCATGAAGCACCAATTGACGAGCGGCCTCGATGCGCATCGCGCAATCGGCAACCATCCACTGCAGTCCCTGATTGTCGGCGAGCGGACGACCAAAAGTGCGGCGCTCTTTCATGTAACCAACCGCAAAGTCGAGCGCGCCCTGCGCGATGCCCACGGCCTGCGCCCCGATGGTTGGGCGACTGCGATCGAGCGTGTGCATTGCCACTGCGAAACCTTGGCCAACTGCGCCGATGCGATGCGAGTCGGGGACGCGCACATCGTTGAATCGAATGACTCCGGTAGGCGATCCCTTGATGCCAAGTTTGTGCTCGAGCTTGTCGACCTCGACACCCCATTCGGCCTTCACCAAGAACGCAGTGAGCCCCGTGTGGCGATCGGGCGACGTGCGCGCAAACACCGTGTAGAGATCGCTGATGCCAGCGTTGGTGATCCAGCATTTCGAGCCATTCAGAATCCACGAATCGCCATCGGCTTCGGCCTTAGTGGTCATCGAGGCCACGTCGCTTCCGGCGTCGGCTTCGCTGAGTGCGTAGCTGGCCTGGCTGTCGCCACTGCAAATGCGCGGAATGTAGGTGCTCTTCAGTTCTTCGCTACCGAAGTTGAGCACCGGCAACATCGCCAACTTGCTGATCAGAAACATCAGGCTTGTGGCTGCGCACGCCGCTGAGATCTCTTCGGCCACGATGGCCTGATCGACCAACGATGCACCAGCGCCGCCGTATTCAACCGGATACGACAAGCCGGTGAGCTCCATCGACTTCAAGGCTTCAAAGGCCTGCCAGTTGTAGGTGCCGTTGCGATCGGTCTCGGCCGCCTGCGGGGCGATCTTGTCTTTGGCGAACTGGCGCACGACGGCGCGCAGTTGGCGCTGTTCGTCGGTGAGGGTCATTGATTGAGTCACTGGGAGTCTCCGGTTCAGGCGCCGGTGAGCTGACGCCAGTTGTCTGGGTACGAGTGAGCCGCTTGTTGCGGGGTGAGCCGCAGCGTTGACTCGGGGACGAGGTCGGCAATGTGACGGCCCTCGGTGTAGTGCTGGGCGGTGTGCGACACGCCCTCGAAGAGTTCGCGCCGGCGAGCGACGAGCGCTGCTGATGGCTTGGGGTCGAGCCAACCCCAGATCGTGAATGCAATAGTGAGGTCGTGCACCACTGGCGCCCGACCGAAGAGCGATGCGCGACGCAACGCGATGTTGAGGCAGCCGCGCACGGCATCGTTGGCTGACTCGCCAGCGGGCACCTGCAAGGTGGGGCGAAGACGCTCGGCCAATGTGAGTGCATAGCCCTGATCGGGGCCTTGGTATCCAAGCTGACTACCGCTTGGCTGACGACCCTGGATCTCGCCGGGACGATCTGGCGACCAGCTCGCAGGAACAGAGTCGGGTGACTCGTAGGTGCGAACAGTTTCGACAGCGGGGACGGGAGCGAACTTAGGAGCAGCCATGGCCCTTAGTTCTACCCTGCGGAGTGCAGCAACCCAAAGACCAGCGACTCTTCGAGGGCGCGCCACGAGGCTTCGATGATGTTGCAGCTGACGCCGATGGTGGTCCACGAACGATCGCCATTGGTTGCATCGATGAGCACGCGGGTGATCGCGCCGGTGGCAGTTGCCCCATCAAGGATGCGCACCTTGTAGTCGGTGAGGTGCACCTTGGAGAGCTCTGGATAGCGGGCAGAAAGCGCAGCACGCAGCGCCATGTCGATGGCGTTCACTGGTCCGTTACCTTCGCATGTGTTCACGAAACGCTGATCGCCAATCCACACCTTGACGGTTGCCTCGGTGATGAAATCGGCACCGGGAAGATCGTCGGTGATCACGCGCATACTCTCGACCCGGAAGAAATCTTGCTGCCATCCGGTGGCCTTGCGCATCAGCAACTCGAGCGACGCGTCAGCAGCCTCGAAGTGATAGCCCTCGTGCTCGAGTCGCTTGAGATCGTCGATGACCTGATTGATGGCCGGACCATCCAAGCTCAGCCCGAGCTCTTCGGCCTTCACGGTGATGGTGGCGCGGCCCGCCATCTCGCTGACCACAAAGCGGGTGCCGTTGCCCACGAGTTCGGGATCGATGTGCTCGTACGCATCCTTGGCACGCACGATTGCCGACACGTGCAGGCCAGCCTTGTGAGCGAACGCTGACGAACCCACATATGGCGCCTGTGGATTGAGCGGACGGTTCAACACCTCGGCCACATGATTGCTCACCGAGGTGAGCCGGTCGAGGCGACCCTCGGGCAGACACTGCATGCCCAACTTCACCTGCAGGTTGGGGATGACTGTGGTGAGGTTGCAGTTGCCGGTGCGCTCGCCAAGGCCGTTGAGCGTGCCCTGGATGTGGCGGGCTCCTGCACGCACCGCCGCCATGCTGTTGGCAACAGCGCAGCCGGTGTCGTCGTGGCAATGGATGCCAATGATCACGTCGTTGCCGACGTGACGATGCACGGCGCCAACGATGGCCTCGACCTCGTGCGGCAGCGAGCCGCCGTTGGTATCGCACAGCACGAGATGGCTCGCACCTTTGATGACTGCGGCTTCGAGCGCACGCAACGCGAACTCGGGGTTGGCCTTGTAGCCATCGAAGAAATGCTCCATGTCGACGAGCACGCGGCGTCCGTGGCCAACGAGAAACTCGACCGAATCAGAGATCATCGCAGCACCCTCTTCGAGCGTTGTCTGCAACGCGTTGAGCACGTGATAGTCCCAACTCTTGGCAACGATGCACACCGCCGATGTGCCCGCGTCGATGAGGTTGCGCAGGGTCGCGTCGTCGTCGACCTTGCCGGCCGGGCGACGAGTAGAACCAAACGCCACCATCGTGCTGGTGCTCAAGGTGAGCTCGGTTGCGGCGCGAGCGAAGAACTCGATGTCTTTGGGGTTGGCGCCTGGCCAGCCGCCCTCGATGTAGTGCACGCCCAAAAAGTCGAGTTGTTCGGCGATACGCAGCTTGTCTTCCACCGTGGCCGACACACCCTCTACCTGCAAGCCGTCGCGCAAGGTGGTGTCGAACACCTCAATTGAGCGAACGACGCCCCCGCTGGCTGCGGTGTTGAGATTCTCGGTTGGTGTACTCATCGGTGCTCCTCGAGCTGTTGTGGCAAACGATCCGGGTGGGCTTCAGGCGGGAAATGAAAGAGCCGCCCTAAGGGCGGCTCAGCAGCGCACGTCGTCGGTGACGTGCGCTAACGAATAATGGTGATGCGGCCGGAGGCGAGGGAGTTTGTGGGCGACATCATGGCCGTCATTGTGCCTGTGATCGAGCCAAGAGTCAACCTGTCAGCTGTGTGCAACCTGTGCACTTGCGGTGGACGACCAAGAAACTTCTGGGGAGAAGCCACTTTGTTGGGGGATAACCCTGTGAGTTCAAAAATACCGCTTGACCTGCAGTTTTGTGTGATCCACAATGACTTCACACCGGTTCGCACAACGAACCGGGGATGACCACAACTCGGGCGGTGGGTGGAGACACCGACTGCCAAAGGAATCTGACGCACCCGACAGCAATGCCCGGGATGAAAGTGACTGGCAGGAACAAGGCGGCAACGCCGGAAACCTCGAGTCGTCGAAGGCGAACGCAGGCAACTGCGCACACCCAAGACATTTGAGCGAGTTGACCTGGGTGACTGGGGAGGCGAGCCCGAAAAGCGGCTCACCCGCCGGATTTTGGTCCGACGGGTGAGATGTTGAGCGAGCGAAGGTTAACGCCTGAAGGTCGATCAGCGGTGGATCATCCAACGTAGGCCGCCCTGGGTGGCGCGCCGACCCCACCGTCGGCAGCGCAGCCCAGGGCGGTCGCCGTTTTCGGCTGAGTTCCGGTTGCGCCGCGTTATACGGCCAGTTCGCACCAGTCCTTGTACTTGTCGACCTTGCCCCTGACAGCGTCGAGGTAGATCTCGGCAATGACCTTGGTTTTGGGTCCGGGGCATGGAACGGCACGGTCGTCGACCGAGTTCACGCTGCTGATTTCAGCAGCGGTGCCACACACGAAGATTTCTTCGGCGATGTACAGGTCGCTGCGGGCAAGGTTGTCGACACGAACGTCGTACCCCTGATCGCGGGCGATGGTCATCACGCTGTTCTGGGTAATGCCCTCAAGCGCACCGGCCGACAACGGCGGGGTGATGATGATGTCGTTACGCACCGCAAAGATGTTCTCGCCGGTGCACTCGGCAATGAGGCCATTGGGAGCCAGCATGATGGCTTCGTCGTAACCGGCCTTGAGGGCCTCAACCTTGGCCAGCGACGAGTTCACGTAGTTACCAACGGTCTTGGCAGCCGGCGGCATCGTGTTGTGATCATGTCGGGTCCATGAGCTGATCTTCATGCGCACGCCCTTGCTCACGGCGTCGTCGCCCAGATAGGCGCCCCATGGCCAGCAAGCAATAGCAACGTCGGTGCGGCACGGAAGGGTGTTCAGGCCCATCTCGCCATAGCCGTAGTACGCAAGCGGACGCACGTAGCAACCCGGCAAGCCAGTGCTGGCAACAGTTTCCTTGGTGGCCTGCACCAACTCGTCAACGGTGTACGGAATCTCCATACCCATGATCTGCGCGCTGTTGAACAGGCGCTTGATGTGCTCGGTGAGACGAAACACTGCGGGGCCATTGTCGGTGGGGTATGCGCGGATACCTTCGAATACACCGGTGCCGTAGTGCAACGTATGGGTGAGCACGTGGACTTGGGCTTTATCCCAGTCGACAAGTTCACCGTTCATCCAAATTTTTGGAGTGGTCTGGATCGGCATTTGGATCCCCCTCTTTCTGTATCGAGATCTACACGCGACGCGTCGCGATGCGCAACGCTAGGTCACGCAGTGAGTTTTGCAGCGATGGCATCGGCGATCTGGCTGGTGCTACCGCTAACAGGATTGGCACATGCAGCGCGCACCCGGTCGGCGGCATCGCCTTCGCCAAGGAAATCGAGCATCAACGCGGCGCTCAAAATTGCGGCTGTTGGGTTGGCCTTGCCTGTGCCCACAATGTCGGGGGCCGAGCCGTGCACGGGCTCGAACATCGAGGGACCGGTGCGGGCTGGGTTGAGGTTGGCCGACGACGCAAGGCCGATGCCACCGCTGACCGCACCACCGAGATCGGTGAGGATATCTCCGAACAAGTTGTCGGTAACGATGACGTCGTAACGATGTGGGTCTTGCACGAAGTAGATGCACGCCGCGTCGACATGGTTATACGCAGTGCCAACCTGAGGGAACTCGGCGGCGACGATGTTGAACGTGCGCTGCCACAGATCGCCAGCAAACGTGAGCACGTTGGTCTTGTGCACCAAGGTGACGTGCTTGCGCTCGCGGCCAGCGGCGAGCTCGAACGCATAGCGAATGCAACGCTCGACGCCCATGCGCGTGTTCACGCTGCCCTGAGTTGCGACTTCGTTCAGCGTGCCGCGTCGCAGTACGCCACCCTCGCCCACGTATGGGCCCTCGGTGTTTTCGCGGATGACCACAAAGTTGTGCGGCTCGGTATGGCCCGGGGCCGTGCCAACGAACGGACGCTGATTGATATACAGGTCGAGCTCGAATCGCATCTTCAGCAGCAGCCCGCGCTCGATGAGGCCTGGCGGCACATCGGGCGTACCGACAGCGCCAAGCAGAATGGCGTCGAAGCCACGCAGTTGCTCGAGCACAGCATCGGACAAGACCTCGCCGTCGCGCAGGTAGCGAGCGCCACCAAGATCGAAATCGGTGGTCTCGAGCTCTACCCCGGCGGCACGGATGACCTTGAGCGCCTCAACGGTGACTTCGGGGCCAATGCCGTCTCCACCAATAACTGCAAGCCGATGCTTCTTGTGCGAATTCGTCATAAGGGCAGCATCGTAGGAGACCAAATGCCACACACGCACCTTGGCCCGTACAGATAACCTTGCCGAGATGGCCAAGCACCAATTCTCCCGCACTGCGTACGACCGCATGCAAGCCGAGTTCGACGATCTCAGCACCCGCGGTCGTTTCGCCGTTGCCGAGAAGATCGAGCGTGCCCGCGAGATGGGCGACCTCAAAGAAAATGGCGACTACCACGCCGCCAAAGACGAACAGGGTCACATGGAAGGCCGCATTCGCCAGCTCGAATACCTCCTCGAAAACGGCGAGGTCATCGACTCCGGGCCCGAGGGCGAAGTTCGCGTCGGCCAAAAGATCACCATCGTGTACGAAGGCGACTCCGACGACATGGCCGAGACCTACATCATTGGTCACGTCGAAGAGCAGCTTGAGGGCTTCGACATCGTGAGCCCCGGCTCACCGCTTGGCTCCGCTCTGTTGGGCTCCACGGTCGGCAGCTGGGTCGGATACGCAGCGCCCAACGGCGAACTCAAGGTCAAGATCCTCAGCGCGGGGCCTGCCTAAATGGCCTTACGTGATGGCGGCGGCGTCCGCGAACCCAAGCTCCCACCCGGCCGCGAGGTCGAACTTGCTGGTCGTGGCACCACGTTTGTACGCGAGCTGCCAGGGCCCACGCCAACGGCTCCCACCCTCATGCTGCTGCATGGCTGGACGGCGAGCTCAGACCTCAACTGGTTCACCAGCTATTACCCATTGGCCGATCACTTTCGTGTCGTCGCCCTCGATCACCGCGGCCACGGTGGCGGCATCCGTAGCCGCAAGATGTTCCGACTCAGCGACTGCGCCGACGATGCTGCGGCGCTCGCCGACACGCTCGGTATCGAACGGTTCATTCCCGTGGGCTACAGCATGGGCGGGCCCATTGCTCAGCTGATCTGGAAGCAGCACCGCGAGCGGGTCCTTGGCCTCGTGTTGTGCGCCACCGCTGGCTCGTTTGTTTCAAGCCGCGAAGAGAAGCTTTCCTTCGCTGGACTGTCGGGGCTCGCGGCGTTGTCTCGTCTCGCCCCATCGCAGGCACGGCAGTGGCTCACCGAGCAGGTTTACTTGCAGCGCAAAGCCGACGAGTGGGAACCGTGGGCAGTCGAACAAGCTTCACGCCACGAATGGCGCATGGTGCTCGAGGCAGGTCGAGCCATCGGCAACTTCTCGTCACGCCCGTGGCTCAAAGATGTCGACGTACCGGCTTCGGTGCTCATCACCATGCGCGATCGCGTCGTGCCAGTGCGTCGTCAGGTGCGGCTCTTCGAATCGATTACGGGTGCCGAAGCATTCAGGGTCGACGGCGATCACGACGCGTGTATCGCCAACGCCGACCGTTTCGTGCCCACCCTCATCCGCGCGGTGCACTCAGTTTGCGATCGCGCCGGCGTGCTTTCTTGAGTACCTTCGGTCGGCTTCGCCGACGACACCTCGTTTCGGCCGCGGCTGGGTTCACCATCGCCGGCCTCAGCATTGCAGCGGGGCTCTCGCGACTTCGCCGCGGCGCCACATCTGGGCACCCAATCACGCGTCACGGACGCGCCGCCCGCAACAGCCAGCTCGCCAGGCTCGGCGTGCAGGTGGGCGCTACCTATGCCACCACCTCGGCGCGCAAAATCTTTGCCAGCACTGAGCGCCGCATCGAACTCGACCGCGAGCGCGAACTCAAGACTGCCGACCAGATTGCCGATCGACTCGGGCAAATGAAGGGCGCGCTGATGAAGCTCGGCCAAATGGCCAGCTACCTCGACGAGGGCCTTCCCGAACCACTTCGTGCAGCGTTGTCTCAACTGCAATCGAACGCCCCGCCGATGAGCGCCGAGCTTGCGATACAAGCAATCGAGCGCGAGCTTGGTGCGCCAATCTCGGCACTGTTCGTCGAGTTCGATCCCGAGCCGATCGCAGCAGCATCCATTGGTCAGGTACACAAGGCCATCATCATCGACCCCGCAACGGGCCTCGAGCGCGCCGTGGCCGTGAAGGTGCAATACCCGGGCGTCGATACAGCTATTGCTTCCGATCTTCGTAACACCGAGTTGCTCGGCGCGATTCTGAAGCAGAGCTTTGGCGGCCTCGACCCCACCGAAATGGTGGCCGAAATCAAGGAACGTCTCAGCGAAGAACTCGACTACGAGCTCGAGGCGCGCAATCAACGCGCCTTCTACGCGTACTACAAAGACCATCCCTACATTCACGTGCCCGCGGTGATCGACCATCTCTGCTCGAAACGAATTCTCACCACCGAACTCGTCATCGGCTCAACATGGCAAGAGTTGCTCACCTGGGATCAGAGCGAACGCGATCTCGCCGCCGAATGCATTTTCCGGTTCGTCTTTCGAAGCCTCTACCGCTTCAAGGCGTTCAACGGCGATCCGCATCCGGGCAACTACTTATTCCATGGCAACGGGCGAGTTACGTTCTTGGACTTCGGACTCGTGAAGCACTTCACCGACGCCGAGATGCAGATGTTTGAGTCGATGGTTCACGCCGCAGCCGTTGAACACGACAACGACAAGTTCCGTCGCATCATCGAAGACGCCGGCATGTTGGCGCCCAACGCGCCAGTGACTACCGAGGCCGCCGGCGAATACTTTTCGCACTTTTATCAACCCGTGAGCGAAGACCGCATCATGACTTGGACGCCCGACTACAGCTCGACCATTGTGCGCCACACGTTCGACCGCACCAGCCCGATCTCGCAATACGCCACGGTGCCCAAAACGTTTGTGTTTATTCAGCGGATCAACCTTGGGCTGTACGCGATTCTCGGTGAGCTCAGAGCCACCGGTAACTACCGGCGAATGTCTGAAGAGCTGTGGCCCACGATGAACGCGAAGGGCTCAACCCCGATGGGACTCGCCGAAGACGAGTGGCTGCAGCAGCGTGGTGCATACCCAAGCGAGTACAAAGCCAGATAGCGTCGGCGAAATGCGTCGCCAGCTCACCATCACCGTTGCTTGTCTCACCAGCCTTGTCGTCCTTGTCGGATGCGGCAGTTCGAAGAGCGCCACCAGCTCCACCGACTCGGTGAAGACAGATTCGTCAACAGTGGGCTCCTCCACAGCGGGCCCAACCACCAAGCCCAAGGTGAAGATCCCTGCCACACTGCCAACCAAGCTCGTTATTACCGACCTCGAAGAAGGCACCGGCCCCGCTGCGAAGGCAGGCGACGATGTCTCAGTCTTTTATGTGGGTGTGCGTTCGGCCGACGGCACCGAGTTCGATAGCAACTTCGACGGTCAGCCCTTCCCTGTCACCCTCGGCGCTGGCGGCGTGATTCAAGGGTGGGACCAAGGCCTCGTGGGCGTCAAGGCTGGCGGCCTGCGCCAGCTCGACATCCCCGCCGACCTCGCTTACGGTGACCGCCCACAGGGCGACATCATCAAGGCCGGCGATGCGTTGAGCTTCGTGGTCAAGGTTGTGTCGGTGACCACCCCGCTGGTTGTTCCCGATGCGAACCCTGCCGACGCTCCCACTGTGAGCATTCCAACCAGCGTCGGAGCCACCGAACTTGGCATCACCGAACTGATTCCGGGTACCGGCGAGACAGCGGTTGCCGATGGCACCGCCTACCTGCAGCTCAATGCCTACCGTGGCGACACCGGCGCCGTGCTCGAGAGCACATGGAAGACAGGCAAGGCAATCAAGATCGTGCTCAACAGCGGCACCATCAAGGGTCTGGTCGATGGCGTCAGCGGTATGAAGGTGGGCGGACGCCGCCTACTCATCGTGCCGTCAGAGCAGGGTTTCGGCACCGATGGCAACACCGCGAACTCGCTACCCGCCGTCACCGACCTCGTGCTCGTGGTCGACCTGGTTGGGTTCACCAAGTAACTCTTGCTCAGCGCCGGCGACGGCAGCTTCGCGTCGAAGCGAACTCGTCGCTTGTACGCAGCAAGGTTTCATACGGGTCTACCCACAACGCAGCAGTGCCGAACCACATTGCCTCGAGCGCGTCGACCATCAGGCCGCTGCCCGCGGTGGTCTGGGCGATGAGCTCATCAGGGTCGTCCTCAAAGCGGATCAAGCTGGCAACACCATCGTCGCTGACTACGGCAACGGCTCGCACACGTCGACGTAACGGGTGGCGGCTGGCTCGCTGAGCCATCGAACCATCGTCTGCCATTGGTGCCGCCCAACCTGCGGTCACTATTGCGGCCGCATCGAAGACTGACCAATCTTTATGTGTCCCCTTCAAGGGTTGCGTAGATCTACGGTCGCGGTGAGCAAGCGAATGTAAGTAACCAAAGAAAGTGTCCCCTTACCCGTTGCTTGGGGGGCACTTCGCGTTAGCGTCCAAAGCCACTCAAACGTCCACCGGGGATTGCCGTGCAGGGTTACATAGTCAAGGTCAATACCCCAGTCGTCTACGACGCGGACCTCGTTAGCGCAGTGCTTGGCGACGCAGTCCTTCCTCTGGACCACGCAGATCGGGTGCTTGCTCCGTTCATCACCATTGACGGCAACATCCACGGACCGACGAGCGATTTCCTGCGCCGACACTGTCGCCACCTCACGACCGCTCGGCGTATCGCCAGCGAACTTGCCGCCTGGCTCAAATTTCTTTGCAACACATGCAACTTCACACCCTTCGACGATCATCGCGACCCCGTTCTCGTCGCAACCAAAGAGCATTTCGCCCGCTATTACCGGCAGTGCCAGTACGGAACCGACGACCAAGTCCTGACCCCAGCGGGCTGGGAGGTAGCACGGTCAGCAATCAAACGCTTTTACGAATACATGGAGCTCACGTACCAGCACCCCCCACCGTTTGAGATCCGCCCATTTACCCACCGCTCCGGATACTCGGGGACCACCATCGTTGGCTACCAACCACGCCGCCGAAACGTAGGGTCAGCAGGAACGCCCCTTACCCCTGAGTTCGCCGAACTGCTGCTCATGGGAGCGTTACGAATCGACCCCACCGGTCGCCAAGATTCCTACCGAGCAGCGGACCGCGACCACGCCATTTTGAGCCTCGGACTTGGCACCGGACTGCGCCGAAACAACCTCGCAAACATCACTACATACGAGATCGCTCCGGTCAGCGCATTACGGATCACCAAGATCCGCGTCGCCGACCGCATCACCAAAGGCGACGCTGGCGGCGAGGCGCTCGCTTTCAGCCATCGTCTCCGCTCAGTACACCAGTACATCGCCGGCGCCAGGAAAGACGCCACCGGGCGCAACGCATACGCCCCATCAGATCCACTCGAAATAGTCGATGCCAACCCTTCTTCGGTGCGTTACGTGACACGTTCCACCGGTGAGGTCACCTCCAGTCGCTGGTCAGACCTCACTGATATCTACCGACGCCGCCTCGTCAACGCTGACAACACCAGCCCAATACTCTTCCTCAACGAGTACACCGGCGCGCCTCTCGCCTACAGCAGCTTCCAACACGCAGTCGATGGGGCTCGTGACTTCGCCCGCGAACACATCAACCCCGACTTCCCAGTCAACTTCCGCCTTCACGATCTACGTCACACCTATGCAGTACACATGACAGTCGCGATTCTGTGCGGCGTCATTGCTGACCAGGTCGCCGCCAACAGACGTGACGACTGGACGGTCGACCACGTCGTTCAAGCCGTCGAACTCGTCAAGGACTCCCTCGGTCACGCCAGCGACGCGTCCACCCGCCTCTACGTCCAGACCGCTTACCGTTTTCTAGACATAGATATTCGACAATTCTTTGGAGATCTGTAATGGCAAAGCCCTCAAGACCCCACCGCAAAGGCACCTACGAAATCGAGGCAGTAGTGAACGTCGATCTCGACGAGCTTGAGATCACGTACCGAACTGCGGCCGCATTTCAAGCGAAGGTTCTCAGGCTTAATGTCGCCCGAACGCCAGCCGCTCGACAGATGCTTCAGGCCATGGCTGACTCGATCAAGGTCGGTCTCAACGGCGATGCCGACTCACGCTGGGAATCCTCAGAGACGCTCAGAAGGGCATTTAGGTACGCCCAAATGATGCTTGACCGGTTCGATGAGCTGGGATTTACCGACTTCAGTGACGCGGAGCTGTCGATACCGGTCCTCCAGGAACTCTACGAGCAGTTCAACTCAAATGTTAAGCGATCGTGCTGTTGGCTCCTCGCCCGCGTCCTGCGCGACAACCACCTCAACGGAGTGGCGCTCGGCATCGCACTGCGTAGCACCCGTTTCGCGATGATGGACGCCAACCCGTACACATACGACGACGCTGTTGCTGTTGCCATCGAGAAATCAGCACGCGCCGTGTACAAGGAACGTTTTGATGCTCAACGCGACCTCTTTCGCTGCCTCGGGTACGACACCAGTTCGCGTGCATGGCTGCGCCTCACCGCCGCAGAGGTCATCGAACGCGCGACGAATGCTCATCCAGGAGCAGCGGCCCCAGGTTTACGACTGGACATGCTCACAGAGAGCGGCGACATTCAAATCGCCTGGGCCCTCACCCACCCAGAGTATTTCGGCTTTCGCAAGACTCGAGGGCGTCGGCATCCTCCCGCCGTGGTTGGGACGCGAATGAGGGCCATCGGCATAGCCCTGTACCCGGACAGGGTCACTCTCACCGCAGCAGCGATCCTGCACTGTCTTGGAGAGAACGCAGGTTTCAATGTCTCTACCATGCTCGAAAAGAACATCGATTCATTGATTTACATCGGTTCCGACGACGCTCTCGAACACAACGTAAAAAGCCGCAACCAACTACAAGACACTCGCCCGACACGACTCACGTCAATCTTCACGCCAGGAGGTGTCGTTGAGTCTCTCACGGGGCTTACCCGCTTCAGTCGTCAGGCAAGGGCCCACCTCGCGAGTCCAACTGGCACTAAAGCCACAGTCGTTGATCGCCTCTACGTCGAACATGCAGCAAATCCCGAAGACGCTGCTGTCCTTCACAGCAGCCAAATGCACAGCGCGTGGGAAGGCCCTTACTTTGCCAGTCATTGGGAGACCGCCAAAGCAGGACCTATTCAAGTAGTCCCCCTGAAATTGCCGGCACTGCGCCTCGTAGCGCAACGACGCGCTATGGCCGAAGGTGTAACCGCAGACGTCCACGGCCACTCAGATAGCACCAAAACCTACTACCTGGCGCACACGCTTCCCGACTACGTATTTAACAAACATGCAGTAGCAGCCCAGAACTCCTTTCACGACAAAGCAATTGCCGCGTTCAAAGTCGTCGCCGACGCCACGGATGGCCCAGCGGCCAGCCTCGCTGCGATAGATCCCAGTAACGTCATGGACGTCGAGATCGGACTCTGCGTTAACAACGGCGCACACCCCGACGGCAGCGGCAGGCGGTGTGGCCTCGGCATCATTGCGTGCTTCGTTTGTCCTAACGGATACCGCACAGTGGACAATGTGCCCGGACTTCTCGCTGCGGTAAAACTCGGCGACATCATCGAGCATCGAAACGCTGACGAATGGGAGAACGGCCAAGCATCACAACTCAGATTCCTCGCCCAGGCATGTCTTGACGAATTTCCAGATGTTGTCGTCGGCACCATCCGTCGCAACACAGACCTTAGGCCGCACATCCTCAGCATTGCCCATGCCTACAACGAGTTGCGCGATGTCTGAAGTGATCCGCTTCCCGGTGCCGCAAGCCGCGCTACCCACCCGCCAACTTTTTGCCGATGGCGAGTACATCAATGACCTTGTCCCAGGCGGCGACGATCTCGTTCACCGTGTCACGTTCGCCGACGATGAATGGAACCTCGATGGCCACCGCAGCTGGCGAGATAAAGCTGGAAGCGATGTCATCATCAACTTCACGCTCATCTCCGCGCGTTGGCGCCCCGCGGCCAAAGAGCTAGCTCTGCTGGAACTCAATCCAAGCCTTGCAACACAACGCGCTGCTGAAGTACCCATGGCCGCTGCTTGGCCAAGCATCCAAGAACCATTAGCTCCAGTGAGTGCGCAGAGCAACAACAAAGCGCTTCGACACGCACTAGCGGTTATTGACCAACACGGCATCACGCAATTCGACAGCGCCGATTGGGATCGCCTCATCGTTCTCCTCGTACAACCCGCATCCCCGGTGAAGAAACAAACAGGCGCAACACTGGCAGCAACAACCGGAAAACAGCGGGCACAGCAACTGGTTGCGCTTTGGCAGGTCTGTCAGATCTCAGGCCGAGAAACACTGCTCGGCCCCAGACCGCCGTTCGATGGTCGTGGCGCTCAAGAGCTGTTCACGAAGAAGTCAAAACGAAATCTTGTCCGCCCTCACGAAGGCGTCGGTCATGCTCTCGGATACACCGCCTGGTTCTTCGACCACATCGCGGACGACATCGTTTCGCACATCGAGTGGTGGGCAACAAATGTGAGCACCGAACCTCCGGTCAGCAAACGTGACCGCCGCGAAGCGATGCTGGACCTTTGTACTCGCCTTGCTGAGCAGAACAACGGCGTGCTGCCAGCTTCGCGAAGCCAAACTGGTGTTATCTCACTCGCTGCGGCGCCGCTTGGAAGACTCCTTGGCATTTTCGACGACGGTCAGGTCCGAGACGCTGCCCGATGGACAAAAAGCCAGCTCGGTGACACGGTCGAGTACTCGCTCGCAGTAAGCCCCTGCCCGTTGCCTATAACCCTTCTACGAACCCTTGATGGTGAACTTGTTCCCTGGACGGACCGCCTCATGTGGTCCAAGTACAGCCTCGACACATGGCAACGCCGGCTTGTGTATAACGCGATGTATTACCTGTCAGCCACCCTGATGCTGCGCGACAGCCAGCTCGCCGTGCTCCCGTTTGATCCGCTGAAAGTTGAGCAGCTCACACGCCCGGACGAATCAACCTATACACGCCGCACACTGTCGGCATTCAAAACCAAGAACCGCCACGTCGCGACGCCTACGACTGTCGTCGTCAACGCGCAGATCGCCAAAATCATCGCCTTACTGCACAGACTCCACGCCACCCTCGGCTACGAGCCTCGCCGAAGTGCGCTCACCGGAGAGCCGTTTCTGTTCGATCAGTTGCTAGCGACCCCGTTCGGGAATCGCTCGCATTCGCAAGCTCGCGAAGGCTTGTACTTAGAGAAGGACGTTCTAAAGCATCTCCGAGGGGGTGCACGTCAACTGCACGAACGCGGCGTGATAGCCCGCAACCTTGACGACGTACAAGTCAACATGCGCCAGGTGCGCATCACCTGCGCGCAGGCATACGCCGTTGAAGAGCACGGACAGGCGCTCACAGCAGCGGTCGGGCAATGGGACACGGCCGCAAACCAACGTGGCTACGTCGGCGACATCTTCCGTATCATTACTCCGCTTGAACCTGAAGAGATGGGTGCCCTTGTACAAAAGGACACAGGCCAACGGATCAATCAACTATTCCGTGATCGCGACACGCTCACAGGCAAGGGTACGACCCGCCTTGATCAGGTCTTCGAGGCAGAAGCTGGGATAATCGCTAACGCTCAACCACTCACACCAGCTCGAGCGAAGGAACTTGGCAAGAAACATTCGAACATCTCTCAAGGGCCGCTGAGTGTGTGCGTGTTCCAACAAGAAGGGGCGCTATGCGGTGGCGAAGGCAAAGCAGATTTTCGCCTCTGCCACCCCGGGCAGTGTCGCAACTCGGTGATGACATTGGCAAATCGCGCTCTTTACGAACTAATGAGACGGCAATACCTTGCGTCCGGCAGGCCGCGTTCGTTGAGCGCTGCCAAAGACATGGACGAACGCAACCCGGACATCGCCAAGGAATTTGCGAGCACTGACGACGCCGCGCTGCTTCGCATCAACTCAGACCACGTAGACGAGTACATTCGGGAAGCATTGGAGGATCTGGCGTGACTGAAAGTATTGATGCACTTCTTCGCGTGGCACGTCGCATCGCTGAAGGCGAATCTCTCAGTACGAGCCTGATGGGAGACGAAGGTGTGCCAAGCGAGCTTCGTCTCGTTGTGGCTGCCGTAGCTCTTACTGCAGCAGATCAACCAGTGAACAAAAAGGCACTCACCACCGCAGCGCCCGCTGCTCGGTCAGCTTCTTACCGCGACCACGCACAACTCCTTGATGACGCTAAGGAGTACCTTCCAGCGCTCGTCCAAGCTCAGCTTCAGCTCGTCGGGGTAACAGTCACCGCTGCAGGTCTTGGGCAGCAACTGGAAAACGCCAACCGGATTATCAGACAAGAGCGAGCCCGACGAGAAGAACTGGAGCGCCAACTCGAACAGGTCCTCTCCTACGCCCGCGAACTGCACTGGCATCTTCGACCCGAAAGAGACGAGATCCTGCGCGAGAAACGTGAGAAGGTACGCACGCTGCGCCCCGTACCGTCAGAACAGCCACCGCCTCCCCCGGTCATCTGATAAGGCTCTGAATCCGACACCGCCAACAGCGCTGCGCGTGCGCCAGTCCTCGAATGGGTCTCGCGCTTCTGGAACCCCGTTGATGAGCTCTCGGTGCGCTCAAACTGCGAGGCAGAGCACCCACCGCTTCGCCGTATCGCCAGTCCCAGATCGGGTAATGGAGCCAGTTCGCGCGAAGTCGCACACTGTTACGGATCAATAGCGGTCCGTGCGTTAGCACGTCGCGGCCGGTTCGATCGGTGCCGTTAATGACCTACGCTTCCCCAGTGCCCGCGAAACTCACCGAAGAAGCGGCCCGCGCAGTAATGATCGCCGCCGGGTCTGAGCCGTTAGAGCCATACCGTGGGACGAAGGTGGCCTGGCTCTGCCGTTGCGCCAAGTGCGATCGCGAGAGTGCTCCGAAGCTCGGAACCATTAAGCAAGGTGGTAGCTGTTCTTGGTGTTTCGGCC
>Ga0194043_1000629_pt1 | contig 19695 bp, 22 predicted proteins | sample JunL4415m_MetaG_FD_161274 | JGI IMG/M metagenome (GOLD analysis project Ga0194043, IMG submission 161274) | Anoxic zone freshwater microbial communities from boreal shield lake in IISD Experimental Lakes Area, Ontario, Canada - Jun2016-L442-15m | ecosystem: Environmental > Aquatic > Freshwater >...
GTTTTCGGCGGCGGAGTCCTGTTGTTCGCGTGCTTGCCGTGCTTGTTTTGCCGACTGGGCTAATTGGGCCGATGTGGTTGAGCGAGACGCTCCGACGTCATTGTCAGTGCCGCCGACATCGGGACCGTCATCGATCAGCATCAGTCGTTCTTGAAGCTCGAGGCGGTCGCCATGGTGAACGAGTCGACGCGATCCCAAATTGGGGAGGCGTTCGAATGGCAATCCCGCGTCGGACTCAATCCCGTAAACCACTCCGCCGTGCGTGATGATGACAATGTCCGCGCCAGCGTATTCGTGATGAATGTCGTTTAGTGCTTCGGTGGTGCGCGCCAGTAATTCGTCGAGTGGTTCGAACCCCGGTGGCCGTCGGCCCTCGGCCAAGTACCCCGGCCAGTCTTGATTGATTTGGGCTTGGGTGAGGCCTGACCACTCGCCGACTGATCGTTCTCGTAGTCGTGGCTCGATGACGATTGGTCCGACCCCGATGGTCTCGCTGATGATCGCAGCGGTGTGTGATGCGCGCTGGAGGTCAGACGTGATGATGATGTCGACTGCTCCAATCACGCCAGCCGCGTCCCGAGCCTGTTGACGCCCAAGATCAGATAGCGGCGGGTCAGCTTGGCCTTGCCATTTTCGCAGCGCATTCCATTCGGATTGGCCATGACGGACGAGGAGGATGCGGCTCACGCCCTGCACGGTAGTCAAGGCAGTCGACACGCTGGAGCGAGGCGGGGGTATCCTCGCCCCGTGGCCACAATTCGCCTGTTCGCTTCGGCGCGCGATGCAGCCCGAACTGGCCGAGACACCATCGAAGGTTCCACGGTTGGCGAGGTGCTCGACGACGCGTGCATGCGTTATGGCCGGTTGTTCGCCGAGGTGGTCGATCGAGCAACTATTTGGTGCAACGGTGAACCGGTCGGCCGAGATCATCACGTTGGTGCAAATGATGAAGTAGCGGTCTTGCCGCCAATTTCGGGTGGAGCAGCATGAGCACGATCGACGGTGTCAGTCGAGCAAAGCCAGGGTTTGCACGCGCACTCGCGTTGGGCCTTGTCGGCGGTTATGACCTAAAAGGGCCCCGAATTCGCCTCGGGTTACTGTGGTTCGTTGTGCTGCTCGGAGCAGTCGCGCTTGGCCCGGTGGCCGTTGCGTTGCTCATGGCGTTGGTGTGTGGCGCCGCAGCATCGCAAACCGCGGCGGCCTGGCGCCGAGCTGGTCGGCGTCCTAACCAAATTGCCGCCGGCATCGCGGGCTTAGCGATGCCGCTCGCAGCCGCGATTGGAACTGGCGCCTTGGGAGCGTTGTGCGTTGTTTTGGCACTTGCCGCGGTTGCCGCTGCTGCATCGGATCAACGTCGCCGGTTCCCGGTGTTGAGCGAAGCAGGCCTCACGCTGCGGTGCGGGTACTTGGTGGGCCTTGCTGGTGCTTCGCTCGTGGTGATTGATCGCCTCGAAGTCTGGGCCGCGGTGTCGTTGGTGTTGTTGGTGTGTGCCTATGACGTTGGCGATTTTATTGTTGGCACCGAATCGACAAACCTGATCGAAGGGCCAATTGCCGGTATCGCTGCGGTAATAGTGATGACTTTCGCGGTGGCGGTCTTTGCGTTTCCGCCGTTCGAGATGACCTCTGCTTGGGTGTTTGGGTTGCTGGCCGCCGCGCTATGTCCCCTCGGTCAGGCATTGTCGACCGCAGTGTTGCCCGACCCGGACTCCCGGGCGCCGTCATTGCGGCGGATCGATTCACTGGTGGTGGTTGGCCCGCTATGGGTGTGCGCGCTTTGGATGTACTTGACCTCGTAACTCACTAGAGCGACGCGCCCGACCACTGAGCTGACTACGATTCAGGTTTCTATCGACGATCCTCTAAGGGCGACTGAGAGTTCGATGACCGCTGAAGCCGATCGCATGTTGGATCCCGACTATTTGGCCAATCTTGAAGGCCGCTCCATGGACGAGATACGAGCCATGCGTGACGAATGTGTTGACGTCGAAACGGGACTTTCCTATTTGCGGCGCATGGTTCAGGGACCACTTGACATCGTGAAAAGCGAACTACAACGTCGAGCCATCGGCGGTGAATCGGCGGATCGAGCAACGCTTATCGGCGATCTGCCCGCAATTCTTGCTGATGGCCCGCGTACCCCAGGTAACGGAAGACTTCTCGACACCATTGGCCCGACTCATCTCGATCCGGCTTTATCGGCTGAACTCGACATCATCGTTGGACATGGAGTCATCGCTTCACTCTCCACCCTCGACGATGATGCGTTATCAGCACTTCAGCGCTCATTGTCGGATTTTGAGATGCGAGTTTCCGAATTGCGCCGCGGGTCATTTGAGCGCATTGACGTGTTGCAGGCTGAACTCATCCGCCGTTATCGAACTGGCGAAGCAACGGTTGACGGATTATTGACCTGAGCCGGTCACCGATTTGGTTTTCGGCCAATCAGCTCACCCCCGGACGCTGGTTGGCTTATCGGGTAGTGGATGTTCACAATCTGCTCCTAGCCTGACAGCGTGGATGATCGCCAAGCACTTGGAATTGATCTTGGAGCGTTCATTCGCGACCAGCGGCGGATCGGTGAGTTGTCGATTCGTAAATTGTCTGCCCTGTCGGGTATTTCGAATCCGTATCTGAGCCAAATTGAGCGTGGGCTGCGACGACCGTCGGCCGATATTTTGCAGCGAATCGCTCATGCGTTATCGATCTCAGCCGAGACGCTTTACGTTCGAGCGGGATTTCTCGAATCAAGTCGAGGCGGCACTGATTTGGTCGTGGCCATTGAAAGCGACCCGTTTCTTGATGACGGTCATAAAGCGGCGCTGGTCCACATTTACCAGTCTTTTCGAGAAGATCAGGCTTTGGGGGAATCCCCAGCCGATCTTCGGGGTTAGCAACCTTCGTGCGCTCACTGGCTGTTTTGTCACTTCATACATCGCCACTGGTCCAGCCTGGAGCTGGTGACAGCGGCGGAATGAATGTGTACGTCCGAGAATTGGTCTCGGCGTTGGCCCAAGCCGGGGTGCGCTCAAGTGTCTATGTCCGGCGGTGGGATGACGACCTTCCCGAAATAGTCGAAGTCGAACCCGGTTTTCGGGTTGTGCATGTTCCAGCCGGTCCTGCGAACTTGGCAAAAGAGCACCTTCCTGAAATTGTTTCGACTTATACCGATTGGGTTGGCGACCACTTGCGGGCCGAATCCGACACGGATGCGATTCACGCCAACTACTGGCTTTCCGGTCTTGCGGGTCATCGACTTAAACATGAACTTTCGCTGCCATTGGTATCGACATTTCACACCTTGGCTCGGGTTAAAGCTGAAACGGGTGACCCCGAGCCGCAGCGGCGCATCGACGCCGAAACCGATGTCATTGGCTGTTCTGATGCCATTTTGGCGTCGTGTTCTGCTGAGGTCGAGCAGTTGGTTTCGCTGTATGGGGCCGCCCGCGAGCGCATCGAGATTGTTCCGCCCGGAGTCGACCACGCGTTTTTCGCACCGGGCGATCAATTGGGTGCTCGTCGTGCGCTTCGTGAGCTTCGGCTTGGTTCGGCGCCGGTGCTGCTATTTGTCGGACGCATCCAACCGCTCAAGGGAGTCGATGTCGCGGTTCGGGCGCTTGGTGAACTCAGCCGAACTCATCCCGACGCGATTTTGGTGGTCGTGGGCGGTGCAAGCGGTCCCGCAGGTTCGGTGGCCGAATTAGGTGCGCGTCAACTTGTCTCTGAATTGGGCTTGACCGATCGAGTCCGTTTCGTCGAACCGCAAGCACATCACGCGCTTTCGACGTATTACCGCGCTGCTGACGTGTGCTTGGTGCCGAGTCGGTCGGAATCTTTCGGCTTGGTGGCGCTTGAGGCTGCCGCGTGCGGCACGCCGGTCATCGCCGCTGATGTCGGAGGCCTCACGACGTTGATCGAACATGGCCAGACGGGCTATCTCATTGACAGCCGAGATCCACTTGCTTATGCCACCGCATTGACGTCGCTGCTCGATACCCATGGATTACGCGAACAGATGGGAGCGGCGGCGGCTACCCGTGCAAGTCGGTATACCTGGTCAACGACAGCGGCACGGCTTCGCCGGCTCTATAGCGACTTGACCTCGCGCTCGCTGGTTGAATGTCGTTGATGGCCTAAGCGACGCGCACCGCGTCATCGTCATTGCCACCAACGCTTACGACATCACCACGAGCGAGTTGCCGGCCCCTTCGGGTTTCGATCTCGCCGTTCACTTCGATTTCGCCAGTTCCGAGTAGGAGCTTCGCGTCTGCGCCTGATTCGATAACTCCCGCGAGCTTGAGAAACTGGCCGAGGCGGATTCCGTCGTCTGAGATGTTCACGTCGCGCATCACGTCATACTCGCCTATCGAAGGCTTATCGTCGTCATCGACCCGTCGGGATCGTGCGACGATGGCCGACCGGCAGGTTGTCGACTGATGGTTGAACGGATGGAGAACAGATGGCTGATGAGATCGCCTCGAACGCGGAACTCGATGAACTCGAGACGCTGATTGATCAATGGCTCGCGCCGCAACTGGCCGAGAACCCCGCGATGGCGGCGATTGATCGGGGTGATACCGGCGAACGGCGTTGGTATGTGCGCTTCCGAGGTGAGGAGAAGGACACCTTCACCATTTGGTTCACCTTGGGCCAACGAACCTTGCAATTCGAGACCTATGTCATGCCTGCACCAATCGAGAACCACGCTGCTTTTTACGAACACTTATTGCGACGCAATTTGCGGTTGTATGGCGCCTCGTTCGCGATCGGCGAGGAAGATGCGATCTTCTTGACCGGCCAGCTCGGGGTGCAGTCGATTGATGTCGGTGAACTCGATCGAGTGTTGGGGTCGATGTACGCCTGGGTTGAGCAGTTCTTTCGCCCGGCCATGCGCATCGGTTTCGCCAGTATGTTCAAGAACTGACCTCTTGTTTTTCATGTTATTTCAGTCTATTTTGTGCAACGTCCGGGGTGCCGGGGCACCTGCGCATCGGGGAAGGGTGCATCGGGCGCTGGCACTCCGGACATCCCATGCCAGGTTGCTGCATCGCCCACTAGGGTTCGGCCCATGAGCACGGGTGTATCGCAGTGACGAAGCTTGAAGTCATCGGTGGCGGCCGCATGGGCGAAGCACTGGTGGGTGGGCTGCTTGCGGCGGGATGGGCACCGGCGAGCGATGTCGTCGTCGTTGAGCCACTGGCCGCGCGCCGCGATGAACTCGCGGCTCGCTTTCCCGGTCTTGGCGTGACGGCTGAGCCTGCCGGCGCCGACGGTGTGGTGATTGCCGTGAAACCGGCTCAGGTCACCGATGTCTGCCGTGGCCTTGCCGGATTGCCGGTAGGCCGGGTGTTGTCAATCGCCGCCGGTATTGGAATTACTCAAATTGAGTCGGCCCTGACGATGGGTGGACAATCCGAAGTACCCGTGGTGCGGGCGATGCCCAATACGCCCGCCTTAGTTGGCGCAGGTGCGTCAGCAATTTCGGCGGGATCGCACGCATCCGAAGCCGACCTCGCGTGGGCCGAGGGTGTATTGGGATCAGTCGGCATTGTGGTCAGAGTCCCCGAGACCCAACTTGATGCGGTGACGGGACTTTCTGGTTCGGGTCCGGCCTATGTCTTTCTCGTAGCCGAGGCGTTAATTGAAGCGGGTGTGCTGCTTGGCTTGTCGCGTGAGGTCAGCGAAACTTTGACTGCACAAACACTATTGGGAGCAGCTCGATTGCTGTCGGAGAGCGAAGACGACGCGGCCACTCTGCGCGCCATGGTGACATCACCTGGAGGCACCACCGCCGCGGCTTTGCAGGTGCTTGAAGACCGTGCTGCTCGCGCCGCATTCATTGCGGCAGTGTCGGCAGCGAGCGAGCGCTCAGCCCAGCTCGCAGCAGACTGATCTCGACCGGTAGCGTCTCGACGTCATGGAACTGCGCTACGACACGATCTCATTCCTCTCTGACTATGGCCACGACGATGAATTTGTCGGCGTGGTGAAGTCAGTCGTGCGCTCGATCGCGCCCGCGGTGGCGGTAGTGGACATCACGCACATGATTGCTCCATATGACGTTCGCGCCGGATCATTGACGCTCGCTCGCAGCGCGCAGTACCTGTGCCCGGGTGTGGTCATCGCCGTTGTCGACCCTGGCGTTGGAGGTGAGCGTCGTTCGATCGCGGTTGAAGTTGGTGGCGGGATCTCAGTGCTGATTGGTCCCGATAATGGGTTACTTGCACCTGCGGTTGGTTTGGTCGGCGGTGCGAGTCGCGCGGTCGAACTCACCAATGCTGATTTTCAATTAGCGGCGCCTGGCCCGACTTTTGCGGGGCGCGATATTTTCGCTCCGGCGGCCGCGCACTTGTGTATGGGCGTTGATTTACTCGAACTCGGCAACGAAATTGACCCGGCCGGGTTACTTCCGGGCATGCTCCCGCTGAGCCACGTGGATGACGATGGAGCATTTGCCGCCGAGGTGTTATGGGTTGATCGCTATGGCAACGCGCAATTAAACGTGGACCCTGCCGACGTGGACGATCTCGGTGAGTGCATAAACATGCGTTTTCCTGAGGGGTCACGCACTGCCCGAAGGGTGGCGACATTTTCGGAAATCGGTGCCGGGGAAGTCGCGCTGATGGTGGACTCCTACGGGTTGCTTGCGGTGGTTCTTGATCGGCGCTCGGCATCAACTGAACTTGGGCTTCGCGCTGGTGTTGCGGTTCATCTCGAAGCGTTTGATGATCAACAAGAGGGCGTCGCACCTCGTGGCGTGTCGACGTCGGTTGAAATCGGTCGTCGCCCAGACGACACCGAGGATCAGCAAGCTGACCGTTCCGAACCGGTGGTGCCATGAGAAAGGGCACCACCATCGCGCTCGGAGTATTGCTGCTCATTATTTTGGGTGCCGCGTTTTTGCAGCTGTCCTTGCTCGCTCGCTAACGATCCTTAGCTTGAGGTCGCGAGTCGGTCCCTCGTGAACCGTCGGCCGTTGAGTGCCACGAGTCCAAACGCGATTGCCCAAATCGCGACGCCAATGATGAACACCACCGGCAGCGGTGCCAACAACAGAATCGACGCTTGACTGGCGGCGACGAAAATGAGCGGCAGGATGACCGCGCCGCCAAGTTGATTGGCTTCTTGGGTGGTACGCGCGCGTGATGACACGATGACCAACAACCCGAGAGCCAGTAAGGCCACCGCTGGAGCGATCCACACCATTACCAAAGTCCATTGCGAAAACGGTATGAACACTCGATGCAGCACGGGCCAGCCGATCGCGTTGCACAATACGGCGTAGACGATCGCGCCGATCCAAGTAATGGCAAGAGCTGGCAAAAATGCTCCGAGCACCTTGGCCAGGAATAAATCTCGGTCGCTAATAGGCAAATAGAGCAGGCCGTCAAGCGTACGTCGTTCCTTTTCTCCTGCAAACGCGTCAGCCGCGAGCACGGCCGAAACCATGAGCGGAATGACGAGCAGCAGTGGCGAAAGTAAATAGCCAAGTACCAACACGAGTACTTGCTCGCGTTCTGGTAGGCCGATGATCCCGCCCGCGAGATCGTGAATCATCGGCGAACTCAACGCCGTTGATACTTGAGTAGTGGGCGCGCTCCGCGCGAAGAGCCCTAGGCCGATTGGCATGGCGATTAACAGCACAACCGGCACAATGATCATCGGCAACACAATGGACTTGCTGCGCCGCACTGCGGTGAAATCTTTGCGCATAACGATGTTGATTGAGGTCCAATTACGGGCCGACTTGGTTGATGCCCTGATGCCGCTCACCGCAGAAATCCGTCGGTGTGGCGCGCTCCGTCACATTCGGCGAGGATTCGTGCTTCGATTGCGAAGTACACCTCTTCGAGTCCGGGAGTTACCGAGGACACTCCATAGACCGGTCGGTCTTGGGCAGTGACCGCACTGACGACTAGAGGTAACACGGCGCGATCAGCGACGCGAAAGTGGGCTCCTTCGGGTGCAACCGAGACCTCTGATACGCCAGCGATGGTGGTGATCAGTTGAAGTAACGCTGAATCAGCGGGAGCGCCAACATCGATGCGCGCGGCGATTGAGTCCCAGATCTCCGCCGCGAGATCATCGGGGCGGCCAAATGCTCGCAGTTCGCCACGATGCAGCACTGCCATGTGGTCGGCAAGCCGTCCGGCTTCGCCGAGAAAATGGGTTGCTAAAACTATGGTGCGACCTTCCCCAGCGAGCGATTTAATGAGCTCAATCACATCGCGCGTGCCAGCCGGATCAAGTCCAGACGTTGGCTCGTCCAGGAACAGCACCTCGGGATCATGCAGGAGTGCTCGCGCCAGCGCGACGCGCTTTCGCTGACCCGTCGAAAAACCTTGGGTGAGATCATTGGCTCGTTCAGACATGCCGAACCGTTCGAGGAGTTCCTCAACGCGCTTCGTGGCGCCAGTGCTGCTGAGTCCGCGAATGCGGGCGGTAAACAACAGATTCTCGCGAGTTGTTAGTCGGTCATCGAGTCCAGCATTTTCGGTCAGCACGCCGGTGCGGCGCCGAACCTCGTCGCCTTGGCTACCGACATCGAACCCCAGAATCTGTGCTGATCCATGATCCGGTTTGAGGATTCCGTTGAGGAGGCGAACGGTGGTTGTTTTCCCGGCTCCGTTCGGTCCAAGTAATGCCAAGACTGATCCGTTAGCGACGTTGAGCGTGAAGTGATCAAGCGCGACTCCAGTCGCGAAACTACGGCTGAGTTCGTTGGTGACAATCGCGTCGGTCATTGTTCGGGCGCCGAGTACTCAGATCGACAGCGCTTTTTCACGAAGTCAAGAGTGCGAGTGCACTGAGCATCGCTTCAACGCGACCGGGGCTAGCCGGTGGCGGTGGCCCTGCAGGAGCGGTGGTGTCGGCAACGGTCGTAGGTGTAGTGGCGCCCGATGAAGCGGGCGGCTTTGTCGTCGGCGTTGAAGAACCGCCGCCCGGTTTTGGCTTCGGAGCGGGCTTAGGTGTCGGCGTCGGCTCAGGGGTTGGCCCGGGATTGGACTCGGCGACCTTCATGAAACGGTGGCAGGTGTATTGGTGGCCACCGCCATAGGCGACGGCGACACCGACTCGATTGAAGGCGGGGTCAACAATGTTGGCGTAGTGGTGGGGGCTGCCAATGAACGCCGCCATGATTGTCGCGACGTCGGGACCCACGCCAACGTTCTCGCCGACTTTGAGCCAGTACTGCGAAATACCCGCGGTGATATCGGGTGCGTGAGCCAACGTGTCCGTCGCGGCCATGTGGTTAGCCCACTGCTGACAGGCGGCGGTTAATTCTCCGTCTACGGATAATCCAGGTACGCCGACCGAAGCGCGCACCGCGTTGATTCGAGAAACGTAATCGCTCGACTCGCTGGCACTTGCCGGACTGATCGGACCCACCGCCGAAAGGAGCGCCACGATTGCCGTTACGACCACGATCGGGACGATCCGACGACGTAGGTGGGCTTCCGGTGGAGTGTGCATCACCTTTTGTCTATCGGGATATTGGTGCAGATCTGTAGCAAGCGATGAATTTCCTGGCCAGATTGACCCGAACGACGGCCACGCCTAGCTCGCGGCTTGGTGCCCGCTAGGTTATTCAGGTCCAGCAGTTGTTCAATACCCGATCGATACCACGGAGCGATCCGACGTGAACTTGGCCACGATTATCGACACTCATCCCGATTCGGCGATTGCGCTGGTCAGTCGGGGAGAAGTCACCACCTATGGGAAGTTGCGGCAGCAGGTCGCAGCATTACGCGGTGGTCTGGTGGAGCTCGGACTCGAGCGGGGTGATCGCGTGGCGATCCTGTCGGGGAACAATTGGTACTTCGTAGTCTCGTATTTGGCGGCGCTCGGAGCAGGCTTGGTTGCGGTTCCGCTCAATCCCCAAGCACCGGCGCCCGAAGTAACCCTTGAGTTGCAGACCACTGGTGCCCGCGCGGTTGTGGTGACACCAGCGGCTTCGGTGGCATTTGCCGGAATCGATCGGGCAGCTGTGCCCGATCTGACCTTCGTGATTGAAACTGCAGGTGTCGACTTGCCTAACGCCATCGTGCTTGATGATTTACTTGCGAGCGATCCAGTTGCGATGGTTGATCGGTCTGCTGACGACCTTGCCGTGCTGATGTTCACGAGCGGAACTGCCGGTGCTTCTCGCGCCGCGATGTTGAGCCACGGCAACTTGCTCGCCAACCTTGAGCAAATCCAAGCCGCGCCTGGCCGACATCAATACGACAACGATGTGGTGTTTGGACTGCTCCCGCTATTTCACATCTTCGGTCTCAACGTGGTACTCAACTTGAGTTTGCAGTCAGGCGCCAGCGTTTTATTGATTGAGCGTTTCGATCCTTCGTCGGCCATCGAAGCGGTTGAGCGTCACGAAGTGACGATGATGAGCGGCCCGCCGACAATGTGGGCAGCGCTGGCCTCATTAGGCGACATGTCGTCGTCCTTTCGTTCAGTGCGCGTAGCTGTTTCGGGCGCGGCCAAGTTGTCGCGCGACGTGGTTGACTTGGTTCGGAACAACCTTGGTATCGAACTGGCAGAAGGTTACGGATTGACCGAAACCTCGGCAGTGGTCACTTCGGCCCACGGGACTGACGCTGCTGTTGGATCAATCGGCCCGGTGCTTCCCGGTATTGAAATGCGACTGGTCGACCACGATGGCGAAGATGCGTTAGTGGGAGACTCTGGCGAGATTTGGGTACGCGGTCCCAATGTGTTTTCCGGTTATTGGAATGACCCCGATGCCACCCGCGCCGCAATCACGCCCGAAGGATGGCTGCGCACCGGCGATATCGGCGTGGTCGACGATGACGGTTTCGTGTACCTAATTGACCGGGCCAAGGACCTCATCATCGTGTCAGGCTTCAACGTGTTCCCGGCCGAGATCGAAGATGTACTCCTCGAACATCCGGCGATCGATCGTGCCGCGGTCATTGGTGTCCCGCATCCTCATACTGGAGAAGCGGTGAAGGCCTATGTCGTGTTGTTGCCGGGAGTTTCTGCCGACGAGGACAACGTCATTGCGTTTTGCGCTGACCGTCTGGCCCGATACAAATGTCCGTCGAAAGTGATGTTTGTCGAAGACTTGCCGAGCAATGTCACGGGCAAAGTATTGCGGCGGGCATTGCGTTAATCGCCGATTTTTGACGTCAGGGTGTTGACGGCTTTCGTAAATTGTCGGTGTTAACGAACTGGCTCGTGCACGGGTTGGTTTATCGACGTGTTGCTGAGATTGCCGATCGACTTGCCGGCGTCATTGTTTTGTGGGCCAGCACCGAGTGATCCGCGGATCGGGGACGACCCTGATGTAGGTGTTGTCGGGCCCGCGGTGGTGATGAGAAAACCGGCGAAGATCACCGAAATTCCGAATACCAGTGAAATCGCGAAGGCATCCATGGCGTTGACTACCGAGTTCAACAAACCACCGGCGCTCAGAATCAACGTACCGATCGCGATGAGAATGTTGGCTGCAGCTAATCGTTTAGCTGGGATCGCTTGTTGCGATGTCGATGGTGTTTCTGTCGTCAGATTGCGGGTATGTCCGGTGAGCAACCGACCGGCACTCCACAGCGCGCCGGCGATTATGACCATCGCGGCGATTCCTGATCCAACCCCGGCGGCGATTCGTGGTCCGACGGCAAATACTTGAGATCCCTGCGGAAGGATGTGGGGCGTGGCGATTGTCAACATTGGCGCAGCGACAACGATTCCGGCGGCGAACGCAGCCAACAGTGAAACGGTTGCGGCGATGACGTCACCTTGGCGGCGGTTGGCGAACAGGTAAACAGTGCCTAACGCGAGGAACGGAACGTTGAGAATCGCGCCGAAGAGATAGAACGTTTTGAACGTCCATTCGCTCCATCCAATCGCTGCGCCAATCCACAGTCCGAGCGAACCGAGGGCAAAAAAGAACAACGAGATCGTCCACATGAGTTCATGGCGGCGCTGGCGGGTGAGAAATCGTTCGAGCATGAGCATGGCAAAAGCCAAAGCCAGGAGCGTCGCAGTTGCGGCCAATGCAGTCGACATTGTTGAAGATCTTAACCCCGCCGGGACTTTGTGAACGTATGCACGTGGGCGTACCGTGGGCAGCAATGGCTGACGCACCGCAGCGACGCATACCTGAAGCGACGGTGGCGAGGCTACCGCTGTACCTGCGCAGTCTTATCGAACTTCCCGACAATACTGAAACGGTTTCCTCAGAGCGACTAGCGGAACTGGCCGGGGTGAATGCGGCCAAAGTCCGCAAGGACCTCAGCTACCTGGGTTCCTATGGCACTCGGGGTGTGGGTTACGAAGTCGATTATTTGGTCTTCGAGATGCGGCGCGAACTTGGTCTGACTCAGGATTGGCCCGTGGTCATTGTCGGAGTCGGAAACCTCGGCCAAGCGTTGGCGAATTATGGGGGATTCGGTGATCGTGGGTTTCCGGTCGTTGCGCTGGTTGACGCGGATGAATCCAAGGTCGGCACCCTCGTCGGCGATCAAGTCGTGCATCACCTCGATGACCTTCCCGCGTTGACCCGCCACTTGAACATCGCGATCGGGATCATCGCAACGCCAGCGAGCGCGGCGCAAGGCATCGCCGATCAATTGGTCGCAGCTGGAGTGAGTTCGGTGTTGAACTTTGCTCCGTCGGTTGTCACCGTTCCCGACGGTGCGTTGTTGCGAAAGGTTGACTTAGCCAGCGAATTGCAGATCCTCAGCTTCTACCAGCAACGACGAGGATCATCATGATCGGCATTGATGAACCGCTCTATCCCATAAACCTTCGGTTGTCGGGCGAATCGGTTTTGGTGGTTGGTGGCGGGGCGGTCGCGTTAACCAAAGTGCGTGAACTGCTCGTTTGTGGTGCGAGCGTGACCATCGTGGCGCCGGCCATTCGCCACGACTTGGCGACGCTTGAGAATGTGACCTGTGTGCAACGGGCGTACCGGAGTGAAGATAGCGATGGACATCGGTTGGTCATTACCGCTACTGATGATCCACTAGTGAATCGACAGGTAGCCGATGACGCCAAGGGTCGAGGCTTGTGGGTAAATTCGGCCGATGATCCGGCCAACTGCACATTCACGCTGCCGTCCCGGATTCGACAAGGTCCGCTGTTGGTGACATTCGCCACCGGGGGTCAAAGCCCAGCTTTGGCTACATGGCTCCGGCGTCGATACACCGATGAATTCGGGCCGGAATACCTAGCTCTGATCGACCTGTTGACCGCTGAGCGGCAACGAATCCGCGACGAAGGGCGCTCGACGGAAGGTTTGGATTGGCAACCCGCGCTGGACTCGGGAATGCTGGAGCTCATCCGCGAGGGTCGCCTCGCCGAAGCGAAGGAGCGCCTACAGGCGTGTCTGTCGTAGTGATCGGTCTGAATCATCGAACTGTTTCGCTCGATCTGCTCGAGCGCATGACGATTGATGATTCGCGCCTGACCAAGGCTTTGCACGATGTCGCGTCGCGCGACCATGTCAGCGAAGCAGTTGTTTTATCGACCTGCAACCGCACTGAGGTCTACGTCGTCGCCGAAAAATTCCACGGGGCCTATGCGGATCTGCGTGACTTCCTTTCGGAGATTGCGTACTTACCGCCCGAAGATTTCGCCGATCATCTTTATGTCCAGTACGACGATGACGCCATCGCCCATCTCTTCGCCGTGACCGCCGGTCTTGAATCGGTAGTTGTTGGCGAGGCCGAAATCTTGGGTCAAGTTCGTCGAGCTTGGGAACGTGCGCAGGAGGAAGGCACCGCTGGCTCGTCACTCAACTTGCTTTTCCGCCACGCGATTGAGGTCGGCAAACGCGCTCGAACTGAGACCGGTATTTCTCGTCACATTGCATCGATTTCGACCGCTGCGGTTGCAATGGCCGCCCAGCGAATGGACTCGCTCGAAGGTCGTTCGATTTTGGTGCTCGGTGCTGGCGATATGGGTGAAGGCATGGTTCGATCACTCGTATCTGCGGGCGTGACCGACGTACGCATCGCCAACCGCACCTGGGAACGGGCCATGGGATTGGCCGACCAGATTGGTGGACGGGCCGTCCGGTTGGCCGACCTCAATGAGTCTCTGGCCGAGATCGACTTGCTGCTCACTTCGACTGGCGCGTCATCGATCATGTTGGAGCATGGTGACTTAGCCCGGGTCATGGCGGCGAGAGAAGGTCGGCCCCTGTTAATCGTCGACGTCGCCGTTCCTCGTGACGTCGATCCCTCGGCGTCCGAACTGGCCGGTATCACTTTGCTTGACATGGATGATCTTCGGGCATTTGCCGATGCCGGTATCGCGGAGCGTCGCAGTGAGGTTGCCGCAGTCGAGGCCATGGTCAGCGACGAGGTCGAGCGATTTGTTGCCGTGAGTACTGCCCGCGAGGTCGCTCCGCTCGTCGCGACGTTGCATGAACGCGCCGAGGCAGTGCGCGCTTCGGAGATTGAGCGTTTTGGCGCGCGTCTAAGCGAACTTGATGAGCGTCAGCGTGAAGCAATCGAAGCCTTGACTCGCGGAATTGTCGCGAAGCTTCTCCACGAGCCGACAATTGGGCTGAAAGAGGCAGCCGGAACCCCTCGGGGTGAGCGCCTCGCCGAGGCAGTGCGCGACCTGTTCGACCTTTAGGTCACTGGCGATCTCATGTCACAGGTCATTCGGGCTGCAACTCGCGGAAGCGCTTTAGCGCGTTGGCAAACCGAACATGTTGCAGCGTTACTTCGATCAGCTGATCCTGATGTTGTCGTTGAGATGGTCATCGTCGAAACCGCGGGTGATCGCCGACAGGACATTCCAATTTGGCAGATGGGCGGGAAAGGAGTGTTCGTCAAAGAAGTTCAGGCCGCGGTGCTTGATGGCCGAGCCGATATTGCGGTGCACTCGGCAAAGGACCTGCCGGCCATTACCCCCGCCGGACTCAACATCGCCGCAGTGCCTGAACGAGCGGATGCACGAGACATACTCGTCGGTTCTTCGCTTGACAACCTTGCTCCTGGGGCAGTCGTTGCTACTGGTTCGGTGCGTCGCCGAGCCCAGTTGGCATCGGCTCGACCAGATCTGACCTTCAGCGGACTTCGCGGCAACATCGAAACTCGGTTGGCCAAGGCGGCGGATTTCGCGGCGATTGTGATGGCGCTGGCTCCGTTACTCCGATTGGGGTTGCTCGATGAAGTTCGCGCGTCGCGAGTGATTGAGATTCTTGAGCCGTCGGTCATGTTGCCCCAGGTTGCCCAAGGTGCGCTAGCAATTGAGTGCAGGGATGATGATGCAGACAACATGAGTGATCTGAGCGCCTTGTTGCGGATGATCGAACATCGCCCAAGTCGGCTGATGGTCGATGCTGAGCGAGGGTTTCTTGCTGAACTTGGCGGTGATTGCGACTTGCCCGCCGGGGCCTATGCGACTTTGTCTCCGACCGGACGTTTGCAGTTGGAGGGACTCATCGCCTCACTCGACGGTCACACTGTGTTGCGACATGTGGTCGAAGTAGAAGTAGAAGTAGAACTCGAAGTCGAATTCGGAAGTTCCGGTGATGGAGCGAGTCGACTAGGCCACGAAGTAGCGCGGTATTTGTTGCATGACGCGGGCGGCGCTGCGTTACTTGATCGCTGACTATTGACAGCATGACTGTCATTAGTTAGCGTTCGAATCGTGATGTCACGCGAGCCGATGTTGGAACCAGACCTCGAAGTTGATTCCAGTGATGAAATCGATGGGCGTGTCGCCCGTCGCGAACGCAATCGCGATTCGATTATCGACGCGATCATGGTTTTGATTCACGCTGGTGAAGTCACACCGAATTTCGCGGACGTTGCGGCCTTGGCTGGGGTTTCGGAACGCTCGATCTTCCGTCATTTCGATACTCGTGAGGCGCTACTAGCCGCAGTTATTGAACGACAAATGGAAGTTGTCGCGTCGCTTGTCCGGCCAGTTCCCACGACGGGGTCACTTGCGAGCAGGGTCGAAGCATTTGTAGCCGGACGCGCGCGGGTCTTCGAAGCGACCGCACCGGTGCGGCGAGCCTCGGTACACGCGGCCCGAACGTCGGATCAGGTAAGTCGGCAGATGGCCGAGAATCATGATTTGGCCCGATTCGATTTTGAGACGGTGTTTTCCCGCGAACTCGAACGGCGATCGTTAGTTGAGCGGCGTGATCTCGTTGCTGGTCTTAATACCGCGACGAGTTGGGAATCCTGGGATCTTTTGCGGACCGTAGAAGGTTGTTCAGTGGCTCGCGCTCGAAGAGTGTTAGAACGAATGCTCAATCAAAACTTGGGGGAAAACTGAAATGAAGGTCATCACACTGGGCACCGGCTCGCCGATTCCTGATTCCGAACGGGCGGGCCCCTCGACTCTCGTGCAGGTCGCTGGACTCAATTTGTTGTTCGACTGCGGCCGAGGAGTACTGATGCGGTCGAATGCCGTGTTCGTGGGCCCCAACGCGTTCAACGTCGTCTTTCTGACTCATCTCCATAGTGATCACGTGACTGATCTCAATGATGTGATCACCATGCAGTGGGCAATGAGTTTTTCGCCGACTCCATTACGCATCATCGGCCCAGTTGGTACCGCAAAGTTGGTCGAGCGAACCCTAGCGATGCTCGAAGACGACATCGGATATCGCCTTACCCATCACGATGATCTCAATTGGCAGCCGACACTAGAAGTCACCGAGGTGACCGATGGCGTGGTTTTTGAACAAGACGGTGTGCGGGTCATTGCTGCCCCTACCGATCACCGGCCGGTCCACCCAACTGTGGGTTACCGAATCGAGGCCGAGGGTCGAGTTGTCGCCCTTGCTGGGGATACCAAACCGTGCGATGGACTCGATCTGCTAAGTGCCGATGCTGATCTTTATGTGCAGACCACGATCCGCCGGCCGGCAATCGAAGCATTTCCCCTGCCGCGACTGCTCGACATTCTCGACTATCACTCATCGATCGAAGAAGCAGCTGAAACTGCGACTCGAAACCGCGCTCGGGTGTTAGTGCTGACCCACCCAGTTCCGGCTCCCGCCGTCGGAAGCGAGGCTGAAGCTGAATGGGTGAGTGACGCGGCAGCTGCGGGCTTCACCGGTGTGGTCATCGTGCCCCGTGACCTCCAAGAGTTCGACGTTTAATTCGCGCAGATAAAAGGATGAGAAATTGAAAATCTTGCGTACACCCGACGAGCGTTTCGACGCACTAAGCGGCTATAGATTTGCCCCGAATTATCGGGAGGTCCCGGACCTTGATGGCGGCATGCTTCGCATGCATTATCTCGATGAAGGCCCCGCTGATGGAGCGGTCGTTTTGTTGTTGCATGGCGAGCCTTCATGGTCCTATCTGTATCGCAACATGATCCCGATCTTGAACGCGGCGGGCTTGCGTACCATTGCCCCCGACCTGGTGGGATTCGGTCGTTCCGATAAGCCAGCTGATCGCAGCGATTACACCTATGCGCGGCATGTCGAATGGTTGCGGTCCTTGCTATTCGACGAACTCGAACTCAATGACATCACGTTGATGTGCCAAGACTGGGGCGGGCTCCTAGGTTTGAGGTTGGTCGGTGAGCATCCTGAACGATTCTCGCGAGTGGTGGCCGCCAATACGTTCTTGCCCTCAGGTGACACTGTGCCGGGCCCTGGCTTTTTGGCTTGGCAGGCCTTTTCCCAGAACGTTGAGATGTTCGCGACCGGCAAGATCATTAATGGCGGATGCGTCTCGGATCTTTCGAACGACGAGATCGCTGCTTATGACGCGCCATTCCCTGATGAAACGTTCAAGGAAGGTGCTCGGCAGTTCCCGCTATTAGTCCCAACGAGCGCGGAAGACCCAGCGACTGCGGCTAACCGTGCCGCATGGGAAGCTTTAAGGAAATTTGAAAAGCCGTTCCTCTGTGCATTCAGCGATAACGACCCGGTAACAGTTGGTTCAGATAGAGAGTTGTTGGCCAACATCCCAGGTGCTCGGGGCCAGCGGCACACCACGATCGTTGGTGGCGGGCATTTCCTCCAAGAAGATAAAGGAGAAGAACTCGCCGCAGTCATCGTTGACTTCGTCAACGCTTGACCGCGTCCGGTTCGCGCCACATAAACCAAATGGTTGGTCCGTCGACTCCAAGGCGGGTTTCGCCAGTCACTTCGAACCCGAACCGCTGGTAGTAGGGCACGTTTTGTTCCTTTGACGATTCGAGGTACGCGGGCAATCCGTCCTCGTCACATCGGTTGGTCACTTGCGTGATGACCGCACCGCCAATGCCCTTACCCTGCGCGATCGGGTCGGTTCCAAGCATCGCGAGATACCAATGGGGCTGCTGGGGGTGTTGGCTTTCGACCTTGCGTTCAACTTCGAGAGCTGCAGGCAGGCGTCGTCCAAATGCGCTTAACAATGATGGGAGCGACCGGGCGATTGCAGCGTTGCCAAGCTTCCATTTGCCGGGTGGCTTCCAAAGCGCTGCACCTGATCGGTCCACCGTGGTGATGACCTCCCCAACGCGCACCGCATCGCGAAGGTAGGACTGAAAGACCTGAATTAAGCGGCGCTCCCGAGTCACGTCATCGGGGAATAACCAAGACCACACCGGGTCATCGTCGAAAGCTCGGGCGAGAGTTTGGGCTAAGACTCGCCGATCGCTAGGGATAGCTCGGCGAGTTATTGGGGTTGGAACTTGAGGATGGTTCATGTCAGTCGAAACCATCCGTCGATGTGGTCGATCATCGCGTCGGCGACAAGGCCGCGTTCGGGAATCGTATTAGCCATGCCATAAATCGGTGCCATCCCGCCGACCGCGGTGGGATGGCGGCGCACTTGATCAATTGCCGAACGAAGGTCAGTAAGGAAGTGGGTCGTGAATCCTTCATAAGTGTGGCGCTGGGTGACACAAAGATGAATCGCGGCTGGGCGATGGAGCCCGTTGAGGCTCCATCCGAGTGCTGACATTGCGTCGAGCACTCGATAGATGTCGAGTGAATCGTCGTTGCTGACAAACGCAATGACGAACAGCGGATCACCGAGAATCCGCAATTCAGGAAACCCGCCTTCTAGCCCTGCTTTGATGTGATCGGCAACATTGAGAATCGCTTTGGTTGCGTCGAGGTAGCCCGATTCGCCGATCGAAATCAGCGCAGCCCAGCAGGCTGCACTGAGCGCACCGGGTCTGCTTCCGGCGAAAGTTGGGGATGCATAGAGTCCGCCGGGCCAGTCGGTGATGGTGAAATATTGGTGATGGCGAAGCTCCATCGTGCGATAGAGCACGACCGATGTGCCTTTGGCCGCGTAACCGTATTTATGAGTATCGGCCGAAATTGAGGTGACGCCAGGCAGTCGGAAGTCGAACGGCGGCACCGCATATCCGAGCTTTTCGGCCCACGGCAGAACAAAACCTCCGAGGCAGGCATCGGTGTGGAATCCGATGCCGCGTGTTCGGGCGAGCTCACTGAGTTGTTCGATCGGATCAATCACCCCATGTGGAAATGATGGGGCTGAACCAACGATGACCACCGTGTTGTCGGTAATCGCTGCCTCGGTCGCCGCTACGTCGGCGCGGCCATCGTCGGCAGTCGGAATGTGAATGATCTTGATGCCGAAGTAGTTCGCTGCCTTATCGAATGCCGCGTGCGCGCTGATTGGAACGATCATTTCTGGAGCGGTAATTCCTCTCGTTGCCAGCGCGTGGTCTCGGTAGGTCTTCATCGCAAGTTGGATACTCTCGCTCCCGCCCGAGGACACGGTCCCGCAC
>Ga0194043_1000635_pt1 | contig 19592 bp, 17 predicted proteins | sample JunL4415m_MetaG_FD_161274 | JGI IMG/M metagenome (GOLD analysis project Ga0194043, IMG submission 161274) | Anoxic zone freshwater microbial communities from boreal shield lake in IISD Experimental Lakes Area, Ontario, Canada - Jun2016-L442-15m | ecosystem: Environmental > Aquatic > Freshwater >...
TTCCCTCATGCTTGGGCTTGGGGAACGGGTCTGACGGTATGTGCAAGGCCGTCGAGACAAGCTGGTTTGCAAGAAGTTTTCGTGGGACGTTCAATAGAGATCTTACCAGACCAAAATCTCGACATCACCCAAACGAAGAAAGAATGGTTGAACTCGTGGTTGCGAAAAAAAAAGCTGTTCGAAATGGCGATCCGGTTATTGATGATGAGTCGATTGACATTGAGGGGCTTGGCGTATTCTACCTAGGACGCAAGGTCGATCCCAACTCGGGCAAGCCCCTCTTGGCGCCGCTGCTAGTTGACGCGAGGCGGTTCACAACCCATGCCGTCTGCGTCGGCATGACAGGCAGCGGAAAGACGGGGTTGCTCATCGACTTGATTGAAGAAGCTGCGATTGATGGCATTCCGGCAATCGTGATTGATCCCAAGGGCGACCTCGCCAATCTGCTGCTTTCGTTTCCAAATCTTGCGCCCGCCGATTTTTTGCCGTGGCTGGAAGCCGATGTCGCCACGCGCGAAGGGATCACGCTGGAGGAATTGGCCGAACGCACCGCCCGCAAGTGGACAGACGGTCTGGCGACCAGCGGCCAATTGCCCGAACGGATCAAGCGTCTTCGTGAAAGTGTTGAGATGACCATCTACACGCCCGGCAGTCGTAGCGGCCGACCGCTGGCGATGCTCGAAAGCCTCGCGCCGCCACCACCGGCTGTGCTCGACGATCCCGAGGCTCGACGCGAGCGAATTGAGTCGCTGGTATCAGGTATTTTGGCACTGGCTGGAATCGAGGCGGAGCCTGGCCGGAGCCGCGAGCACGTGCTTGTGTCGAACATCGTGGATGCCATCTGGCGGAGCGGACAAACACTCGATTTTGGCACGCTGGTGCGTGCGATCCCCGCGCCGCCAATCGAACGCGTCGGGTATCTCGACCTCGAGAATTTCTATCCCGCGGGAGAGCGTTTTCAATTGGCCAGTCGCCTCAACACGGTGGCTGCATCACCCGGCTTTGACGCATGGCTCGATGGCGAACCGCTGGACGTGGGCCGATTGCTTTGGACGCCGGAGGGCCGGCCGCGCGTGAGCGTCATATCGATTGCGCACCTAAGCGATTCTCAGCGGATGGCGTTTGTCACGCTGCTGGCAGGCCAAGCCGTCTCGTGGATGCGCACGCAGGGAGGCACATCTTCGCTGAAGGCATTGTTCTTGATGGACGAAGTGTTTGGCTATATGCCGCCGACGGCCAATCCGCCGAGTAAGGGCCCACTCCTCACGCTTCTGAAGCAGGCCCGTGCCTTTGGGTTGGGAATCGTGCTGGCCACGCAGAACCCCGTCGATCTCGACTACAAGGGGCTTTCCAATGCAGGCATCTGGTTTCTCGGCCGGCTGCAGACGGCGCGAGACAAAGCCAGAGTGCTCGACGGATTGGAAGGGGCTGCCTCATCGGCTGGCCGATCATTCGATCGTGCGAGACTCGACAGAATGCTCTCGGGCCTCGAGCAGCGAATGTTTTTATTGCACAGCGTGCACGACGACGAAGAAGCTGTGTTTCAAACGCGTTGGACGATGTCGTATCTGCGTGGGCCGCTGTTGCGAGAGGAAATCCGTCGGCTCTCTGGCGCTCTGCAGATGCCGCCGGTCGCGGCAGCCGTTGCGACTGGGGGTCGGGTTGCTGCAGTAGGCAGGGGCGGGCCGCGACCGATTCTGCCCCCAGGCGTGCGAGAGGTGTTTCTGGCTCCTGCAGGACCGATACCGACCGATGGAGCCGCTTTCTATGAACCGGCGATTCTGGGTCGCGCGAGGGTGCGGTATGCAAAGGCCTCCGCCCGCATTGACGTCGATCGCGAGATGATTTGTATGGGCACAGCAAGCGACTCGGTTGGGGAGTCGGCGTGGGAGACAGCCAGAATTTTTGCCGAGGCGCCAGAAGTGGAAAGCGGCCCGCGCAGTGGCACTTTCGCGAGTCTGCCAAGTGCACTGGCTGGGCCAAAGGGATACGTGTCGCTCGCCGCGGCCCTCAAGAGCCATCTGGCCCGCACGGCAAAGCTCGTGGTGTGGTCAGCTCCAACCATCGATGCGGTTTCGCGGCCCGGCGAATCGGAGGCTGATTTTCGCGTGCGGATCGCACAGCGAGTCAAAGAACGCCGAGACGAGGATGTGGATCGCGTGCGAGATCGCAACGCCGTGAAACTGGCCTCGCTTCAGGATCGCATCGACCGCGCTCACCAAAAAGTAGAGCGAGAGAAAGCGGAGGCAAGCGACAAGTCGATGCAGACATACGTGTCGATTGGCACGGCTGTGCTCTCGGCGATTCTGGGCCGCAAACTGGCCAGTTCCAGTACCGTTGGTCGTGCGGCCACATCGATGCGATCGGCCAGCCGAGCCACAAGGCAGCAGGCTGATGTGGTCCACGCCGAGGAGAGCCTCTCGAGCCTAGAGGAGCGAAAAAAACTGCTGGACGACGAGGTGGCCTGGGAGCTTGAGCAAGTCAGGCTCCAAACGAATCCCGATAAGATTCCACTGGAGCAGATCGAGATCGCGGCAAAGAAAACGGACGTCTCTGTCGAGGATGTTGTGCTGGCATGGGTGCCGGCATGAACCCACAGGCATCAGATCACGAGATCGTATTAGTTGACTGCCCGGATGAGGTGGGTTTGATTCACCGGATCACCGGAGTCTTGGGGTCGCGTCGGCTCAACATCGTGAGCAACCACGAGTTTGTAGATTCGCTCGCCGGACACTTCTTTTTTCGGGCCGAGGTAGCCTGCATGAATGGGCCAGTGGCCGTGCCGGAATTGGAAGTGGACCTGGCCCGCGTGCTGCCACGTGCGGCCCGCGTGCGAGTGACTCGCGAAGGCCGTCGCCCGATCGTGATCTGTGCCACAAGCGAGCCGCATTGCCTCGGCGAATTGTTGCTGAGGGATGCCTGCGGCGACCTGCCGGGGCAGATCAAAGCGGTGGTGAGTAATCACAACATGCTTCGCGAATTGGTGGAGCGGTTTGATGTGCCGTTTCACCATCTGCCACACGCAGGCGTGTCGCGGGAATCACACGAGGAGCAATTGCTGCATGTGATCGATGGCTATTCGCCGGCCTATGTTGTTTTGGCCAGATACATGAGGGTTCTCTCGGAGAAAGCAATCCGGCGGTATCCGCACCGGATCGTGAATATTCACCACTCATTCCTGCCAGCCTTTGCCGGTGCGAGCGCCTACCGCCAAGCGTTTGAGCGGGGAGTGAAGGTGATAGGCGCCACGGCCCATTTCGTGACACCCGAACTGGATGACGGGCCAATCATCGCTCAAGACGTGATCGCCGTCGACCATACATTCACGCCGGATCGTATGGCCCAAGCTGGACGCGATGTGGAGAAGTTGGTTTTAGCTCGCGCGGTGCGATTAGTCCTCGAAGAGCGAGTTTTCCTGCACGGCCGCGGCACTGTGGTATTTGGTTAACGCTCTTTGCCAATGCGAAGTGCAATCGGTCTATGTCTTGCATTGTTGAGAGAAGGTGGCGGTGCCGTATTGGCTCCGAAATGGCAGAAGTCTTCTCGCGGTGCATTTTTCTCTGCCGGGCTTCCGCCAGTTCCGTCGCTCTGCATCACTTGCGACAACGGCGACTATCGCACAGCACTCGCCACACCATGCGGCTGTTTCAACCGTCGTCAGTCGATGAGACCGAGATCTTCGTTGTAGCCGTCTTGAATAACTGAATTCTCAAGCTTTTCGTGAGACATTATGTGTGTCGCAAAAGACTCAAAGTCGCAGCCAGCTTGTTTCCACACTGCCTGAGAACGATCGCCCGTTGAAAGCTTTGAGATCACGGCATCGACTTCGGCCAGGAGGGCTGGATGCTGGCTGAGGATTACATTTGCGTTTGCAGCAAGTCGTGGCATTCGGGCAATCGACTCCTCCAGAAATCCACCTTCCTCTTCGTGGGCAAAATGCGAACGGAGATGCTCCCGCACTATGTGCAGCGATGCCAGAACCGTAGCACGGCAGGCTGCACAACGAGATTCATGTGGCCCACATGCATCCGGATCCGCAAAAGCAGTTCGAACAGCGGTTATCTGTGCGAAGAGTTCGTGATGCTCAGCCAGAATATGACCTAGAATCACTGGATCGGATCGGTCGAGAGAAGACATAAAATCCTCGTTGTTGCGTGACGCTTATCGGAGTTGGTGAGGCTGTTGGTCAGAGGCTCTCTCCGCTAGGTCAGTGCAATCCATGACTAAAGTAGGGATGCTGGACACATGACGTTCGAAATACCAAGTGGGAGTGTGTGTATCACTCGGATTAGTGGATTCTAGGCCGCTTCGGCTATAAAAGCCAGTGTTGTCGGAGGCTTTGTTCTATCCTGCTGTGGAATCGTTGCATGTTGATGCGTACGCGGTCGCTGGCTGAGTGTGCCCTTTTTTTTGCCGTTTCTTTTTGGCTGTCACTTTTACTGGCTGCCTCTGTCGCAAAAGCCCAGCAGGTTGCGGTTGAGGAGTTTACGCTCCCCAATGGCATGCAGTTTTTACTGGTGCCCCGTAGCGACCAACCCAATGTTGTGAGCGCCGGCTGGGTCGCAAAGGTGGGCAGTGTTGATGAGCGGCCTGGGATCACCGGCATCAGTCACTTCTTTGAGCACATGATGTTCAAGGGCACCAGCACGATCGGCACTCGCGATCCGGCTCAGGATGCGAAATACCGGGCCGAGCAGAAGACAATTCGCGATGAGATCAACCGACTTGTGTGGACAGGGCAATACCAACGGTTCAACCGAGGCGAAATTGCCGATCCGTGGGACCCCGCCAACGACACGCAGGAACTGCGTCTGTTACGAGGCAAACTTGACGCCCTCATTCGATCGCAGCAGGGCCGCGGCGAGGGCGGTGCCGATGCGGCTACCATCGTGAAGGATGAGTTTGATCAGGTCTACACAAAGGCTGGCGGCAGCGGCATGAATGCTTTCACCAGCCACGATCTCACCTGCTACTTCATCACAGTGCCATCAAACAAACTTGAACTGTGGGCCTGGATGGAGAGCGATCGTTTGCATGACAGCGTGTTTCGTGAATTTTACTCAGAGCGGGACGTGGTGCACGAGGAGCGGCGGCTACGCACCGACAGCACACCAACGGGCCGGTTTCAGGAGCAATTCGACGCGATGTTTTGGGCATCGTGCGGTTATGCGTGGCCGGTGATTGGCTGGCCGAGCGACTTGAATAGCTACACTTTCGATCAGGCGCAGGAGTACTGGAACACCTATTACCGCCCGGGCAATTTAGTAGGCATCGTGGTGGGTGACTTTGATCCGGCCAAGGCAAAGGCGACGATCACCACATACTTTTCGCGGCTCGATCCTGGCACTCGCAAGCCGCAACCGGTGGTGACACTTGAGGTGGAGCAACTCGCAGAGCAGCGAATGAATGCGAGCGGCGATTTTCCTCCGTCGATCGAGATTCGCTACCACACTGTGCCGGCCGGCCATGTTGATAGTTATCCGCTTGATATGCTCGCTGAAGTGCTCAACGATCGCACGGGTCGGCTCTACGCGGGTCTTGTTGAAGGGCGAGGCATTGCGTCAAGCGCTCGCACGAGTTCCGACACTCGCAAGCACGCCGGTCTCTTTGCGTTTGAGGCGGAAACGCGAGGCGATGCCGCGCCAGGCCTCTTGGAAAAGGCGTGGTACGAGGAACTCAAAAAGCTTCAGCAGCAGGAGGTGCCAGAACGCGAGTTGCGAAAAGTCAAAAATCGTGTTGCAGCTGGCAACTACCGCCGACTGGAAAACAACATGTCGCTGTTGATTCAACTGGCCTTCGCCGACGCACTTCTCGATTGGCGAGAGATTAATGACGGTCCGAAAAAATATGAGGCCGTTACTGGATCTGATATTCAGCGGGTGGCAAAGAAATATTTTGCGCCGACCAACCGCAGCGTGGCGGTGTTTCAGCGCGAGCAACCCTAGGCTTTGCGTGCGAGTGCGGGGTGTGAGTGTGTCGGTGGCAAGCGTTCCAAGAGTTTTTAGAAAGGCAAGCGAATCGATGGACAAGCGTCTGATTGCAATTCTGGTGGTGTGTGGCGTCGTAGCATTGATACTCCTCTCGCCCAAGAAAAGTTTGCAAAAAGAGTTGCCCTCGGCGGCAGTTCACAGCGATTCTGCGACGGCCTCTGGAGGCATTGCCATTCCTGCTCGGCCGGAGGCCATCGCCTTTACTTCACTCGAATTCACTCCGCCGAACGCTGCGCAATTTCGTCGCGTGCTCTCCGATACGACCGTTGTGTATCTCGCTCCTTCGCACGAGTTTCCGCTGGTGAACCTCTCGATTACGTTCAAGGGCGGTTCGTCGCTGGACCCCGCTGATATGCCCGGGCTGGCTTCGATGACAGCCAAAATGATTCGTGAGGGCGGCACAGAGAAAGTCCCTGCGGCAGTGTTTGATGAGACGCTCGATTTTTTGGCGACGGAGGTGGCGGTCACTGCCACCGACGCTTTTACGATGGCCACCATGAATTGCCTCGCAGTGAATTTTAATGAGAGCCTCTCGCTCTTTTTGGACATGCTCCGGGCACCGGCATTCGATGCTCAGCGGCTTGAAACCAACCGGGCGAGCATGATTGAAGGCCTGAAGCAGCGAAATGACGATGCTGCCTCGATCCTTTCCCGAGAGTGGAAGCGGCTTCTTTACGGAAGCGATCATTTCGAGGCGAGAGAGCCAACCGGTGCGACGGTTGCAGCGATATCGAAGGATCGGCTCGCGAAGATGCATCAACAGATTGTTCATCCGGGCAATATGATCGTTTCTGTGTCGGGTGACTTTCAAGAAAAAGAGATGCTTGCCAAGCTTGAAAAAGCCCTGAGTGGATGGGAGCGAGGCGCCGAGGTCGCGAATCCTGTTTCGCCGACAGCCGTTCTAAAGCCCGGCCTCTATCACGTGCCAAAGGAAATTCCGCAAGGCAAAGTTGTGATGGGCATGCGGTCGATCGCTCGCGATGATCCCGACGCGATTCCGCTCATGCTCTTGAACGATATTCTTGGCGCCGGTGGGTTTACAAGCCGGATCATGCAGCAGGTGCGAAGCAACGAGGGGTTAGCCTATTCGGCGCGTTCTACGCTCGTGCCGAAGGTGTATTACCCGGGTGACTTCCGGGCCGGCTTCGAAAGCAAGAATCCAACGGTGGCGCTGGCCACCAAGATCGTGCTCGATCAGATTCGTGGCGTGCGAGATGAACTTGTCACGGTAGAGGAACTCGAAACGGCAAAACAGAGCTTGATCGAAACGTTTCCGCGGCAGTTCGAGAGCAAGCCGCAACTCTTGCGAGTGTTTGTGGCCGATGAGTGGACGAAGCGGCCCAATGATTTCTGGAAAACATTTCGCGAAAAGGTAAAGGCCGTGACTCGCGAAGATCTCCAGCGTGTAGCCCGCCGGCATCTGGATCCGGAGAAGATGGCGATTCTGGTCGTGGGCGATTGGAACGCGATCGCTCCTGGCGATAGTGGTAAGCGAGCGAGCATGAACGATTTCTTTGGTGGCAATGTTCAGCATCTACCGCTGCGAGATCCGCTCACGCTCGAGCCGCTCACGGAAAAAAAGAGTCCGAGTGGCCCATGAGTGGAGTGCAGTAGCCGGAAAAGGAATCATTTTCATGCAGACCAATGACTTTGGACAACGATCGGTTGTCGTCGCCGTTGTGTCGGTCTGTATTTTTGCCGCATGCGGAATGGCGAAGGAATCTGAACCGCCAGCCTTGCTTCAGACGAGCCCGGTTGAGCCGCCGCCACGCAACACGGGCCCCGCCGCCGTGGCTCATACACGCACTCGAATCTACCGACGCAAGACCGTTCGGGTCATTCGCCGCACGCCTGAAGTGATGCGGGAGGATGCCGCCCGCGTGCCTCGCGGCGAACTCTTTCGCACGTGGTCCAATGAATATCTCCAGTAGACGCAGGGAAATCCAGAAACATTTTCGAGTGTTGGCCGTTGAATAGGTACGTGTTCTGGCCTGGGTGATCGGATTTGTCTGAAAGAAGGAGTGGGTTATGAAACGCATCGTGTGGATAGGTGGTAGTGCAGTTGCGGTCGTGGCGATGATTGCTTTGGGTGCGATTGCACAGCCACCGGAGAGGCCAGAGGGTTCTCATCCGGATCCTCTACGGGGTGCTCTGGACACCAATCATGATCATGTGCTCGATGCCGAAGAGATTAAAAATGCATCGGCTGCTATTCTTTCGCTCGATGCAGATGGGGATGGCGCGTTGAACGATGAGGAATTCCTGCCGCCTAGGCCATCCATGCCTCCTATGATGCGAGGCGGAAGGGGCCCGCGCGGTGGGCAGGATGGTGGTGAGCGAGGGCTTGAAGGTGGGCCTCCACGCCGTGGCCAAAGAAACGCTGACGGATTGGATGGGCCTCGAGCGGGGCCTCCTCGGAACCCGCCCGTAGAGGGTAGGACTCCTCGTGAATCGCGCGAAGGCGGTGGCGGTCCGGGAGGCCGAGAAGAACGCGCCGGCTCGGGTAGCCCACTGAGCGCCGAGCGATTTATTGAACACGCCATGAGTTTTGACTCTGACGAGGACGGCAAGCTGGATCGCAATGAACTTTTAAAGTTGGCTGAGGAGATGGGACGGCGGCGAGGCGGGCAGGGTGGCGGCCCCGAGCAGAGGCAATAGAAAATGGCTCCGAGTACGCGGCAAACAGTTGCCCGCCTCTCGTGTGGCAGATGAATTGCTCTAATGTCACAATGCCGATATCACCTAGAGATTCCCTTCGCGAAACGCTGCCTGCCCGGCCAGCCGAAGCCCATGCGCTGGAGGTGGCACGAGGACTGTCTGGCGAACGAATTGTCTGCACTACCGTGGGCCGCGCGCAGGCGGCCAGATCGCTCGCGCAAGAGCGATCCACAGCCCGAGTAACGGTGTGGTTTCTGGATCTCTATCAGCACGATCTTGTCTGTCAGGAAGTCTTCCCAGTTGATGGCCCGCACCAGCCAACACCGGGCCTACCACGCCTCTGTTGCACGGCTGATATGCCGGCAGGGCCGTACGACTTGGCGGTTGTGCCACTCTCAAAGGATGGCGAAGCCGAACTCACTCGCGATGTGATCCAAGCGACGCTCGTGAATCTTGCGATCGGGGGCCATCTCGTGGTGGCGATTGACAATCCGAAAGACCGTTGGCTGCGCGAGCAACTGGCCGAAACAGGGGAGACAGTGCGTGTGCGGCCCGCCAAGGAAACGGTGGCCTACATCGTCGAGAAAACACGCGAACTGCCTCGCAGGCGAGATTTCTCATGCGAACTGGTGTTTCGCGACCGAGATCGCTTGCTCAAGGCATTTACGCGCCCAGGCGTGTTTGCGCACCGTCGCATCGACCCAGGTGCCAGGCACTTGCTCGATGCTGTGGACGTTGCAGCGCAGGCACGCGTTGTGGATGTTGGCTGCGGTTCCGGTTGCGTTGCACTGGGCATCGCGGCGCGAGATGCCTCCGTCCACATGCACGCGTTTGACAGTTCTGCGCGGGCCGTGGAGTGCATGCTGCGTGGAGCCGAGTCAAATAGCCTGCCAAACATTTCAGTAGCTATGGAAGCCCACGGCAACGTTCCAGAACCGGGCAGTTACGATCTGGCGCTTGCTAATCCGCCGTATTACTCCGATTTTCGGATTGCCACACTTTTTGTTGAGGCAGCCAGACGGGCTCTTGCCCCGGGAGGCACGCTCTTAATCGTCACGAAACAGCCAACCTGGTACACCGAGCATTTGCCGGAAACGTGGCTCGATGTTGCCAGCGAATGCGTAAAAAAATACCACCTCATTGAGGCGGTTCGCCGGTAGAAGAACGCGACTAAAAACCCAGCACAGGTTCGGGCTATTTCTGGTCGAGATGCATACGGTGCATGATGCGATGCACAAAAGGCGCGATTGCAAGCGAGGCCACCCCAATGAAGAACAGCCCAGAAAAAAGCGCGTAAAACGACGTAAAGAGCTTGCCGCTCTGGCTCGTAATCAGATCTACGGGGCCCATGCCGCCCAAAATCATCGACGCATTCACCAGCGAATCGATCCATGGCAGACCGCCCAGAAAGTGGTAGCCCAGGATGCCCACGCCAAGGGCTATGCCCACGGTCACGATCGCCATAGCCAAATGAACGAGTACCCGAGCGGCAAACGCACGCCGGGGCAAGAGCGGCTGAGAAGTATGTTCAAACATGATCATGATTCCTGTTTCGTCTGCCCGTCCGACTCATGTTATTGGTTATTGATTGATATGCACGACCTTCGCAGGAGGAAAGCCATTGAAGTGCGTGGAACTGGCGGCAGAATAGGCCCCAATATTTTCACTGTATAGGTACTCGCCGAGTTCGAGATCAGGCAGTTGCTCGGAAAGGCTAATCGTATCAAGGGCGTCGCACGTGGGCCCGAAGACCGCGCAGATCTGAGTGGCCCCCTTTTTGAAGCTCTTCATGTGGTAGGTGCAGTGATCAAAAATTACGCCGGAGTAGGTGTGGTACACGCCGTCGTCCACGTAATAACAAAGCTTGTCGTTGCGGAAAGCCTTGCCGATGATTTTCGACACGGCATTGCCGGCCGACGCCACCAAAAAACGGCCGGGCTCCGCTAGAATCTCAATGTTCTTTGGGAAGAGTCGATTGATTTCATGATTGATCTTTTTGGCCAGTGTGCTGAAGGCAGGCACGCTCTCGTCGTACGCCGCTGGAAACCCGCCGCCGATGTCGAGAAGCTTGAGATTGAAGCCCCGTGACTTTGCCTCGGCGAAGATTCCAGCGCTCAGGTGCAGGGCTTGGATAAAGTTTTGCGGGTTGGTGCACTGGCTCCCGACGTGAAACGAAAGCCCCTCCACAACGAGTTTGTGCTTGTGTGCATATTCAATCAACTCGACGGCTTCTCCGGGCAACGCCCCAAACTTGCTGGAAAGTTCCACCATTGAGCCAGTGTTGGGCACACGCAGTCGCAGGGCGAGGCCGGCGTGAGGCGCGTGCTTTGCGATCTTCTTCACCTCCTCGTGGTTGTCATAGGTGACCAACGGCTTGTATTGGTCAAGCTCGCGGAGAGTTTCAGTCGGCTTGATCGGGTTGGCATAAATAATCCGATCCCAGATGAAGTCTTGACGCTGTTTGGCAGGCAGTGTGGCGATAAATTCATGGACGGCGTGAAACTCCTGCATGCTCGCTACGTCGAAGCTGCCACCGAGTTTATAGAATGAGCCGACGATTGCCGGATCGCTGTTTGCCTTCACGGCATAGTAGATCTGTACGCGTGGAAAATGTTTGTGGAAGAGCGCATAGTTTTTCCGGAGTTCCTTGTGGTCGACCACAAATAGCGGCGTGCCGTGCTTCTTCGCGAGTGTGAGCAGTGCAGATGGCTTCATGGCTCCAATCAATCTCCGTCAGTGAGCAAGAAATTTTTAAACTGCCAAGGATCGGCATGATCGATCTGCGGCTGATTGTAGCCATGAAAAGCATTCGTGTAGTGTTTGAGAGGCGTCCAGTCCGACTGCATCGAAATGAATGTTCCAAGGTAGGGCTTGGCGATATCGAGTACGAAGTCGTGCGGCAGATTATCAGGCAGATTCACACCCCGATTGGGGTTTTGGATCATCCACATGCAGGCGGCCACGACGGAGATAGCGACTTGCATCGTTGTGGCGTTTTGGTGTGGCACAAGGCGGCGTGATTCCTCGATTGAAAGATCCGAACCACACCACCACGAGGTCAATGGATGGCCCATGACGAGGGCTCCAAGAATGTCAGAGCCGCTGGTGATCTCGTCGGTCATGATCCGAATACGAGGCTGGAGTTTGTAGTCGTAGCCGCGGAGTTCGTTTAGGCTTGCAATGGCCGCGTCGCACGGACAGTACGCGTAATGCACCGTTGGGCGATAGATGGTGTTGCCGCTGGCATCCCGCACGGAGAGGTTTTCTGTGATGCTGAAAGCTTCGCCGTGTCGCACCACCATGCCCACGATGTTGTAACTGGGCACCCAGCTCACAACAAACGTATTCATCCCCATGCGGGCCATACAGATTTGGCTCTTTGGGCCATCAGAATGCTGGTAGGCAAACGGCGGCAGTTCTTTCTCGTGCGTGCCCCAGCCCATCTCGGCAGTGGTCGTGCCTTCCTCGCGGAAGCCCTCGACGCTCCATGTGTTGACAAATTCGTCGACTTCTTTCGGGCAGTTGGTGATCTGCGTGTCGCGTTCGCTGCAATGAATCACCTTCACGCCGAGTTCGTGAGCGAGATGATTGAATTCCAGCGACTTCACGTGCGATTGAATTCGCTCAGCCTGTTCCCCAATAAACTTCTTTTCCGCTAGGCACTTCGCGGCGATGTCCAGTAGAGCCTGTTTCGTGAAATGGCTGATGAGGCCAGGATTTGCGCCGTGTTCGAGCACAGCGGTAGGACCGGGGGACGCCCATCCGGCAATCATTCGTCGGAGGTTGTTGTGCCGCCAGTAGAGCGTGAGTTGTGACGGGTGGGCGTTCTTGGAGTGTTCGTAGGGATCCCACAGTTCAACCGATGTGTTGAGATACATTACGCCATGATCGTGGCACCACTGCACGATTTCGCAACAGTCGATATTCCAAGCCAGGTCGATGAGGAGGTCGCCGGTTGATACGTGTTGTGCGAGCACGGCACCCAAATTCTCAGGCACGATTTTTTCTTGCACAAACGTGACGCCCTTTTCGATCCATGGCTTGAGGGCAGACTCGTTGGGGTCGAAATCGAGAATTGTGATTTGGGTGGGCGACACCTTGAGGTGGCTTAACAAAATCGGAAGTGTGCAGCGGGCAACGGCGCCAAAGCCTACAAAGAGAATGCGGTTGTGCGATGCAATCATTGGGAGGTAAGCGATTCCTAAAAAGAGAAATGGACAGGGATGCAACAGCGCGAACTAGGTTCAAACCTGGCCGCAACGAGAGGGCCGAGAGTATATCGCGGTGGGCGTGAAAGCGCCTCGGGCCTCCCGGAATCCCAAAGGGAGTCAAAAAAGAGATTGGCTGGCCTATTGTCTCAGTTGATCCCGCTTGAATCGCACGCATTGTGCCTCGGCGCTTGCCCATTGTCCGCCCTCAGCCAGTCGAACGATTGCCTGATACGCGGCGTGTTCTTCGTCGCCGATTCGGCCAGCTTTGCGATCAGTTTCAATGGCCGCAGCGGTGCGGTGCAGCCACAGGATTTGACGGGTGTTGATCGCAGTTTGCAGGCTGCCGATGTACCGCAGGTGATCAAACGAAACCTGAGGGAACGTGGGGCCGCAGCCTGGGACCAGCACAATGAGTATCAGAAGCAGCGAGGCCAAGCGATTGTTTGTCGAGCGAATCATAATCAATACTCACCCACGGCATCGGCTTCCGCCATACTGCAGAGCGCAGCCCATGTGAGATGATCGATGTTGGTGGATGCAAACCGCACCGAGCCGTCGCCGAGGAGTGCGTTCACCCCACCGGAGTGTTCTGAAAACATTTGATCGACGTGCGATACGGGGTCGCTGGGAACGTGAACGATGAAGAGTTCGCCGCTGGCGGGGCCGCTATGCGTGAGCATGAAAGTAGCGGCGTAGTCAGGCTCTGAGCCAATGTGCGTGCGAAATGTGTCAGAGGGATGGCACCAGCCCCCGGGCACAATTCCCGCCCACGTTTTGTGGGAGAGGGATTGCGAGTGCTCGCCCAGAAACACGGTTTTTGAGAGGCCGTCGCTCACCTGCGATGGCCGAGTCTTTGAATTGCGATAGAGCGGCCCATTGGCAAGCCCGTCCCACGTGGTCAGTGAGGGTGTTCCCCAAGGAGCCTCATTTCCAGCGTTCACTATGTAATCCGAACGACCAAGCGTGGCTCCAGATGCGTGCGGAGCGCCGGCTTCGTCGAGAACGACGAAGGCATCGCGAGGCCCGCTTGAGGATGGACACAGAAAGATTCCAACTCGCTGCGAAACGATATCGCGGTTGGCAGCTCCCGCAATGCCGGCTGCGCTGCTGTACGCTGCGGCCCGCATTGACTCCTCTACAAACGGCGCAATGAGTAGTCCCCAGCCGGTACCGGGTAAAGCGTCGTACGTCGTTGGATCGCGGGCCAGGCTCCCCGTGTTGGCGACGTAGCCAGATGGGAAATGTTTTGTGGCGTCGGCAAAGAGATGCAGGCCAAGCCCAAGTTGCCGAAGGTTGTTCGTGCACTGCGAACGCCTCGCTGATTCCCTGACAGACTGCACCGCTGGCAGCAAGAGCCCAACGAGCACACCAATGATCGCGATCACGACCAGCAGTTCCACCAGACTAAAACCGAGACGGCCCAAAGACCGCGAAAAATGCATTATTTTTGCCATTCAAAAATAAAGTTTTGAGAAATCAAAATAATAGTTTTGCGCGATCAAAATAACTGTATTTTTCTGGAAAGTCAATGGCCTGGGGCACCACGGGTGTGTGGTACAACGCCCTGTCTCTGGAAAGAAATAGAAAATTCTCACAAGGCACGTGCGTGACACTCATTACCCATGCGGTTATTGTGGCTGTCGGCGGCGCGATTGGCACGCTGGGAAGAGCAGGGTTTGCTGCATTGGCGAGCGTCTGGCTGGGGAGCGGCTTTCCGTGGAGCACGCTGGCAGTCAACGTGATTGGCTCGTTTGTTTTTGGAGCAATCGTAGGCTGGTCGCGAGGTCAGGGTGCGATTCATCCCGCGATTGAACCGGCCTTGCTCATCGGCTTACTTGGCGGCTTTACGACCTACTCCAGCTACGCATTCCAGTCAGTTGAAATACTGGAAGGTGGTCGCCCGTTTGTGGCCTTGGCGTATATTATTGCCACCAATGTGGCGGCCCTTATGGCCGTGTGGGCAGGCCTGCGAGTGGGTGGAATCACTATCACGACATGAAACCATTTGATATCCAAGTCAACGGCTACTGTGGCGCCGATTTTTGTTCAGGAAAACTGACGATTCAACAGTGCCATCGTGCGTGCGAAGAACTCGCCTCCGATGGCGTCGACGGCATCCTCGCCACGGTCATCACCGATACGGTCGATGCCCTTTGCGGCAAGCTGTCGAAGCTGGCCGCATTTCGTGAGGCCGATCCTGTCATTGCTCGGATGATCGCCGGCTTTCACATCGAGGGCCCATTTCTGAATCTCAACTGCGTCGGGGCTCATCCTCCGGAGTGCGTGCGGCCCGCCAACGTCGATGACATGCAGCGACTCCTCGACGCAGCCCAAGGGCACACTCGCCTTGTAACGCTCGCGCCCGAAAATGATCCGGGTCTGGCTACCACACGCTTCCTTGCTTCCCAAGGCATTGCCGTGTCGGCCGGTCATTGCGATCCCACGCTGGATGAACTTCGTGAGGCGATTGACGCGGGCTTGTCGATGGTCACACACCTCGGCAACGGCTGTGCTATGAATCTGCCTCGTCACGACAACATCATCCAGCGCGCGTTGTCGCTTTCCGATCGGCTCTGGGTGTGTTACATCCCGGATGGAGTACACATACCGTTTTTTGCACTCAAGAATTACCTGGCTGTCTCAGGTGTTGAACGCAGCATCATGGTGACGGACACGATCGTGGCTGCAAAGATGGGCCCCGGTGTGTTTGAACTCTCCGGCGGCACGGTTGAGGTGGATGAGCACGGCGTAGCGCGTAGACCCGGCGCTCGGATGCTCGCTGGTTCGACCGTGACGATGCCGCAGATTCGGGAGAATCTAGCCAACCATCTTGGCCTCTCCACCGAAGCCATCGTCCGCCTGATCGACCGCAACCCCCGTCAGGCGGTCGGATTATAGGCCATCGCGAATAGGCTTTATTTGACCGGCACGAGCACGATGCAGGCTGGGGACGGGATGGCAGTCGGTTCGCCGACGGGTTGCAATGTGCCACTGGAACGGTCGACGTGAAAAATTGCCAGGTTGTTGCCTGGCATGTTGGCGCACAACAGGAGCAATCCGTCGGGCGTCAAAGCGATGTTTTGAGGGCCTTTGCCACGACTCGGCACAATTTCAACGGTCGTGAGTTTTCCGTCATCGCCGATGTGAAAGATCGCGATGCTGTCGTGCCCCCGGTTGGTGCCGTAAAGAAATCGGCCGTCGGGGCTGATCTTGAGATCGGCACAGTAGCTTGTGCCAGTGAAGTCGGGCGGTAGCGTTGAGATCGTCTGCTGCTCGCTCAAGGCCCCGGTCTTCGCATCATAGGCAAACACGCTCACGGAGTTGGTGAGTTCGTTGATTGCGTAGAGGTGGCGAGCGTTTGTGTGAAAAGCCAAATGCCGAGGCCCGGCACCGGCTGGCGACGTTCCAAACGGCGGATCGTTTGGCATCAGCGTGGCCGTTGCGGGATCAAGCCGGTAGCAGAGAATCCGATCGGTGCCGAGGTCGGCCGCATAAGCAAACCGATTGTCGGGGCTCTTGACGATTGAGTGCGCGTGGGGTTCTTTCTGCCGAGATGCGTTGACACTCGAGCCGGTGTGCTGGCAGAACGACGCCACTTCGCCTAGCGATCCATCGGCCCCGATTGGCAGCGATGCCACGCTCCCTGTCGAGTAGTTAGCCACCAGGAGTGTGTGCCCCGTCGAATCGATGTCCAGAAAGCAAGCGGCACTGCCACGGGCCGACTGCCGGTTGAGCAGTTTGAGTTCGCCTTCGCGGTTCAGAATCCGGTACGCCGCAACCTCCTCGTTGTCAGCGGAGCCGAATTTTTTGGCATGGATCGAATAGAGCGTTTGACGGTCGGGTGAGAGTGCTAGAAAAAACGGGTTTTCCACGCCGGTAGTCAGCGTGCGGGAGGCAATTTCGCCTGTCTTGGAATCCAAATGAAATGCTTGAACTCCCCCCTTCTCTCCCGCTGCAAACATCGATACAAAAAGAAGGAATGTGGCTGGTGGCATCGTTGAGTATCCCACAGAGAAGTTGCTTTGGAGTGCGGCACAAGCCGGCGAGTGTACGCTTTCCGGAGGCGACGTGGTAGATTTGAGCCGCGTCAATGCGCTGGATTTCAACTCACATAACCACAAAGGCTGTATTGCATGCGACTGATTCGTTTTGGGGCATCCGGAGCCGAAAAGCCTGGCATTGTGGTGGCTGACGGGAAAATCAAAGACTGCTCATCGCATGTTTCGGATTACGACCATGCGTTTTTTTCAGGCGGTGGCATCGACAAACTGCGTCTGCTTGCCGCGAAGCCCGACTCGTTGCCCGATGCGCCGCGGGGCGTTCGGATTGGACCGCCTGTTGCCAGGCCGCGAAACGTGTTTGCCATTGGGCTCAACTACTCAGACCACGCCAAGGAGACAGGTGCAACGATCCCCAGTGAGCCGATCCTGTTTATGAAGGCGACCTCGGCCATCTGCGGCCCGCAGGACTCGATCCTCATTCCCCGCGGGAGCGAGAAGACCGACTGGGAGGTCGAGTTGGGTGTGATCATTGGCCGCGATGCGCGTTACCTCGCGTCGCCGGCGGCCGCTCGCGATGTGGTGGCCGGATTCTGTGTTGCCAACGATGTGTCGGAGCGAGCCTTTCAGATTGAACGAGGCGGTCAATGGAGCAAAGGCAAGTCGTGCGATCATTTTCTGCCGCTGGGTCCTTGGCTTGTTACGGCCGACGAGGTGCCCGATCCGCAGAAGCTCGGTCTAGCTCTCGATGTCAATGGCACGCGCCGCCAGACGGGCAACACATCGACCATGATTTTCGACGTATGGTTTGTCGTGCACTACCTGTCGCAATTCCTCACGTTGGAAGCTGGTGATGTGGTGATTACCGGCACGCCTCCTGGCGTCGGCATGGGCTGCAAGCCGCCAGAGTATCTCAAGACTGGCGATATCGTAACGCTGTCGATCGATGGTCTCGGCAGCCAGCGAAGCGTCTGCGAAAAAGCGTAGACGATACGATTAAGGCCCGTGGTTTCTCAGGCCGTGATGAACAAATAAACAGTCGGGGCGGGGAGAGTCGAACTCCCGACCTCCTGGTCCCAAACCAGTTTACTGGGCGATTGAAAGTTGTGGATTAATTGCTCTTGCTGATCGTTTGTAGTTGACATTACAGCCAAAAATGACAATATTTCTTCATTGAAGGAGCTATGGATTTGTTGACCCGGTTTGACCGGGCGCATAGCCCCGGCATAGCCCCGAGGTAGCCGCCATGACCGCCGGCGAGAAGAGAAGATTAACGAAACGGACGATCGACGCGATCGCGCCACCGGACGGGAACGATCGGATTGTGATTCATGACACTGAGGTAAAGGGGTTCTTGATCCGTATTTCCCGTGGGTCAAGGACGTTCTACCTCTACCGTTGGATCGGCGGTCGCCCGCAGCGGATAAAGCTCGGTGGCTATCCCGACCTGACCCCCGAGGCTGCTCGTAAGCTCGCCGAGAAATCAAACGGCGAAGTTGCTCAAGGAAAGGACCTCGCCGCCGAGCGGCGGGGTCGCCGACGACCGGACCGCACCGACCAGACCCTCGGCGAACTTGTCGTCCACACGCTTGAGCAGCACTGGAAGCCGAACTGCCGAACGTGGAAAGAACAGCATCGACTGTTCGAGAAATACACCCCGAAAGCATGGAAGCCACGCCGGCTGTCGTCCATTTTAAAAATAGACGTACTCGAGCGGCACCGCGCGATCGGAAAGGAAAACGGACCCTACGTTGCGAACCGGTGGCGCGGGGTCCTGCACCGGCTATTCGAGGTAGCCGCCGAGGATTTCGATTTCGCCGGCGGGAACCCGGTGCGTAAGGTGAAGCCGTTCGGCGAGCAGGAGCGTGAACGGTTCCTGACCCCAGAGGAACTACCCCGGCTGTTCGATGCGATCGACGCTGCCGAGGACGTTCGGATAGCCGACTTCCTGCGGCTCGCCCTGCTGACGGGCGCAAGGAAGACCTCGATTCTTCGAATGAGGTTCGCGGACGTGGATCTCGTCCGTGCCGTCTGGACCATCCCGGCGAACGATTCGAAGAATAAGTCACCGGTTCACGTTCCCTTGGTCCCCGAGGCGGTTGAAATGATCCGTGCGCGACTGGTCGCCGCCGATGGACGGGAATTCGTGTTCCCTGGTCGGCATGGCAACGGACCGCTGATCGACGTTCGGAAGCCGATCGCGGCGGTATTCAAGGCTGCTGGGTTCAAGGACGTGCGACTGCACGATCTGCGACGCACGTTTGGGTCGTGGCAGGCTATGGGCGGGTCGTCCGAACTACTAATCGGGAAAAGCCTCGGACACCGCAATACGCGATCCACGGCGGTCTACGCTCGGCTGACACTCGATCCGGTCCGGCAGTCGGTTGAACGTGCGACCTCTGCGATGCAAGCGGTCGTCAAAGCCGATCGTCTGCTGCGAAAAGACGAAGCCAAGGGAAAGCAAAAGAAGCGGAAGGGACACGCATGAAACGGAAACCGGCGAAGCGGACTACGGCGAAGAAAAAGCCGGCACTGCGGGCAAAGCCGCTGATGGAACTATGGAAGCGGTTGCCGGATGGACCGTTTGGATTATTGCCCGGGGTAGGCGGTCTGCAAGGACAACCGGACGTGATTGACGGCGTACGGCTCCCCGCAGATTTGGACCCCGTAATCGGATTTCATGCCGGCGAATGTCTTTTGGCTCACCGTTATTACATGGACTATGAGCCTTGGTT
>Ga0194043_1000636_pt1 | contig 19587 bp, 19 predicted proteins | sample JunL4415m_MetaG_FD_161274 | JGI IMG/M metagenome (GOLD analysis project Ga0194043, IMG submission 161274) | Anoxic zone freshwater microbial communities from boreal shield lake in IISD Experimental Lakes Area, Ontario, Canada - Jun2016-L442-15m | ecosystem: Environmental > Aquatic > Freshwater >...
GCGATGAACCGGCCGTTCGCCACCGGCACCAGCCGGTCCTCCACCCCGTGAATCACCATCGTGGGCGCCGCCAGTGACCCCAGCCACTGCTCGGGACTGGCGCCTAGGGGATCCTCCAGTACGCGGTGTGCGGAGATCCAAACTGGTCAGCGACCACAGAGACGAATCCACTCGTGGTCTTTGCCTGCTTGATGTAGATGCACTCGAGCCCCGACTCGGTCTGGCCCGTGTAGAGCAAGTCCCCTCCGAAGCCGTTGTCGATAATCGAGCAGTAGCCACCCGAGTGCAGATCGTCGACGCCGTTGATGCTGACTCCTACGTCGACACCCGGCGACGCCGAACCGTCACCGTTGAAGGTTGCACTCAGGTCCACGATCGCGTAGACGTACCCCACTCCAGGCTCGTGGTTATAGTTGGCGACGGCCTTCGCCGTGCTCGCCTCGTTGGCCTGCATCGACTTCACCGTGATGGTCCAGGCCCCCAACCTGATCGACTCGCCGAAGCTCAGTGGGCGAAGCTTGCTGCCACGTCTCAAGAAGTGACCGGTGCAACCCGAACCGTCTGAGGCCGGAGCGCCGTCGGGGCACGTGGCCCCTTGCCAATCAACGCCGGCGAGATTCGTGCCATCGAATATCGATCCAGTGAGATTGGTAGTAGTGAAGTTGACCCCCGTGAGGTTCCTGCCGGAGAAGTCGAGCCGGGTCAACTGCAACTTCGAAAGGTCGCACTTGACGAGCGACCCCGCTCCCTCGCGCGCGTTGGCAGTACATCGTGAACGCTCGGCTGCAACCTTCTTCCGCTTTGCCGCTGCAGCCGCATCCGCCTTCTTCTTCGCCGCCGCGGCTGCCGCGTCGGCCTTCTTCTTCGCGGCCGCCGCCTCTGCATCGGCCTTCGCCTTCGCGGCCGCCGCCTCTGCATCGGCCTTCGCCTTCGCGGCAGCGTCTGCCTTCTTCTTTGCCTCGGCTTCAGCAATTCCGGCGGGCGACAATGATTGGAGTGCCTGCCCGTTTGTCGCGGCACCGCCCGACCCGAGCGCCTGAGAGGCTTGCCGATCCTGACTCGGGGTGCGTGTTAGGACGCCCAGCACTCCGACCGCAACGATTCCCAGAACTACGACCGCGGCCACAACGAAACTGCGCCGGCCCTTGCGAGCAACTGGGGCCCTCAGACGCGGGGTCGGCGGTGGGGGCACTGGTACTGACCGTCGCGAGGCTGCCTCGGCCGCGAACCCTTCAGTGGCGGCGACCGGAACCCGGGCGACGTGTTCTGGCTGGGGCTGTGGTCTCACCAGCCCATCTGGCGGGGGAAGGAAAGCAATGGGTACCTCGGACGTACGACGAACGAGTTCCGTGATGGCCGGCCGGGCGGCCGGATCCTTGGACGTCGCCGCACGTACCAACGGCGCCAGCGGCTGCCCTAGCCAGTCAGGGACATCGGGGTCAGCGTGCAAGACCTTATACATCGTGGCCGTGCTGTTGTCCGTCACGTACGGCGCCTTGCCCGTTGCCGCATACAGCACGCACAGTCCCCACGCGTGTACGTCCGTGGCTGCGGTCACTTGTTCGCCCAGCACCTGTTCGGGGGACAGCCAGCCGGCGCTGCCCACCACCAGCCCGGTGGTGGTCAGTTGCGTCGCCTCCGCCATGGCCGCTACTCCGAAGTCGATGATCTTCGGACCCGTCGGGCTCATCATCACGTTTGCAGGCTTGAGATCCCGGTGGATTACCCCGGAGGCGCTAATGAAGTCAAGTGCGCGCACCAGTCCCGCGGCAAGACTGAACACTTCTGCGGGAGTCAGCGCAGGTCCCGCCTCCACCCGACGCTTAAGGGTCACTCCAGGGACGTACTCCATCGAGAACCAAGGCTCATCCGCATCAAGGTCCTCGGCAAGCGGCGCTGCCACGTAGTCGCAGGAGACCGCACGCATGGCCTCCAACTCACGACTGAGCCGCGCGCGTAAAGCAGGATCCGCATGCAGTTGGGGCCACATGGTCTTCACGACCACCAGACCGGAGTCAGTCTCGGCGAGATAGGCGATTCCCATGCCCCCAGAGCCCAGACGGCCCAAGAGTCGCATCCCACCGATTTCGCGGGGATCAGCGCGGGCCAACGGTTCGAGCGGGCTCGGATTGTGGTCGCTCATCGCAATCCCCCCATATCGAGAAGTCTACGTGTGCCCTCGAAACATGACGGCAAATGTGCCGAATTTGGGGCTTGCCAGCTCAACGCCTCCACGATCCCCCGCGCACGCTCGCGGGCGCCCGCCATCGTCATGTGAACTCCGTCGAGGTCGGGTTCAACGATAAGTGAAGGAAGGCTCGCATCGTCAATCCACATGTCGTTCGTCCCTGTCGCGATCACCACCCGTCGGGGAAGCAGGCACGCCTTCGCCAACGTATCCACCTGCTCACGCGTCCACTCGGTGGTGCGACCCTTCCAACAGACCACCGTGGGAGTCCCGCCGGCCTCGGCGAGCGCCGCCTTCACCTTGGGTGACGTCGGTATTCCCGGCCCGCTCTGCAGACTCACCTCGCGCATGAGTGAGTCACCGATCACCAGCACCCGCCGACCTCGGCGCGGTACCGACCGCCATCCGACGACGGCCGAGGCCGACAGCGTCCTTCTGTGGACAAGCCAGGAAACTAGAACAGCCGCGTATCGCTGTGGTCGACGCCGCGCAATGCGTCGTAGTCGAGCACCACGCAGCGAATGCCACGGTCTTCGGCCAACGTGCGAGCCTGCGGCTTGATCTCTTGCGCTGCGTACACACCCGTGACGGGCGCAAGCAGTGGATCGCGATTGAGAAGTTCAAGGTAACGCGTCAATTGCTCAACGCCGTCGATCTCGCCTCGACGCTTGATCTCCACCGCGACCGACGCTCCATCGGCATTGCGGCACATGAGATCGACCGGACCAATCGCCGTGGGGTATTCGCGGCGCACCAGCGACCACCCCTCTCCCAACACCTCGACCTGCGCGGCGAGCATTTCCTGAAGTTGCGCCTCAACGCCCTCTTTCACCAAGCCCGGATCAACGCCGAGTTCGTGGCCCGAGTCGTGTACCAACTCGAACATGGTGATGCGTAGTTGCTCGCCACCCTTGTTGGTGACCACCCACACGTCAGGTTCGCGCTTGCGACCCTTCTTGGCACCGGCCTCAACCACCAATGTGCACGGCGCAGTCATCCAGTTCAGTGGACGATGCGAGGTCTCGGAGTGAATCAGAACCGTGCCATCACCCTTGACCATGATCAGCCGTGTGGCCTCATCAAGCCGCGCCGACAAGCGGCCAACGTAGTCAACCGAACAGCGGGCAATCACCAAGCGCATGCGGTGACCCTATCGATCGTCGTCAACGTCGCGAGAAGGGTCAAGCCCGGCCCACGACACGCAGTGCCACTGACCATCACTGCGTCGCGCTTCGACCACATCGGTGTTCGCCAAGAGGTTCCTACCGACAAACGTCACGGGAAGGTTGTCGCACAGGCCACCGAGTCCGACCGCCATTGATCCGCCATGTGATACGACGACCACTGCTTGGCCAGCGTGCGCATCGGCTACCAGATTGAGTGCCGCCGACATTCGCTCGGCAATCTCACGCCCTGTCTCGCCGCCTTCAAAGCCGTGATCGAAGTCGCCCTCGCCAAGCCATCGTCCGAACACTTCCATCGCGATCGGAGCGACATCCTCGTCGTGCTGCCCCTCATGAATGCCGACGTGAAGCTCCTCGACACCCTCAAGAACGAGTGGCGAAAGTCCTAGAACGCCGGCGACTTCCTCTGCCGTTTGCTGCGCACGCACCAGCGGCGAGCCATACACCGCCGTGACATCTCGCTGCACCAACGGAACCGCCGCTGCCCGCGCTTGCTCGCGACCGAGTTCGGTCAGCGGGTATCCCGTGCGCGCACTGGTCCAGATGTGAGCGACGTTGCCCTCACTCTGCCCGTGGCGCATCACGAACACGGTGGTGTCAGTCATCGAAACCTTTCGACACGAAACTAGGAAGCGTTCACGGTCAACGGTGCAAGGCCGCGAGCAGCACGCACTGCATCGACAATGCCGAGCATGATCGCGTTGACGTCGTAGTGCTTGGGCGTGAACACGGCCGCGACTCCGTTGTCGAGCAGCCATGCAGCATCGGCATCGGGGATGATGCCGCCGACGATCACCGGAACATCGTCAAGGCCTGCCTCGCGCAAACCGGCAACAACGCGCGGAACGAGTTCAAGGTGAGATCCCGACAGAATCGACAGTCCGACGACAGCCACGTCTTCCTCAATGGCAGCCGCAACGATCTGTGCCGGCGTGAGCCGAATGCCTTGGTACACAACCTCGAACCCGGCATCACGTGCACGCACCGCAATCTGCTCAGCACCGTTGCTGTGTCCGTCAAGCCCAGGCTTCCCAACGAGCAGTCGCAAGCGCCCGCCCAACTCATCGCCAGTCTGCTTCACCGCATCGCGCGCACGCGCGAGCGATTCGCTCACCTGCTGCACACCCACAACGCCACTGACACCGGTTGGCGCGCGGTATTCACCAAACACCGAGCGCAACGCTTCCGACCATTCGCCCGTCGTCGCACCGGCGCGGGCGCAATCAAGCGAGGCTTCCATCAGGTTGCCGCCCACGGCGGCGGTCGCACGCAGCACATCAAGCGACGCCGTCACAGCCGCGTTGTCACGAGATGCGCGCCAGCCTTCAATCGCCTCAATCGCCCGCTGTTCAACCGCCGGATCAACGGTCATGAACGCTTCATCCATATTGGCCAGCAGCGGATTGAGTTCCGTGGTCTCGAAGCGATTGACGCCGACAATGATGTCGTCGCCCGTCTCGATGTGGGCCCGGCGAGCGGCATGCGATGACACCAGCGCCTGCTTCATGTAGCCACTCTCGACGGCAGCAACCGCGCCACCCATTGCCTGAATCTTTTCGATTTCAGCACGCGCCTCACTAACCAGCTCGCCGGTGATTTGCTCGACCACGACTGAACCAGTGAACAGATCGTCGTACTCGAGAAGATCACTCTCGAACGCCAACACCTGCTGGATGCGCAGCGACCACTGCTGATCCCACGGACGCGGAAGTCCCAGCGCCTCATTCCACGCAGGAAGTTGTACCGCGCGCGCACGCGCATCCTTTGACAGCGTGACTGCGAGCATTTCGAGAACGATGCGCTGCACGTTGTTCTCCGGCTGCGCTTCGGTGAGACCGAGCGAGTTCACCTGCACTCCATAGCGGAATCGACGCTGTGCGGCATCGGTGATTCCGTAACGCTCGCGCGTGATTTCATCCCACAGTTCAACGAAGGCACGCATCTTGCACATCTCTTCAACGAAGCGCACGCCTGCGTTGACGAAGAACGAAATGCGCCCCACCACTTCGCCGAAGTCTTCAGCCGGAACCTGACCGCTATCGCGCACTGAGTCGAGCACCGCGATCGCCGTGCACATCGCGAACGCGATCTCTTGCACGGGAGTCGCGCCAGCTTCCTGCAAGTGGTAACTGCAGATGTTCGTCGGGTTCCACTTAGGAATGTTGGTGACCGTGTACGACACCATGTCGGTGATCAGCCGCATGCTCGGCGCTGGCGGAAACACGTACGTGCCGCGCGAGAGATATTCCTTGATGATGTCGTTCTGCGTCGTTCCTTGCAGCACCGACGGATCAACGCCCTGCTCTTCAGCTGCAGCAATGTAGAGCGCTAGCAACCACATCGCGGTGGCGTTGATGGTCATCGACGTGTTCATTGTGCCCAGCGGAATTCCGTCGAAGAGTGTGCGCATGTCGCCGAGGTGCGACACCGGAACGCCGACCTTGCCTACTTCACCGCGGGCAAGTTCGTCGTCGGGGTCGTAACCCGTCTGCGTGGGCAGATCGAAAGCGACAGACAGGCCGGTCTGACCCTTCGCCAAGTTGCGGCGGTAGAGCGCGTTGCTTTCAACCGGCGACGAGTGACCGGCGTAAGTGCGCATCAGCCACGGACGGTCTTTCGCACGCCGCTCGTTCGTCATGATGCCCCCTCGATCTAGCCGTGCGAGTAGAAGCCACGGCCTGACTTACGACCAATGTCGCCGGCCGTCACCATGCGGCGCAACAACTCCGGCGGCGCGAACTTCTCGTCCTGAGTGTCGGTGTACACGTTGGTAGTGGCGTTGAGCAGGATGTCGACGCCGGTGAGGTCGGCCGTTTCGAGCGGACCCATGCTGTGTCCGAAGCCGAGTCGGCATGCAGCGTCGATGTCCTCGGCTGAAGCAACTCCAGTTTCGAGAATCCGAATGGCTTCCATCGTCAGCGCAGTAATAAGGCGCGTGGTGACGAAGCCGGCGACGTCGCGGTTAACGACAACACAGGTCTTGCCAGCTGACTCAGCGAACTCGCGCGCAGCAGCGATGGCCTGGTCAGAGGTGTGATATCCGCGGACAACTTCACACAACTTCATCATCGGCACGGGTGAGAAGAAGTGCGTTCCGACCACGCGCTCGGGCGTCGATGTCGCTGCCGCGATCGACGTGATCGGAATGGCTGAGGTGTTGGTGCAGAGCACGACGTCGGGACGAACAATGCTGTCGAGTGCGGCGAAGACCTCGCGCTTGACCTCGAGCTTCTCGAACACCGCTTCAACAACGAGGTCGGCCTCGGCAGCGGCTTCAAGGTCGGTCGTTGTGGTGATCGCTGCCAGAGCAGCGTCGGCACCGGCTTGGTCGAGGGTTCCCTTTTTCACAAAGCGCGCAAGCGACTTCTCAATGGCGGAAACTCCGCGGGCAAGCGCTTCGTCGTCGACGTCACGAAGGGTGACCTGCCACCCCGCGACCGCCGCGACCTGAGCGATGCCCGATCCCATGAGCCCCGCACCAATCACCGCTACACGCCCAGCCACAGGATTCTCCTCACGTCAGTTAGTGGCACCACAGTATCCGGCCGCCAGGAGCCGCCAACGGCCGACCGGTGGCGAGAGAGGCAGACCTCCGTCACACTGGGTCGGTGATCAACAACTCCTTCTCCTTCACGTTCGGACCGCTGCTCGCGGTCGCGGGAGTAGGCGTGCTCATCCTCATTTTGAGGTGGGCGTACAAGCCGGGTGGAAGCTTGGTGCAGCGGCCTGTGAAGCCGTCGAGTTCGGACAATTACGGAATGCTCGTGCCAATTGCTCACCCCACCAATTACGCCGATGGTGAGCGACTTCGGCAGATTCTCGTCGACGCGAACATCCGCGCAACCTTGGCATTCACAGTCGAAGGTCCGCGCGTGATGGTGTGGCCCGCCGACGAATCGATCGCTCGTGCCACGCTGAAGGCGCGACCTTCGCGCTAACCCACCCGGCGAATGTCAGCGCCGAGCCCCTGCAGGTCTTCCACGAAGTGTGCGTACCCACGATCGACGTGGTGTACCTCGGTGACGGTGGTGACTCCGTCGGCCACGAGACCGGCCAACACCAGACCTGCGCCCGCTCGCACATCGGTGGCTTCCACCGGCGCACCCGATAGTTCCGCGCGACCACGCACCATGGCGTGGTGTCCGTCGATGCGCACGTCAGCGCCAAGGCGTTGCAGTTCACTGACGAATCGGAACCGGGCCTCGAAGAGGTTCTCGGTGACCAGCGCCGACCCTTCCGAAATCGCGTTGAGTGCGATGAACTGCGGCTGCAAATCAGTTGGGAAGCCGGGGAACGGCAACGTGACGATGTCGATTGCCGTGGGCCGCTGATTCATCACCACGCGGAAACCGTCGTCGAGTATTTCCACTGAAGCTCCGGCACTCGTCAGCTTATCGAGTGCGATGTCGAGGTGAGAGGCGACGGCGTTGCGCACGGTGACGTCTCCCTGAGTCATCACCGCACCCACGGCCCACGTTCCGGCCACAATGCGATCGGCAACAACTGTGTGATCGACCGGGTGAAGTGCGTCAACGCCCTCAATCTCGAGCGTCGACGAACCAATTCCATCGATGAGTGCACCCATTCCGACCAACATCCGGCAGAGGTCACCGATTTCCGGTTCGCGAGCGGCGTTGTCGATCACGGTGTTTCCGGTGGCCAAGACGCTGGCCATCAGCAGGTTCTCAGTGGCGCCCACACTCGGGAAGTCGAGACGGATTTGCGTTCCGGTGAGGCCGTGGGGAGCGGTCGCGATGAGGAATCCATGTTCGATGGCAATGCTGGCGCCAAGTCGTTCCAGACCCGCCACGTGCATATCGAGTCCGCGCGAGCCAATGGCGTCGCCTCCTGGAAGTGCAATGTCGGCCTCGCCGCAGCGAGCGACCAGCGGTCCGAGAACACAGATGGAAGCGCGCATCTTGCGCACGAGGTCATAGTCGGCCTGATGCGACGGTTTACTCGGCACGTCGATGACCAGAATACGTTCGCGCTCGTTGTGCTCGACCTCGCAGCCCAGACGCCTGAGCAGTTCGCCCATGATTTCCACGTCGAGAATGTGCGGGACCTCACGCAGCGTGGTGCGGCCTTCAGCCAGCAAGGACGCGGCCATGAGTTTCAGGACGCTGTTCTTGGCTCCGTCGACGCGCACTTCACCGGCCAGACGCGCTCCCCCGACCACCCGAAACGCCTGCATCCGCCCATCGTAGGCGGTCGAGCGTGAGGCGTGTTACCTAAGCCCACCCTGCGCTTTCCGCTGACTCGCTCTAGGGTGAGGGAATGGTAAATCTGACACGTATCTACACCCGAACCGGAGACGACGGCACCACGGCATTGGGTGACATGTCGCGCGTCGGTAAGAACGATCTACGCCTCAAGGCATACGCAGACGTCGATGAAGCGAATTCCTCATTGGGCGTCGCTGTTGCCCTCGGATCGCTCCCGCAAGCCATGGCAACGCTCATCACGCGCATCCAGAATGACCTGTTCGATGTGGGTGCTGATCTGTGTACTCCGATCGTTGAGAACCCCGAGTACCCACCGTTGCGCGTACTTCCTGAGTACGTTGAGCGGCTTGAGAAGGCGTGCGACGAGTACAACGACACCCTCGAGCCGTTGCGCTCGTTCATTCTGCCTGGCGGATCGGCCGGAGCAGCACTGCTGCACGTCTCACGCACCGTCGTGCGGCGCGCCGAGCGCAGCACGTGGGCAGCAATCGAGGCGCACCCCGAGACCACGAACGACTTGACCGCTCAGTACCTCAATCGCCTCAGCGACCTACTGTTCATTTTGTCGCGGGTCGCGAATCTTCCGGCGGGCGATGTGCTGTGGGTTCCCGGAGGCGAGCGGTAGATCCCCCGCCGGGCGGCGAGGGTCGTGGGGGTATGTGTTCCGGTTCCTCAGACCCATCGCATCGAATCACTTCGCATCGGGGGCACCCAAGCGCGCACCTAGCGCGTCTACCCGCCCCACCGCACAATGCGGAGCGTGGGGTTGAGGTCACTCATGCGCTGAAATCTGCCACGTTTGCTGTTTCCGACGTCCGGAGACCACCATGTCGGCAGAGTCCCCCGATTCTATGAGCCCCCGGCGTCAACCCTGGGGCGCCTGAGCGCGCTAGGAGCGCGCTTGGGTGCCCCCGATGCGGAACGGGGAAACAGAGGGGTTGGGTTGCTTCGCCGAGGCGACCGCTAGCGAGCCGGTTCTGTTCCGCGACTTCATCAGGTAGGCGGCCTAAAAGGGCCGGATAACCCGCGTACCTGATGAACTCGCCGGAAGATTGGGAAAAGTTCTAGCGGGTGTGGGTGGAGGCAACGCGCAGGCGAGTCTCCGCCCGGTGGTACGCCGCAACCTCTTCCGGTGAGTCGAGTCCGGCAGCCCTCGCCCGCTCGAGCGCACTCTCGGCCCGCACCACGTCGATCTCGTCGCTCGCCTCGGCGGACTCGGCCAAAATCGTCACACGATCACGGTCGACGGAGAAGAACCCACCATGCACGGCGAATACCATCCGCTTGCCATCGAGAGTCTCGAGTCGCACCGTGCCGTCAGCCAACACCGCGAGCACCGGCTCGTGCTGCGGCAGGATGCCCATCTCGCCGTCAACCGTTTTGGCGACGACAATCTTCGCCTGCCCCGACCACACTTGGCGGTCGACTGCGACGAGGTCGACTAGGAGTTCACCCATGACTGCGCTCAGCCCGCCAACTTCGCGGCGTTGCGCTCGACGTCTTCGACGCCACCGCACATGAAGAAGGCCTGCTCAGGAAGGTGGTCGTACTCACCTTCGGCGAGTGCCTTGAACGACGCGACGGTTTCGGTGACCGGCACGAACGATCCGGGCTGACCGGTGAACGCCTCGGCCACGAACATGTTCTGCGACAGGAAGCGCTGGATGCGACGCGCACGACCCACGAGGATCTTGTCTTCTTCAGACAGTTCGTCGATACCGAGAATGGCGATGATGTCCTGCAGGTCCTTGTAGCGCTGCAGGATTTCCTTGATCCGCGCGGCCACTGCGTAGTGCTCTTCGCCGACGTAGCGCGGGTCGAGAATGCGCGAGGTCGAGTCGAGCGGGTCGATGGCCGGGTAAATACCGAGCTCGGAAATCGGACGCGACAACACCGTGGTGGCGTCGAGGTGGGCGAAGGTGGTAGCCGGCGCCGGGTCGGTGAGGTCGTCAGCGGGAACGTAAATGGCCTGCAGCGACGTGATCGAGTGACCACGCGTTGAGGTGATGCGTTCCTGAAGCTGACCCATCTCATCGGCGAGAGTGGGCTGGTAACCCACGGCCGACGGCATACGACCGAGCAGGGTCGATACCTCAGAACCGGCCTGGGTGAAGCGGAAGATGTTGTCGACGAACAGCAGCACGTCCTGCTTTTGCACATCGCGGAAGTACTCGGCCATGGTCAGGGCCGTGAGAGCTACGCGAAGACGCGTGCCCGGCGGCTCGTCCATCTGTCCGAACACGAGAGCGGTCTTCTCGATAACGCCCGACTCGGTCATTTCCAGGAAGAGGTCGTTACCCTCACGAGTGCGCTCACCGACACCGGCGAACACCGACACGCCACCGAAGTTCTCAGAAACGCGGTAGATCATTTCCTGAATCAGAACGGTCTTGCCGACACCGGCACCACCGAACAGACCGATCTTTCCACCCTTGACGTACGGGGTCAGCAGGTCGATGGCCTTGATACCGGTCTCGAACACCTCGGTCTTGGCTTCGAGCTGGTCGAAGTTGGGCGCCTGGCGGTGAATACCCCACCGCTCCTTGATCTCGAGCGAGGCTTCGGGAACGTCGAGGGGCTGGCCCAGGGTGTTCCAGACATGGCCCTTGGTGACATCGCCGACCGGCACCGTGATGGCGCTACCAGTGTCGCGCACTGCGGTACCGCGTACGAGACCGTCGGTGGGCTGCATCGAAATGGCACGCACCATGTTGTCGCCGATGTGCTGGGCGACCTCAAGGGTCAGCATGCGCTTGCCACCGCCCTCTTCACCCTCACCGAAGTCGACATCGACCTGGAGTGCGTTGAAAAGCGCGGGCATGGCCTCAACGGGGAACTCGACGTCGACGACGGGGCCGGTGACGCGTGCGACGCGTCCGACTCCGGTCTGCTTCGCGTTGTCCAAGGTGGCGGTCATGGTCGATTCAACTCCCTGCGTTGGCGGAGGAGAGAGCGTCGGCGCCGCCGACAATCTCGCTGATCTCCTGGGTGATCTCGGCCTGGCGGGCCTGGTTTGCCTGTCGAGTTAGTGACTTCATCAGATCGTCGGCGTTGTCGGTAGCGCTCTTCATGGCGCGACGACGGGCCGCATGTTCAGACGCTGCTGACAGCAGCAGCGCCGTATACACAAGGTTGGTGATGTATTTCGGAAGCAGTGCATCAAGCACGCCCTGCGGGCTGGGCTCGAAGTTGTAGAGCGGGTAAGGCTGACCATCGGGTGGCGGTTCTTCGTCTTGCACGATTTCGACCGGAAGCAACCGCCGCGTGGCAACACGTTGCACTGCCATGTTCTCGAAGTGCGTGTAGACGAGGTGAATTTCCTCGCAGCCGCCCTCTTCGACGGGCGTCAGGAACGCATCGATCAGAGCCGCAGCAATTTCGGCGGCCGCCTCATACGTGGGCTGGTCGGTGAAACCGGTCCACTGGCCGGCGATGTCGCGCTCACGGAACCTGTAGAAGCCCACTGCCTTGCGCCCGACGAGGTAGGGCCTAACAGTAATGCCCTTGTCGTTGAGCAAGCGAGTGAGTGCCTCGCCTTCCTTGATGGCTGCCGATGAGTACGCACCGGCCAACCCGCGGTCAGCCGTGATCAGGCACATGGCCGCGCGCGTGTGCTCACCCTCCTTGCCAACGAATAGGTGACCACTCTGCGAGTGAGCAGCCGCCGCAGACAGGGCGCGGAGCAGTTCGGTGGTGTAGGGCAGGGCCGCGTCGACGCGTTGCTGCGCCTTCACGATGCGCGACGACGCGATGAGTTCCATCGCCTTCGTAATCTTCTTGGTCGCGCCCACCGACTTGATACGTCGACGGAAGACCCTCAGTTGGGCACCCATGTGTCAGCAGCTCACTTCTTCGCGACGTGGATCTCGGTCACGTCAATGTGCTCTTCCTTCATGGCGGCCACTGGCTCGTCTTTGACGAGGAGGTGACCGGCATGGGTGGTGAAGCCACGCTTGAACGTGTCGATGGCCGACTCAAGCAGCAACACGGTCTCGTCTGAGAGGTCCTTGGTGTTGCGGATCGTGTCGAAGATTCCCTTGTGGTCGCGGGCAATGTACTCGAGGAACTCAGTCTCGAAGCGGCGAATATCTTCAACCGGAACCTCATCGAGCTTGCCAGTGGTACCCGACCACACCGAGACGACTTCGCGCTCGACTGAGAATGGGGTGTACTGCGACTGCTTGAGCAACTCAACCAGGCGAGCACCTCGCTCAAGCTGCGACTTCGACGCAGAGTCAAGGTCGGAACCGAAGGCCGCGAAGGCCTCGAGCTCACGGAACTGAGCGAGGTCAAGCCGCAAGCGACCAGCAACCTTCTTCATCGCCTTGATCTGGGCCGAACCACCGACGCGCGATACAGAGATACCGACGTTGATGGCCGGACGCACACCCGAGTTGAACAAGTCGGACTCGAGGAAGCACTGACCGTCGGTGATCGAGATGACGTTGGTCGGAATGTACGCCGACACATCGTTGGCCTTGGTCTCGATGATCGGAAGTCCGGTCATCGAACCTGCACCGAGTTCATCGCTGAGCTTCGCGCAACGCTCCAGCAGACGCGAGTGCAAGTAGAAGACGTCACCGGGGTACGCCTCGCGACCCGGCGGACGGCGCAGCAGCAGCGACACGGCGCGGTACGCCTCGGCCTGCTTGCTCAGGTCATCGAACACAATGAGCACGTTCTCGCCCTTGTACATCCAGTGCTGACCAATGGCCGAACCGGTGTAAGGAGCGAGGTACTTGAAGCCGGCGGGGTCAGAGGCCGGAGAAGCAACGATGGTCGTGTACTCCATGGCGCCGTACTCTTCGAGCGCGCCGCGCACGGCGGCGATCGTCGAGCCCTTCTGACCAATGGCGACGTACACACACTTGACCTGCTGCTTGGGATCGCCGGTCGCCCAGTTCTCGCGCTGATTAATGATCGTGTCGAGCGCAACGGCGGTCTTGCCGGTCTGGCGGTCACCAATGATCAACTGACGCTGTCCGCGACCAATGGCGGTCATGGCGTCAATGGCCTTGATGCCCGTCTGCATGGGCTCCTTCACCGGCTGGCGCTGAACAACAGTGGGCGCCTGCGTCTCCAGGGCACGGCGACCCTCGGCGATAACGGGGCCCTGACCGTCGATGGGGTTACCCAGCGGGTCAACGACGCGACCGAGGTAGCCATCTCCGACCGGCACCGAGAGGATCTCGCCAGTGCGTCTGACCGCCTGACCTTCCTCGATGTTCGAGCCATCGCCCAGCAGCACGACACCGATCTCGCGGATGTCGAGGTTGAGAGCCAGACCCAGCAGGCCACCCTCGAACTCGAGCAGCTCGTTGGTCATCGCCGAGTGCAGGCCCTCGACTCGGGCGATTCCGTCACCGGTCTCGACGACGCGGCCCACTTCCTCACGGGTCGTCTCAGGCGAGTACGACGCCACGTTGCTCTCGATGGCCGCGCGGATCTCCTCCGGGCGGATCGTCAGCTCCGTCATGGTGTCCTGCTCTCTCTCTAGTTCATGCCCGGGGGCACGGTGGTCAGTGTTACTCGGTCAAGGTCGTAGTGCGGGTAGTGCGTCTATTTCGTCACTCAGCCGGCGATGGCGCGGCGAGCCTGCTCGAGGCGAGCGGCCACCGTTCCGTCAATGACCTCGTCACCCACGCGCACGGCGATACCGCCGATGACCGTGGGATCGATGGCCACGTTGAGCTGAACCTGCCGGCCCTTGAGCCGCGAGAGCGCCTCGGTGAGCCTTCGTTGCTGTTCGTCGTTCAGCGCAGTAGCCACGCGAACTTCGGCCACCACCCTCTGGCGCTGTGCGGCAGCGAGCTCACTGAGCTCGTCGACCGCGGTGTCTGCGCGGCGTCCACGCAAGTGGCTAGCTGTGTACTCGAGCACCTGGAGGGTCGCGGGGGTGACGCGACCTTCAAGGAGCGAACGAACCACACCAGCTTTCGTCGCGGCCGGAGTAGAAGGCGCTGTGAGCGCCATCTGCAAATCAGCCGATGAATCGATCGCGCGGCCGAAGCGGAAGAGTTCTTCTTCGACGTTGCCCAGAGTGCCGTCTGCCTCAGCCACCGTGAAGGCGGCCTGCGTCGCCTGAATTTCGATGGCCGACACCAAATCCGAAGAGTTCGACCAACGACAACGCACGGTGTCGCTCACTACATCGAGCGCGAGCGGGGAAATGCGCGAACCCAGCACCGAGGCAGCCAGTGCCGCGCGACCATCGGCCGGCTGGCCCGCATCGGCGAGAGCAACCCGAAGGGTCTTCTCTCGACCAAGCAGGTCGGCGACGGCAAACAGGTCGGCGGAGACTGCATCAAAACCTGGCTCCCGACGACGGGCGTCAAGCGACTCCCGCACTGAGGCCAAGCTTTCGCGGCTGGAACCGAGCATCAGCGACCAGCCTCCGCGCTACTTGCCTGAGTCTCGAGGTCGGACATCAAGCGCTCGACGGTCGCCTGCGCGCGGGCATCGTCGGTGAGCGACTCGCCCACGACCTTGCCCGCCAAGGTGACAGCCAGCGTTCCAACTTCGTGACGCAGTGAAGCAATGGTCTGCGCGCGGTCGGCGGTAAGTTGCGCCTCAGCCCGAGCGGTGACCGTAGCCGCGGCTGCAGCAGCCTCGGTACGCGCCTCTTCGATGATTGCTGTGCGGTCGGCTTGGGCCTGCGCGCGGATAACCGCAGCTTCCTCGCGGGCCTGCGCCAACTGCTGGCGGTAGTCGTCGGCCAAACGGGCAGCCTCGGCCTGAGCCTCTTCTGCGCGCTTGATGCCGCCCTCGATCGCGTCGGCGCGCTCATCCAGAGTCTTCTTGATGTTGGGCAGCGCGAACTTCGCCAGCGCACCGAACACGATGAAGAAACACAGAAGCGCGATGATGATCTCGTACAGCGGAAGCGCGAGGACGTTGGCGCCTTCGCCCTCACTGGCCGCGATGACCCAGCTCATGATGTGGCTACTTTCTTTCGTTTACTTGCCGAAGACGAACGGCGCCACGAAACCGATGAGCGCAAGCGCCTCGGTCAGGGCGAAGCCCAGAATCATGTTCTGTCGGATCACGCCGTAAGCCTCGGGCTGGCGGGCGATGGCCTGAACACCGTTACCGAAGATGAGTCCGATACCGATACCGGGGCCGATGGCAGCAAGACCGTAGCCGATGGAACCGAGTGAGCCGGTAACTTCGGCGAGGAGCGAGAGCGACTGCATGGTTGACCTTCCTTGTCGGGCTGAGGGTCCGTCCCCCAGCTCGGTTGTTCTAGTGCTCCGCGTGCAGGGACGTGGAGATGTAGACGGCTGCGAGCAGGGTGAAGATGAATGCTTGAAGTGCCTGAATGAAAGCTTCGAAGGCCGTGAGAATCACCGACATCACAAAGGATGCCGCTGATCCCAAGATGCCAATGAGGCTCGGGCTGATCAGGTAGAAGGTGGCCACCGCGAAGATCGTCAACAGGAGGTGACCGGCGAACATGTTGGCAAAGAGACGAATGGCCAGCGTGACCGGTCGCACGAGCACATTAGACACCAGCTCGATCGGGGCCAGAATCAAGTAGATGGGCTTGGGAAGTCCGGGCGGGAACATCATGTTGGTGAAGTACTTCACCGGGCCTTGGTGACGCATTCCGAGCCACATGTACAGGGGCCAGATCACGATCGCCAAAGCGACCGGCCAGGCGATACGCGATGACACCGGGAATTGTGCGAACGGGATGATGCCCCAGATGTTGAGCATCCAGACGAAGAAGAACAAGGAGAAGAGGAAGGGGACGTACTTGTCGCCCTCTTTACCGATGACCTCGCGGGCAACTCCGTCGCGAATGAAGGTGTAGCCGTACTCGCCCACTGACTGCATCCGACCGGGCACCAACTTGGGCTTACGGAAAACCGCGAGGAAGAACACGATCAGGAAAACCGAGCCGATGATCGCCAGGACCACGGGCTTGGTGAAGTTGAACTCCTGACCGGCGATGGCCAGTGTCGAGTACGGGGAGAAGCTGAAAATGTCAGCCGTCGGAGCGGGGAAGCCACAATCGGACCCACCACCCCACGGAATGAGGTGACAGTTCGACTCGTCGCTCAACCGGACTGCGCCGGCGGCCACCAGGCTGCTCACACCCACGTCAACGTCCTCCGAGCGCGTCGATCTCACGCTGTCCGGGCTCTGGCATCTGCCGGAGCCGAATGATCACTAAGTATGTCGAGAAGGCCACTCCGATGAGCACCCCTCCCGCGATGAGCAGAGATTGGTTTCCCAACCAGAGGGACAGGAGCCAACCAAGACCGCCGTAGACCAGAATTCCGGCAATCATGTAACTGCTTGCCGTAATTGCCATGTTGCCTTCGGCGCTCGTGACGGTATCCGCCACGGACGATCCCGTGCTGCCGACACCCTGAGCCTTCGTCATCGCACGGCGAACCTACCATCAAGGTTGCGTAAGGAAGTAATCCGGGATCGTCAGTGTGACGAGGGTCCCATTCAGTCTGAGTCGTCGCCCTGATCGGGCTCGATCACCGGACCATCAGGGTGCCCGGGCCCTGATCCAGGAACCACGGTGAAGCTACGGTTTCGCATGTAGTCGGCCACCATGGCCAAGGTCCATGCGATCAGGCAGGCGAAGACGGTAAAGCCGAACCATTGACCGTCGAGCCAGGTTGCATGCTTCAACGCCAGCAGCAGAATCAGCAGCACGAGAACCTGCAGCACATAGACCAAAAGTGCTGCCATCATGGCGATCTGCGGATTACCTGACAGCACGCGTCCTAACACGTATTGCCCAATTCCCAGAAAGCCAATGGCAACAAGTGCACCCAGGACTCCCGCGATCAGACCTTGAATCGCCCCACTCTCATCGGCCAGGTGCCCTTGGCTGCCGAGAATGCCACCCAGAATGATGAAGATCGCTCCGACAATGCCCGACGCCAGCAACGGCAGTCGCAGCGAATTCGTGGCAGATGAACTGGACATCACAGAAGACCTTCCATAGGAACGCCCGACCGTATCACTGCACGCACCCCATCAATTGCCGAGAGTTGCATCGGTACGGAAACGCGGCCACGTCACGGCCAGAACCAAAGCAGCAGTTCCGACCACCACGACCGCAACACTGATGGCAGGCGGCACGAACACCAGCGACACCGCGGCGAACGCCAGCAGCGCGGCCCACAGATACATCAGCAGTACCGCACGTCGTTGTGTGTGCCCCATCTCAAGCAGTCGGTGGTGAATGTGCTGCTTGTCAGGTGCGAAGGGCGAGCGTCCGGCGCGAGTGCGGCGCACCACGGCAAGCACGACGTCAGCCAGCGGCACGGCAATAACAGCAAGCGGCAACAGCAACGGAAGGACCGTAGGAACGAACGCTCCCCCGTTGTCGCCCAGCGCATTGGGATCGACCTGACCGGTGAGCGTGATCGTCGACGTCGCCAGCAGCAATCCGATGAGCATCGATCCGGTGTCACCCATGAAGATGCGCGCGGGGAACATGTTGTGCGGGAGGAATCCCAAGCACATTCCGGCCAGACACGCCGACACCAGCGTCGATAGGGTCGCACGCTCGAATCCGTACTCGACCGACAGTAGGTATGAGTACGCAAAGAATGCGACTGCCGCGATTCCAACGATTCCTGCGGCTAGCCCATCGAGCCCGTCAACGAAATTCACCGCGTTGACTGTGACGACCACGACCAGCACGGTGAGCAGCACCGACGTGACTGGGTCGAGCACCATGGTGCCGCCGATAGGAAGCCAGATGATCTGGATTCCTTGAAGAGCCATGACCCCCGCGGCCAACGCCTGACCGGCAAACTTCGTGGGCGCGTCGAGGCCCCACTTGTCGTCGACCAACCCCAACAGCACGATCAGCAGGCAGCCCGACATCAGTGCGACGGGTTGACTCGACGACTCGAACACCGAGCGCATGCGGGGCAACTGACTCGCCAGAATCAATCCGGCAATGAGCCCCGCGAACATCGCTAATCCGCCCAGTCTGGGGGTTGGCGTGTCATGCACATCGCGATCGCGCACCTGCGCCATCACGTTCCAGTGCAGTGCGAGCTTACGTACCCACGGCGTCGCCAAGTAGGTGACGGCTGCCGCCGCCACTAGACACAGTAGGTACTCGCGCATAGGCCGGGCCCCTACGCGTCAGCCGGGCGCGGGTACGCGGGGAAGGTGGTGACCAGGTCGCTGACTTCGGCCGCGATCGCAGGAGCGTCGGTTCCCGATTCGTCGCGTACGGCCCGCGAGATGAGCGAGGCGATGCGCGACATTTCCGGAACACCCATGCCCTGCGTCGTGACGGCAGGAGTACCGACGCGGATACCCGAGGTGACAGCCGCTGGCTGTGGGTCGTACGGAATCGCGTTCTTGTTGAGCACGATGCCTGCAGCACCGCAACGCGCTTCGGCGTCGACACCCGTCACGCCAATGCCCTGCAAATCGAGCAGAGCAAGGTGCGTATCAGTACCGCCCGAAATGGGGCGCATACCCTCAGCAGCAAGTGCCGCGGTGAGCGCCTGCGAGTTGTCGATGACCTGACGCGCGTACGCCTGATACGCCGGTGTTGCCGCTTCGCGTAGTGCCACGGCCTTAGCCGCCACACCGTGCATCAAAGGGCCACCCTGCATCATCGGAAACACTGCCTTATCGATCGCCGCTGCGTGCTGTTGCTTGCACACGAGCATCCCGCCACGCGGCCCGCGCAACACCTTGTGCGTGGTGAAGCTGACAACGTCGGCATAGGGCACCGGGCTGGGAATTGCCTTACCTGCGACTAAGCCAATGAAGTGGGCAGCGTCAACCCACAGGACAGCCCCGACCTCATCGGCAATCTCGCGGAACGCGGCAAAGTCGATTAGCCGCGGAATAGCCGAGCCACCGCAGACAATCATCTTGGGTCGGTGCTCGCGAGCAAGGTCGCGCACCTGGTCGTAATCGATGTCCTCGGTTTCTTGCGAAACTCCGTAGTGCACCGGGTTGAACCACTTACCGGTGAACGACACCTTGGCAC
>Ga0194043_1000651_pt1 | contig 19417 bp, 19 predicted proteins | sample JunL4415m_MetaG_FD_161274 | JGI IMG/M metagenome (GOLD analysis project Ga0194043, IMG submission 161274) | Anoxic zone freshwater microbial communities from boreal shield lake in IISD Experimental Lakes Area, Ontario, Canada - Jun2016-L442-15m | ecosystem: Environmental > Aquatic > Freshwater >...
ACCGATTCTCTAGTAGATGAGACCGCGAATATTGGGAATGGATTTGGGCGCTTTAGCAATGGCTTGCTCGCTGGTTATCTTGAGAACATTCGCCTTCTGACCGGCGAGAGCCTTGAGGCTGTCCTCTACGACCCCTGCGCAGTTCTAGCGATTACTGACCCAGAGATATTCGAGTTTGCCGATTGTTACGTTTCAGTTGAGACACGAGGTGAGCACACGCGCGGAATGACTCTTGTGGATCAGCGCTCGTGGATGCGCGGCGGGCCAGTAAAATGGGCCGAGACGATCGATGCAGAACGTGCGACAGAGTTGATTCTCGACTCTATTACTGCTGCTCCCTAACCAAGGCCTCTACTTCTGAGCGTGTTGGGAGCGAGGAACGTGCGCCGATCCCACGCGTAGCTAGCGCGCCAGCAGCACCCGCGAAGATGGGATCATCACTAACTGCAAGCGCCGCGCAGAACGCATCGCCAGCACCGGTTGTATCTAGAACCTCTACCGAGAATGTCTTGAACTCTTCATTCGAGCCATCTTTCTTATAGCGCAGCGCCCCGTTCGCTCCAAGGGTCACCACCACATCGCCCGCCCCGCGCTCTAGTAGGGAGAAGGCTCCACCATAGGCCTCGGACTCTGTTTCGTTTACAACAATCGTGGTCGAGTTCAGAACCCACGATAAATCTGTGAGGTCAATCGGGCTTGGGTTGCAGATAGTGCGCAGCGAGCGATCACGCCCGATTGCAAGTGCATGCGAGGCAGCCGCAACGCCGATCTCGAAACCCACAACGAGAATCTCAGGCCGTAGAGCCTCTATCGCCTCTTCGATGTGCTCTCGAGTTACGTGCCTGTTTGCCCCTGGTGCAACTGCAATCGTGTTCTCTCCCTTTGAATCAATATTGATGAGTGCAGTACCGGTAGCGGCGGCATCAACAATGCGCATGAAAGTTGCATCGACTCCGTTAGACGCAAAGTCTTGTTTGATCTCTTCTCCGTATACGTCGTTACCAACACAGCCCACAAACGAGACATGCGCACCGAGGCGCGCTGCGGCGCTTGCTTGGTTAGCGCCCTTGCCCCCGAGTGAGGAGAAGAACTCACCTCCACTAACAGTCTCTCCTGCAGCCGGAAGGTGTGGCCCTTGCCAGATCAAATCCATGTTGGCTGAGCCAACAACACAAATACGAGGAGAATCCATCTGCGCAGACTATGCCGATGGGCGCTTTCTTCGTGCTGATGGGGCTGGTCCTAGCGGTGACCACCTGCTACTCCCTAGAGCGTTACGTTGCCGTAATTATCTTTGGAGTCGATTGGGGGCTAGGTAGTAAGCCGCTCGTCCCCGAATACGCTGCGGTAATGCTGTGGGACCCTGCTCCGAGCACGGTTAGGAATGTGACGACTGGTCGAGTCACAGCGCTTGTACCGATCGCAATACCGTTGTCAAAAAAGGTGACGGTTCCAGATTGAATTTTCCCATGGCCAGGGGAAGCAATGCGCACAATCGCCCTGAATGTCGTTGCCACACCTGCATGAGCCTTGGCGGAGCCGCTAACAGTTGTTGTTGTATGAGGTGCAGAGACAGTAACTATTCGTGCACTCGAGTCGACAGGGGTTGCGGTCGTCGTAGCGAGATACTGAGCAACAATCCCGTGCGTACCGAGTGCAAGTTTCTTGGTCAAAAGTGTGGCAACTCCACCCACGACGTTTTTCGTTGCGAGCAAGTTGGCTCCATCGTAGAACCGGACTTTTCCAACAATTGAGAGAGACGGCAGTGTGGCACTTGAGATGTCTGCGGTCAGAGTCACTCCCTGGCCTGCAACCGGTGCGCTCGGGCTACTCGACGTGTCAACCTTGACTGCGGCTACAGCAAGCGAAACAGGTAACGACTCGACAGTCCCCGCGGCATTTGTGAAGACTGCTTTGAAGGTGCTTCCATCCTGAGCGCTACTTGCAACGCCACTGAAGCTCGCTGCGGTCTCACCATCAAGGTTCTCCCAGGTGACTCCACCGTTGGTTGACTCCTGCCACTGAATGCTCGGAGCTGGGTCGCCTCCGGCTGTCGCAGTGAAGGCAAAGTCAGAGCCAGTTAGGGCATCTTGATCTTTTGGCTCTGAGGTGATGTAAGGAGGGGTGCCTGCAACATTCGGTGCCCCTGCGCCGCTTACGGTCACGTCTTCGGTATCGACTCCGCTAAGAGTTCCGTTTGAGACCGTCAAGGTAACTAGGTAATCCCCACCGTATTCATATACGTGCTGCGCAAGTGCAGTTTTGTCAGGGAGAGCGTTGCCATTTGACGTCGTTCCGTCACCCCATGCGAGTGAGTAGGTAAGTGGAAGGTTGTTTGGGTCTGTCCCCTCAATCGAAGCTGTTACGGGCAAGGGAGATGCGCCTGAGTCTGGTGTGATCCCGAGGTCAGCGATTGGGTTCTCGTTACTCACGAGCGAACCAGCCTGGATAAAAACGGCAGAGTCGTAGATCCCATCGGATGCATCTGCGATCGCAAGCTTCATGTGGTTCGTAACGCCCGGTGTTACCGGTGCCTGACAAGACATGACTGAGGTATGGCCATCGAGCTCGAGGTCGACAGCTGAGGGTCCGCCAAGTGGGTCCGCATAGTTGGCATGGAAGAGATCTGGTCGCATCGAAGTTGGCATCGGCGATTGGACTGGATTCGAGTCGTTGATGTTATTGATGGCGACGGGAACAAATGGTGATGTTGGGTCTCCGGCTACCTGGCGAACGGTTGCACAGTTGACTCCGTTTATAAAGAATCCAAACGTATCGTTGAAAGCAGTCTGAACCCACTCTGGATATTCATCAGATGCAAACGAATATTGAAAAGCAACTTGATTAGCAGTGGGAGTGAAGTCAAATTCGAGCACTGACGCGTCGTAGGTGGGATAGGTCGAGAGGGCATCAAGAGTTGGATCCCCCGGCTGTCCCCATGCGGTGGAGTAGGAGTCGGAGGTATTGGGCCCAACAACATCATTTGCATTTCCGGAAGAGAGAACGATCCCTGAATTCATTCCAATGATCTTTGGATCGGTGAAAGCAAAGGTGCCTTTGGAGTCACTCGCTCCCGTGAACGCAACATTGCTTACCGAGACGCCTGCACCGACCAATGCTTGCGCTAACGCTGCGCCGGTTACTGTCGTGTCAACGTTTTGGTTTGGGTTTATTCCAGCAGCACTTCCTTGACCACCTGAAGCAGCCATAAACCCTGCGCTCATTAAGGTCAACGCAGTAAACGTGGCGAGCATTCTGTTAGGCGCGATTCGCATGATGACCTCCTAGGTCGGGGACATCATGACCTATTTCGCAATGCTGATGCCGAGTGAAGTTGCCTCAATTACAAGCGTTTACCAAACATTGGCCATCTCTTGGATGTCCGAAATGTTCAGTTTCGCTATCTGGCCTTTGAGGTGACTACGCCGTTAGAGAGCGTCACCCTGAAGGCGTCGCCGCTGCCCACATCTGGAAAGAACACAGTGCCGGTAACGATCGAGATAGCGCAGCCAGTTGCAGATGTAACTGCGGCGCTACTCATGCCAACCTGCACGGCGTTATATCTCGCGGTAGTTGCACCACACCCGGCAGGAGGTCGAGTCGTGGTGGTTACCGGAGCAACGGTGGTGGTCGTTGTTGTCTGTCGCGGGGTAGTTGTCGTCGTGGGAGCGGTCACCGTCGTCGGTTGAGGCGTGCTCTGATTTTCATCAGCGACGACCTGTGCCGGGGCTACTTCGGCGCTTGCAGTTGTACTAGATGGCTTGCGCGGAGTCGACTGCTCTGATTTCGAAACCTGCGAATTATTAGCGGGGTCCGCAGCCGCGGCCAGAGGTTCCTGGCCGACGGGGCTTGCTGGCGAGGGCGCAGCAGTAACGGAGGCTATGAATGGAGCAGCTGAGACCAAGACGAAGTTCGCTGCGAATGCAGCAGTTAAAGAGCTGATAGCGATCGCTGCTGCGATCGCTCCAGTCTTGCGTGTACTTTTCTTGATGTTCATCGGCACTCCTAAGAGAGTGAGGTTGGCGTAACCCCCAGTGGGGGTCGTGCACCTGATATTGGAACCTTATTACTAGTCGTCTCCGCCTTCTTCTTCATAGTGATGCTCTCCGCCGCCCTGTCCTTGGTGACTCGACTCCACATATGGAGCTCGCGTTGTTGGAGTCACTATGGGCGGAATTGTCGTGCTTGGCGGCTCCACTACAGCATGATCGGCTTCAGGTGTTTCGCCAAGATTTGAAGCCTTACCTTGACTTGGCTCCACTACCTCAGGGGAGGGTGCCGGTACTTCAGGAATAACTACATCTACTACAGGGGTCGAGGGGGTGCTCTCACCACTTGCTGAAAGGTCAACGAGTGAAGCGTTCCCTGGAGCTGCTACCGCGCCGAACACAACCGGTGCGGTAGCGGGTAGCACGACGTTTGCTGCAACTGCAGCACCGCCTGCACTGATTGCTAAAGCAGCTCCAGTTGCCAAGGCCTTTGCTGTGAGAAATTTGAGACTCATATCGACTCCTTAATCGTTAAACGCGTTGCTTAGTAAGAACCTGAAGGGCCAGAGGGGCCTGCTGGGATATAGGGAGCAGGGATTGGATACCAGATACCACTTGATCCCTCAATGCCGGTTGGGCCACTCGGTGCGGGAGGTGCAGTAGGCGCAGGAGGTGCTGGAGGTGGAGGAGTGTCACCACCGTGGTGACCTGAGCGGGGCTCCGGTGCTTTGCCGTGATGATCGTCGCTTCCTGTCGGGCCAGCTACTCCACTAGCTCCAGTCGTGTCGGACTCATGGTGGTCTGATGAGTTGTCATCTCCTGCCTCTCCGGTGACCCCTGTTACTCCAGACGGGTCAACTTGTGGTGCGCTTATCGTCTCGCAGTAATCCGCGACGTTTGCGCTCGACTCTGTTGCGTGCTCACGAAGGCGATCGAATGCCTCGGCGCCGATCTTTGCGCCACGCTCAGCTCCACGCCCTGAGACGAGTGCATGACACAGAGCGCGATCGGCTTGATGATCAGAGGGAGGTCCGGTAGTGCCAGTTACTCCGCTCGCTCCAGAGAAGTTGTGCTCACCGGTTACACCTGAGACGCCCGAGGAGCCGGCGTGGTTATCTGCGTGCGACTCTCCATCAGGGAGGTGAATCCCAATCTGGCTAGTAGCGGATGCAACTGCGTTCTGTACCGGTGCGGGAAGGGTTCCGGTCGCCGCAAGCGCCACGCCGCTTACGCCGATGGTTGCTGTTGCGAAGAGTGCCTTGGCGGTAAGAATCTTGAAAATCACTTGGGTTCCTTAGGAGTATGGAGGGATGCTTTTCCCGTCCAACTCCTATCGGAGCCCGTCGTCAGATTTCTTTAGCCGCGCGCAGCGAGTTGGCTAAGTCTTAACCAAGCAGGGTGCACTAGAGAGGTTCTATAGGTCTTTAGACCCAGAGCTCTCAGCAACTGACTCTGATGGCTCTGTTGTCGCTGCTGGTTCGCTGCCACGTAACTTCGCTATCTCATCGCGCAGCCCTGGGTAGTCAGGGTCTTCGTTCAAAATCTTCTCGAGGTCTTTGCGCGCAGCTGCGTGATGATTCTGATCTATCGCTGCCTGTGCTCGTGCGAATAATGAAAGGTGTCGTATCTCAACTGATCGTTGCTTCGATCGCAGAGCATCTGCAAAAGCCTCTCGCGCTGCATCGAAGAAACCCTGCTCCCTAAAAGCAATTCCTCGATAGGTAAGCATGAGAGCGGAGAAATCGTCCGTGTTCTCTATGCCTGTTGTAAGAGTGATGATGTCATCCCAGCGCTCCATCGAGACGAAGAGTTCAGCTTTTGAGAGTGTGACAAATGAGTTGACCGGCTCACTCTCAAGATACTTAGCGGCATCATCAAAACGCTTCTGCTCTTGGAGATTCTCAATGTAAAGGAGGACTAGAAGCACGCGGCTCAACGGCAGAGAGACACTTAATTGTGGAGTAACTCCAAGTGAGCACGCGACGCTTGCTGCATATTTAGAGATGAAAGGGTCATCCTCTGGCAGGCCAAGTGATAGTGCTGCGATTAGGTGCAGTTCGCTCTCGCGGCTCGATGCTGCATCGCCACCAACGACCATCATCGATGCAAACGTATGGGCTGCTAGGGCTACGCGAGGCTCCGACTTTGCTAGTTCCTCTACCTCGGCCAAGTTGGATGAAAGAAGAGCAGCGTGTAGGCGCTTCTCGGCGCCACTCGCAAATAGACCTGGTTTCTTAGCTCGGAGAGCGGTCGCAAACATCTCGACCGGAGTGCCACTAGCGATGGGCGCTGCTACGTCCTCGAAGGTGTCATTCGCCGCTGCTGCATGCGCGCGTGGAGAGCTAGCCGATCGTGACCTCGTGTAAGGGACTCCGCCTGAGCCCTTCTGATAGTACATACCTGTACCCGGGATACCAGCAGATGCAGTGCGCCGACCGCGAGAGTTGACCGTGTAATGGAATGGCCCCTTACCGAATGTGAGCCCCACTGATCGCTTGTTAAGGCGAAATTTCACGCCTGGGATCACACCGAAGGATCTATTTACTCTGAACGCCATTACCGAACTCTCCTCAAATTGCGCTACCTACTAATTGCCCTGCCCATTAGTTGTGTTACCTATTACTAGTCGTCTTGTCGATGCTCAACGCTCGATGGGTCTAATCCGAGTAAGTCAATTGTTGTAGCTCCGTCCTCAAGGGCCTCAAGCCACTGAGCCTCTGCAGCAGCGCGCGCACTCGAGTTTCGAATAACAATCTCAATGTCCTGCTCCTTCACGACCACAACTCCGTCTGAGTCGCCGACGATTATGTCTCCAGGCGAAATCTCAACGCCTCCGACCAGTACTCGTCCTCCCACCGAGCCTCCCTCAGCACGAGTGGCCGCTCGAGCTGAGACTCCGGTTGCAAAAATGGGGAAGGCAAGATTCGTCAGCGCATCGACATCACGGCAGTTGCCATCAATTACCACCCCAAGAATTCCGCGTGCGATCGCTTGGGTTGTTAGAAGCTCACCCCAGTAGCCACGCTCGGGAGGCTCGGTCGCGCGCACAACGATCACTGACCCTGCAGGCGCTTCGGCTACAGCAACCTGGACTGAGAGATTGTCGGCCGCTCCGGCAGTAACGGTGAAAGCCCGACCGCAGACTGCTGCGCCATGCCAAATCGCATGTATCTCAGGATCGAGCAGAAGGCCTCCACTAGCGCCGATTGTTGAGACGCCGAAATGGAGGAGGTCGTAGGCAGGTAGATCGGCGGAGGTCACTTCGTAGAGTCTCGCCGCAAAACCGGTAGCCTGCCAACATGCTTGATGTCACTGCTTTAGCCGATGAAATTGGTATCACCGCACTAGCCGCCTCAGCCCGCTCGGTTACAAGAGGACTTGGGGGCGATGGCGATGCAGCCGGCCTGCTCGTGAGGCTTGTAGGCGATGATGCCCGCAATCGTCTGGCCGGTGGGGAGGAAGAGCCCAAGCTCATTATGCAGGTGGAGCCGCTCGGCACTGAGGTCTCAATAGTGATGAGAGACCGTGGCGCTCCTGTTGTAGGCCCCCCGGAGACCCTCCTGGCGCTGCTGGCCTTAGGCGTGGCCTCGAGAGTTGATGCTCGTCACGAGTTCAACGGAAATGTCATTGAAGTGCGCATCGCTTTGCCGCAGTATCACTCGATTGTTGAGGGCGCGAATATTGAAGTGCTCTCTGGCGACGTTGAACTCTCAACCGAAGAAGTTGAGACGCGTCCGCTCGCTAAAGGTGATGCCGAGGCACTCACGCAGGGCATCTACCGCTGTTACGGCTGGACCTACCCCAATCCGGATTTCTATTACCCAGATCGCATCGAGGCATCGCTAGCTGCTGGCAAGCGCATCGGGTATGTAGCGGTGAGTCCATCGGGCGAGATGGTTGCGCACTGGGGAGCCGTATGGATTGGACCATCGATCGTCGAGACCGGCGGAACATTTACTGACCCGAGGTTTCGACGCCGCGGACTTGCTGGCAAACTCGGCGACAGTTTGCTTGAGAAGTTGCGCGAGATTGGCGTGCAGGGCCGGCTTCGAGAGCCAGTGCTTACACACCCAGCTACTCAGCACATCGCGATTCAAGATGGCGCAACTTTTGTTGGAGTGCGCCTCCACGATCATGCGCCGTTTCAGCAGGTCGGTATTACAGACGGACTACTCACTAGTCGCGCGTCGCTGACAGTGGCGTACTCATCCTTACAACCCTTGGAACCAAAGACAGTATGGGTCCCATCCGCGTACGAGCCATTCCTCGCACGAATCCTCAACGGAACTGATTGGTCTCGCACAATCGGGGAGGGAGTATCGAAACAAGATTGGCCCGAGCAGAGTCGCCTTGCATCGAGTTTTGATACCGATGAGCAGGTCGGTGAGATAACAGTTGAGGTTATTGGCGCAGACCTATGCGATGTGCTCGATGCAACGATCACTCAATATCGCCACTCTGGTGCTGAGGTAATCAGAGTCAACATCCCTGCGAATGATCCTGCTCTTCCAGTAGTCGGTGCCGGGCTCCCAGAGCTGGGGCTCGGCTTCAGCGTCTACGTGCCAGGCCTCTTAGAGACGGGAGACGCTCTGATTCTTGAGTGGCTCCACGATTCGGAGATAGACACCTCGGTCTTTAATTATGCGGATGAGCGTGTCGAGACATTGACGAAAATGGTTGTTGCTCAAGCTGGAGACGTTGGGATGCTCGGGGCACGTCAGCGAAGGCGCGCTTCACGACGTGCGCAACTCTTCTCAGGTCTCGCTGGGCTCGAAGCGGAGGCACTTCGATGAGCAATCTCTCGGCGGGTGCACCACTTGAGTTAGGGGCCGCTCCTGTTGGTCGATCGAGCGGGCTTCTTATTGACGCTGCACGAGCCGATCGAATGCTTCCCTTCGAGGTCTGGTATCCAATAGAAGAATCCGCTGCGGTTACCCCATCGGTATACGAATTGCTCCCAGGTACCGGATTCACAGCCGCGGGTGCATTCGATGCGCCACCGACGCCTGGCAAATACCCACTAGTTATTTTCTCCCATGGTCGCACTGGCACACGGATTGCCTACACACTTCTCTGCGAGGCAATGGCCGCGTTGGGAACGGTAGTTGTCTCTGCTGATCACCCTGGCGACACGCTCATCGACTGGGCCTTAGAGGCTGCTTCCGATGATGAAACAAATGAGATGAGTCGCGTCGCTGACGCGCGATTGATGCTCGATGCAGCGTTCGGCACGATCCCTGGAATGCCTGACGACGTGCGCGCGGTCATCGACACGACGCGTGTAGCGGTTGGCGGACACTCGTATGGCGGTTACACGGCACTCGGAATAGCCGCAGGTGCGCACGGTGATATTGACGCACGTATTACTGCTGCGTTTGGTCTTCAGGCATATACGCGCGCGCTTACCGATGCGGATCTAGCGAGTATCTCAGTGCCAGTGCTGCTTAGCGTAGCGTCGCGCGATGTCACTACACCCGCAGACCTCGATGCGGATCGACCGTGGAGGATCATCTCAGCGCCAGATACTTGGCGTGTTGATGTCGGAGACGCTGCTCACCAAGCATGTAGCGATGTCGGGCTCTATGCAGAGTTAGCTCCTAAGGTCCCGGATCTGCCAGAGACGCTGCGCACCTACCTTGAAGAGACAGCCGCTGAGACTAGGGCTGAGGGCATGCGCGGATGGAGAGAATCTGTACGACTCCAGGCCCAGATTGTTGGCGCTTTTCTTGATGACGCTCTGCAAATTTCTTCAGATCGATCAAAGCAAACACTCGCTTCTCTTGCTAACGACGCTGAGGTCGCAGTTCAGAGACGCAATATCTAATTCTTGGCCATAAGCCTTTTGCTGCACTCATAAATACCTTGATGAGGTTTTAGAGCAGGCCTAGCTCGCTGGCTAAGAGCGACCTACGCACTTTCCCCATTGTCGTTACAGGTATTGAATCCACGTGGATGTAACGCTTTGGACGCTTATGAGGTGCGAGGTGCAGATGCGCCCACGCATCGAGGTCTGTAGTGGCGGCTGAACCGACGATTGCCGCGCAGACCATCTCCCCCCACGACTCATCTGGAATCGAGAACACAGTTACATCCTCAACTCCACTGCAGGTAAGGAGTGCTCGCTCAATCTCGAGAGGGTATGCGTTTACTCCACCGGTGATAATTAGGTCATCGCGGCGACCGTCTATATATAGGTAACCGTCTTGGTCAAGCGTGCCAATATCAAAGACGCTAAATGCATCATCACGCCACGCTGCCGCTGTCTTGGCGGGATCGCGCCAATACTCAAAGCGCGCAAAACTCGGGACCGAGCACCAAATGGTTCCATCTGCGTCCGTTGAGAGTTCGCGACCTGGGCGAGCGCGCCCAACTGTTCCTGGATGAGCAATCCATTCATCTGGTGCGCAGACGGTGAACTGCCCTTCGGTTGAGCCATAGAACTCCCAGAGGGTCTGCTCGGGGAAGGCATCTAGAGCGCGTAGCTTGAGACCATCTGGGCAGGCTGATCCCGCGTGAGCAACTCGACGAAACGACTCCAACGGAAGCGCCACACCAGAAGCATCAGAGAACGCGATGAGGCGTTGGAGATGTGCCGGCACCATGAATGCATTTGTTGGCCGGTGCTCAGAGATTGCTTCTACGAGGGTCCCAGGTTTGAAGGGCGGCGGAATCACTACAGAACCGCCAGCGAGGAGCACGCCCATTGCGAAGCGCATCGGAGCAGAGTGATGAAGGGGAGAGACAACAATATGTATGTCATCTGCGGTAAATCCCCACGCGTCGCGCTCCTCCATGGCGAGGGCCTCTGCATCAGAGTCGCTAAGTAATCCAGCCCAGACTCCCTTTGGAACACCGGTTGTTCCGGAGGTGTAGAGCATTGGGCGGGTACGTGGCCACTCCGCAAGTTCGCCATAAGAGCCGTGCTCTCGAGCCTCGCCTACGAAACCCTCAACCTCTGCACCGCGAAAAATCAAACTTGGGGCTGCATTCTCAAGGAGCACCGCCTGCTCCTCGGGCGTTAATCCGGGGTGAACCATTACCGGTACAACCCCCGCTCGAAGTGCTCCGATAGTGAGGGCAAGATACTCAGGCGTTGACCCAGCGATTAGGGCGATTCGGTCTCCCTCACTGATATCGGCCCTACTCAAGGCAGCCGCGACGAATCCCTGATCCCTCTCTGACTCCTCGGCTGTCACCAAAATTGCCTGCATTGCACCCTTTTCTAGCCTTTAACACGGAGTTCAACGCTACTTAGTTCGCTCGTCACCTATGCATCGTCTCGCTCCACTACCGTATAACTACTAAAGCATAAGAACAGAGGACGCAAATGCCATCAACATCAGAACCATCAATATCAAAACCCTCAACATCAGATACCGCACAACCAACCGATGCGGGCGCACTCCAAGCAGAGGTAACGCGACTTCGCGAGCTTGTTGAGCCAGACGAAGCTGAATACACATCGCTGAAGATCGAACTCTGGGCTGCACGAGACTCAGCATTCGGCGCCGAGATGGCGGCCGGCGAGCTTCGTGGCCAAGTAAAAGTGCTCGAGGGGCAACTCGCACAAGCGAATCGAAACCGACGCTGGATGGTTGAGCGAATCAAGGCTCCTCTGCGCCGCGTTAAGGCGATCCTGCGCTAAGCGTAAAACCCTGATGGCCCGCTACTCCATACTCACGCCTGTATATGACCCACCTGAAGATGTTCTGCGCGCCTGTCTTGAGTCTGTTGCGCGCCAAACATTTCAGGACTGGGAGCACTGCCTCGTCGACGACGCCTCAACACAGCCCCACGTGGCGCGCGTGCTTGAGGAGTACGCAGCTAAAGACCGTAGGTTTAAGGTCCAGAGGCGCGCAACTAATGGCGGAATCATCGCTGCGTCTCAGGACGCACTTGAGTTAGCGACCGGAGAGTTCGTCTGCTTACTTGACCACGATGACTTGTTGACCAAGGACGCTCTATTCGAGGTTGATCTCATAGCAAGCACCGACCCGAGCCTCGATTATTGCTACTCCGATGAGGATTACCTCTCGCCTGATGGCAAGTTCATTAATCCATTCCACAAACCCGACTGGTCCCCCGAGAGATTCCGCTCTCAGATGTATACGGGGCATTTCTCTGTAGCCCGACGTGATCTCGTTATTGAGGTTGGCGGTTTTAGAACAGGCTATGAAGGCTCACAGGACTACGACTTAGTACTGCGGGTTACCGAGAAGGCGCGCTCTGTGCGCCACGTTGCAAAGATCCTTTACCACTGGCGCATGATGCCCGAGTCGGTGGCGCAGAATTCTGAGGCAAAGCCTTGGGCTTATGAGGCCGGTCGGCGTGCGGTGCAGGATCACTGCGATCGAACCGGGCGCCGTGCAACTGTCGTCGATGGGGTGGTTCCCGGCGTGTATCGCGTGCAGCGCGAGATCGAGGGCGAGCCACTAGTAAGTGTCGTGATTCCAACTCGAGGCTCTAGTGCTCGGGTGTGGGGAGTAGAGCGGTGTTTTATTGTTGAGGCAGTGCGTTCGCTAGTTGAGCGTGCTCGCTACACAAATCTTGAGATCATTGTCGTGATGGATGCTCCAGCGCCCGCCGGCGTGATCGAGAAACTTGAACGACTAGCGGGAGATCGTCTCAAAATTGTTTGGTACGACAAGCCCTTCAATTTCTCTGAGAAGGTAAATCTTGGTGCAGCCCATGCAAGCGGCGAACTGATGCTTGTCCTCAATGATGACATCGAGGTAGAGACGCCAGATTTCATCGAGACCATGATCGGATTGATTCAGGAGGGCGATGTTGCGATGGTAGGGGCAAAGCTCCTCTTCGCCGATGGACGCCTCCAGCACGCGGGCCATCTCTATAACCACGACCCATTCCATGCTTACTTTGGCTACCCGGCGAATCATCTCGGAGAGTCCTCTGTGCTTGCTTGCCAGCGAGAGACCTCAGGGGTTACTGCTGCGTGCGCGTTGGTCAAGATGTCAATCTGGAACGAAGTGGGGGGATTAACCCCAGAACTAGCAGCGAACTTCAATGATGTAGATCTCTCTCTAAAGATCCGAGCCAAGGGGTACCGCATTCTCTGGACCCCATACGCGGTGCTGTATCACTTCGAGTCAATGACGCGAATCCCCACAGTGAACATCCGTGAACTCGAGATCATGCGAGAACGCTGGGCGACTCCGCTGAAGAATGATCCCTATCACAACCCAAATTTTGAGCCACTGCGCGACGACTGGGTCCTGCGATCCAGGTGATCTCGAACATCACCCAATTTTTCCACTTACACCCCTCCGATCCCGCGTAACATCTGATCCGTGAAGCAGGAATTAGTAATCGCATTGGGTGGGGTTGGGCTCGCAGTTTTCGTTCTGCTGATTGCCCGCAAGCATCTCCTTACGCTCCGCTACACAGTTGGCTGGGTAGTCCTCGCTGTTGTGATGACCCTCTCCGCTCTGTTATCGGGATTTGTTGAGCCGTTGGCCAACGCGGTCGGCATGACTGCCACCGGAGTGCTGCTTGCATTGGCCTCTGGAACCCTCCTCCTTATCTGCATCCAACTCTCGATCTCAGTCTCCGGTCTCTCTTCACAACTTCGCGAACTTATTGAAGCAAATGCGCTACTCGCAGCCCGTGTAGAGGAATTGGCCATCGGCGAGGCGACATCGCAGGAACCCAAAGAATGACCGCTCGCGAGACCCTTGTAGTAGTCCCCGCGTATAACGAGAGTGGAGCCGTTGGCGATGTCGTGCGCGCGCTGATTGATGCAGGGCTTGACTGCGTTGTTGTCGATGATGGCTCCACGGACAACACTGCAGAGGTAGCGCGCTCGGCTGGTGCGCATGTTGTAATGCTTCCGCTGAATCTCGGCGTTGGGGGTGCACTTAGATGTGGCTTTCGGTATGCCGTAGATCGTGGATATACGCGCGTTGTGCAGTGCGATGCAGATGGTCAACACCCGCCATCAGAGATTGTCCGCCTCTTAGAGGTGCAGGCACAGGAGAAGGCGCACTTAGTAATTGGGAGCCGATTTGTAGATGGTTCTAGTGATTATGAGATTGGGCGCGCTAGGCGTTTGATGATGCGAGTGCTCTCGGGGATCATTAAGAGGTCCAGTGGGCTGCGATTGAATGACACGACATCGGGATTTCGATGCATCGCAGAGCCTCTACTCAGCGAGTTCTCGGTCTCCTATCCGGTGCATTATCTAGGCGATACTTTTGAGGCCGCTCTTGTTGCAGCCCGTAGCGGATACAGAGTGATCGAGACTCCGATTCATATTCGCGAGCGTCAAGCGGGGAATGCCTCGGCCTCTACGCTCGCAGCGATTCGATTTATTGTTCGAGCGGTAATTGCGACTCTTGCAGGCCTTACTTTTGAGATCCGGTCCTTTGATGAGGTAACTGCGAAATAGCGGATCAGGCGCGAGATGCGCGCTTTAGTGCAGTGCGCTTGCTGCGGGCTGGCTCTCTTCGCCCATGCAGCAGGTCCCCAATAATTCGGTAAGTCAAATGTAGGCGGATTATTCGTTTCGTATGCGCTGTCCGCGCTGCTACCAACCATCCGAGGGCCTCGGCCCTAGTTGCTAACTCACCGTATATTTCGATCTCTTCATCAAAACGCTCGGTTGTTGCAGTAAGCAGAGCGGTCTGGCTTTTGTCGTGCCTGCGATAGGAGTAGAGCTCCTCGGGAATCCCTACAAACTCTCCACCGTTTAGCAGTGTGGTTGCAAGGAACTCGAGATCCGCCACCATTCGCCAGCGTGGCTGGAACGGTTCGGGGTCGAGTCGTGAAGCCCGGTAGCAGAGTGTTGGGCAGAAGATGTATTGCCCTCGAAGTAATCCGTTGAGCCCCTCCTCGCCGGAGACGGTCGGCGCAGAGCCTTTCAACGATTCGATGACTCTCTTAATGCGATCTGGAAATGAGAAAACAGGCTTGCTATCAGTGTCAATAATCGATGCACGCGTGAATACTGCGACTGCATTTGGGTATGCCACATGAGTTGAGATGACAGACTCGGCGTACTCAGGATGCAGCTCGTCGTCGGAGTGAAGAAGTGTGACAAGCGGAGTCTGCGAGACCCGCAATGCCTGGTTCCAGTTTCCCGCAAGCCCTAGGTTCGTTTGATTACGCATGTAGTGAATTCGGCTGTCCCCAAAATTCCTTACTGCTTCCTCAGTATCAGGGTCAGGCCCCGCGTCATCCACAACTATGCAGACCCAGTTCTTGAGACTCTGTGCTCTAACGCTCTCGATGGCTCGACATAAGTAGGGCACTCCGCTATAGAACGGAATAGCAAACGTAATCTGGGGATCGGAACTCACGCGTCGGGATTACGCTCGCCAACAACGACAAACTCGTTGTAAGGGAAGACTCGACCAACAACTCTTGGGAACGGGAAAGACTGCTTATTTGCAGCGCTCCATCCGTGCTTCGAGAGTAGGAGGTCAATAGCAGCATGATCGACGAAGCGCACATGGGTTGAGTCGCTTCGATAACCAGCTTCCTGTGGTGTGATCACAATGATGCGACCCCCCTCGCGTACATAAGGAGCGTATGTCGCGATTAGATCGTCGGTGGTCGACGCATCGAGGTGTTCAATGACGTGTGCGAGTAGGAGCGAGTCGAAGCCTGCGATTTTTGCGTCAGCAGATGCAAGAAACTCGTCGGGGGAGTACGCAGTTAGTCCACGCTCTCGAGAGGTTGCTACACAATCGAGGTTGTGATCGACGCCAACTCCCTTCCCCTCTAGGTGCGTTAGGTTTCTCCCGATTCCACAACCGATGTCGAGTGTGTAACCAGGGTGAAGCCTGCGCAGATTCCAGCGATAAGGAGCCTGAACATCTAAGCGCTGCTTCCAGCCTTGTGCCTCGAGGGTCTCAAGGCGCCGTGCGTACGCGGGATCCTGCGTAGAGGCGATGTCAGTGGATGAAGGTTTGTTCTCTGCTTCGCTCATGAGACATACAGCATCGCACCCGAACAGGCCCTTGTGGCGATCATTCGCAGGGTTGTGACTTTTGGTCCTAAGAACTTGGTCATCTGAACGCTCAGACCCAAGTTCCTGCTCACAAAGTTGCAAGATTTAGGAAGGGCGAACGCCCCACTGGAAGTTTGAGCGCCAAGCTGAGGAGATCTTCACGACATCGCCGGTCTGGGGTGCATGGATCATCATCCCCCCACCTATATAGATACCCACATGGTGCAGGTCGCTATAGAAGAGGACTAGGTCTCCAGGCTGGAGGTCATTGAACGCGATCTTTGAGAAAAGCACTGCCTGCGCTGCTGAGTAGTGAGGAAGTCGAACTCCAACTGATCCCCATGCAGCCTTCGTGAGGCCTGAGCAGTCGAAGGTTGTAGGGCCGGAGGTGGCGAAAGAGTAGGGCTTTCCAAGCTGTGCTCTTGCGTACTCAACAACCTCAGCAGCACGAGACGAGACAGCGGGAGGCGGTCCGAAAGGATTCCCTGTGAGTGCAGGGCTAACGGTTGTAGTTGTGGTCTGCCCGCCGTTTCCAGATGTGCCAGTGCTTCGAGGAGTAGTTGGGGGCGGTGTTCCATTACGTCGTGCGGCCTCAATTGCTGCGCGCTGCGCTGCAGCTTGACGCTGTGATGCCACGATGCGTGCTGCCTCTACTCGTGCTGCCTCTGCGCGCTGCTGCTCAATGAGTTTCTTTGTCTCAGCATCGATCTGAGAGAGTCGACTGCGCAGCGAACGGTCTGCGGCGGATGCCTCGCGGTAAGCGGATCCAGCGGAGTCAGCCTGCTGTGCTGCGTTGGCACGTGCAGTATCAGCGGCGGCGCGCTGTGCTGCGAGGCGCGTCTCGGCGCGTTTTACCTCATCAATTAGACGGTTATCTCGAGCTGCAGTGACGTCGCCGTACTGCGCAATGCGAGCAGTCTTAGCCATGTTGCCAGGGTCAACCTCGCTAAAAGGTGTGCGAGAGCCAGAGCCGCGATAGAGCGATGCTGCTCGGCGTGCAAGGGTTGCTTTTAGTTCCTTGCGCTTCGCGACAGTCGCGTCGACTGCAGCCTGAGCAGTAGCTACCTCGGCCTGTGCATCTTCAAGTGCAACGCGCGCTCCGTTGTATTGGTCTGCGAGTGCACCAACATGCATGGATTCACGATCGATCTCGGCGCGAAGTGCAGCGGCCTCTGCTTGCTTGCCGGCGATGGTGGTAGCAGCCCCTGCAGGTGTGGTTACTGCAAGTGAACCAAAAAGCGTGGTGGCACAGCAGGCAGCGATGCCTAGGCGTCGCAGTACTCGCAATTCCGTCGTGCTCTTCATTGAACCAGTAACTCCCGAGTGGACCGCGCCTCAGCTATTTGCTGAGTTGCTTGAGGTCCGTTATTCGGTCCCGGGCTCTAGAAACTTGAGTGAATTCACAACGTTGAGACAACTCTGAGGATGTGGCTAAGGCCTATTCCTAGGACCGGCCTCAGTTTGTAGAGAGAACTGCGCTCTGCGAGAGAGCAAGGGTTATTTGCTTGGTTCGGGAGCCGGGCCGCCCATAACGCGAAGCGCCAAGGCTGTATCGGCACCCTCAATGCCGCATAGGTGCTCGGCAAGCGTGGCGCATATTTGACCAAGCTGAGCGACCTGCTCGGTGGTAAGGGGGTCGAGTAAATGCTTACGAACGGAGTCAACGTGGATTGGGGCAGCGGCCTCTAAGGCCTCAAATCCGCTCTTCGTGAGTACGGCCCAGGCGCCTCGACGATCTGTGTCGCAGGGCTCTTTTGTAACCCAGCCCTTCTCCGAAAGCCTAGAGATTGAGTGTGAGAGGCGGCTTCGCGAGTAGAGGCCAAGGGCTGCGAGTGAGCTCATTCGCAGCCGTCGCCCCTCAGCCTCGGATAGCTGCACTAGGAGTCCGTACTCCTCAACGGAGAAGCCGGTTCCCTCCTCCTGATCCTGACCCAGGCGCTCGCGCATCATGCTCGTGGCAACAAGCCAGGATCTCCAGACAGCCTGTTCTTCAATGCTCAACCAACGTGTCATCGCCGCAGCCTATTCCTCGGAGAGCCCAAGTAGTTGACAGATCAACTAATAGGTGTTAAAGTAGTTGAACAAGCAACTAAATAAACAGCAATTAATTAAAGCAGTGCCCGCCCCCCGGGCACTCCCGTAAATAGGAGAGATATATGACTACCGAGACCATTAGTGAAATTGAGGGCAGAAGCCTTCCAAAAGTCGGAACTTGGGAGATTGACCAAGCTCACTCGCACCTCGAATTCGCAGTCCGTCACCTTATGGTGGGGCGCACTAAGGGTTCATTTACCGGCTGGAGCGGCTCCATCGAGGTTGCCGAGAGGCCAGAGGACTCAAGCGTTGTGGTCGAGATCGCAGCGGCGTCCTTCACAACTGGGCACGAGCAGCGAGATGGACACGTCATAAGCGAAGACTTTCTTGATGTAGAGCAATTTCCAACCCTGAACTTCAGATCAACCTCGGTGGCTCCAAAGACTGACTCCCTCTGGAGCGTCGTTGGTGACCTCACGATCCTGGGGAACACGAAGCCTGTGACCCTTGAGGTCGAGTTCCTTGGAGTTACCAAAGATCCTTGGGGAAATGACAAGGCATTCTTCGAGGCATCTGCAGAGTTCAACCGCGAAGACTTTGGCCTTACATGGAATCAGGCCTTGGATACTGGCGGCGTGCTCATCGGCAAGCAGGTCAAGATCGAGATCGCACTTCAAGCACAGCAGGGCTAGTTGATGTGGCTAGGTACCGGCAGTGTCCCCCCGCTGTCGGTACCTCTGCCGTGCATCTACGATCTCGCCCTGTGGAGTCGCGAGAGGTCACCTCACTATTAGATGCCGGGCTGCGTGAGCGCGTCACCCGCCTGCACGCGATCTCTGCGCCGGTTGTAATTGGTATCGCTGGATCTGTCGCCGTAGGTAAGTCGACCTTCGCCGCGGCATTGGTAGATGCCCTACGTGAGTTTCGAGTGGAGGTTGTCGGCACCGATGGGTTTCTTTACCCCAATGCAGTGCTTGCCGAGCGCCAAATCGAGTCGCGCAAAGGATTCCCAGAGTCCTACGACGAGAGCGCTGTTGTCTCCTTTATAGATGCGCTGCGAAGCGGCGATGCAACTGCATCAGTTCCGGTGTATTCACATACTGCTTACGACGTAGTGGCAGGCGAGCTCCGCATCATCGGCTCACCCGACATCTGCATAATTGAGGGCGTCAACGCACTTCAGTTCGCTGATCATCTCGATCTTGCAGTTTATTTGGATGCAGATGAAGCAGACCTCATCAATTGGTACGCGACGCGCTTCTCAGAGATTTGTGATGCCGCGGTAGATGATCCAACGTCGTTCTACAGCGGCTGGTCATTGTTCCCAGAGAAGGAGCGCAGGGAGATGGCCGAGAGTTTTTGGTATGGAATTAATCACCCGAATCTTCTCGAATACATTGCTCCTTCTGCTGAACATGCAGACCTA
>Ga0194043_1000652_pt1 | contig 19404 bp, 19 predicted proteins | sample JunL4415m_MetaG_FD_161274 | JGI IMG/M metagenome (GOLD analysis project Ga0194043, IMG submission 161274) | Anoxic zone freshwater microbial communities from boreal shield lake in IISD Experimental Lakes Area, Ontario, Canada - Jun2016-L442-15m | ecosystem: Environmental > Aquatic > Freshwater >...
GGCTGAGGTTTTTTTTGGAGTTCATATATATCTATTTGACTTTGTCGACGATTGCTTGGAAAGCTTTTGGATCGTTCTCTGCAAGGTCTGCAAGGTGCTTACGGTTTACATCGATGTTGCTCTTAAGCAACTTGTTGATGAAGACTGAGTAGCTCATGCCGATTTCCTTAAGCGCTGCGTTGATTCGGATAATCCAGAGAGATCGGAAAGTTCTTTTCTTAACTTTTCGGTCACGGTAAGCATAGCGTCCTGCTTTGATGACGGCCTGTTTAGCTAGCTTGAAGACGGAATTTCGTCTGCCTTGGTAGCCTTTAGCTTTTTTGATAATTTTTTTATGTTTGGCGCGTCTAGCGGTGCCTGTTTTAACTCTCATTTTTTCTCCAAATCGAATAAGGGATTATTAATTGTATGGGATCATTTTTTTAACTTTGGCAACATCTGACTTGCTAAGGACCAAAGGATACTTTGGTGGATTAGCTTTGTGTGTCAAAAGGTGGCTTTTAGCGGATTTGACCCGTAAATATTTGCCAGTGACAGTGCACTTTACTCTTTTTGCGGTTGCTTTATGGGTTTTTAGCTTCATGTGGACCTTTTTAAGTATCGTTATTTTTTATTTGAATCTTCAGTTTTTTTCTCGCAGAGCATTGCGACGATCTGGTTGCCAGCTCTGAGCGGCTTGTTTTCGTAAGCAAGGTTCATCTTGTTTGCAAACTTGTCGAAGACGGCGTAAGCCATTTCACCAAGTGCATTTTCTCGTCCGCGTAGTCTCATTGAGACTTTCACCTTGTTACCAGCGTCGAAAAATTCTCTTGCTTGTTTCGATTTATATTCAAGATCATGGTCGCCAATCTTGAAGGTAAGTCTCATTTCTTTCAGCTCAACTACAGTTCGCTTGGCCTTGCTTTCTTTTTCCTTCTTGGCTAAGTCGTACTTGTATCTGCCGAAATCCATGATTTTGCAAATAGGAGGTCGATTTGTCGGATTGATCTCAACTAAATCAAGGCCCTTTTCGTATGCAACATCTAAGGCCTCCCTAGTAGGAATTGTACCGAGGTTTGTACCATCTTCGTCGATCGCCACTATTGGCGAAACTCGTATCTGCTCGTTCGCTCGAAGAAATCTTTGCTTCTGATTAATTTCTAACTCCTTTTGAATTTCTAAACTCTAAATAAAATATCACAAAAATAGCAATTGGTCAACACTCACGGGCTCGATTCGAATAATCAATGCCCAAGATACAATCATCAGTTAATAATCAAAATCCAATATTCAAAATGAGATGTTGGGATTTGTTTCTTGTCTATTGGTAATTGACGATATCGTTTAGTCGAATACAAGGAAATTCTTTGCGCCGTTATTGATATCGTCCTTATTCCAGTCATGTATCGCCGTGAAGAGAATATCTTGTTTGTAGCGGTAATTTTCACCTTTGCGAGTTCCTGGATCATTTACTATGAATTCGTCACCTTCGTAGCCAGTGATTACGAGCATATGATAAATTGGACCGCCGTTTTGAAAATTTGGATTGCCAAGCATCTTACCGGCTGCTGGGATGATCACAGGTCGATTTGCGGCAATTTCTGCTTTGATTTTATCGATGGTCGCATCTGCAACGACGCGGCCCTTGCTTAGGCTATAGTAGCTTTTGGCAATTTGATTTAGTTCTTTGACTGTCACGTCTACGGCGTAGCCATTTCCAGCCTCATAGGTTAGTAAATCTTGAATCTCAGTTTCGGCAGATTCCTTGGAGATTATTGTCGTTTTATCAATAAAATGGTGGACCATGATCAGACTTGCTTCTTCACAAGCTTCTTCGTGAGCACTATCCCAGTTTACTAGTGGCGCTTGCGTGGTAAAGGGGACTTTGATCGTAAAAGTATCCGGTAGCTTTGCTGGTTCGCTAGGCAAATCTTTGGTCGCAGTATTTTTTGGTGTCTCAGCCTTCGGTTCTTCGGAACTTGTCATGTTTACGGTTTCTTGATCTTGTGATTGTATCTGAGTTTTTTCGTTTTTCTCGATTTGGATTCGTTTATATGAAAGGTAAAAAGGCACAAGAAAAATACCAACTAAGCATAGAATGATGAAAGTTTTGACGTATTTCTTCGCAGCCGATTTTTTTGCTACTCTTGGCATTTGTATAGACTTTTTTTGCCAACGATTAATCTTAAGTTATCATCTGACGTTTCGATTAGCTGAGGAGTTTTGGCGATAATTTCACCACCAGCTGTTAGAGGAACTTGAGTATTTGTAAAAAGTCTCAGAGAGCGCCCTCGGAACAGAGACATGTTAGCGTTTTCGTTCTTTTTTCCTCCGAAAAAGAGCGAAATTTTCGATAATATAGCAGAATCGTGAGGGTCGACACTTTCGAGTATCAGGTCTAGATAATCTGGCCCGATTTTTTCAATTGTTGGATTGAAGTTTGAGATGGTGAGTGCGCTCGCTTTTGCTTGAACTAAGAAATCCTTGAACTCAATAGTGACTTCGGTGGGGATTTTCAGATCGAGCGATAAATTTGTTAGAAAGGCACTGCCATTTGCAGTTTTGCCGATTTTGATCTCATTGATCTTGCGAAATCTGAGATTCTCGGCTGCCTCTTTCCAGTTTTTTGCGCCTATTAGGTCCTCGAGGTCAGATGATGCTTCGAGGGGAATAATGCCGAGTGCGGCAGAATTTCCACAGAGCTTAGCGGCGATCTTGTTCGCAATCTCATCTCCACCAATGCCAACGATAGTATTATATTTTTTGCTCAGACCGAGATCGACAAGCTCCTCTGTCGTATAAGCGGCAGATGGGTATGCAAATTCGCCCGATATACCGAGAGTAGATAGGTAGTTTTTGATATCATCTACAAGAGTGCGCTTCTTGCACTTTTTTATGTCGAAAATATAGTAATACATGAATCTTTCAGATTATCAAGAAACTATTTCTTGCTAAAAAATCCCATTTTGTCGGCAATTTGTTCGATCGAATCTTCAGCTTTGATCTCCTGCTTCGTTTCCTCTTTTGGTTTTGCAGCTTCTGCCATAGCCTTTGCCTCACCTGGCATGATGCTTTTACCGACAAAAGTCGCGCCTTCTTTGATGATCAGAGTTTTTGCGTTTATATCGCCATAGATCCGGCCAGTCGGTTGGATTTCTAGCTTATCTATCGCTTCTACTAAGCCTTTTACCTCACCAGAAACTTCGATCACGCGAGCGACAACCGGTCCCTTGATCTGTGCTGTCTCGCCAATAATTAGGTTTTCATCACTTTTTACTTCGCCATCGACGCTACCATTTACTTGGATTGAACCCTTGTTATAGAGGTTTCCTTTGATCGTAACGTTGATGCCGATGATGGTGTCAACATTGTTTTCCATAAATTCCTTCTCCTGCGCCATATGTATTATGTGCGGCGCTTTAATATTTATTAATTTGTCTTATATATTACTCTGTAATCATATCATAAATACTTTTTCAGCTAAAATGCAAGATGTGAATATTTTTGTCATTCCGCCCATTCCGAACTTTCTTGCTCTGAGCTGTGTCGAAAGGATCAGGAATCCAGACTATATCAGATGGATCCTCGGGTTTCACTCTCGAGCTGCATCGCCGAACCCAAGGATGACGGGCGAGGAGGCTAAAATGCAAGATGTGAATATATTTGTCATTGCGAGCCATCAGGAGCGTATGAGGCGCGGCAATCTTTAACAAAATCTGAACAGACAATGATAGATTGCCGCGTCGTAAGTTCACTCCTCGCAATGACAATCGTGGTAAAATGCAAAAATCATTGAAAATGATCGTAAATAGTGGTACAATCATTCGGATTAAAAAAGGGATAAAGATGAACAAAATCGTCGTTACTGGTGCGAGGGAACATAATCTTAAGAATGTTTCGTTAGAGATACCCCGTGATAAACTTGTTGTCATCACCGGACTTTCTGGTTCCGGAAAATCATCACTTGCTTTCGATACGATCTATGCAGAAGGCCAACGTCGATATGTTGAGTCTCTTTCGTCGTACGCAAGACAGTTTCTCGGTGTGATGGAGAAGCCAGACGTAGACAGTATCGAAGGACTTTCTCCTGCGATTTCTATCGATCAGAAGTCTGCTTCGCGAAATCCACGATCAACTGTGGGCACTATTACCGAAATTTATGACTATTTGAGACTTCTATACGCTCGAGTTGGGACACTTCATTGTCCAAAATGTGGCAAGGCTGTTGTTCACCAGACAGTTGGTCAAATCGTTCAATCCATCATTCGCGAATCCAAGGAAACTCGGCGTGTCATCATCCTGGCTCCAATTCTCGAGGGTAAAAAGGGTGAACACAAAGATGTTTTCAACAAAATCAGCAAAGCTGGCTTTTCTAGAGTTCGTGTGGACGGCATCATTGCTGATCTAGATGAAGCAATGGAAAAGGATCTTGATAAGAAAAAGAATCATAATATTGAGATAGTTGTCGACCGTTTGATCTTGGAAAAGGACAATATTGACGACTCGACGATCAGCCGACTAAACGATTCTGTCGAAAAAGCTCTTCACGAGGGAAACGGCCGCATCATCATCGCTGATCTCGAATCGAAGAAGGAAACACCATATTCTGAACAGTTTGCCTGTCCTGACTGTGGAATTTCTATGCCTGAAATCGCGCCACGCTCATTTTCGTTCAATTCACCTCATGGCGCTTGTAGATATTGCCAAGGTCTCGGCATCAAACAGGAGATTGAACCTCATTTGATCCTGCCAAACTCCAAATTGACCGTAAACGAAGGTGCAATCAGACCGTGGTCCAGAAATATCGCACATAGTGGCTGGTATTCTCGTATTCTCGAAAAAGCAGCTGAGAAAAACAAAATTGATCTCAATGTGCCGATTTCTCGTCTCTCAAAATCTGATCTAAATATCATTCTTTATGGTACTGGCGAAGAGGTTTATAACGTTGGCGGCTACGAATCGAAATATGAAGGTGTCATACCAAATATGGAACGCCGTTATAAAGAATCTGAGTCGGATTATGTGAAAAAAGAGATCGAAAAATATATGGTAATCAAGAAATGCCCAGTTTGTCTCGGTGGCAGACTGCGCAAAGAAGTTCTTGGTGTGCTTATTGATGGCAAAAATATCTCCGAAGTTTCTGATATGACGATCGAGAAAGCAATTGTCTTCTTTGAAGCATTGCCTACGAAGCTTTCTGATGAGAAAAATCAGATTGCGAAGCTCGTGATCAAGGAAATCCGTCAAAGACTAGTCTTCTTGGATAGCGTTGGCTTGCCTTATCTTACTATAAACAGAAATGCAGCCACCCTTGCGGGTGGTGAAGCGCAGCGTATTCGCCTAGCTACTCAGATCGGCTCTGGCCTCATGGGCGTACTCTACATTCTTGATGAGCCGTCTATTGGTCTACATCAGCGAGATAACGATAGGCTGCTTGAAACGCTAAAAAATCTTCGAAATCTTGGTAATACTGTAATCGTCGTCGAACATGACGAAGATACGATCATGGCTGCTGACTGGGTTGTGGACGTAGGTCCTGGCGCAGGTGAGCAGGGTGGCAAAATCGTCTTCGAGGGCAAACCAGAGGACATTCTCACATCAAAAGAATCAATTACTGGCATGTATCTCTCGGGACGAAGAAAAATCGATATTCCAAAGATCCGCCGTCCAGGTAATGGCACTTTCTTAGAAATTTTTGGTGCCACCGAAAATAATCTGAAAAATGTTCACGCTAAAATCCCACTAAACACATTTACCTGCGTGACTGGCGTCTCTGGTTCTGGCAAATCTACTCTGATAAACGATATCTTGGCCAAGCATCTGTCTCAAGTCTTTCATCATGCAAAAATAGAGCCAGGCAAATTTGAAAAAATTACTGGTACCGAGCATCTGAATAAAGTGATCGACATCGATCAGTCGCCAATCGGCAAAACTCCAAGATCAAACACAGCTACATACACCGGCATATTCACCGTAATTCGTGAACTATTTTCCACAACGACAGAGTCCAAGGTTCGAGGCTATAAGCCTGGACGATTCTCCTTCAACGTAAAGGGTGGACGCTGTGAAAAATGTAAGGGTGAAGGCGTTCTGAAGATCGAAATGCACTTTTTGCCAGATGTTTATGTGACTTGCGAAGATTGTAAGGGGAAGCGATATAACAAAGAGGCGCTAGAAGTAAACTTCAAGGGCAAAAATATTGCTGATGTCCTAGCGATGACAGTGGATGAGGCGTTCAGTTTTTTCAAGAATATTCCATCTATAGAAGAGAAGCTTCGCGTACTTGCTGAAGTCGGTCTCGGCTATATTCGTCTCGGCCAGCCAGCTACAACTCTATCTGGTGGTGAAGCGCAGCGTATCAAGCTTGCGACTGAGCTAGCTCATCGTGGTACAGGTAAGACTTTCTACATCCTAGATGAGCCTACGACTGGCTTGCACTTTGACGATGTGAAAAAACTCATTGGGGTCCTAGTTGCTCTCGTCGATAAGGGAAATTCTGTCCTCGTGATCGAGCACAATCTTGACGTGATCAAGGCTTCCGACTATCTGATCGACCTTGGTCCTGAGGGCGGCGATGGCGGCGGCATGATCATCGGTACTGGTACGCCAGAAGAGATTATGAAAATTGAAAATTCATATACTGGCAAATATCTAAAGAAAATCTTGAGATAATATTTAAGTGGCAGAGTGGCAGAGTGGCAGAGTGGCAGAGTGGCAGAGGAAGAACTTGTACTATTTTGATATTGAAAAGCGAAAAGTACTAAAGTTACGAAAAGTGTTATTCTATGGTTGTGTATCCGCAATTCTCAACGGCCGTTGAGAATTGCGGATATATTGTAATATTTTACATCAAATAGCTGTCATCTCGAGCCATTGAGCAGCTCCAAGGGGAGAGATCTTCTGCTTATTTTTTGCTACAATAATCTGAAGATTTCTCGTCCCGACCGAAGCCATTCGACAAGCTCACCATTCGACCATGAGCGCTCATGGTCGAGGGATGGTAAACCGTCGGGAAGTCGAAATGATAGACTCTACCTATAATATTTTTTTGTCGTGCTGTGCTCCTTTCTGTCATTCCAGCCTGTAAGCTTGAGAGATGGAATCCAGGAAGCCTTTTTCCGAAGTATATTCCGCCTGGATCCTCGGGTTATGGCTCGCTTTTCTATTATATTTAATATGTCATAGCTCGTCCTCCCCAAGGATGACAAATAACTTTTGAAAATTAAACATTAAAAATTCATTATAAATTGCCTGTCGTCCGTAGTCGTGGTAGCGCGAAGGAGGGTAAATTTGTAAATTCTAAATTATTTTGTTGGCACAAAATACGTTTCACTGCTACAATAAATGAAAAGGAGATATCATGGCATTTAAATTTTTCATGAGAAGAGACGCGAAGGATAAGAAGATTACGACTCCTGCAGCGCCAAAAGTTGAGATAAAGGCACCTGAGGCGAAGCCAGTAGAGGTGCAAAAAGTAGAACAAAAACCAGTAGCACCTAAGCCAGCTGAGCATAAGGCTGAGCAAAAGCCTGCTGCTGAGACGAAAAAAGATGGTGAAAATGTTTATGCATTTATCGATGCCTCAAACCTATTTTGGGGTGGCCGATCTAGCATGGGCTTCGGTGTTGATTACAAGAAATTGATCGAGTTTCTGGCCAAAGAATATCACGTGACCAAAGTTTTTTATTATGGTGGAGTTCGCATCTTCGACTACGAATATTCAGTCCTAGACAACGAATTGATCAATTTGACCAAGCTCGAAGAGCACTTGAAAGAGCTACAAAAGACAGCAGTCGAGAAAGACGTTATCGCTATCGAGAGATCGCTCTCGAAGATCAATTTTTATAAAATTCTCGAGAACTATGGCTACATAATGAAAATTAAGCCAGCCAAAGTTTTCTACGATGAAGATGACGAAAACGAGGAAAAACCATTGCTAAAGGCAAACTGTGATGTGGACATGACTTTCGACATGATGCGCTATATGCAGCAGTACTCTGGTGTCGTCGCGATGACGGGGGATGGCGATTTTGCCTCTGTTCTTAGCTACTTGAAGGCGCATGACCGCAAACTTATTGTATTTTCACGTTGGAATCGTACTGCTAAGGAGATCAAGACGGTGGCAGGGGACAACTTCGTCGATTTCGAAAAGCTTCGCAGCGTTGTGCAGCAATATAGAAGATAACTTTCTTTGCGCTGTCATTCCGAACTTGATCCGGAATCCAAAATATAATTCGGAAGAAGATATCCTGGATCCTGAATCCACCATTCGCCCATCCTTCATTAAAATTACGGACGGCACAGCAAGGCTACGGAAGCGGCACGGCAAGTTCAGGAGTAGCATTTGAAAAATATAATTAATAATCTTTGCTAGTTGAACAGAATGATAGATTGCCACGCAAGTCCACTCGCAATGACAGATAAGAAAATACCGCTCAACACTGGGCGGTATTTTTTATTTAAGTACTCAGTAATTCCTCAGGTTGCTGTATTACAATATATCTAGGTCGATATCCTAGCGATAAGACTAGAAAATTAAAAAGAGGAGAATTATGAAAAACAAGAAATTATTGCTTTCCGTTACTGCCCTGACACTGGCTGTAGCTGGTGCTGTCTGGTATGGCGGAGGCAAAGTATTGGCGGCAAATGGTGCTGGGCACGATGCGATGGTCTCGACTTTATCTGAGAAACTTGGTGTTTCTGAAGATAAGGTGACTGCTGCATTCGACTCTGTAGAGGCTGATCATCAAGCAGCACGTGTCGCTGAGCAAAAAACTCAGCTGGACAAGGCTGTGGCTGACAAGGTGATCACACAAGAACAAGAAGATAAGCTGATCGCTAAGAAAGCTGAGCTGCAAACTGAGCGAGAGCAAAAGCGAGTAGAAATGGATAAATGGTTTACGGACAATGGGATTGATCACGATAAGATCAAAACGTATATGTCTGAAGGCGGAATGGGTATAGGCAAGGGTGCTGGTATGGGCGGCCGCGGACATATGGGCAACGAATAATTAAGAAAACAAAGAAGCACCTTCGAGAGATCGAGGGTGCTTCTTCTTGTCTAAGAGAACTAGATTTTGTGCTTGATTGCGGCTTTAGCAGCAGCAAGTCTTGCGATTGGAACGCGAGGAGGTGAGCAGCTGACGTAGTTTAGGCCGATAGTATGGCAGAACTCGATGCTGGCAGGATCGCCACCATGTTCGCCACAGATTCCGACTTCTAGCTTGTCATTAGCTTCACGTCCAGCCTTGATAGCGATCTTCATCATCTCGCCAACACCATCTTGGTCGAGAGTCTGGAAAGGATTGCTAGGGAGGATGCCGTCTTGAACATATTGTGCGAGGAAGCTTCTCTCGGCGTCATCTCGAGATAGACCATAAGTCATCTGAGTAAGATCGTTTGTGCCGAAAGAGAAGAATTCTGCGACTTTTGCGATTTCACCAGCAGTTACAGCAGCTCGAGGGATCTCGATCATTGTGCCAAATTTATAGCTAAATTTGACGCCTTTTGCCTTCATGACCTCTTTTGCGATCTCGATCAGTCTTGGCTGGATATGATTTAGCTCGTTTACATGGCTTGTAAGAGGGATCATGATCTCAGGTTTTACAGCGATTCCAGCAGAAACTGCCTTGGCAGCGCCCTCGATGATAGCTTTTACCTGCATTTCGACGATCTCAGGCATGACGATGGAGAGACGAACGCCACGAAGACCCATCATTGGGTTGCTCTCATGGAATCTCTCGACTGCGTCAAGCATCTTTGTGAGCTTGGCAATCTTGCCGGCAGCAACCTTGGCTGTGACATGACCAGCAGCTTGTTTTGCATGCTCATAAGCGATCTCAAGCTCGATAGTTTTGCTATCAGGCAAGAATTCGTGAAGAGGTGGATCGATCAGACGGATGATGACAGGGTCACCTTCCATTTCTTTGAAGAGGCCAAAGAAGTTATTTCGTTGATTTGGTAGTAATTTATCAAGCTCTTTTGTTCTTGTTGCAGAATCTTCAGCCAAGATCATATTTTGTACGATTGGAAGAAGTTCTTTGTCGAAGAAAGTGTGCTCAGTTCGGCAAAGTCCGATACCTTTAGCGCCGTATGCGCGAGCAGTTTTTGCTTCTTTTGGATAGTCTGCATTTGCCCAAACCTGAAGACCTGGCTGAACTTTGCCGTCAGCGGCTTTTCGCTTTGTCTTTTTGCAGATTTCGTCTGCCCAAGCAAGAATTTCTAGTAACTCTTTTTGCTGAGAGAAAGTTGGAACTGTTTTTTCGAGCTCACCGAAGTAAACTTCACCAGAACCACCATCGATAGAGATCCAATCTCCCTCTTTGATCGTAAGACCGTTTGAGGTCATTGTTCTCTTCTCGAGGTCGATCTTGATATCAGCAGCACCAACTACACTTGGGATATTAAACTGACGTGCGACTACCGCTGCGTGAGAAGTTGCACCACCTTCAGAGGTGACGATACCTTCAGAAGCTATCATACCGTGAACGTCGTCAGGCTTAGTAAATGGACGAGCCATGATGACTTTCTGTCCATTTTCTTTCGCCATTTTCTCAGCAAGGTCTGCATCGAGATAAACTCGGCCAACAGCAGCTCCAGGAGAAGCGTTGATACCTTTGCCGAAGAGTTTGCCAGCTTCAGTCGCTGCTTTTTTCACTTTGTCCTCGAAAAGAGGGTGCAAAAGAGCATCAACTTGCTCAGTTTCGATCAATTTGTCGATTGCTTCTTCCTTGGAGATGATTTTCTCAGCTACGAGGTCGAGAGCGATTCGGACAGCGGCTTGAGGAGTTCTCTTGCCATTTCTTGTCTGTAGGAGCCACAATTTACCACGTTCTACTGTAAATTCCATATCTTGCATGTTCTGATAGTGAAGTTCTAGCTTGCGGCAAGCTGCGAGAAGCTCTTTGTAGATGGTTGGATCGCTCTTTGCATAATCTTGGATCTTGATCGTGTTGCGGATACCGCAGACAACGTCATCGCCCTGTGCGTTTGAGAGATAATCGCCGTAGAGCTTGTTTTCGCCTGTAGCAGGGTTTCGTGTGAAAACGACACCAGTACCACAATCCCAGCCCATGTTACCAAAGACCATCATAACGACGTTTACAGCGGTTCCGAGGCTGTCCGAGATGCCAGTCGCACGTCGGTAGTCGATCGCTCTTTTGCCATTCCATGATTCGAAAACTGCTTTTGCAGCGAGCATCATCTGCTCAGTTGGATCTTCTGGAAAGTCGATTTTTGCTTCCTTTTTGATGATTTTCTTGAAAATGTTTGTAAGCTCGAGAAGATTTTCAGCTGTAAGGTCAGTGTCGACTTTTGCGCCCTTGTCAGCTTTCATCTTTGCGAGCTCATGCTCGAAGATTTCATCGCTGATGTTTAGAACGACTGAACCAAAGGCCTGAACAAGTCTTCGATAAGAGTCGTAAACAAAACGTGAATCGCCAGATAGTTCGATAAGAGCCTTAGCAGTCTTGTCGTTCATACCAATGTTTAGGACTGTGTCCATCATACCTGGCATGGAGAAACGAGCGCCAGAACGGCAGGAAACAAGAAGTGGATCCTTCTCATCGTTAAACTTCTTGCCACTTTTCTTCTCGACTTCTGCGAGTGCTGCAAGAACTTCTTCCTTCATTCCTTTCGGGAAAGTTTTCGATACCTGGTAAAGATTGCAAGCTTCTGTAGTGATGGAAAAGCCCATAGGGACTGGAAGTCCGAGGCTAGTCATCTCGTGTAAGCCAGTTCCTTTTCCGCCGATCAAGCCACGAATATCCTCAACTTTGTTGAGAGCTGGATCGCCGAAGAGGTAAACATACTGAGCATTTTTTTCAGTTTTCACGTTTTGCCTTTTCTATATTAATTACATTTTTACAAATATTATTTATTTGTTTTGTAGTCCAGACTTTAGTCTGTCAGAAGCACGATAAATCGTGGTCTACGTCAGAAAGTAGTTCAAGCTTTAGCTTGTCATAATCACGCTAAAGCGTGGGCTACGAGTGGGAACCAAAAACATTATAACCACAAACAAAAATAAATGCTAAAGAACATGAGCGAATTTCGCTAACTTTTTCAGCACTATTTATATATAGCAAAAGTACTCGGGCTGATCAAGCGGTAAAAGATTTAGTGACAGAGTGCCAGAGAGGCAGAGTGGCAGAGAGTCGGAGTGTCGGAGCGGCCAGTCGCAGGACTTAGTGCGTAGCATTTAGGAGCGAAAAGAAAATCTCATTGCTCTCCCCCTAAATTAGGGGGAGCTGGAGGGGGTATGACTTAATTTAATATGCAGAATACCACCCCTAACCCCTCCTAATTTAGGAGGGGGACAGGCGATACGCTACTCGAGATGACAAGTCAGTGTTCAGTGTGGTAAATTATATAGACAAAATAATACTTAAACTATATCTACAATATTAGCCAAGGACACAATGAGCGATTATAAAATGAGAGTTTCGGTAAAAGGTTTATTTTTCAACGACAAAAACCAGGTACTTTTGGTGAAATGTGGTGCAGAAGACGCGCCTTCGAAGTTTTGGTCAGCACCAGGTGGCGGGATAGAAGATTCCGAAGAAGCGATTCATGCTGTCGAGAGAGAACTGACTGAAGAGACTGGCTACTTTGGTACAGTGGATAGACTTATTTTTGTCCAAGATCTCAAATTTCCGTGGGGCGATCGACAGGTAGAATTATTCTTCCGCGGGAAGATCGATGAAACGAAGTCACCTTTGCCAAAATCTGATCATCCGTTTATTTTTGTTGCAGAAGAAGCATTCAAGGAAATTAAGTTTATGCCTGCAGATCTAAATCCTTTCGAACTTACCGAATCGATCCCATTTCATTCGGCGATCAAATAGTAATATTTCACCAAAAAATAGCTTAGCAGACGCCGAGCTATTTTTTAATAAATTATGATTTTAGTTTATGCCAAACATGTTTATGATGGCTTTTGCAATCGCTATAGAAGCAGCGAATAGAAGAAGGTAGACCGCTGTCGTTACAACTTTTTTGCCACAGTCTGCCATCGATATTTTCTTTTGCAACTTCTCAATCAAGATTATGACCAATGTTACAATTCCAATAACGCCGTAGATTCTTGGAATCGTCTCGTTGAAGTCGTAGCTTGCTGTGGCTAAGTCCGCTTTTGCTGCTACATAGTAAACGATGTTAACGAGTAACAATCCAAGCATAATAATCAACATCGCATCCGATGTCGTCTTGCAGCCTAAAGTAGTACAAATATTTCCCGATTTATTTTTTGCCATAGCCCTCCTCTTATTTTTTGATAATAATATTATAACACTAAGTTTTAATTGATAAAATAGGGCAAAAGTTATATTCTGTTATTATGAAAAGCAAATTATACAATAACTTAAAGACGTGGCCAGATTGGCAGATTTGGACCGTTGTCGTCGCAATAATCATTGCGACTGCTGGTTTGATCGTTTATCAAAAATATTATCATGTTTTTTCTTCTGACGAGGGAGTCTCAGAGGAGTTCGATGAGACAGACCAAAGTAGTATCGTAAAAAGTATTTTTGATTGGCAGAAATTGCCCTCCGTTTGGGGTGGCCTTATTAGTCATTCCTCTGTAGTCTTTCAGGATAAAATATGGGTTATGGGCGGCAAGGATAAGGATGAGTTATCAACAAATGCAATTTGGTCTTCATCTGATGGTGCTAATTGGGTAAAAGTCTCGACAAAAAATGTCTGGCCTGCGCGATCCTCTCATAAATCTGTGATTTTTGATAATAAAATTTGGGTAATGGGCGGTATTTCCTCTACAGATGAGCAGCTAAACGACGTTTGGTCTTCATCTGACGGACTGACTTGGACCGAGGTAACGGATGCCGCTGCTTGGCCAGTCAGAGCTGATTTTGCATCGATCGTTTTTGATAACAAGATATTCGTCATGGGTGGCTGGAGTGCCACCAGCCCTCAGGGCGGTGAGTTCACGCACTATAACGATGTCTGGTCATCGGCCGATGGTAAAAACTGGGAGCAGTTCACCGCAGAAGCGGCTTGGGGCGAGCGTGCACACTTTTCTGCTTATACTTTTGATAGCAAACTTTTCGTAGCCGGTGGCCTTGCTTCTATGCCTCAGAGAGAATATTCTGATATCTATTCAAGCGCTGACGGGAAAATATGGTCAACGGTTGGCGAGCTACCAGAAGCAAGAGGGGCTGGTGACATTGTGAGTGCAAATGGTTCTCTGTATTTCATCGATGGCTATGACAACGATCAAGCTTATAGTTACTCATTCTATAGCAAAGATGGTATTAGCTGGTCCCAGGCGGACAACGCGCTAGCCGGCCCTATTCGTTCTTTTCATGCCGCAGCATTTTTCAAAAATAAGATCTGGCTTATCGGTGGCACAGACTTCACGGATGATAAGGTAAACGATCTTTGGTCAACCGAAATAATCGGAGATAAATAAAATGGGAAAAGACATATTGCTAAAAAAATTAAAGCCTGAAGAGTGGGCTGAGTACAAAAAGATCCGTCTAGAATCTCTTCAGAAAGAGCCAACGGCTTTTGCGATGACTTATGAAGAGGAAGCAGATCGCGCAGATGAGCTCTGGGCTGGAAAACTTGATCACTCTGGTGATTTACTAAATTATAAAATATTTGCCTACGATGGCGATGAAATCATCGGTATGGCAGGCGTCTTTCAGAACGAAAAAACAAAGCTGAAGCATATCTCAAACATTTATGGTGTTTATCTCCGTGAAAGCTATCGCGGTCGCGGAATTGGCAAAGCGATGCTCGATATTCTGATAAAAGAGGCGAAGAAGGCACCGGGAGTCAGTAAAATCAGCTTGTCTGTAAATACAGCACAAATACCCGCCGTTCGCTCTTATGAAAAAGCAGGTTTTCGGAATGCCGGCAAAGTTGAGAAGGAAATGAAAGTCGGAGATAAGTACTACGACGAATACATAATGGAGATGCTCCTTCCAGAGAATAAGTAAAAGTCTATGGATAACGAAATTTTAATTAGAAAATATGAAAATACTGATTATGATTCGTTTTTGCAATTGATAAAAGAATTCCAACGTTATATTGCGGCTACTGATTCGAGTGAGGTTTGTTGTGAATTCGATTCTGCCGCCGATGTGAAGAAATATGCAGACCAGTCTCTTGATGATGTTGCCAAGCGAGAAGGATCGCTATATTTTGCAGAAACTGAGGGAAAAATTGTTGGATTCGTCTTGGGTATAATCGAGCGAAATGAAAAAGATACACTATATATACTAACTCACAAGCCTGGAGCGCATGGCTGGATCGGCGAGGTTTATGTCGATTCCGAGTACTGCAAAAGGGGGATTGCTCGCAGGCTTATAGACAAAATTATCGCCGACTTCAAAGATAAAGGCTGTGTGAACGTTCGTCTCTACGTGATGGCCGATAATCAGATAGCAATCTCTGCCTATGAAAAACTTGGCTTCAGGACTCGCGATCTCGAAATGTCTAGAGATATATAAAAAAATTGGCGCCCTTTCCGGGGCGCCAATTGGCTATTTTGCTAACATTTTCTTTTTTTGTTTGTTCTCATACATCATCGAATCAGCAATATCGATGATCTCGTCGGTTTCCTCCTCATGGGAGTTTTTTGTGGCGTATCCAAGAGATATGCTGAGCTGGAAATCACCGCTTGAACGTAGATTGCAATTTTCGTCGATTCTTTTGCAAATTTGAATAGCTTGCTCGGTATTAGTCGAGGGTAGAATCATGACAAATTCATCTCCACCATATCGGCAAATGATATCATCTGTGCGGCAAGCATCTGCTAGGCATTTTGCAATTTCTCTAAGCAGAGTATCTCCGGTGCTATGACCAAATTTGTCATTTGTCTTTTTTAGATAGTCAACATCTCCGAAGATGATAGAGAGTGGCAAATTTCGCCCTCTAGAAAATCGTTCAAGCTCAGCTTCGGCATATGCTCTGTTGTATAATCCGGTTACCGGATCAACCAAGCTGATTCGCCGTGCTTCTTCGTGAGCTCTTTTGTTTACGTCTATGTCTATCACGATGATAGAGATAACTTGTTTACCGTTGACCATCATTGGTGTTCCTAGACACTCAACTTCGACCAGCTGACCATTTGAAAGCTTATGATGTGTCTGCCAGATATTGCCGTTTTTTCTTGTGCAATTTCTTATGTCAGCCAGCACTTCATTCACAGGCCTTGTATCAATATCTCTGAGGCCCATGATCGGGAAATCGTCACCGTAGCCGTAAAAACGATTTGCGGCAGGGTTTATAGAGACGAAGTTGCTCGTCATCGGATCGATCAATAGAACATTTAGCTGACTTCTACGAAACGTATGCCCGATCCTACTGATCTCGTCTTTCGCCTTTGACAGTGCGTGTCGCATGATAAGCATTGCCGCCGCTGACGCGGACAAGCTGCAACCAGTGACAAGCAAGTAGTCATCTTTCCAAACAATTAAATAATTCTCTGGTTGATTGTGCAACGCCGTAAAGATAACAATTATTACAAAAGTAATAATAAAGATGGTAAGGCCAATCAAAACAGTACTAATTGATCTTGATTGCCAGATACTAATTTTCAATATACTTCTCCTCCAAACTCGATTGCCTTTTTATCTAAAAGACAGTATAGATTAAACCATAAATACGTATAAAAGTAAATGGTTAACGCAGTCGTGCGTGATTTCATAAATATGTTATATATACAGAATTTTGGTAATAAAAAAACCTGCACTAAATAGTTTAGTGCAGGCTGTGTAATGGTCTCTAAGGTTTTTTAGCTGAAAGCATTCTCGTGCCTTCGACGATTAGGTCGGCCGAAGCCTGTTTGAGATCGATCTTGTCATAATTGACATATTTGTAGACTCTCTTGGTTGGCTCGATGATGCCATCCGCGGTCAAGATTGGGTCTACGTGCAGGAATGGAATCCCGCCAATCGAACAGGTGCAAGCGAAGCCTGTGAGAACGGAGTTTTCGTTCAGAATGAATTCTGTCGGAAAGTCTCCAATCGGACAAACTAACTTGTGTGTGACGTTGCCTTCGTTTATGGCAGTGACAACGACTTCTTCAATAGTCATTTCAAAACCTCCTTTTTCCGGTTTTTTACACAATAACATTTATACAGAGAATTGTCAACAATTCGTGCTCACTCTATTGACTATTTGCGATATATTTGGTACAATAACCGATGAAAGTTTGAAAAGTCGGTAAGTCTCTTTGTTTATTTCTTGTAAACGAACTGACAGCCAAGATAATCAATCCTTTCAGGTCGATTATTGTTTTAAGATTCGAAGGAACAAATGCAAGAAGAGAAAAACAAATTATACGTTGGAAATCTTCCATACACAGTCGATAGCGATGCTTTGGCTGAGATTTTTGGTGCGATTGACGGCGTAGAAGTTACTTCAGCAAATGTCATCATGGACCGCGTAACCAACCGATCAAAAGGTTTTGGTTTCGTCGTTGTTGCTGATGAACAACAGGCTGAAATAGCTATCAAAGAGATGAACGGCAAAGAAGTTGAAGGTCGAGAGATCTTCGTCAATGTTGCTCGTCCTCAAGAGAAAAGAAATGACCGCGACAGCCGTGGTGGTTCTTCTTTCAATAGATCATACAGATAAATTAGTATCGATTTATAAAAAAATGACTCCGAGAAATCGGGGTCATTTTTTGTTATCTGTCATTTGTCATTTAACGTACATAGCTGTCATCCTTGCGATTGGGTTATTTCTTGCTCCTCACCTTAGAAAGGGGAGGCTGGGTGGGGTATGATAAATTCCAAGCCGAAGAATACCACCCCTAGCCCCTCCTAATTTAGGAGGGGATTAAGATCCCTCGTGAATTTTCTCTCCGCCATTCTGCTATTCCGCCACTCAAATTATTGACAAAAAGACAAAAAAGGGTTATCACAAGATTGGCAGATAAATGAGATCAATTCATATCGATCTTATTTTTATTCTGTACATCAAAACTTTGGAGGCCAATAAAATGGCAAAGAAAACTATCGAAGATTTGGGGGAGATCTCTGGTAAGAGGGTTCTCGTCCGAGTCGATTTCAACGTTGCAATCTCACCGAAAGACCCAAAAACACGCGACGAAGCTCGCATAACTGATGACACTCGTATTCGGGCAGCTGTTCCGACTATCGAAGCGTTGTTGGAGAAAAATGCACGAGTAATCTTGGTTTCCCATATGGGCAGACCAGATGGGAATGTAGTTGAAGGCTTACGCTTAGACTGTGTTGCAAGACGGCTCAGGGAACTTCTTCCGCAGAATGTTCTGAAAATTGATGACTGCATCGGGCCAAAAGTGGCAGCAGCAGTCCTTAATATGAAGGCTGGTTCTGTCCTGTTGCTTGAAAACGTGCGCTTCCAGGCTGCAGAAGAGTCGAAAGACGATCTTTGCAGAGTTGGCTTCGCTGAACGCTTAGCAGATTTGGCAGACATTTATGTCTCAGATGCTTTTGGCACTGCGCATCGTGATCATGCATCGACATGCTCGATCGCAAAAGTGATGAAAGGACTTGGTAAACCTTGTGTTGCAGGACTACTCATGAGAGATGAGCTGGAATTTCTCGGTAAAGCTATAGAGAATCCCGAAAAACCGTATGTAGTCATACTTGGTGGAGCAAAGGTGAAAGACAAGATCAAGCTGATCAAGAACCTTATCGGCGTTGCTGATACGTTGTTGATCGGCGGGGGAATGGCTTATACTTTCTGGAAAGCCGCCGGTGCAAAAATTGGTGGTTCACTCTGTGAAGACTCAATGGTCGACGAAGTTGCTACGCTGATGAAAATCGCCGAAGCACAGAAAACGGACATTATCTTTGCAGTCGACTCAATAGCTGCAGCACCCCTAAAAAAAGATGAAAATGGAAAAATTATTTCTCCAAAAGAAATGTGGGTGTGCGATATCGACGAACTTGGGATTCCAGATGGTCTCGTTGGCTATGACATCGGTCCAGTCAGCGCAAAGATATTTGATACTCATATCAAATCCGCAGCAACAGTAGTTTGGAATGGTCCCATGGGCATGTTCGAAGTTGCTGCTTTCGATGAAGGCACTCAGGCTGTCGCCGAATCTATGGCAGACGCCGAAGCACTGACGATAGTAGGTGGCGGTGATAGCGCTGCCGCTGTAACCCAAATGGGCTTCGCAGACCGGATGAAGTTTATTTCAACTGGTGGAGGCGCATCTCTGGAGTTCTTGCAGGGCGATGTACTCCCTGGAGTAGCTGTCCTCGATGAGAACGAACTCGCAGCCATATAGGCTCGCAAATAGCATGATGGCAATCAGAATAAAATCTGGTTGCCATTTTTTTATTCAAGTTAAACCCTCGAATGGTTGCATTTTATATTTATATATGTTATAGTAGCTATATCAACAATACACAATTGTTCTATAGATTTCCGAAGAGATAACAATTATTCGACGTTCTATTGCAG
>Ga0194043_1000655_pt1 | contig 19309 bp, 29 predicted proteins | sample JunL4415m_MetaG_FD_161274 | JGI IMG/M metagenome (GOLD analysis project Ga0194043, IMG submission 161274) | Anoxic zone freshwater microbial communities from boreal shield lake in IISD Experimental Lakes Area, Ontario, Canada - Jun2016-L442-15m | ecosystem: Environmental > Aquatic > Freshwater >...
GCCCAGAGCTGTCGATCCGCAGGGTGACGGATACTCCTGTCGAGAGCGGTCCCGCAGCACCGAGCAGGCGGCCGCCGGTCATCGTGATGGCGCCCTCGCCAGCGGTCACCATCAGGATCAGAGGGATCTGGCCACGGCGGCTGCCGCCTCTCGGGCCGCAGCGACCGCTTGGTCGAGATGAGCGTCGGTGTGCGCCATCGATACGAAGAGCACCTCATAGGCCCCTGGAGCCAGCGCCACTCCACGATGGAGCATCTCGTGGAAGAAGGCCGGATAGAGCCCCGTCTCGGCGATTGCCCGCGACTCGGGGTAGTTCGACGGCGCCGACCACTCACCCGACGCCGGGGCCAGGTAGAGCCCGAGGAGCGGTCCGGCCGACGGGACGCAGGACCACAAGCCGCCATCGCGGATGGCCTGGCACAGCGCCGAGCCGAACCGTCGCGTCCGATCGATCAAGGCGATGTAGTCATCGTCGGTGACCTCGCTGAGGACTGCCAGCCCGGCTGCCGTGGCCAGCGGGTTCCCCGAAAGGGTTCCTGCCTGATACACGGGTCCCACCGGGGCCAGGGTCTCGAGCAGGGCCGCTGAGCCACCGAACGCTCCCACCGGCAGGCCTCCGCCGATCACCTTGCCGAAGCACCAGAGGTCCGGGGTCACTCCGGTCATCTCCGCCGCCCCCCCAAGCCCGACGCGAAAGCCGGTGATGACTTCGTCGAAGATCAGCAGCGCGCCCACCCGATCGCACTCTGCCCGAAGGCCCTCGAGGAACCCTTCCGTCGGTCGGACGAGGTTCATGTTGGCGGCCACCGGCTCGACGAGAACGCAGGCCACGGACGCATCGAGCGTCGGCACCACGTTGTAGGGAGCAACCAGGGTGTCCGCCACCGCCCCGGCCGGAACGCCGGCCGATCCGGGAAGCCCGAGCTCGGCCACCCCTGATCCGCCGGCCACCAGCAGGTGGTCCGCGTGCCCGTGGTAGCAGCCATCGAACTTGAGGATGCGATCACGACCGGTGGCCCCTCGGGCGAGGCGCACCGCGCTCATGACGGCCTCGGTGCCCGAAGAGACGAACCGAACCTGCTCGAGACCAGGGACGGCCCCCACGATGGCCTCCGCAAGGAGGACCTCACCGGGGGTCGGAGCCCCGAAGGTGGTGCCCTTGGCTGCCGCCTCGGTGATCGCTGCGATGACCCGAGGGTGGGCGTGGCCGAGAAGGCTCGCCCCGTAGGACTGGACGAAGTCGAGGTACTCCCGGCCCTCGACGTCGGTGACCGTGGCGCCAGAGCCACGCACCACCGTGTACGGAATCCCACCGACGGACCGGAATGAGCGGACTGGCGAGTCCACTCCACCGGGGATGACGGCTTCGGCCCGAGCGAACCACCCGGCGTTGGTAGTGGTTGACTCAGGCATCGAGGATCGGAGCCAGCTCGCCGGCGAAGTAGGTGAGGATGAGGTCGGCACCGGCGCGTTTGACGGCGGTGAGCTGCTCGACCGCCGTGGCCGTCCCGTCGATCCATCCGCGCTCATCGGCCGCCTTGATCATCGAGTACTCCCCGCTCACGTGGTACGCCGCCACAGGGACGTCGACCATGGCTGAGACATCCGCGATCACATCGAGATAGGTCACCGCCGGCTTCACCATCACGATGTCAGCACCCTCTGCAACGTCGAGGGCTACCTCGCGCAAGGCCTCTCGTCGGTTTCCCGGATCCTGCTGATAGGCCCGACGATCGCCTCCGCCGACGATCGAGACGTCGACTGCGTCACGGAAGGGCCCGTACAGGGCGGAGGCGTACTTGGCGGAGTAGGCCAGGATCCCGACGTCGTGGTGGCCGGCGCCATCGAGAGCCCGCCGAATCGCTCCCACCTGGCCGTCCATCATTCCGCTGGGCGCCACAAGGTCGGCCCCAGCGGCAGCCTGAGCCACCGCCGCCGCCTGGTAACGCACCAGTGTGGCGTCATTGTCGACCGAGCCATCCCCGGCCAAGAGGCCACAGTGCCCATGGTCGGTGTACTCATCAAGGCAGAGATCGGGGATCAGGACCAGCGCGTCGCCGAATTCGGCGGCCAGTCGACGCAGCGCAACTTGAATGATGCCGCCCTCATCAGAGGCTCCAGAGCCCGCCGCATCCTTCGTCGCCGGGATACCGAAGAGCACCACAGAGGTGATCCCCACTGAGAGCAGGCGCTCCGCCTCGGCTACCAGCGAGTCGAGGGTGTGCTGGAAGTGGCCCGGGAGCGAGTCGATGACCTTGGGGGCTGCGAGGGCTTCGGCCACGAAGAGTGGTGCCACGAGATCCGCGGTGGTCACCGAAGTCTCGGCGACGAGGCGGCGGATGGCTGGCGTCCGCCGCAGTCGCCGCGGTCGATGAGAGAGGTCGTCCATGCCGTGAGCCTAGGGCTCATGCGTCAGCCGGAGCGCTGCTGCTGCAGCCTCGGCCAGCGCCGCGTCGGTGGCCTCGGTCGCCACCACCACCACGAAGCCAGCCTGGCGAGCCGCCCCAGCAGTCGTTGCCCCAATCACCGCCGCCGGATGCCGATGAAGCGGCGCCCCCGTCGAGTCGCGCAGCGCCTCGAAGGCCGTCACCGCACTCGGCGAAGCGAAGCACACGACGTCGCAGGCCCCGAGGGCCTCCACCTCGGAGAGAGTGGGTGGGCGGGCGACGGTCTCGTAGACCACGATGGGCTCGACCTTCCATCCGAAGGCCACCAGGCTCTCGGCGAGCTCGTGGCGACCACCGGCCGCAGCCAGCAGCACCGCTCGATCTCCCGGAGCCAACGGTGGTCCGATGATGCCGGCCAGCGCGACTCCGCCCGATCCGTCACCTTCCACCGTCACGGGGATCCCTTCGGACTCCAAGGCAGCCTTCGTGGCAGGCCCGACCGCTGCCACGGCGATGCCCGGTGCCGATCCGATCACTGCGAGGAGCGCCGGCACCGCACTGGCCGAACTCAACACCACCAGGCTCGGAGGTGGGACTGTGGCGAGGGCTGAGCGAAGCGGTTCGACATCGTCGATGAGACGGATCTCGACCAGCGGGACCTCGACACTCTCGAGGCCGAGGCCCGAGAGCTCGGCGACCAGATGCTGGCCGCGACCCGCCGGCCGAGTGATCCCGACCCTGCCGAGCGAACTCATCGTCGGGCCGAAAGCTCCAGCGCTGCCTGACGGCCGATCACCACGCCGTCATCGCCCTCAAGAGTGAGTCGAGCGACTGCTCCCGTCGACTCCTCCACCATGACCGCTCGCAGCACCAAACCATCCTCGAGCTCAGTGCACCAAGCGGCCACGGGTACGCTGCAGCCGGCGCCAAGGGTGGCCAGAAATGACCGTTCCGCCCGCACGCAGCGCAGGGCCGAGTCATCGGAAATCGCCGCTGCCAACAGTGACGCGGACGAGCCTGCACGAGCTTCGAGCGCGATGGCACCCTGGGCTACCTGGGGCACGATCACCATCGGGTCGAGCCGTTCCGCAACGAGATGGGTGAGGCCCAGTCGTTCAAGGGCAGCGGCCGCAGCCACCACCGCATCGATGCCGTCGGTCCCCGGCTTGGCCAGGCGGGCGGCCATGTTTCCGCGCAGTTCGACGAAGTTGAGGTCCGGGCGCAGCTCGGACAACAAGTGCTGGCGACGAGGCGATCCGGTGGCGATCGTGGCCCCGGGACCGAGGCCGGCCAGCGAGCGACCCACCAACACGTCTGCGGGGTCGAGGCGCTCAGGGATGGCGCAGAGGACGAGCTCCTCGGGGGTCAACGCCGGCAGGTCCTTGGCCGAGTGCACCGCCAAGTCTGCAGCCCCATCAAGCAGGGCACGCTGGATTTCCTTGACGAAGATCCCCTGGCCCCCGAGGGTGCGGAGCGGTTCGTCGGTTCGTTGATCGCCAGTGGTCTCGATCTTGACCACCTCGACCTCGAGGCCTGGGTGCGCTCCTCGAAGCGCTCCCGCCACCCGCTCCGCCTGGGCGAGAGCCAACGGTGATCCCCGGGTAGCCAGACGGAGGTCGCTCACAGGTCGAACAGCAGGCTGACCGCCTCGAGCAGACGCTCGCCACGGGGCGTCCCTGCCGCCTCCTTGAGGGCGATCGAGGGTTCGTGCGCCAGCTTGGCCAGCATTGACCTCGTCAGTGCCTCAACCGCCTCGAGCTGTGCGGGGCTCAGCGAGGCGAGATCGGACCGCCGCCGGTCGAGCTCTGCGATGCGGATGGCCTCGAGCTTCTCGCGCAGCGCCACCACCACCGGTGCCGCACCGCGGCCTCGGAGGTCCTCGAGGTAGCGAGCGACCTCATCGCTTACGATCTGCTCGGCGCTGGTGATCTCGCCACGCCGCTCCTGCATCGCGGCATCAACTACAGCCGACAGGTGAGAGATGTCGAGCAGCTCGACGCCCGGGAGAGTCCCGACCTCAGGGTCGACATTTCGGGGCATCCCGAGGTCGACGATCAGCAGGGGCCGGCCATTGCGCCCAGCGAGGTGTTCGGGGGTGACGAGCGGTTGGCCCGCCTCAGCGGCGCAAATCAGCAGGCGCGACCTCGAGAGGACCTCGGTCAGGTCCTCGAGCCCGTGATCAGAAGCCGTCACGGTACCGGTGGCGCGACCGGCGAGCTCGGTGGCATTGGCTCGCGTCCGGTTCACCACATGGATGCTCGCCAAGCTCACTGACCGCTCGGAGGCAAGCGAGGCAAAGGTCCCCGACGCCAGGCCTCCGGCCCCGAGCAGCACTGCCGAGGCGCCCTCGAGGTCACTCCCAAGGTGCTGGCGCGCCATGTCCACGGCGGCGAAGGAGAACGAGGTCGTCCCACGCGAGATCCCCGTCTCGGCCCGGACGCGCCGCCCCGTCTGGATGGCATGACGGAAGAGCGTGGTGAGCATGGGCCCGGCGGTCCCCTCATCCACTGCACGGTCGAAGCTTCGACGGACCTGGCCGAGCACCTCGGTCTCGCCGGGGACCGCGGAGGCCAGGCCTGCGGCGATCTTGAACAGGTGCGAGGCCACCCCACGATCGAAGTAGACCGACTCGTGCTCCTCGATGATGGCCGGGCTGCAGCCAGCGCGGTCGGCGAGCAATGCCGTGACGTCGTCGACGGCATCATGGAAACGGTCGACGACCGCATAGATCTCGGTACGCAAACAGGTCGACACCAGGGCCACTTCGCGCACGTTCTCATAGGCGGCGAGCTGAGCGAGCACCTTGCTGACCTCGGCATCGCCCACCGTGACGGCCTCGAGGATGTCGAGAGGGGTCTTGGTGTGCTCCACGCCGATCACGACCACAGACACGTTGCTCGACCCTCCTTCACCCTGCTTGAGATCACCCTGCTACGGATCACGATGCTACGGCCTCTCGACCATCTGACCTCAATCAGGCGGATCGAAGACGCCCGGCGGTTGGATCCCGACGCTCGACAGCAGCCCACCCCGCCCAGTGTCGGCGCTTCGGGCGTAATGGCTGAGAACCTGCAGCTCGATGGAGAGATCGACGTAGCGGACTCGGATCTGCGGCGGACAGGCCAGGACGGCGGGGGCGAAGTTGAGAATCGAGTGGGCACCGAGGCCGATCAGCTGGTCAGCAGCACCCTGGGCGGCGTGTGCCGGGAGGGTGAGCACGCCGATATCGACTGGCTCCTCCATGCGATCGGCAAGCTGCTCAAAGGTCGCCACCGACATGCCCGCCACCTCGGTACCCACCAAGTCCGGGCTCGAGTCCACGAGCCCGACCAGGTCATAGCTGTGAGACAGGAAGCCTCGGGTATTGATGAGGGCCCGGCCGAGGTTCCCGACCCCCACGATGACGACGCGCCACGTCTCCCCGGCACCCATGGTCGCGGCGATGCCCGCTACCAGCGCATCTGCGTCATAGCCCGACCCTCTCGTACCGAGGGACCCAATGGTCGAGAGGTCCTTGCGGACCTTGGCGGCCGTCACCCCAGCGAGATGGCCGAGCTGGTCAGACGAGACGGTGGTGTGACCATTGCGGAGCAGCTCAGTGGCGATCCGCTGGTAGATGGGCAACCGGGCGATGGTCGGCTCCGGAATCGGCTTGCGACGAGTGATCCGGTCCATCATCTCGGCCACGTTACCGACGAGACGTCGCCAGTGCGTATGTCAGGTCAGCGCCCGAGCGAGCGCGAGCGCTCGGCAGCCGTCAACACCGCCTCAATGAAGGCCGAGCGAACCGACCGAGCCTCGAGGCTTCGCAGGGCGGCCGCCGTGGTGCCACCTGGTGAGGTCACCTGCGCACGCAGTTCTTCGGCACTCTGTCCAGACTCGGCGAGCATCCTGCCAGCACCGAGGAAGGTCTGGTTCACGAGCAGCCTGGCGGTCTCCCGGGAGAGACCAGCGGTCACGCCGGCTTCGATCATGGCCTCGGCGACCATGAACAGGTAGGCCGGGCCTGACCCCGAGAGTCCGGTGACGGCATCGAGGTGCTTCTCGGGGAGCCGGACCACGACGCCAACGCTCGACAGGAGGCTCTCGGCCCAATCGAGGTCGCCCTTGGTCACGTGACTGCCGCCGGAGATCGCCGTGGCGCCGTCTCCGATCAAGGCCGGGGTGTTGGGCATGGCCCGGATGACCGGGATCGGGCCTGGGAGGACCGCCTCGAGGCGAGCCGCCGAGATCCCCGCCACGATCGACAAAATGCGGGCGACACCAAGCCCTCCAACCAGTCGGGTCGCCACCTCAGCCACCTCAGGCTTTACCGCGATCAGGGCACTGGTCGTCTCGCCGACATGCTCGATCTCCGGGGTATCCACGAGCAACAACCCGTCATGCGCCAGTCGCAGCATGGCCCGTCGCTCAGCAGCAGGCTCGACCACGCCGATCTGCTCCGCCGACAGGTGCCCTGACGAGATGATCCCCTCGAGCAGGGCGGTGCCCATGCGTCCACCACCGATGATCAGAAGGTCTACAGCCATGACCCAACGCTACAAGGCGATGATGCTCAGGGCCGCCGTCGACGTCGCCGGTACTGGTCGGGGAAGGCCAGCGTCATGGCCGTCGGGAAGTGATCGTCGACGTACATCACCGAGCAGCCGGTGATCCGATCGAGTTCGTCCTCGTCGATCAGTGCCGCTGGGGTGCGGCCCATCAGATAGATGGCATCCTCGGGCCCGAAGGCAAAAGCCATCTGAATCAGGTGAGCATTGCGACGAAACAGATACGTGAGCACCTCGACGGCATGGTCCTCAGGAGCCGGCATGAACTGGGTCTCGTAGTGGAGCGTGCGCTGGTGGTAGGTCAACCACAGGGTGATGACGTCCTTCTCATCACCAGCGAAGCGGAGGAGCCAGCGATGGGTGGCGGTCCGGTCGGTGACCTCGATCCGCTCAACCGCGGTGAGCGGACCCTCCGCCGCCAGCTCCCGGGTGGTCCAGGCATCGATGAGGGCCACCACCGCCTGGCGCTCCTCGTCCTCGGAGAGCTCGATGCTTGGCATCAGGCGCAGGTCACGAGCCGACGCGAGATGAGTTGCTCGGTCAGCTCACTCAGCTGCACGGCGGCCGATCGCCACGTGTAGCTCCTCGCTCGCTCAGCCGAAGCGGCTTGCATGGTGAGCTCGATCTCCGGGGTCGACAACACTGCGGCGATGGCGGTGGCGAAGTCGGCTGGGTCCATCGAGTCGATGAGGTAGCCCGTGGCCCCCTCGTCGATCAGGGTCGTCAATCCCCCCACCGCCGACGCCACTACCGGGGTGCCACATGCCGCTGACTCGAGTGCCACGAGACCGAACGATTCCGAGCGCGACGGACAGATCGTCACGTCAGCCGCCCGGTAGTACGAAGAGAGCAGTTCATGGGGCTGCGGGGGACGGAAGATCACCCGGTCAGACAGGCCCAGCTCGTCGACGGTGACGTGCAGTGATGCCAACGTCGCCTTCCCGGCCACCCCGCTCGGCCCGCCGACGATGACGAGCGTGGGATCGATGCCGCGCTCGACCAGCTCGGCGAGCGCGCCGACCGCGAGATGGGCGCCCTTGAGCGGCTGAATCCGGCCGACGAAGAGCACGAGCGGACCATTCGTGGGGAGGCTGAGCGCCCGACGAGCCTGGCTTCGGTCGCCCGGAGCGAAGAAGGCATGGTCGACCCCCGGGGCGACGATGGCGATCCGTCCAGGATCCGCTCCGTAGAGCTCGACAATCTGATCGGCCTCGACTGTGCACGAGGCCAGCACTGCATCAGAGCAGGCAATCACCATGGCCTCGGCGGCGGCGCGCCTCGTCGACAGGTCGGCGTCGATCTCCTCGGGCATGGCCTCAGCCTTCACTCGATCGAGGGTGTGGAACGTCGAGATCAGTGGGATGTCAAGCTCATGCTTGATGAGGTGACCGGCAAGGCCCGAGAGCCAGTAGTTGGCGTGAACCGCGTCATACGGGCCGCCATCCTCGGGAGGAATTGGGGCGCCCGTGTAGGTGGTCATCTTGCCGAGCACGCGGTCGGTGAACTCGGGCACCACCGCTTCGAGGTCCTCCTTGGCGACAGGTCCCACCGGCCCAGCAGCGATGTGGTGGACGAAGAAGCCCGGCTCGACCGCAACAATGTCGGGGAGGCCTGGTCGATCAGCTCGAGTGAACACGTCGCAGCGATGGCCAGCTCGGGCTAAGGCGGAGGCCATCTCGCGCACATAGACGTTCATGCCGCCGCCGTCGCCGGTCCCCGGCTGAGCCAGCGGAGAGGTGTGCAGCGAGAGGATCGCGAGTCGAGCCATGACGACCTCGACCCTATCGACCGTCGACGTCGCTGAGACCACCCGGAGCCTCGGTTGCCGGCGAGGGCTCACCGACGAAGGAGCGGTAGATCTGCAGAAGCGCCTGCTTCTGGTTCTGGCTGAGGTGCGGGTCAGCGTGAATATGGACCTCGAGATCGCCAGCGGTACTCGACTCGAGGATCCCTGCCCTGACATAGAGCGTCTCGGCCGAGATGGCCAAGCCCTTGGCAATCTGCTGCAGGATTTCGGCCGACGGCCGACGCAGGCCCCGCTCGATCTGCGAGAGGTACGGGTTCGAGATCCCGGCCAGTTCGGAAAGTCGTCGCAGCGACAGTCGGCTCGAGGAGCGCTGCTCACGAATGAACGCACCAAGGTCTCGGAGCCGCTCGGCGGGGTCGGTGGCCATGCTCCCAAGCGTAGACCCGCACCTCTCTTGCTTCAGGGGGGGCTCAGCGGGTGGCGACCCGGGCGTAGCGGCGCACCATGACCCAGGGGATCTGACGACGGTCAACGGGACCGAAGGTCCGAGAGTCGGTGCTGAGCGACGCGTTGTCGCCGAGCACCGTCACGAGATCACCGTCGATGTGTGCGACCCGCTTGACCATGAGTTGCGATCCTCCGGGACGAGGATCGCAAAAGCCGACGATGTCGCCGAGCTCAAGGGTGCCGCCAAGACGACGGCGAAGCAGCAGACGGTCACCGGCGGTGAGCGATGGCGCCATCGAGGAACCCTCGACCTCGACACGGCGCAGCATCCGGCTGGCAACGAAGGAGGCGGCGGTGAGGGTGACCAGGCCAAGTCTGAAACGGCACCACGGCAGGCTCGCTAAGGTTCGACGCACACGACCATTGTGGTCCGGCAATCTGCGCCGGACCCTCACCACCAACAGGAGTGCACGACATGGGACTCATCGACCGAGCGCTGAACATCGCTGACCTGGTGCGCAAGCCCGCCACCATCTCCGCTCACTGCGACCTGCCATGCGGCGTCTACGACCCGGCCCAGGCCAAGATCGAGGCCCAATCCGTGAAGGCTTGCCAGGAGAAGTACGCCGGATCCGACGATGCCGACTTCAAGGTCCGCGCCGTGATGATCAAGGAAGAGCGCGCCGAGATGGTCAAGCACCACCTCTGGGTCCTATGGACTGACTACTTCAAGCCAGAGCACCTCGCCGCTCACCCGAACCTCCATGACCTCTTCTGGACGGCGACGAAGACCGCGGGCGAAGCCAAGAAGACGAATGACCCGGCCGTCGGCCAGAAGTTGATTGACCAGATCGACGCCATCTCCGAGGTCTTCTGGGACACCAAGAAGTAACTCGTCGCTCCGTACCCGTCATCGACGGCTGGCCACCCCGAACGGGGATCTGGTCAGCCGTCGATGCGCGTCTGGGTACAGCTCGTGCAGACCGTGCTCGCCGGGTCGCGCTCAAGCGAGGCAGCATCCATGGGCTGGTCGCAATGGTCGCAGGTGCCGTAGGTGCCGGCATCGAGGCGAAACAGTGCTGCCTCCACCCGATCAAGGCTTTGGGCGAGAAAGGCGAGGTCGTCGGGTCCGTCGGTCACGTCGCCGAGGCTACCCAGCCTCAAGGGGCTCAGGCGGGGACCCATCGGTTTCGCCCCCCGGCGAGGCGTGCGGACCGGCAACAGCCGCGTCATTGGCCGCCGAGCGACGTCGGGCGGCCGCGGCGGGGCCGAGATTCGATACCAGCAGCGCAACCACCGTGACGAGGTAGAGCTGACCGACCATCGCTTCGAAGACCGAGAGCGTTCGGCCGACCCCAGCAGCGGCAGTGAAGTCACCGAAGCCGACGGTCGTCATGACGGTGAACGAGAAGTAGAGGAACTCCGAGGGCGTTGCGTTGGCTTGCTGGACGAAGAAGGCGTGATGTGCCGTCACCGCCTGGACCACGGAGTAGACGTAGGAGAAAAAGAGGCCGATCATCACGTAGAGCGAAATTGCGGCCAGGACCGCCTGGATATCGAGCTTGCGTCGTCGGACCACCGACGAGGCGATCGCCACTGGTGCCACCAAGATCAGCAGTGCACTCATCGACGAGGTGAAGGTCACATCAGTCGGTGCGTCGTGGATGGCATGGAACATGCCAGTGGCGATGGCGAAGACGGACGCGATGGCGGCGATGATGACGATCACCCGGCGCGACCCGGATGCCGAGAGTGCGACGAGCAGGGTGACTGACTCGATAGCGAGGGTGAACAGAGGGCCGTACCGGCCTGTTGGCGAGATCCCGATGAAGAAGAACGTCACCATCAAGAGACCAAGGACCACGCCATAGCGATAGGACGGCGTCAGAAACTTCACCGGCTTCATTCCCGCTTTGGCCGCTCCTTCGATCTCATGCTCAACCACCTGCGTCATGCGAACCTCCCTCCTCGATGTTGGAGGAGTTCACCGACCAACGGGGTGATACCCCCTCGCATTGATCTTCATCGGTCATGCTCCCATGGCTGATCGTCCTTGGTCCCGAGGGGGATGAACGAACCCGATCATCGAATCCCGGACTGCCATCGCTCGCTGGCTATGGTCGGATCACCATGGACGCAGCCCTAGCCGGGCTTCTCACCGGCCTCTCCCTCATCGTCGCTATCGGGGCCCAGAATGCCTATGTCCTGCGACTGGGTCTAGCTCGCCAGCACGTTGGGCTGGCCGTCGCGATCTGTGCGACTTCTGACGTGATGCTGATCAGTCTGGGCATCAGCGGGGTGGGTCGGGCAATCCACTCGGTTCCCATGCTTCTCAGCATCCTGAGATGGATTGGCGTGACCTACCTGGTCGGATACGCCGTCCGCTCGTTCTGGAAGGCCTCACGGCCCGAGGTGCTCCTGCCGTCCGAGTCGGTCCAACCCTCAGCCCGGGCTGTAGCGATCGCCACACTTGGCTTCACCTTCCTCAACCCTCACGTCTACCTCGATACCGTGCTCCTGCTTGGCGCCATTGGGAACCAATACGGGGCGAGTAGATGGTGGTTCGCGTTGGGGGCAGGGGCCGGGTCGATCTTGTGGTTCGTCGGACTCGGCTTCGGTGCCAGATCCTCGGCAGGCATGATGTCTCGACCATCGACATGGCGGATCCTCGATCTCGGGATCGGCGTGGTCATGCTGCTCGTCGCGGTCAGCATCTCCACGGCACACCTCGGTCGATGAGCTCAACCAGACATCCAGTGCCTCCAGGAAACCCGGTGTGATTCAGTTCCGACGTGTTCTTGGGGCGCAATCGGCGCCAACCAGGGGCGGGCGCGTCTGTGGCGAGGGGTCACTAACTAGGAGGGGGGCAAGGAGTCGGCATCGTGGGCGACACCTTGGGCTACACGAGAGGTGCCGCCGCTGAAAGCCAGGTCGTTGGCCGGGCCGGGGCGAATGCGCCGCCAGGTGGGCACCGGACAATCTGAAGTGCGGGTGGCACCGCCAGTAATCTTGCGCGTTCTCTCGCGAGATATCCTGCTGTCTCGGGCCGCTAGCTCATCGGGAAGAGCAGGGGACTTTTAATCCCAAGGTGCCGGGATCGAGACCCGGGCGGCCCACCAGTGATGCCAAGGTTTCTGCCCTGTTCAGTCTGTCGGCGCACAATGGCGGCGTACGGAATAATTGCACCAACGCGACTATTCCGGCTCCAGGGACCCGAAGGTCGCTCCAAGTGACGCTCGATCCGAACCGAATCAGATGGCGGTCCACCTAACCGGTGTTAGGGGAGGGTGCGTAATACTGATCAGGCCATTGGCGGGTGAAGTCGGATGGGTCCCCAGAGTAAAGTGAGAATCGATGCCGAACATCTGGTCCGGATTGACCATCGACTGCATTGACCCTGAAAGAGTGGCTCAGTTTTGGAGCGCTCTGCTCCGCAGACCGCTTGGGTCCTCTGAACCTGATTGGGTCTACCTGGGTGAGCGCAGTGACCCACAACCTCGACTTGTGTTTCAAGCAGTGGCGGAGCCGAAAGCGGGCAAGGTTCGCATTCACTTGGACGTCACGGTTGATGAGATCGAAGCAGCAATCAATGAGGTCAATGCTCTCGGTGGCCGCTTCACAGGCGAGCGACATGTCTACGCCGAGGGGACGGTCGCTGTCATGGCCGATCCGGAGGGTCATGAGTTCTGCCTAGTTCGATACAACTAATTCTTCCGACTGCTGGGACTCACTGCCGGCGATCAGGGGCGTGTGCAATCCTCGATCAGCCCGCTGCACCAAGGGCCGCTAGCGCCTCATCGATTCGGATGAACATTCTTCCCTCGGGATCTCCAGCCACATCCTTGAATCCAAAGTGCGCATAGAAAGCTCGAGCACTTTCATCGATCGGGTCAACGGCAATGAACCTCGCAGCGACGTGGAGACCTGCGTCAGCGGCTCGCTCGACAGCTTCGACGAGCAGGTCGCGGCCGAGTCCTTGCCCTTGCTGGGAGTCGGCGATCGCGAGCCTCGCAAGGAGAACCATCCCAATGTCGTAGCCGGGAAGTCCACGGCCGTACTTGGCCGGAAGCGACTGCTTGCGCACACCACCCATCGTGAGTGCGTAGTAACCGACGATGGTGTCAGCATCATCGATCAGGAGGAAAATGCGAGAGAGGTTTCTCCGTTGGTTCTCCTTCGCATGATCATGGAGCCAGGTGTCGAGTGCCTTTACACCGCACGAGAAGCCTGTGAACTCGTGGTTGACGTTCAATCGTTCAACACGCACTCAATCAACTCGCTTGAGCCGCCGAGCCTTGCGTGCCTGCTCGACGAGGACCTCTGGGGGTCGAACAGGGGCATCAAGTGCATCGAGAAACTGAGAGAAGACGGATTCCTCAAGCTCGATGGCCCGGTGAGTTTCAACGATCTCCACTGCATTGGACATTGCACGGTCCAAAAGGAACTCGGTTACCGAGACGCCGGCCAGTCCTGCAGCCTCGACCAACACATCATCATCTGCTGAAGAGATCCGGACTTCCCGGCGCTTGTTTTTGACCGTCATGGTTTCCTCCTAGCTGTACGTACAAGTGTACGGCATTATCCGAAAGAGTCAAGCCACCAACAGCTCAACGCAGCGGATGTTGACGTCCCTGAAGTGGTGTCACTTGGAGGGTCCGCGAAGTAGTCGGGCCATCGGAGCATTCTCAGCGTGTCCCTAGTCAAGACACGAAAGAGAGATGCTCCGATGACCCATCAAGAGCTTGACCTGTCCGCGTTCGCCGATCGACTTCATGAGCATCCCGATGTCGATCTCGTGGCCGAGATGGTGACCTTCCTCTTCCAAGCCCTGATCGGTGCCGAGGCCACCGACCACATCGGAGCCGAGCCGCATGAGCGGAGCCTGACGAGGACGACACGGCGCAACGGAACACGAGCTCGGCGAGCGTCGTCGAACACTGACTCTTGCAAGGCAGCCACCGCCGGCGTCCTTGAGCACACTCCATCACGAACTGCGACGAATTGTCCTCACCGCATCCTTCAGCAACAGCACCAGGTGAAGGCGATCGGTAGGGCTCACCTCGAGCTCGGGAATGAGGTGCAGGTAGAAGTTTCTTGCTTCGTCGCTCTCGGCGTGAATCAGAAGTCCCCGGCATCCAATCTCTTCCCCGATGAGGATCAGTCGCGAGATGACGTCAGCGAGCAGCGCTGCGCCAATACCGCGACCTTCGTGGCGTTCGTCGACGCCGAGTCGGGCCAGCAAAGCAACTGGCTGAGGATACCGTCCGGCCCCCTTCGCTAGTCGAGGCGGAAATTCTGCCAATTGAAGTTGCGCCATCGTCCAGGCGTAGTACGCGACGACCTGCTGATCATCTTCTTGGGCGACCACGAACACCTTGGTCGAGTTCGACGAGACAGACTGTTTCGCGTGCCGGATCAACCATGAGGTCTGCTCGCTCGATCGGCACTGGAAGGTCTCGACATCGTCGCTGCCGGCCAGAAGCCGAGGTGCCAAGTAGCCCACTGCTAGGAACTAAAGGGGCTGGTGCGTTCCATGAGCCCGAGGAGACCCGGAAGTTCTCGCGCAGGTGTCTCGTTGATCCGATCCCACTCTGCAGCTTGGTCACTGCTCAGGACGAATTCGTCGCGATCAGCGAGGACGCGTCGCGAGGCGTCGAGCAGGCTACCGAGGGCAAACGAGGTGAGGTCGGTACCGGCCGAGTCGACGGCCAAGTTGATCAACTCTCGTTCTTCGACGGTGGTGCGAACCTCCAGGCGCTGGTTTCGCTTTCGAGTAGTGGTGGCCATATGAACTCCCTCGTGATGTACGGCCATTGTACGGCCAATCTGCAGTTTGTCAACAGCGCTGTTGGGGACGCGAGGATGACATTCTCTCCATCTCAGACATCCTTTTCATGTAGCCAATTGTTTAGCCAATGCAGCAGATCTCTATGGACTTCGGTGGACTCCCATGGAAATCTCAAGCCTCTGACGAGGACTTATGGACTCAGGTGGACGTCTCTGCCCCCTCCCGTTTGGGGTCCCAAGGAGCAGACATCACGAGCAGGAGAATGACGACGTATTCCGAGGACGTTCACCTACGTATTCAAATCACTTCTGCCATGAACCTCGGCAAGGAAGATCTCGTAGATCTTCACCCGACCATCCGGACAGGCAATGGCCCCCCTCCATCGAATGGCGGGTTCAACCGGTCGTCGCAACGCTTCGGTGAGTAGACAACATCAGTTGTCGCTGACTGAAGGAGATGGAGATGGCGAAGCGATTCACCGCTGAGGAACAGAGCCGTGCCCGCAGGCTTCGCGTCGAAGAGAGCCACGGCCTCTTCCTCTGAGGTGATGCCGCACTTAAGCATCAGCACTCGAAGATCAGCTTCGTCACGGCGGCCGCGGCTAGCACGGATCTTCATGGCCAGCATCGATCTGGCGTCTGCAAGATGGATCGACAGGGATTCTACCGTCTTGACCAGCCGCCATTCTGGCTCTTTGAAGACCGGGACGTAGGCCTTGGCTGCGTCATTCAGCCACTCATCGTTGAGGCCCCAGGAGGAGGCACTCGCAGGTGGCCGATCGCTCATTCCGCCGATGTCGTGGAAATCAGCGGTCGTAGATCTCGCGACGATGTGCCATTCGGAGCACGAGCACAAGAAGCTCGCCGTTATGGATCTCGTAGATGACTCGGTAGTCGCCCGTGCGCACTCGCCACTCTCCAGCTCCACCGACGAGCCGAGTCGCCGCCGGCGGACGGGGTTCATCCGCCAAGAGCTCGATCACCGCCTGGAGCCGGCGCCGAGTCTGGGGATCGAACTTGCGGAGCTGGCGAGCCGCTGCAAGCGAGAGTTTGACGACGTAGATCATGTGAGGCCGAGTTCAGCCTTGATGTCCTCCCATGGAATCGGCTGCTCTCCGGTCTCCTTCATCTCAGCTCTCGCAGCCTCGGCGGCGCGGATATCTGCCATGTCCTCGGCCAGGTCAATCATCGCTGCAAGGTCGTCTGCATCGATCACTGCGGCCACCCGTCGACCCCGACGGGTCAGGTAGATCGGTTTGTGCTCGGCACGGACCTGATCGATGATCGCCGCCAACTGCTTTCGAGCCTCGGTGATGTTGAGGGGGTCAGTCACGCTCATGTACAGAGTGTACATAAATCTATCCATATGTACAGTAAGTCAGAGCCAGGGAAAGCATCTCCGACGTCAACTCAAACAGGGATTCCGGATTCAGATTCCGCGATTTCTCGAGCCGACCAAGGGCGAGAAGCCCACCAGCTCTGCTCCCTCGAAAACTGAGTTGCACCATTTCGTTCCACCAACGCTGGCAATTTGCCCACAATCAGAGGGTCTCAGCGGAATCTGACCACTCAGAACCCCAGTATTCAGGTCTGTACGGACTGAGTGGACAAGTACGTCGGGGCTCTTAATCCCACGTTGATGAGGCCGGATGTTTTCGAGCATTTCAGGCGCATCGCATGAGATCGGCAACCAAGTCACTGAGCAGACGCTGATCGACTCAATCCCGTCGCGATTCACCTTGCCAGCTGCCCTTTAGAACCGGCGCCCTAGCTTTCCTGGATGAGACCGATTGCCGAGAGCAGGTCGGGCGTGTCCTCAGCCGCCGCCAACCACACCAGGTCAACTTCGATCCGGTGGTAGGCGTGAGCAAGAAGGTTCCGCATTCCAATTACCTTCGGCCACTCGACGCTCGAATGGCTATCGCGGAACTCGTCCGACATCTTCGACAGGGCCTCTCCGATGATCTCGAGCAGGCGCTCGAGCGCAAATTACAGGAGGCGATCATCCTCAACTGCTCGACGTCCCTTCGCTACCACCGATGCAATCTGGCGACCTGCTTCGGCGATGTCCTCTAGCCGCATGTCGTCTGATCGGCTCACAGTGGAATCGCCTCATCGAGGATGTGAGCATCCCTTGCCTTGAGACTTCCCTCGGAGATGACATCCACATCGACTCCGAGGAGCTCCGAGAGCGCGAACTGGATTCCACCAAGATCAAAGAGGCTCGACCCTTCCGCCATGACCACGAGGAAGTCAACGTCGCTCTTGTCGCCGTCAAGTCCCTTGGCAACTGAACCGAAGATCTTGATGTCGAGGGCGTTATTCCGGGCGGCGATGTCCAAGATTTCCACTTGATGTTCCTCGACGCGCTCTCGGAGTCTGCTCACACGGCAAGGCTACCGACCGGCTGCTACTTCGCGCGTGCCACATGACGAAAATGTCGCTTTTGAAGAGAATCCCCCATGGAACGCAATTTCCCCAGCTCCGGGTAGCACGAAGATTGCCCCAGGTGACACTCGGTTCGAACACGATCAGGTGGCGTCCCACCTAACGGGGGTTAGGGCCCGCTCCGAATACTCCTGGGCCTCGTGCTCAGTCAGCCAGGGAGCCGAGAACCATTTCCGGTTCTCGGTATGCCTTGATCTCGATCAGGTTGCCACTCGGATCGAAGATCATCAGCTTGCCCTGCTCGATCGGCTCTCCCTCGTACGAGATCGTCGGAGGCTCCACGATCAAAGAGCTGCCTGCAAAGCGGGCTGCGAACACGGCCCATTCGTCCCAGCCGATGGTGGCCCCGAAGTGGCGCGTTCGGGGCATCGAGGACGGCACACTCCCTGGGTCGTGTTGCAACGTCACCTGTGCACCGAATACCAAAGCATCTGCAAAATCAGTTGTCTTACGGCCGATCTCGGCACCCAATTGACGTCCATAGAAGTCAATTGCCTCGTCGAGATCCCGAACGGGGATTGAGAGATGGAAGATCGGTCTCACATGTCGTCTCCATAAGCGTCGGCCATGTTGATCTTACCAACGATCGCCAGCCGATCAGGAGGTGGGCAATCTCGGGTGCTCTTGGTCTGAGCTGAGCCGGCATTCGGGGGCACGGTCCAGATCAGCCCTGGAGATCGCCTGGTCCGAGAGGTACGTCCACGGCGTGCATACGAAGAATATCGAGAGGCACGATCTCGAGTGCTCTCTCGTGCGTTGAGGCAAGGACCACGAATGCCGCCATCCCGTCGTAATGCGAACGGAGCCAGTTGGCAGCGGTGACACACCAACGGTCACCGGGAACCAGTCCCGGGAACCCGTAGTGAGGCGCCGGAGTGCCCAGATCGTTACCGATGGATCTTTGGTGCTCAAGGAACTCGGCGGTGACCACGGCGCAGATGGTGTGGCTCCCGAGGTCCTCGGGTCCCGTCGTGCAACACCCGTCCCGATGGAAGCCCGTGACAGGGTCGGTGCCGCACGGCTCCAATGAGCCACCAAGGACGTTTCGGTCAACCATGGGCACAGTATCGCCGACTGGCCGAGCACTGGCAGGCGACTCCCACCAGCACCCAAGTCATTCCCGGCGTTCGGAGGCAGAGTCAGCCGGACCGAAGGACGACCGCCACCACCTCGGGGGTCGTGAGCACGGTGAGCTCTGGCCAAAAATTCTGACCACTCCACGCCCGCCCCCTGCTCATTCAGATCGTCCGTGACCCAGGCAAGCGGGGTTCTCCTTGGCGGCCGTAGTGCCCATGCATCCAACCAAGTGGCCCGCGTTCACTCATCCCCTTCACCCGGGCACCGAACGGTCGTCCCAAGGCAGGAAGTCCATCGACATCGATGTCAACATCTTCATTGGCGCAAAAGACGCTTCCGTGGCGCTCGGTGCTCTGCCCCGTGGCATCTCTCACGACGTGACGAACCGATCGCGACTCGAACGGGACGGCCAAGACCGCCTCTGGTGGGGTCGGATCGAAGTGGACCTCTTCCTCTCGAACACCGAATATCACAAGCTCGTCGAACGTCAGGTCGAGCTCCACCCCTTCGGAGACCTCGACGTTGGGTTCCTTAGCTGCCAGTCGCTTGCCACCTTCAAGGCCTTCTTCAGTCGAGACAAGGACTGGGTCGACCTCGCGTCGATGGTCGCCACCGGCCGGGTCGACGGAGACGGTCTCAGGAACGACCTGATCGCCTTCCTCGGTATCGACGACCCGAGGGTCCAGCGGCTCGACGACATCCTGACGGCCTAGGTGAGTCGGACCGCCAGGGGTTCTGGCCCTCAAGGGGGTCAGCTGCCGCCTCTGGGGTCGAGAACCATGAGACGCTGCCGAGCGTCGCCCTTGCGGCGAAATCAGAGCAGAGGCAATGTCAGCAGACTGTTCACTTTTCGACCGCCGGAAGTG
>Ga0194043_1000657_pt1 | contig 19274 bp, 5 predicted proteins | sample JunL4415m_MetaG_FD_161274 | JGI IMG/M metagenome (GOLD analysis project Ga0194043, IMG submission 161274) | Anoxic zone freshwater microbial communities from boreal shield lake in IISD Experimental Lakes Area, Ontario, Canada - Jun2016-L442-15m | ecosystem: Environmental > Aquatic > Freshwater >...
CATCAATTATTATTTCTCCTAAATATTTTTTAGTTTCAATTTTTGGCGCTTCATCTTCTTCATCCAGCTCGGCAAAACTGAGCACATCAGTGGGGCCATTTTTTCCGCGATAAGTTTCATTTAAAATGGTCATTTCTTTATCGCCAATAAATGCCAAAGAAAAGTAATAGTCACCTGACATTTTTTTGGCTTCAAAAACGGCTCGGCAAATTTTAGCCAAAGCCGTATTGGAAAAAACGACTTTTGATTTTCTGCTAATTTCAAAAGTGAGCATTTATTTTAAAATTATTATGGATTGGTCGTTGAGGCGCTTGATCCTGATGGTGGCAATCCGCTAGGGCTAAGAGAACTGCCAGATGAGGGTGTGGCATTACTAGCTGGTGGAATTGTTGCTGGCGGAGGAGTGACAACAGTTGGAGCTGGTGTACGAGCTACTCCGGCCGAAGTCTGAAAACTTTTGGCTATCATCATGAATAAATGCGGATAACGAAATTCGGAGCCCTTTTCTAAAAGATATTCAAAAGAATAAATTTTTGAAGGATCACTGCCTGACAAATAAATTTCTAATCCTGTTGGCGAACTAACACCTTTGTAAACGCCAAAATCAATATTTTTTAATTGACTAACATCGGCTCCAGGATTGCTGGCCAAATACCAATTGGAAACCGGAGACTTGCCAGAATTTTCCTTGACCGAAATTCTAATAACTTCCCCTGTCTCAGTGGTGATGAGCACTTGGCGTGAAGATTCAACTGTGGTGGCTTGCCATTTTTTGGGAACAAAAATTTGAAAATTATCCTGAGAAAAATCTGTCACTAAGATTTGAATAAAATCAGCATCTTTTAATTTGGCGGTGCCAGACTTTAAGGGATCATACAAACTAGCAACTTCCGAGCCGTCCAAATAACTATCACTATCACTGTCTGGCTTGACTGGATTGGCGCCAATGAGATTTTCTTCCAAATCAGTCAAAGAATCATTATCAGTGTCTCGGCTAATAACTGGTGGTGTGGTTTGGTTCAAATTCAAATTTGGCGGATTGCCGGTTGAAGTTGCCACCAACGCCAAAGTGGAACTGGTGGTATCAATAGTAGTTGTCACTTCATCGCCAACCAAACCCAAAGCTTGTTCATTCACTATCAAACCGCCTGGTTCGTTGGTATTAATATTAGTATTAGAATTATTATTAACAACAACAGGAACTGACACGGCTGGAGAATTGGCATTTTTCTGCCACATGTCATAGAAAAAATAAGTGGCCGTGGAAAGTGTCGCCAAAACAAACACTGCCAAAGTGATGATAAGCGCCTTGTTGGAAGTCTCGGCTTTTTGATAGGGATGGAATTTGTCTGGCATAACATAAACATCACCTTGAAGTTTTGGTGCCACGGTCGTCGCTGGCTGGGCCTGTTCTTTTTTCTTAAATCCTAACATATTTTTATTTTATTTATAAAATAATAATTTATTTCATCAACCTGGTTGAAGTCGGCAAAGACAAATAAGCTGGGAAACTGGCAGGTAATCTGGCATTGCCAGGTTTGTTAGGATCATAACCAGCCAACACTTCGGCACCATCAGTATAAGTATCGCCATCTGTATCAGGATTCAATGGATTGGTTTTGTAAATTTTTACTTCTTGATAATCTGACAAGCCATCGCCGTCCGTGTCTGAACCATTAGAATTTGTGCCAAGTTGCCTTTCTTCAACATCGGTCAAGCCGTCTTTGTCGCTATCAAGCGTCAAAGGATTAATCATGGGCTCTGGCTGATTATTATTTTGTGCTGTGGAAGAACCGAACAAATGCGCATTGCCAGGCAATAGCGGATCATAACCATTAACAACTTCTTGACCATCTTTAAAACCATCACCATCAGTGTCGGGATTCAAAGGATCTGTTTTATAAATTTTCACTTCCTGATAATCGGACAAACCATCGGAATCAGTATCAAAATTATAAAGATCAGTGCCCAAAGTTTTTTCTTCAGTATCTATTAGGCCATCACTGTCCAAATCAGAAAGATCTGGCTGAGGTGGTGGTGGAGCAACATTGGTATTGACATTGGTATTAACATTACTAACATTGGTGTTGGCGTTAGTATTAGTATTAACATTAGCATTAGCAATTTGATTGACTGGTGTTTTTTTAACAGTCGGTTTACTAAAAGAAGTAAAAGCCAGCCAACCAGCCACTGACAACAAAATCAAAACCAACACAGCCACAGCTATTACAATCAAACGATTGCTCATTAGTGAACGACCACCAAACAAATTACCAGCGCCATAATTATTTATGGGCATTTGACTGGCTTCACCTGGACGGATAGGATAATTCACGCCCTGACCAGCCACGGATTTATCGGTTTGGGAAAAAATATCTTCCACCTGAGGTGGTCTGGGTGCGGGTGTGCCACTGTTCTGTCTGTTATCTGGATTTTTTGGCTGAGCGTAGCCGTCAAAAACAGGCGGACGATTGGCAGGTGGACGTGGAGTGGGTTGGTTTTTTTGTGCTGGTTGATTTTCTTGGTCAAACATATTTATTATGGATTATTTTTATTCTTTTTGAAAAAATATTATGGGTTGCAATCAAAGTACTTATTACAAACAGTAGCTCTAATATTGTCTTGCAACGTAAAGGGGTCAATTTTGCCATAACTCATACCACAAGGGTTATGTTCATTGGAGTCATTATTTTTTGTTGCACAGTTATTTTTGATACTATCAAGCCCACCCCAAATATTCAAATACTGATTACTAGTCTCATCCTCATTGGGAGTCATTGTCACAAAATAAAGATCATCTCCAATTTTTATATCACCACCGCTAGCATCACTCTCACTCTTCATAATTTTTAAGGTTATGGGTTGAGTTTTTCCTAAAGGAGTATGATAAGGATAATTACTAGGCAAAGATTCATTCTTGATGTGAGCCATATTGCCGACATTCTTCACATAATAATTAGCCAATATATCATTACACGAAATACTATCCGTTCCTAACCAATCATCCGTATCTGTGGCAGTCCTTAAAGATTTCAGGTCAATCTGATCACCATATTGTAGAATATTGGTATCTTGAGTTTTTATAATTTTAAATTGTTCCCATTCTCCACAAACAGCTTTACTATCTGTAGGATTGATCCCACCTACATTACATTTTCTATTAGCCGATAAAGAACAAGCCACGTTAATAGCAGCAATACCACCTCTATTATTAACAGACAAAAATCTATTAGCAACCGTCATTTTTATTGTGATAATATCGCCATTCCTTATTGGGCAATTTTTTTTGCCCCCTGCAAAAGTATCCCCACACTCTGGACGACATTCATTGTTTGATATAAGGCAATCATTCACTGGCGGATCAGTTACCTCATTACAACAACCACCCTCTTTTCCATTATTCATCCGATTACAAATACAAAAATCTTCCCAATTTGCTATTTTATCGGAAGCCATTTCGCAATCAGAATCATTAACTGCGCACATTTTTATTGGCCCGAATGTATCTACATGCTTCCAACCCTTATTCGTCCCCAAACACTTACCAGCGCTATTCCAACCAAAACCAAAGTTGCTAAAATTGCCATACTGCTCACACCATCTGGCACTCCAATATTGGTTAATACTATTTTTTATAGAAACCACATCACCAACACGAACAAAAGTATCAGTTGCAAAAGTCCATGGCAAAGACGGCGTATTAAAACTAAACGACTCATGCCTAATCTTGTCAGCAATTAACCAATTTTTATCTTTACCATCGCCACCAGTTACATAAGAGCCGTTACTACCTGCCAAGTAAAAAGTGCTATTATTTAATGCCAAACCATTACCTCCTGATACAACTTTAAAAGTTTCATTATTTGCATCCTGTAATGGACCACTAAGCGGCCCAGCCACTAGGTTACCACCAATTTCATTATTATTATAATACTTCAACCATTGAAAATTATTTTCATTAACTCCAGTACCGCCAGTCTTCTGTGTTGTATTTGTTTTAATAGTAATCAAATCACCATTTTTTATCGGACAAGCCATTTCAGCGGGTAATTCAGAAGAAGTCGCTCCTGGTAAAAAAACCGTTTTTTTCACAGTATTAATCCTTTCTTCACACTCGCAAAAACCATCATTTGGCTTTTCACATTTTGATCTTTGATCAGGACTAAGCACAACTGGTTCTCCGGGGGCGCACGCACAATAATATTGCATTGTTTGTGCTGCACACCAACAACCTCTCTCTTTTAATCTTTCCGCACTACCATCAAAACACGCACAAGAACCGGGTTTAGCTTTGCAACCACCAGAATCATCAGGATCAGTTCCTGTCGGGCACTTACAAGCCAAAACATTTTTGGCGGCAATATTATATTTTGGACATTTTAATCCGCCAAGTTTGCCAGTGGCAGAATCTACAAATTTCCAATCACAGGTTTCATTTGTCCCATCAATTTTACCATCACCACAAAATGCGATATTAGCATCTACGACATTATTTGTTCTGCAATTATTAGAACAACTATAAAAATGTGCCGGATCATAAACCCAGCCACGAACATAATTCAAAATAGTTGAATTATTATTTTCGCTCATACACTGAAAACCATTATTAGAATCAGGAAAGGTGCGTCCAAAATATGATTCTTCTCCGAAAACTTGCCTAAAACCACTATTATTTGTCTCTATATCTTCTGATGTACCAACACCATTAGTGGCAGTCTCTAAGGCTACGCCCTCAACATACAAAGGATTAATATTATAAAACAGCCAACCTGAAGGCTTAGTATTTTTTGTATCCCCAACTCCACAATCACAGCGCTCACCATCATCACCGACAGATTCCTTACGTCCATTATTGCATAATTGTCCTTGGACATAGCAATTTGACGGATTAGATGGGTTGGAAAGATGAATAGTACAAGAATTTTCTGCTATATCCGCACCATAATCAGTAATATATAAAGAAACATTGCCAGGAGTAGGATAGGTTCCTTGCGCGCAAGTACACTGAGGATCTATCCGACCATTAAAACAACAATCGTAGCCACTGTCTGTGGTATCACCATCATCACATTCTTCACCACCAGGTAAAAGAGTGTCTGCGCCAACATTATATTGAAAATTATTTTTTACACTACTAGATGGCTGATAACCGACAATCAAACAATCACCCATAACCGGCTTACAAATATCCTTATTAAAAAATGGATTATAACGGCATTGCCAACCTGGATTTATAACACCAATCTTTGCCTCCACCGTTGTTGTTGCGCCATTCACCATTATTGGAATTGTGGTGGTGGTACAAGTGCAACCCTTTTGTAAAGGATCATCCCCATTACCAATAATAGTACCCGGAACATCACTACTAGCATCACAGAATAATTGAGCTGGAGAACTACTACCTATGCGATCCACGGCAGCATAACTCAAAATACCATATTCTGTAACATCTCCATAAACACCATTAGCATTAGCTTCTGGACCAACAGCCACACCATCACCACAAACAGGAGTGCAAAGACTATCATTGTTGGGACCAACGACAAGGCTATTACCTAATTTAGCATTATTACACGTCCAACCATAAACTATCCGTCTATCATTAGTGCAACCCTCAATAGTTCTCAAATTACCAGCTGATATTGGAGTGGATGATGTTGCGCCTTGGCAAGAATCACACTGCTCCGGACCAACCAGTTTACAATCGCCATAAAGAGGTCGGCAATTAAATCTGCCCGAAGGACCGTCACAAACCCATCCAGATTCAATTTGGCAAGTATCACTGCAACCATCACCAGCTTTGGCATTACTATCATCGCAAGTTTCTCCGCCAACTATTTTGCCATCACCACAAGATGGGGTACAAACAGATGGATCAGTACCAACGCATGACCAACCAGATTCCACTTGGCATTTATCATTACAACCATCACTTTGATTTCTATTGCCATCATCACATTGTTCTTTGAGCCATTTCGCTCCGTTGGTATAACAATCAGTTGGATTATTATAGTTATTATTGGTGCAATAACTGCCATTAACAGTGCTATCACCACATTTATTACAAAAAGTAGCAGTCGGAGCAGTAAAATCAGAATCAGGATGCAAACAACCGCAAATACCTTCACTTTGCCATTTAGAAGAAAATTTTGGACATTTGTCAACACAATCAGGATGGCCATCAGCATCAGAATCAGGCTCACCCGAAGTTCCGCTAACAGTAGAAGTGGTGCCTTTTGAATCTATTACCACACTTAAAACAGTTGTTCCATCAACAGTACCCCATTGCCCACCGCAACCGCAAAATCTTGGTGAAAGACTTGTTCTGCTGGCATTATAAGGACAAGGATCAGCGCTATTATTTTCACCATCACCATCCCAGTCACTGTTATTTGTTGGCGCTTTACAGATTGGATTAGCTGGATTAGAAACATCACACACTTGGCCTTTAGCACAAACATCTTTGAGACAATTGGTACAATTTTCAAGTGGTAAATCTGGCTTACCATTACCACAATTGACCTGCAAATCACTGCAAGCAGTGTTTATGGCACTATAATCACTTAACAAAACATTGCCTGGATTAAAAGAAGCTGAAACTGCCCACGTATATGTACCGTTAAATTCTTTTTGAGTATAAACACCACTAGCCTGGCCCAAAAGTCCGGCCGACACATCCAGCGGACAATAAGCATAAACATTGCTTTGAGTTGGTGGTGCCATACTCTTGGTGGTTTCATTCCAACAAGTGGCTGGATTGAATGGATTGGAACAACCTGAAAATTTATTAATAGGATCAAGTGGCAAAGCCGAACCAAGCGCATTGCCCAAAGTGGCTTGCCATGATGGCCAAGTGCTGTAGCTACGACCGGAAATGAAAGTTCCGCTGTTTAAAACCGGGAAGAAATTGCCACATTTACCGCTGGAACATGAGCTGTCGTCATAGCACAATTTGGTTTGATCATTACTGCAACGTTTTTGAGTAAAATATCTGGTGAGCAACAAATTAACATCTTGAATATCTCCCAAACGATTGGTTTCTCTGGTTAATTTGGCTTTGTCCGAAGTACAATAACCCCAACCATTTATCAGACAATCTCTGTCAATATAACAACTTTGTGTCGGATCAAGCGAACAAGTTCCAAGAGCAGTATTTTCCAAACCGCCATTAGTTTTAGTGCCAACATTCAAATGAAAATACCTAACCATTTGACCAAAAATATTTTGTAAATCAGCGCTGGCTCCGCCAGTATAGGAAATCAAATATGAAGTGCCATAAATTTTAGGAGTACCGCCTGGTTCCAAATCTGCACCAGCCACATACACGGTGCGTCCTTCTTGCGTGGCTTGATAGCCGTCAACCACCACAGGACTTGGCGTGCCAACTTGCCCGCCAGAGAATTCATGTCTGTACCAAGAAAGCGCCGAATAATTGAAAGGATTATTGGCCACGCGAATACCAATGGCTTCACCGGTCGGAGTGTCCAGCGGATAATAAGCAACCAAACCGTCTGTATTTTTGTCATTACTAATTTCACCGGCAGACAAAGCGCGATTATAAATTTTGACTTCATCTATAAGACCATCCCACATACCCTCATTAGGTTTATCAGAACGATGACCAATAGTGAAATTTGGAACAGTGACATAATCAATAGCTGAAATACCACTAACCGTTGTACTGGCCACAGCACTGCCGTTAATATATAGAGTCATTGAGCCAGAAGTCACTGCCGTGGATGGCACAAAGACACCAGTCACTTTTACCCATTGATTTTTATATTTTTTAAAAAAATCGGAATATTCAACAAGGACTGTATTTGAACTTTTAGACACTATAAAATATAATTGTCTTTTGATACCCATTGATCCTAATATCCAGCCATCGGCATTTGTAATATTATAGGCATTAGCAATAACTCTACCATTACTATCTGGCAACTCGCCATCAGCTTTAACTTGCGAAGCTGAATTAACCCAAGCGCTCACCGAGAAAGAGCTGGTCATATAATTGCTTAGACCAGTTGTCAAAGCAACAGTAATTTCTTGTTCTTCTTTATGTTTGAATTGAGCGGCTTGACCAACCTTGCCAGGAACAAAACTAACTTGATTATTAACATTAACACCAAAATAACCATTCATATTTTCTTGAATATATTTGGGATCATAACCGCGGAGCAATAAAAATTCTTTGACACTGCCAGTAGAAGTGGTATTGCGCAAATTAGCAAAAGCACTACCAATAACCGCGCCAAAATTATTATTTACGACATTATATTTGCCAATAGAGGGTAAATCATCAGCCGGACCAGGCGCTCCTTTGTCACGGCAATAATAGGTTTTGAAATTAGTATTGGGGCAAGTGCTAGGATTTAAAGTGCAATTAGAAGCCTGATCAACAAACGGAAAGACACTGGCATTTGGCCATGGATTATTGCACATAAAGACTGTCACCGGCACAGTGGTGGTGGCTTCACTATCCACTACTAAAGTGTGAGCATCAATATCAACATTAGCGAGACCATAAATATTGGAAACGTCTTTATCACGATAAGGTTTTAAGGTGAGCCATTGATCTCCAGTATAGTCGGTACTGACAGGATCAGGATTAGTCGGAGTTGACCAAACATTAAAATCTGCTTTTTCCAAATTCAAATCGCTTGGCACTTTTTGGGTGACATCCCAATTGAGACTGGTCTTGATCAAATATTTGCTGATTGAATTACCTGTAGAAGTGTTGACGCCCCAAGCGCGATACAAATGCTGATTACCGCTGGTGGCATAATTTTGATCATTGAGATAAACATCATCATAGCCTTGACCGCATTTGTCGCCATCACAGAAGAAATGATCGCCTTTGTCACTTGTCTTGCTGACATTTTGACCGGCCGGCCACAAATCAACTGAGACTTCATTGACCGGACAAATATAATTGGTGCCATTATTGATAAGACCGGGAGTATTTGTAGCAAAAACCCTGATACTGCTTTGAATGGTATTAATTTGATCCATTTCCGCATATTTATACTCCACCCTCATGCGATAGTTGGTGTCATAGTCAAATAAATTAGTACTGGTTGGAATATAATTGAATACATATTTATTCGCCGAATAATCACGATAACCCACAATTTCAAATTGTTTAGGATTTAAAATTGACTCAGTCAAAGGATTAATCTCCTTATAACTATTTGGTAATTTTTGAACATCAGTAAAGGTCTTGCTAGAAACAGGGCACCAATAAGTCAAAGCCATGGCGCTGTGGCCAAAGAGACCAGCCACAAAAGTCTTAAATTTATTGACAATTTTTTGCCAAAAAGAACCAACGACCAAAGTTTGGGTGGTAGTAGCGCAAGTACTAGAGACGCCACCATTACTAATAAAATTAACAATTTCATTTTCACGATAAGCTCTGTCAATAGAAATGGTGGCAGATTGCACTTGTTGATCATTAATAGACACACGCCAAATACTATTAGGACATGGCGCCAACTCAATAGTGACTGGTTTGCAAACACTGGCCGTATCCGCAACATCAAAAATCCAAGAGAAAGCTTGATTAGCACCTTGCTCCACCAAATCATTACCGCATTTATTTAAATTTGAACCTGCAGGATCAGCAACTCCGGTTGAACCAGTGGCCAAACAATTGGCACCACAACCATTTTTTGCTTTACTAATACAATTAACACCAACACTGCAATCAGAATCTATTTTACATGCAGTAGAAGTAGTGTCATTGCAGAATCTGCCAAGATCACAATCTTCGCCGGTTTCTACGGTACCATTGCCACAGACAGAAACTTTTGGACTAGAGCCTTTAAATAAATTTTTAGCACTATCACACCAAATAGCATTGTTTGTTGTAGTGACGCAAGTTCCAATACCTTTGCCTAAATTAGCAAAATAGCTACTTTTATCCCAAAGACAAGTACCTTGATCACATCTATTTGTAGCTATATTATTAATTCCAAAATCACATTCCTCCCCTGCTTCTAAACACAAACCGCCGGTACAGACAGCCTTGCCTTGGCAATCGGCATTAGTAGTGCAAGTACCGCCATTACCACAAATTGAACCCCAACGCTGATCAGAGCCAAGCAACAAACAGGTTGAAGTGGAGCAATACGGTTTGTTAATATCGCATTCTTCGCCAGGTTCAATAATACCATTACCGCAAGAAGCATAATTATTGTTGCCAGCATTTTTACAACTACTACTACAAAATGGAGTTAAGGAAGGATTAATAGTATTATAATCGCATTGTTTATAAGTTTTATCGCACAAAGAAGCACTAGTATTATAAATACATTTACTGGCATTGCAAGTACCAGAATCTTTCCAGGGATAAATACCTGGTTCGCAAGTTTCAAAAATTTTGGTGCTTCCACGATAAAGATTCAAACTACTAGGAGTTAATTGTTTACCATTCCAAGCTAAAATACCAAAAGTTCCACCCGCTCCGGTTGAACCACCTTTGACAATAACCCTATATTTAGTGCCAGTGGCAAAATTTGCAGTAGAAGAAGCTTCAACAATCATAGAGTATGGCTGAGTGGCCAGCGGATAAGTAATTGATAAAGGAATTCTATTGGCTGGATTAATACAATAATCATCACCGACATTAGTGTCAGTTGAGGCGCATTTAAATAACATCACGCTGTTTAACTCGTCTCCCATAGTGTTTGTAGTAATGGAATCTCTCTTCGCATCCATATTAAAATACAACTTGATTTTGTCGTTAGTACAAACAGTGGTTTTTGGCCAATAATCTTTGACTTGGAAATTACCATAACCAACTTGTAATAGACCAGAACCAGATTTGTCACCACAAAGAGCATCCCAAAGACAACCAACTTCGGCCGTGTCTTTAGCACGCGCTTTAATATAGACCGGACCTTCGCTACGACCAAAAACTCTGACCAGAGGATCTATAATATCTTGACTAATAGAGCAAGTGGTTGAGGCTTGATTGCAAATAGTAGCTATTCTCTGGCCGGTACTATCAGTGGTGCTGGCAAGATTCTTATCCTCTGATAAATCAATCAATGATCGCCAATTCCAATCATAGGAGTCTGGTCTTAGAATATTACAATTTGACGCCATGGGTATGGCATTATAAATTTGACTTTCATCCGTAAATTGCATGAAATATTCACGAGGCGAAACAGCCACTTTATTGATTTTGCAAGTGCTGGAGCCTGTTTGAAAATACCAATAATAATCCTGCGTGGTACTGGCAACATCACTGCAGTCACCTGTCGAATAGCACCAGCGATCTCTTAAGGCTGGATCCATGCTATTTCGTGTCAAAAGCACACCGTCTGACGTACTAGGGCTGGTGCTGGCACTGCCACGCACACCACTTTCACCGCCAAGGATAACCACCCGATACCAAGTATTTTTATCAAATTTAAAAGTGTTATTAGGAATAGCCAAAAACCCTTCTGCTAATGAATTATTTGTGGCATCAGATGTTTTTGAAAACCAATTTTGTTGAGTAAGAATATCAGTATTACTATATGAGAAAACTTTTATACTGCTTCCAATTCCAAAATAAATACTATTTATAGAAGCACAGCCAACTCCATGATTGTCATTGCATTTTTCAATAATTATATTAGACGCATTAATACTACTATCAACCATAGCTCGACTGAATCGCGCTTCAACAATCGCATTAACGCAAGCATCAGTGGAATCACGCCATGGACTCGGACTTTGAATAGTACTGCTACTGCAATTTGGATCTTCCATAACCACAGGATTGGTGAAGTCATTATAAACTTTACAAAAATCATTGTGTCTGCTATTAACTAGGGTGGCAATCACCTTGGCATACGGTGGAGAATTAAAAATGGTTTCGCCAATAGCAGTTGAGGTCTGATGACTGCTACTGCTTTGAGGAATAGTCACATTAGTAACATTAACTTTTGATGTAGGATCAGCAGACCAACTCCAAGCATAATCATCAGGATTAAGAAATAAACAAACATTATCAGCGCTGTCCAGCTTGCCATTATTTGGTTTTTGATCTCCATAATAATACATATTGGTTGGATCAGGTGTGCACTCCACACAACCTTCTGGACAAATCAAATGAGAATCAGTGCTGGAACGAGTCAAAAAATTCCAACAATAAGCTGCGTCAGTAATTTCACTAACATTGCAATTTCTATCAGAAGCTCTACCATTTGCTCCGGTTTCATTTTTAATACCAATGCCAAAAATACTCTTGATACTAGATTTCAAAACAACTTTATACCAAGTAGATGAATCATATTGACTGTTGGGAATAAATTCAAAAGAATCGTCGGCAATATTGTTATTGTCGCTAAAATGTGAAATTGTACCTGGCACCTCTGAACAGCCACTGGCACCAGTCTTGTCATTACCACAATTTAAAACTTTAATAGTATTGGTAGTGACAGTATTTATATTCATGGAAATATTAAACCTGGCTGAAATCACAGCATTAATACAAGCCAATTCGTTGGTAATTGAACCGCGAGATGGATTGTTGGGATTATTTATTGACCAGCCATTTTTCTTGGCATCAGTTGAGCTTTCATACCAAGGTACAGGACTAGGAGTTTGTTCTCCGGCACAATTTTTACTGCGATTACAATCTTCAATGACTTTTGGAGCAACCAACGAAGACCTACTACCAACCGGGAAAATCCAAGCAAAAAATGATTGCGTGGCTTGGCCTTCAATATTATTATCTGAACAATTATAAACTAACTTACATTGATTACAGGTGACGGTACCAGAACCCAAATTCAAATCTGCGCACTGCCTACCGAGTGGCACAGGGCCATCACAATCTTCACCACTTTCTACTGTTCCATTACCACACGAAACAGGATTAATCACATTACTAGTTTGAGCTGTAAACATCCAAGCAAAAAATGATTGCGTGGCTTGACCTTCAACATTATTGCCTGAACAATCATAAACTAATTTGCATTGATTACTACAAGCGACAGTGCCCGTACCTAGATTCTGTTTTTCACAAGTCGCATTAGACGGCACAGAACCATCACAATCTTCACCAGCGTCTATTGCTTTATTACCACACAAAACAGGAGTAATTATATTACTAGTTTGAGCAGTAAATATCCAAGCAAAAAATGACTGAGTGGCTTGGCTTCCAGCCACAGATAAATCTTCTGGAGTGACTGTTGTCGGAGGTGGCGTAATATTGCCAGGATTTTGGCAAGTACAATCACGACTCTTATCACAAATAAGCGGAGTCACACAAATGGAATTATCTTGATTACTACAAGAATGCGGACCAGCACCACAAGGTTGTCCCAAATGACCTTCACTAGCCAAAAAATTAAAATAATTACTATATTCAAAACTATTTTTAACACGAATACTTAACCAACCATTCATGTTTTCAGGCACCTGATCAATAACACTTTTCTCAGTCCAGGTAGAAATATATTGACTAGTAAAAGCCGAAGCTCCAGCACCCCAATAAACATTACCGCCACTGGTTGGAAAATTCAAACCAAAAATTGTGGTAGTGGTTGGGTATTGTCCATGATCTGGAGTAGCTCCGCAAATACCCGGACGGACAATATTATTTATTTCTAAATTCGGTTGAAAAATATTAGTACTGGTCGGAAAAACACTGCACAAACCGTTTGACGCGCAAACCTTAACCTCATAACTGTTATTAACAGTTAAAGAATTATCATTAGGAATTCTGGCAATAATTTGCGCATCATTCCATGTACTTTTACAATTATCAGCTGATAAATCAAGATTGGCTTCTGCTGTGCCTATTTGCACTTTGCCAGTACTTGCAGGTAAAGAAGGATCGTTAGCGCCAAAATTACTACCCCAAATGGTTATTAAATTTTCTTTGGCGCCATTGGCCACATCATCTTTCCAAGTAGTAGAATTATTAAAATCAGTATTACCACTAGGATCAGTTGCTGGAGAAATATAATCAATTTTTGGTGGATAAGCGCAAGTGTGAGTGGTCAAATCGCAAACACCATTGGCACAATCAGCATCAATATCACAACTGCCACCGGGACAAGCTCCGCAATCAGTATCACCACAATCCTTACCAGTTTCAGTGGAGTCTTGGACGCAATTAAAACAATGCAAAGGACGAGCAATAGTTTTGATAAAATTTGATTCTATTGGTGATCCAAGCCCTGAAAGAGTGGCTTTGACTTGCAAAGTGGTGGTAGTTTTGATGGCCAGTGGCGAAGTATTCCAAGAATAAAAAGCATCATCAAGTTCTTCCACAGTAGTGGAAACATTTTTAAAATGGCCCATCAATACAGAAGACCACAAATCCATTTTAATAATAGTACCGCCTTTATTTTTGGCAAAGCCAGTCACTTGCAAACTAGGACTGATTGGAACACTAATCGTTCTTTTATCATTCCAATTAACATATTCCACCCATTTGGATCCACCGCAAGTCGTCACAGAATCATCATGAAAACCGTTGATATAAGTGGCTTTGTCATTAAAAGGATCGCTACAATTACTAATCCAACCACCCCAATATCCCTGACCAGTAGCATCGCCAATGCAAGTTCTTGTCAAACAAGTTCCTTGATTTTCAATACTGCCGACAGGATTGCAAGGTGAACCAGCCGGAGAAGTGGCAGTACCACCAAAAGTATTAATAACAAAAGAAACAATTATAAAAGATAATAAAATAACAATCAAACCAATCACAGCACCAGTGATGATTTTTTTGGCTTTTTCAATTTTACTGGGATCACCAGAGGCCGTCATCCAAATAAAACCGCCATAAATGATAAGACTCACAGCTAAGAGTCCCAAAAATCCTAGGAAAATTCTGATGATATTAGCAATAGCTGTTTTTAGATCAGTGCCAGCCAGACCAACATTAACACCACCAGTACCAAAAGTATCGGTGGCATTGCCAGCCAAAGCAAAATTAAACACAGTCAAAAATCCAGTCACGACCAAAATCGAGATTAGAAAAAGGATTATTTTTTTATTGAAGTTAAACTTCATGAGGAATTATATTTTGGCACGGCCGTCATCCCCGCAAATGCGGGGATCTAGCCTTAAATAAAGAAGATACTCTAAATTATTGGCAAACACCCATGCAACAAATCTTACCTTGCCCAGCTCTACGCCATTTATCATTTGATAAAACCGCTATGCCTGGAAAATTATCTGGATCAGTACTAGAAACAGTGCAAACTTGACCAGTAGAACAGGTTTGTGCGCCAGGAATTTTTGCACAAGCTGGTAAAGAGTTTGGACCATGCGATACTAATCCGTTATTAACTCCACTAGGGTTAGCATCTGGAGCACAAACACCAAAACAACAATTTGCAGTCCCTGTTATTATCTGATAATCTTTAGTAATTACCAAGCTTCCACCCAGCCATGTGAGTGGCTTCAGTGGCATGGCTGAATTAAAATAAGAAGCTACGCACCAACTTATTGGATCACAAACAGATGTACCAACAACTTCATTACAATTCAAATATCCATAAGAAGCTGGATTTGGTAATTTTACAGTTGAACTGCCATTACTGGCATCATTAACACAACCCGAGGTTTCTTTGCCGTCTTCATTTAGATAATCACAGGTGACTGTACTAGAAGCATTCTGTGGACCACCAGCAGGCAAAAAGCAATTTTGGGTATTTGACTGCACACCATATCCCACCAAAGGTTCATATTTTATAAAACTATCAAAAGGATTATGAGCAATAAGCGCTCTGGTATTATAAGCAACACCATTACCGTTTTTATCCAAATTCTGGCTCTCTATCCAATAACCAATCGTATTAGCATTTGGAGTAATTGTATCCAAAATCAAATAACGTTTGGCGCGATCTTTCGGAACATCGTCATAATTCCAACCTGGTTTTAAGGTGGACTGACGCATCAAACGATCAAAAGTTATTTCCACTTTTCTACCCATATTATCAGCCACAGCTTCATCACCACCAGGAGAAACTGTCTCAATAAGCGGGGCTTGAGAATCTATTTTATAAGACAAATAAAAACTCCATTGCATATCATCACCATAAGTACCTGGGGTATTAACAACTGGAGTTGAAGATCCATAATTATCTATCACAATAGTATCTTTACCATCTACAACTTTTATGTGCGTTTGCATACCAAAATTAACAACATAGGGTGTGGTTGTGCCAGACTGCCCAGAAGCTGTTCCTGATTTACCTTCGGCAATACCGATAGTATTTCCACCTCCAGTATAAGTATTGAAACTGCCATTAAAAGAATTATTGGTCATATCTATAATACCGTCTGCAGGAGAAAATGCGGCAGGATAATATATTCTTTTTGTTCCTGATAGTAGCAAACAACGATGAGTGCTATCGCTAGGAAAAGTTCCACCCCAAGATGTACACCTGGCATCGTTATTATCAATCAAACTAGCCGCAGAGATGGATACACGATAAGGAGTTGAAGAAACTGATTTATCCCAACAATAAACTTTTTCACCGCAAGAATTCATACCACATTGATGAGCCAAATCCTGAGGTGGAAAGATTTCTAGGGTGCGATATTGATTGGCACTTTTAATGGTGGTGCTGGCAACAGCGACCCAAATATTATTCAAAACACCACCAGTAGAGGACATATACTCCACTTTAACATAATTCAAATAAGCGGGATTAATAGCTTTATTAAAAACAATTTGAAAACCAGCATTACGATAAGGATCGGTTTGTCCGACCACGGTTCTATTATTAGTATCATTTTTTCCATTAGCTAAACTAGTATAAACACCATCATTATCTTTCATATATAACGGAACACTCGCTCCGGCTGTCGCAGATGTTAAACTCAATAAATTTCCACTACCATTAGCAGTAACAATTGAACTGGCTTTGGCATTAATGGCAGTAGCTAATTTGCTGGCGATTTCTCCATCAGAATTAACTTTAACTACATTATAAATATCTTTTTCTTGAGTGGAAGCATTCCTTACAACTTCAATAGTATTTCTAGTATCAGATGAAGTGGCTATTACAAAACCAACTTTATTAACTCCATCAGCACTTTTTATCTGAAATAAAGTTCCAGTGGCTGCACCATAGACAGAAAATTTCCATTTAGTGCCACGCAAAGATGCCCAAGTACCATCAGTTGGAGAAATAATTATACCCTTTCCAGTATCCAAATAACCATTTGTTCCCAAAGCACTAGACGCAACAGTTTTACTTAAAACGCCAGTGAACACAGCATCACCACTACTACTAACCTCTAAATTTAAGTCTCCATTACTTGCAAAACTATAAGCGTTGACTACAGCTTTTAAATGCACTGCTGTTGGAGCGCTACCAGTAGTTGTGCTCATAAAAAAACTTAAAGGCGTTCCCGGAATATACACTCTACCGTCAACCAAATTCGGATGGCCCACAACAAAACCAGCAGTATTAAATGTGGTGGAGCTTTTAGTTGCTAAAGATGCAGCCGTATAAGTATCGGCACCAGCCGCATTGGTTGAATCTATCTTACCATCAGGTGTAGGGAATAAACTCTGCACCATAGGCGGATTCAAATCTAATTTTCCATTGGTGGTAAAATCCCAACGATAATAATCTGTTTTCCAACCTTCAAAAATTGATAAATTATCTCTGGTTCTTAATATACCATTCTTTAAACGCACTTGAAAAACAACATTAGTATTATCTGCATTACCCAGAGTCTTTTTAGGAGTAAATACAAAGGTATGGCCATCTGTTGATGTGACTGCACTGCCAACATAAGTGGAAGTAGTGAAACTACCATTAATCGCACAACCATCAGGCTGAGTTTTATCATATTGACAAATTTCCACAGTATCTTTCATAGCACAAGTAGTACCACTCATAGTGCAAATACTTGAAGCAAGAATAGATTCTTTGAAAGTGACAATAATACCAGTATTAATAAATACATCAGTCTGGCCAGGGGCAGGATATACACTTTCAATGGGGCCAGCTCCAATAGAGCCACGACCAAGATCCAAGTCAGGAATAGTGGGATTATTACCAGGTTGGCCTCCAGGAGTACCAGTGCCACCAAAGGCATTAATAACAAAAGAAACAATTATGAAGGACATCAAAATAATAATAAGTCCAATAACAGCATTGGTCAGAATTTTTTTGGCTTTTTCAACTTTGCCAGCATCGCCAGCTGCTGTCATCCAAATATAACCGCCGTAAAGAATAAGGATTGTTGCTATTAGCCCCAAGAATCCTAGGAAGATTCTGATAATATTGGCGATAGCTACGCGTAAATCAGTTTTAGCCAAACCGACATTAACATCATTGACGCCAAAATTGCCATTTGAGGCCAAAACTGAAGGCGCGAAAAAGACAAAACAAAAGACCGCCAAAAGCGCGACCAGAACGACTATTTTGGCGCGAGGCGGCTTTTGCATGGGTAGAAGCCGTTTTATAAACATAATTTTTTTTTACTTAGTTATTTCCGCCAGTAGGCGAATTATTTATTTTAATAATATATTTTTTATATACTCAGCTGTTGTTTGACGGTTGCAGATACCGCCTGTCCATCAGCTTGACCATCGGCCTTGGCCATGACCGCCGACATGACTCTTCCAAAATCCTTTTGAGTCACCGGGCCGATTTCTGATATTGTACTTTTTACTAATTCTATTAATTTTTCATCGCTCATCTGAGCCGGCAAATATTTTTCAATCAGGATAATTTCATCTTTTTCATGTTTTGCCAGTTCTGGACGACCACCTTGTTCATACATAGTAATTGAATCTTGACGCTTTTTAATTTCTGATTTGAGCAAGGCAATTACTTCCACATCCGGCAAAATTTCTTCCTTACCCATCTTTTTTTCAATTTTTTTGTTGGTTAAGGTGGCTTTCAACAAACGCAAAAGAGCCACTGATTCCTGTTCGTGGTTTTTAAAAGCTTTTTGAAAATCTTGTTCTATTTGAGTGTACAGCATGGAGTACTAGAGAGTTTTCAGAAATTAAATAATTAGTTAAACCAATTTGCTTGCCCCGCCCCATCCGCCAACTGGCGGATTGTGGGCAGAACAAGAAATATAGATTATTGGTTTGATTCATCATCCAACTTACCAATTTTTTTCAAATAATCGCGTTTGGTTTGGATTTCTTGACGTCTGGAAGCGGCAGCTCTGACAGCAGTTTTATTTTTCTTTTTTTCAAAATAACGAATCTTTCTGGTTTGGATTAGTCGTCCGCTTTGTTGCACTTTCTTGCTGAATCGGCGTACCAATGCTTCAAAAGTTTCGCTTTT
>Ga0194043_1000658_pt1 | contig 19269 bp, 16 predicted proteins | sample JunL4415m_MetaG_FD_161274 | JGI IMG/M metagenome (GOLD analysis project Ga0194043, IMG submission 161274) | Anoxic zone freshwater microbial communities from boreal shield lake in IISD Experimental Lakes Area, Ontario, Canada - Jun2016-L442-15m | ecosystem: Environmental > Aquatic > Freshwater >...
GTGATAGTGTATCGGGCTGTAGTATACCGGTAGTACGCGTCCATGGGGTGGATGTAGACCGGGTTCAATTCCCGGCAGCCCGACTAGTAAGTGAAGAATATCACTTCACATCGAAGTGCTGGACACCTGCGGGTGTGGAGAAAAATACCTGGTTGTTGGTAGTATCAAAAACGAGGTCGGTCGCTTGACGGAGATTCGGCGTGGCATATTGGTGCTGAATATGTCCGGCTGTATCGAACATGATGATGCGTCCGAATGATCGGTCGAGCACGATGTAAGGAGTGGTGTCGTTACCTCCCACTATACGATCGAAGTGAATGGAGCTAGCGGAGTTTTCGAAAGTGACGGTGGTATTTCGCTTTCCCTTGGTGTAGATGAACAATTGTTGTCCATTGGGGATGAGGATATTGGTATTGACGGCGAACGAGGTGGGTGTCTGAAAGGCCGGTGCTTCATGGAGCCATGAGACCGGTGTACCGAAGCCTCCATCGGCGCGCGGGTAACGGAGGATTGCTTGGGTCGATGTGTCGAAAGTATAGAGGTAGGTCGAATACCCAGCAAAGGCGCTGATGTCTTTGGGATTTTTGAATGAGAGATTGTTGTTGCTGAATGCGTGATTGGCAGGTGTAAATGAAATCACGGAACCGGTGTCGGTAAGAAGGACAATCATTTGGATATCGGAGAGATAGGCTGCTTGGAGGATAGTGCCATTTCCGTTGGGCAGCACATAAGAATTTGTTTCAAGAGTTTCAGTATTCAGAATGGAGATTTCTTGTACGCCGATCGTCATGAGGAGAGGGTCTTTCCATGCGAAAATGTTTTTCGTATCGGGGTGCTGCCATACAGAAGTTGGTTCGATAGTTGAGAGATTCGTTTCGACTGGGGCCGGCGGCGGAGTATTGATGACTGGTTGCTCGGGTGTGACTACCGGTGTGTAACTACTCCTCCAAGACAGCCAGCTACCAATGACAAGCAGTAGAATCGCCAATGTGAGAATGATGGCTTTCTGTTTGGAAGTAAGTTTGCGCCAGAAAGTGAGGAAGGCCTGCTGTGCCATGCGAACGATCTGCAATAAGAATAAAGCGATTTTTCGGAGTAAGGGGAGGAGTTTTTCGGTGAAGATTACCCGGACAGTGTCGAAGAATTGTTGGATCCGGCTCCGATCCTTATTCTGAATCTGATTTTCACTGGGGCTATCGATTGGGTTTTCCATTTCAGGTTTTTTCCAGCTCCATTGCGAGGCAGGACGCTCATTTTCTTCTGCGAGGGATGTTCGCGTTTCTTTATATTCGGTAGAAGTTTCGATTATGATGTTGTTCGTCGCGATAATTTCATTCGTGGTAACTTCGTATGATTGCGTGTATTGTTCTGAAGGAGTTTCTTTTTGATGGCGCGCGGGAATTTTTTTGAATTGTTGTTGTGTGAAGCGAGCAGCTATTTGAGAAAAGTGGCGCGTCAATTGCCAAAGTGTTTGAAAAAAGAGTCGGCTGGAATGGAGTAACGCTATCCAATTTTGACGGAGGAAAAACCAAAACTTTCGGAGAACGACACGGAGCCATTCGAAAAATTCTTGCGTGATAAAATGGATCTGTTCCTGGTATTTTTGGCGTGGAGGAAGTTCTCGTATGGTTTCGCCTTGGACATAGATGTGCCCGGTCGTGCCGTCGGTGTATTCATTGGACTGTGATGTTTCTTGATTACCAGTGAGGATGCTCGGTGCCTGAGCTCTGGCTTCTTGGGTTTTGTTGCGGAATGCGCTTTGGCTGAAAACATTATTGATGGAAGTTTCCTTGGGAGTATTTCGCATGAGGACTTGCTTGGTTTTGGGGACAGGAGTGATTTCTTTGAAAGAAAGGATGAAGAGTCCAGCGAGCGGAGACTGATTGATGAGAGCGGTATGAATGAATTGAGAGAGTTTGTCGGCGGGAAAATGTTTACTCGCGCGTTCGATATCCTCGGAACTCAGTAGGGTGAAGAGTTCGGGCGAGGCGAAAAAAAGGAGATCTTGCTGTTGGAGGCGTCCGGTAGAAACCTCGATGAATGTTTTGAGTGGATGGAGCGATGCTTCTTCGGGTGCGAGGCCTTCGCTTATATTACTCAAGATACCGTTGCGGAGAAGGGCGACCGTGCCGTCACCAGTGACGGAAAAGTGGAGCATACCTTTGTCGATGATACCGATGGCAGCGTGAAGTGTGCCAAGCCATTCAGTATTACCTTGCTTGATGAGCTCGGCGAGTGCACGGTTGATCTTGTGGAGGGTTGCCTCGAGACTCTCGACGACGGTGCGTCGCGGTTGGCTGAAGTATTCTTTTTTGATGACGGAGACGAGGAAATTGACGATATAGGCGGAGGATTCGCTTCGGTCGCCAATTTCAAAAACCCCGAGAATAGTCCCGAGGGATTCTTGACTGGCGTTCTCCGGAGCGTAACGGAAAGTTTTCAAGAATGGCTGCAAATCACCAGTTTCTGCTATGACTATTTCGTTGTAGGTGGGTTCAAGAATAGTAATAGCTGGAGGTTTTCCTTTTCGTTGAGTGGTCATAGTCGTGCCTTTAGTATACCATATTTTTCTGAAACTGGAATTTTTTGAGATTTTTAGCGACGGGAGTATAATTGTAGGGTGAAAAAGTATGATTTTATTGTTATTTATAGCCTATGAAAGATTTGCGAATTGAACATCAAGAAGAACTCACGGGTATATCAGAAGCCGTCGTGAGAGAGCGGGGGAGTAAATTGCAGGCGTATACCGGACAGTTGCAGGATGTGATACAAAAAAGTGATTGGCAGTCAGATGAGGCGTCACTTCTTCTGCCAGATACGGACACTACATTAGTTCAAGCGATGGTCGCCAAGAAAAAAACACCGAACTTGAAATATATCGTCGTGATTGGTATTGGCGGGTCGAATTTAGGTGCGTATGCCGTGTATCAGGCTTTATATGGGAGTGAGGATGCGTTCGTTGTCGATCGTTTTCCGAAATTGGTGTTTGCTGATACGGTTTCGACGACGCTCCTTCATCGGTTGGCAGAAATTTTGCAACAAGTGCAGTTACCCGAAGAAATCTTGATCGTGTTGATTAGCAAGTCTGGTACGACAACCGAAACAGTTTCCAATGCTGACATTCTTTTTGAGCCACTCCTTGTTCGTTTTGGCGCAACTTTTATTGAGAGAATAGTTGTCATTACCGATGAAGGATCAAAACTGCATACTCTTTCTCAGGAAAAACATATAGATACGTTGTTCGTGCCGGCGAAAGTCGGTGGGCGGTTTTCAGTGTTCTCGCCGATCGGGCTGTTCCCGTTGGGTATGGCGGGTGTGGATATCAAAGCGTTGCTCTCGGGAGCCAAAGCCGTGCGTGACGCGTTTCTGGCGGCGGAGGATGTTTTGGAAAACAAATCTTTAGTGTCAGCCGTGTTGCAGAAGTTGTGGCAGGAAAAAGGCTATACGATCCACAATTCTTTCTTTTTCAATCCGGAATTGGAGATGGTTGGTAAGTGGTATCGGCAGTTGACAGGCGAGAGCCTCGGCAAGTCACACGATCGTCAGGGAAGCCTGGTAAATGCAGGCATTACGCCGATGGTCTCGATCGGGTCGACAGATCTGCACTCGATGGTGCAACTGTACTTTGGTGGACCGAGGGATAAATTTACGAGTTTTGTGTTTGCGCCGAATGCAGAGAGTCCCCGGGTGTCTTCAAATGGGTTATTGTCTGGTTTGGTAATGGGTATTGAGGGGAAGTCGGCAGACGATATCTTGCAAGCGATCTATGAGGCGGTAAAAATTTCATATCGTCAGCACGAGCTTCCATATATGGAGGTTTCACTCCCGGAAATTTCCGCTTTCACGTTGGGACAATACCTGCAGTTTCGGATGTTAGAGATGATGTATCTGGCGCAACTGTTCAATGTCAATGCGTTTGACCAACCGAATGTGGAGGATTACAAATCAGAAATGAGAAAAGCCCTCAATTCGAGTAAAGCGTCTGAATAACCCTGTCTGTATGATATGGAGAAAAAATCAATTTTCCCTATTTCGATAGGTGGGTTTCAATTTTTCGCTTCCTGTCCTGAAGGCTTCTCGAGAACATTGTATCACTTTTGGGTGATGATGCAAGTGTGAAAATTCGCGGTGATTACTGTAAAAAAATTATGGAGATACTACGTGATAAGAATATCGGTATATTTGATTCTGGTTTCGGTGGGTTGAATATCATGCGCGGGATTGTGCGAGCGTTGCCGGAGTACGATTTCGTCTATTTGGGGGATACAGCACGCACTCCGTATGGGACGCGCTCTCAGGAGACGATTTATGAATTTACCCGGCAAGCAGTAGACTTTCTTTTCAGTAAAAACTGCGCTCTTATAATTTTTGCCTGCAATACCGCGTCGAGTGATGCTCTTCGATTGATACAGCAGAAATATATCCCGAAGCGATATCCGGATGGGAAAGCTCTTGGTGTGCTTATCCCGATAGCGGAAGTCGCGGTATCAAAAACGAGCAACAAGCGAATCGGTGTTGTGGCCACCGAGAGTACCGTGTCTTCGGGAGCTTTTATCCGGGAAATTTCCAAGCTTGATCCTGAAATCCAGGTATTTCAAAATGCCTGCCCGTTGCTCGTCCCGCTTATCGAATCCGGTGAGATTGATTCCGAGGTGACAGAGATGATGCTGAGAAAATATCTGGCGTCCTTGCTCAAGCAGGATATTGATACTTTGATTTTAGGGTGCACGCATTATGGTCTTTTGGAGAACAAGATCAAAAAAATCACTGGTGAGAGCGTGACAGTTATCTCAGAGCCAGGAATTGTTGCCGAGAAACTGGCCGATTATTTGGAGCGTCACCCGGAAGTGGAAGAACGACTGAGTAAAAAAAATAAGAGAACTTTTTATTCCACCGATCTGACGAAGAAATTTGAAATACTTGGGAGCAAATTTTTCGGGAAAAAATTAGAGGTTGAAAAGGCGAATTTGGAACAATAAAAGACCCTGATGGTCAGTGCAGAGGGCTGAATTCAAGAATTGAGAGCCCCTTTTCGAGTATGGCAATGTTTGGTATACTCGAAGAAGAGGTTTTTATTTCATTGACCGGTATTTTTACTGTTATGTCTTCTAAACGATACTATCGGCGGGTTCGGGTGGTGTGGATCGTCATTTCAAGTTTGGTGGTGCTTTCGATGATTCTCTTTCTTATTGTCCCTTTTTTTGGATATTAAAGTATGTTTCGTCGGCTGTTGCTTGGGATTTTTTTGATTTTAGTGACGACGGTTTTGGTGTGGCTCGGGTATCAGACCTACCAGGAATTCCGTCGTGGGCAAGCGGTGGATCGAGAGATACTCCAGCTGAAGGAAGAGAGTAATCGGATTCGCCAGGAGAATACTTCATTGAAAAACAATATCGAGTATCTCAAGACAGATGATTTTCAGAAGAGGGAAGCAAAAGGCGAGCTTAATTATCAGGAAAATGGGGAGCGTGTCGTCGTGTTTCAACCAGGAACCAACACCACTTCCAATCCTTCATCTTCCGGGAATAAGGTCTCTTTTTCAGAAAATAAAAACGAAACTCCGTCGGTGATTTTCCGAAAACCGAATTATCAGATCTGGTGGGAGCAATTCTTCTAATCTTTTTGGTATATGATGCAGCGATTGAAAGATTTTTTTTCTCGAGGTAAGACGTGGCTTTGGTTTTTCCTTAGTCTGGTCTTGTTCGTATGTATCGGTCTTGTGGTGAGCGTATATGCTTTTCCATCGACCAACTTTTCCCAGAAGGTAAGTACGGCCGTCAGTCTCCCGGTGGTTTTTCTGACTCCGCAACAATTCATCACTTCTCGTGAGTGGGAGCGGAATACACTTTCGACTATCCGTCTGTATGCCGAGAAAAAAGATACCCTGCTCAAGGCGGGGTTGAGTATCGATTTCAGCGGAGCAGATGGACAGAAGTTGCTCTCGGCGAAACGAAAGGAGATTTTGAATAAGATGTTGGAAGATCGACTCGTTGAGAAGCTGGCCACCGATAGGGGATTGAGTGTTTCCGCTGCTGATCTGACCAATAATGTTGATGTGGTATTGCAGAAAAACGGCAATGATCAGAAATTTCGCCAGCAACTTTCTACTGATTATGGTTGGACGCTGGATGATTTCAAACAGATCGTCGTCCGGCCGACTCTCCTCGGTGAGGCATTGGAGAAGTTTTTCAATCAGCAGAAACAAGACAATGGAAAAGCAAAGCAAACCATGCTCGAAGCACAGAAACAGCTCGGTGGCGGAATGTCATTCGCCGATGTAACAACTCATTATTCCGAGGGTGCGACAGCGAGAAATGGCGGCGATCTGGGATGGCTTCCGATCGAAGCGGTCACGCCGGAGATAGCGACATTTGTCAAAGACCAACCGCTCCATGTGGCGACTGGCATCATCGAGAGCACTCTGGGATTTCATATCGTTATGGTAGATGAGCGTCAAGAAAAAAACAATTCAATCTTGGTACATTTACGCCAGATTTTCGTTCACAAGCAGACCTATGCCGAATGGCTTCAAGAACAGAAGACACAAATAAAGCCATTGATACTGCTTCGGGGATATCAGTGGAATGCCGATATGGGACGGATTGAGTTCAGCGATCCTGATATGCGTCATTTTGAGGAAAATGTTCGACAAGAGGCTTCAGGGATGATTCTTTAGAGTTGCTATTCCGTACAGTCGTATGCTTTTCCATCTATCGGTTTTTTTCAATACACTTTTATTCGCCTTCGGGTTGATGGTGACACTGAAATACGGTGACAGTGTTTTTTTCTATGCTTGGGCGGCAGTTTTTTTATTGCTGGTCACATTGCGGGCAGTGCACTCTTTTGCGAGTGACTCATGGCGTTCATATATTTTGCCGGTGATTCTGACGCTTTCGAGTGTATCATTGATGGCTTTTATCAGCACGCTTCTCGAACGGGAAATTTTTCTGGTTCTTGTTGTTTTTTCCTATTATACGCTGTTGCTTGGTTTGTATCGATTGTCGAGGGTTCAAGGCGATCTCTCGGCACGCGCTCTGGTCGCGATGAACGCTATGATTGCATCGTTCTTTTTCCTGAGCGTTTTGTATGGATTCTATATCAATTTCACTGTGCCATTGTGGGTGTTTATGGTTTTGTATGGTTTTGGATCGTTTGGCGTCTTGTTTCAGTATCTCCATATTTTGACGCCGGATACGAAACGTGTTTCGCTCTATAGTCTGGTGGGCGCCCTGACGCTGGCTGAGTTGGCATGGATGGTGAATTTTTGGCCGTTCGGTTATCTGACGAGCGGTATAGTGGTGTTGATGTTCTTCTTCGTTTTGTTCGATTTGGCGCAAAACGATATCCTTGGGACGCTCTCCAAGAAGCGCGTCCTGACGCACACCGCGATATTTTTCGGTCTGCTTGTGATTGTCTTGTGGAGTTCTCGTTGGCTTCCGGTAGCGTAACTTTACTCTCAATTCCATATGCGGGAAAAAAAATCATCGACCGGCGTTTTGACATTGGCAGCATTGGGCATCGTATATGGCGACCTCGGTACTTCGCCATTATATGCTTTTAACGAAGTCTTTTTTGGTAGTGGGCGTTTGCCGACGACACCTCTGATGGCGATTGGTGTAGCAAGTCTCATTTTTTGGATGCTTCTTCTTATCGTCGGTATCAAGTATGCAGTGTTCGTCCTGCGAGCGGATCACCAGGGTGACGGTGGGGTATTTGCTTTGTTTGGAATCTTGCAACAATTCAAAGGACGCCGCATCACTATCTTTTCTTTCCTCCTCATGTTTTCGGCCGGATTGCTTTTAGGTGAGGGAATCATTACGCCGGCAATCTCGGTTTTGTCTGCAGTTGAGGGATTAAAAATTCTTGCACCAGGTCTGGCGTCGTGGGTTATTCCGTTGACGATTGGTGTCTTGATATTTATTTTTTTCCTGCAAAAGAGAGGTACGAAACGCATAGGAAAGATTTATGGACCGATTATGCTCGTATGGTTTGGTGCGTTGGCATTTCTTGGTATTCGACAATTGGTCTTGGTACCGGAAATCATCGCTGCGATATTCAATCCGTATTCGGCCTGGGTTGTTTTATACTCAGTGGACTTTCATCATCTCTTACTCATGTTTGGCGCGGTGTTTCTTGTGTTAACAGGGAGCGAGGCGTTGTATGCGGACTTGGGACATCTCGGGCGCCGGCCGATCCGTATCGGTTGGTTCACAATTGTTTTTCCATCGCTCTTGCTCAATTATGCCGGGCAGGCTGCCTTTCTCGTCCGTGGGCAAGCGGTGCAGGGTGGGAATGTTTTTTATAGTCTGGTGCCGGAGGGTTGGCTTCCCGCGATGATTATCTTGGCGACGATGGCGACATTTATCGCGAGTGTCGCGTTGTTGTTCGGGGCATATTCACTGGCGGCGCAGGCGATCGCCTTGAAGCTCCTGCCGCGGATGCGAGTGGTGCATACGAATCGTGAGACGGAGGGGCAGATTTATCTTCCTGCCGTTAATTGGACGCTGTTCGTTGGGAGTGCTCTTCTGGTGCTGGGTTTTGGTTCTGCGACGCGATTAGCATCAGCGTATGGTTTTGCAGTTTCGGGGGTAATGTTGATCACTTCGCTTTCGATGTTGTTCGTGGCAAGTCGGCATTGGCAATGGTCTCGATTTGGGTCGGGGATTGTTTTCGGCGCCTTTGTGCTCATCGATATATGGTTCATGTGTGCGAATTTGATGAAGTTTCCAGAGGGTGGTTGGATACCGTTTTTGTTGGGATTAATCGTGTTTGGTATCATCGCAACCTGGCGTTGGGGTCGTCAACTTTTACGCACTGCCTATGATGCTTATGTGTCTGACCGAAGTATCCAGTGGTTTTTGGATATGAAGCGGCGTATCGAAATGGCCGGCGGAATATTGCGGGATGAGCGCGTTCGGAATATGGCAGAGAATGATCGCGCGGTTGTTTTCATTATCTCTAGAGCCTTGGTCAACAAAGAGAGTCGTATCCCCGTTAAATTGCGTGTGCACCTGAAGCGCTGTGGGACTGTTCCCAAAAATATCATTTTTCTCAACATTCAACAGGAAAAGGTGCCGTATCTGAAACGCCATATCCAGATCATTGATTTCGGACAGAGTGTGTATGCGGTGCACGCGGTTTTCGGGTTTATGGAAAACCCTAATGCGACCGCCGTATTGCGGGAACTCTATCACAAGCATCATATTTTCGGGGAGAAGTTTCGTCGGTGTACGATCGAGACAAGTGAGGATGAATTTTTAATTGACCGTGATGTGAAATGGCCGCAACGATGGATGGCACAGATATTTCGTATTTTGCTACAGTGGGCGGTGCCGGCGTATCGATATTTCGGTTTGTCCGGTGATGCGTCCGCGGGTTTGTCCAAGACCGTCGTGCCGGTGCATCTCTCCGCGCAGGGGATTCGGGTTGAGATTCCTGAATTCTCGTTGCTCGGTCGGCGCGATATGATTGACCCGGATACGCTTCAACCGACCAATATCCATTTTTCGAAGGTGTAAAAACCAAGGCTCAGACAAGCCGGAGTTCAGCCCTTGCTTTTTCTTTCGTTTTGGGGTATACTGGATTCGTGATAAGTTTTTCTCAGAGTTTTCAACCAAGTGCGCGGAGCCAAGGCGTTTGAGCCATAAGCAGAGTGCGGAGGTACACGACAAAAGAGAAAGGTCGGCTTACACGGTAATTAGAGTGTTAGTACAATGAATATGGCTCAAAAGCTTTATGTCGGAGGTTTGCCTTATCAGACAACCGAAGACGAATTGCGCGACGCTTTTGCACAGGCTGGTTCAGTGACATCTTCAATGATCATCACTGACCGGATGAGCGGACGATCCAAGGGTTTCGGTTTTATCGAAATGGCCACGGATAAAGAAGCTCTGGCTGCGATTGATATGTGGAACGGCAAGGAATTCAACGGCCGTCGCCTCACTGTCAACGAAGCTCGTCCTCGTGAAGAGCGTGCACCGCGTCAGTACTCGGACAATGGCGGCAGCAATAACCAGTCCAACTGGTAATTCTGCATCATTGAAAGATTACTTTCAAAAAACACCATCCTGCAAAGGGTGGTGTTTTTATGTGCGAAGTTTTGAAGTTGTATTCGCATTTCCCCGCAGTGTCATCCCGCACTTGATGCGGGATCCAGGTTGCAGTTGTAATTCTTTCAACCTCACCCCAGCCCTCTCCTCATCTCAGGAGAGGGGGAAATACAAAATCTTATTTCCCCAAAGAAGTCATAATATCCCGCCGGTGTTCTTCTTCCTGCATCAGGATGCCTTCGAGGGTTTGGCGGATGCCATACTCGCCCAATTCGTCGGCGTTCTTGACGAGGGCTTTGTAGATCGAGATGGCTAATTCTTCACCGGCGAGATCCTGTTCGAGCATCGTGGTCGAATTTTCAGAGACTTCGCGCTTCTCGACATCGATGGTCGGCACACCACCCAGATCATTGATGACCGTGGCGACGAGTACCGCGTGTGCCATTTCTTCATTGGCGTGAATGACGAGCTCCTTGGCGATGGCGGCATACTGCGCGCCGGTGATGGTGGCTGCGTGTTGAACATACTGCACTGCCGCGGCGTATTCCCATTCGAGGGCCTTATTGAGATCGGCGATAAACTGTTCTTTCGTGGTAGACATAGGCATAATGATTACGGGTTAGTATACACAGTATAGCACAAGGAGGGGTGCTTGACTTTTTATAAAACAAAACATAAAAAGAATATGCTATACTGAAAATAGAATACAAAAATATCTATGGCCTTGTTCGGAAAACTTTTTCAGGGAAAAGACAGTCATTTTTTGGCACTCGATATCGGTACCGAAGTCGTGAAGGCTTTGGTGTTTCAAATTGACCAAGAGGCGAGCAAAGCGATCGTCGTTGGGACTTCGCGTGTACGCCAGAAGCTGGGCAATATGGAGAGCGGTGCGGTGGCGGATATCGCCGGTGTCATCGAGACTTCGCGGGCAGCGATCACGGAGGCGTGCGCGCAGGCGAATATTCCGTCGGTACACAAGAGCATCGTCGGTATCGCCGGCGAATTGGTGAAGGGGACGACGACGACCGTACATTATAATAGAGTGAATCGCGATCTGAGTATCGGTTTACCAGAATTAAAAACGATCGTACAAAAGGTGCAGGAGAAAGCCCTCGAACGCATCCAGCAGGAATTGGCGGCGGAAACAGGACAATCGGAAATCGATATTCAACTTATCAACGCGATGATAGTCGATGTGCGTATCGACGGCTATCGGGTGCGCAATCCTCTGAATTTCAAGGGTGGTGATGTATCAATGGGCGTGTTCAATGCCTATGCGCCTACGTTGCATCTCGAGGCGTTGCGGACGATCGCTTCGGATTTGCATTTGGAACTCTTGACGATCGCGGCCGAACCGTATGCGGTGGCGCGTTCGATCGAGGTGGATGACGCTCTGGATTTCAGTGCGATTTTTATCGATATCGGTGGCGGGACGACGGATATTGCCGTGGTGCGACATGGAGGATTGGAGGGCACGAAAATGTTTGCGCTTGGTGGTCGTGCTTTTACCAAACGCCTGGCGCAGGAGTTGGGTGTTTCATTTGATGAGGCAGAAAATATCAAATTGCAATACGCGTGGGGCAAAGTCAGCCCTGAGGACACCGAGCGAATGAACGCTTTTTTTGCCGAGGATTGCAATCTGTGGCTCTCGGGCGTGGAGTTTGCTTTGGCAGAGTTTTCGACGAATGATTTATTGCCGACGAAAGTTTTCCTCTGTGGCGGTGGTTCTGGTCTCCCTGGGATCAAGACGGCTCTGCAATCGGTCGAGTGGAGTTCTCATTTGCCTTTTGCCAAACCGCCAGTGATCGGGTTTCTCCAGCCTAAGGACATCACGGGCGTCGTTGATATGACCGAGACGCTGTGTAACTCTCAGGATATCACGCCGATGGGATTGGCGAATCTTTTGGTACATTTCGAGAACGAGGAAAAATTGCTTGCGACGATGTTACGGAAAACTGTGGAAAATATCCAACATCATTAAAATTTATGCGCCAAGTATTTTATATAGAATCAGATGAGGAGATACTTTCCGTGGTCGATCGGCTGCGGGTTTCTCGTGCCGATGAAACTGTTTTTGTATTTCCGCAGGGAGCTCTGGTTTTGCGGAGCATTGTTAATCTCTACCTATTCGATCGAGAAGCAAAAAAACGAGGGAAACGAGTGACGATCGTGACACAGGACGAGATGGGGACGACGATGGCAGAAAAGGTCGGCATCCCCGTGCAAAATCAACTGGAAAAAAACGAGGATGATGTTTCTGGTGGTACGATACTCCAACGGGAAACGGAGCAACAGTGGGTTTATCCGCGCGCCGAAGCGATCGCTCCATCAAATACACCTTCTCGTATAGTGGGTACCGAGGATTTTTTTGGGAGTCAACAATTAGCACCAGATATACCTCCGCCAGCAACTATTTCATATCCCGTTTCTCCTCGACCGGAACCATTACCCACTCCAGCGATTCCTCGAGAAACTCTTTCGGCGCCTCTGGCACAAAATTTTTCTCGACCAGCGGGAATACAAACTGACAGTGTACGGAGGGTTGAGGTGAGGGATCGTAGTCCTCAATATCTCACCGCTTTGAATTCACAGCTGCAGGCAGAGGCGGATCGTCCGTCGCCACCACCGATGCCGATATCAATCCCGACACCACTTCCATTAACTTTGCCGACCCAAGATCAGCGCGCTTTCCAATCGCCTACGCCCGCGACAGTTACGCCACAGGAACAGAGCTTAGCTCGACCGGAAATTCATTTCACCCCATCAAACTTCGTGAAAGAAGCTCGGGTGTCGCAAATCCCGCAAGCTGTTTCTGGTTTTTTTGCTCCGCCAGTGAATAACTCTTCTATTCCCCAAGAGCCGACCCCCCCGAAAGTTCCCGAGAAAAAAATAGTAAAGACTGCATTTGAAGCCGGTGAATTATCCAACAAGCCTTCGCCGGTGCGGTGGGGGAGATGGCTCGCCTTTTCATTACTTGTGTTGGTGGTGATTGGTTTGGGTACGAGTGCTTGGATATTGCTGCCGCATGTGGATATCGCCGTGACATTCAAGACGACGACCGCACAGACGGATGCCCGTTTTGCTGCTGGTAGCCCGGGATTGCCGAGTGGTCAATCACAGCAGATTCCTGTCCGTTTGATCGAAGTGGACAAAACGGTTTCCCAATCATTTCCTGCTACCGGATCGGGTGCAAAGGCTGATGGTCGAGTGCATGGACAAGTGACTCTTTCTAATATGTACAGTGCCGATCCACAAACCCTCATTGCCACCACTCGAATTCTCTCTCCGACCGGAAAACTTTTTCGCTTGAAAGACACAGTAGTCGTTCCTGGAATGCACAGTGGTCAAGCAGGGACGATTGACACAGAAGTGGTGGCTGATCAAACTGGCTCGGAGTATGCTATTCCTGCCGGTAGTTTTACGATTCCCGGTCTTGATGGTACACCGAAAAAGGATAAGTTTACAGTCGTGTCACATCAGGCCTTTGTGAATGGGATGACGAGTTCTGGCGCATTAGCTACCGTTTCTTCGGCAGATATCGTCAAGGCAAAACAGGCGGTCGAGAAGGCATTACGGGACGAAATCGAATCGGATGTGCGTCATCAGTTGAATAGCGGAGAACAAATTCTCCCTGAGACCACAGAGTTGACGACTGTATCAGCCGGATCCGCTCCGTTGGTCGGTGTCGTGACGGATACATTTCAATATACGTGGCAGGCACACGCGCGGATACTGGCTTTCTCCGAGGACTCTGTGAGATCGATGATTCGGGATCAGTTCCTCGCTCAGTCGAAGAACCAGACCAATATCACGCTTGATACGAGTGCTATGACGATTGAATACGGTCAGCCGCAGGCAGATTTGAACAAACAAACCATACAGCTGAATGTGCATGCCAAAGCGGTACTCCAGCCAGCTGTCAGTATCGACTCATTGAAGCAAGACTTTCTTGGCAAATCAAGTGGGAGTCTCGAGGCAGTAGTGGCTCGCCATCCCGAGATCGCCAATGTGGAGGTGGATTTTGGGCGGACATCGTTCTGGAAGACGATCCCATCCCGTCCCGGCCAAGTCACCCTCACGCTCAAGTATTTGGGAGAGTGAATTGTAATTGACAATCGGGTTACCGGCAAGATACAATAGGTATGAATTAGACTGTAAAGAATAATAGAAATCGTATGGATAAAGAAACGAAAGAATTTATAAAAGAAGAAATCGATAACTTGGCTCGAATCGTTGCCAAAGGTTTTGAGTACGCACACCAAGATCTGCAGAATGTTCGTACAGAACTTAAAACTGATATCCAAACACTCGAGGGAAAATTTATTGAACTTGATGAAAAAGTTTCCGGACTTGATGAAAAAGTTTCCGGACTTGATGAAAAGTTGGAAACGGTCAAGATGACTGTCGAGCGTATCGATGACCGAACGCAGCGTCAGGTGGATGCAGTTTTTGGTGATATTCATATAACCAAAGATGATGTGGAGGAAGTTAAAACGGAAGTGACGCAGATCAAGGCTCATATCGGCATGCCGGCGTAAAAGATGTTAATGTGCACAAAAAATACCCAACCAATTATGCTTCAAACAAAAACCAATGAAATCCAGAGAGAGAGAGAGTTAAAAGCGCTCAAAAATTAAAACCCACTACTTTTTTCAACTTTCGCTGGGAGACATTTTTTGTGACTCCTCGCCCTGAGTCCCGACGCGTCGGGATTTTCGTGGTTCTGGTTTTTTGTTTCGGCTTGGGATTGGGAGCGCAGGCAGATGCGGCCACTTATTATGTCGCCAATGCTGGCGATGATGCCTGCGATGGCACATCTCAAACGATTGGTTCGTCTGGTGCTTGCGCCTGGAAGACCATCGCTCACGTCAATGCTCAGACTTTCGTCGGTGATGATCAAATTCTGTTTAACAAAGGCGATACCTGGCGAGAGCAACTCACCGTGCCATCCTCCGGTACCTCGGGACATCCGATTACTTTCGGCGCGTATGGGAATAACGGGAATCCGAGGCCGGTGATTAATGGATCAGACGTGGTTACGGGATGGTCTCTGGATAGTGCGCCGATATTACAGCAAATCAATGGAAATGGGTCTACAACAGACTTTGTAAATTTATTTGCTACTGGAGTAACAAAAGGAGCTTTCTACTTTATTGCAGGATCTTCGTATTCTTTAAAGCAACTTTCCGTGCAGATGAAGCTGAATAATGGAACTCCATACCATAATCCCATTACGGTAACAATAAATAGCGATGATGGTACTACTCACGCACCATCGACTACACTAGGCACTTCCGATGCCTATCAGCCAACGGTTGCAGGTTCTGATACTTTTTATACATGGAATTTTACAACGGGGATAGCTCTTTCAAATGGGGTTGGTTATTGGATGGTTTTAAATGGAACGGCTGATAATTCAAATAGAGCGCTTATTTCAACAGGAACGAATGGAGGAGTAAATAGTCCATATGGTGTATATACTTACAATGGTTCTTGGATCGCATGGCCCGGTCAATCAACAAGAACTGCTTATATGCAATTATATTCTCCGGTACCGGCTAATATTTATCAGGCGAGCGTATCAGCGCAACCAAAAGCCGTATGGATTGACGGAGTATCGCTTGGGCCTCCCGTCTCCTCCCTTTCCAATCTTACTACACAAAATCAATGGTACTGGAGCGGAGGTGTTCTCTATATATATTCCACGACAGATCCTTCCGTTGGACATTCCATAGAAGCAGCGCAGAGAAGTTATTCTGTTTATATAAACCAGGTAAATTATGTAATTTTGGATGGTTTTGAATTAAAAAATGCGAATGACCGCACTGTTTATTTGAGAAATTGTACCAATGCAACACTTCAGAACTTAAAGATTCACGATGCTGTAAATCAAGGTATTATTGCCGGCATTGGAGGAGGAAATCACACCATTCAAAATTCTGAGATATATAATTCAGCTCTCAATGGAGCTTTTGGCACGGGGAGTGCGATACAAATACAGACCACAACCTTGCCATCGTTAATTCAAAATAACTATATTCATGATATTGGCATAAGTTCGGTAGCAGGTAATCATGCTATTTATAGTGAAAGCGGAGGAAATACTATTCGGTTTAATCGTTTCAAAAATATAATAAGTTCAACAGGAATAAAAGTTTCTGAAGCTGGTACCTTGATTTATGATAACTTGTTTGACAGTATACCAAATGGTGGTCTCTATATTGACCCGTTTTCCAATATAAAAGTGTATAACAATACATTCTATAATACAGGAACGGCGTCTCCTTATGCCTCGGTATTATTTATTGGAGATGGTATAGCGACCGGTGTGGAAGTAAAAAATAACATTGTCTATGTTCCAGACACGGTTCCGTATTCTGTCGGTATAATTGTTCAAACAAATGCGACAGGGTTCACGTCGGACAATAATGATGTATATGGAGCTTGGTATGGAGAGTGGTTGGGTACTGCTTATAATAGTTTGGCGAGTTGGAATAGTGCAACAGGACAGGATGCTCATTCGAGTAACGCTGACCCAAAATTTACTATAACCGGATCCGATTTCACCCTCCAACCCACATCACCAGCCATCAACGCCGGTACCAATGTCGGTCTCACCACTGACTACGCCGGGAACCCTGTTCCGAGCGGACCACTGCCCGATATGGGTGCGTACGAATTCCAAGATACCACTGCTCCCACTACGACCGCCTCACCAGTCCAAGGCACCTACACCACGACCCAATCCGTCACCCTCACCTGCAATGACGGCTCCGGTGTCGGCTGCGACAAGACCTACTACACTACCGACGGTACCGACCCCACCACCAGCTCCACCCAGTACTCCGGAGCCATCAGCATCCCGTCCACCACCACGCTCAAGTTTTTCTCGACTGACCTGAACGCCAATCCGGAAACATTCCAGACCAAGACCTACACTATTGATGCGCTTGCCCCCACCGGAGAATCCTTCACTATCAATAGCGGTGCCACCGCAACAAATGTAACTTCCGTTACCCTCAACATCACCTGTCCGACCGATACCTGGACACCGGTGCAGATGGCCTATGGCAATACTGCCACTCCCACCAACTGGACGAACTGCGTCACTTCACAATCCCACACCCTGGTATCGGGTGATGGGGTAAAGACTGTGTACATCAGATTCAAAGACGGAGGAGGGAATACCACCAGTGATCTCACCCAAAACATCACGCTCGATACCACCAGTCCGACCAGTACACTTTCCGCCCCCACCGATGGTTCGACCGTCTACGGCACGACCACCTCAAGCTCTATCACCGTCACCGTTTCCAATGTTGCCGCTTCATCAAACAACAAAAGCGATAAGGGCAGCAGCAAGAAAAAAGACACGACCCCCAAGCGTAAAATCGGCTATCATATCAAACACAAGGCCGGAGAAACCACCGCCCCTTTCGTAACCATCGATGCTCCGAGAGTCGGCACCACCGCCACCAACAAAAATAGAAGCCTCTTCATCCTCGCTCATGCCCGGGATGCCAGTGGTATGAAATCAATGATCTTCTCCGTTGACGGCAAGTATCGTACCAAGAAGGTTGCCGGATCCAAACTGAGTTATACCTATACACGACCGAGCGGATTCGATCGCTATCCGAGAGTGGTTTACGTCATCGCATACGATAATCTCGGCAATCAGAAGAAAGTGGGTATCACGCTCCAGAATGGGAAGGTGGTGGCGGTGCGGGGGGTGTGAATGGAGGGGGCGATGAAGAGGGAGAGATAGTCTCTTTTGGAACGAGAGCCTTTTTGTGGTATCCTGAAAGAAATAAGGATTATTTGGCGAGAGGTACGACATAAACTACTGGTGTCTATGAATATCACGAGCGCGGAATTTGTGCGGGGAGTCATCGGGTCGAACGATTTCTTGGCGAATGATATGCCAACGGTGGCTTTTGCTGGTCGGTCGAATGTCGGTAAGTCGAGTGTCATCAATTCGCTGGTGCGGCGGCGCGAACTCGTTCGTTCGAGCGCGCATCCCGGACAAACGCAACAAATCAATTATTTTCTTGTCAATGGTAAGGTATATTTTGCTGACTTGCCGGGGTATGGGTATGCGAAACTCTCTCTGACACAGCGGGAGAAATTACGCAAACTCCTACTGTGGTATCTCACCTCGGACGAAGTGATACTTCGGGCAGTGGTGTTGGTCATTGATGCCAAGGTTGGATTGAAGGATATCGATTATGAATTGCTTGCTACGATGCAGGAGGCGCAGCGGAAGGTGATTGTCGTCGCGAATAAGATCGACAAGCTGAAGCAGGGTGAGGCGGTGGCGTGTGTAAAAAACATCGCGGAGGAGGCTGAAAATTGCCTCGTGATACCGTATTCGGCGCTCAAGCATATCGGTCGGGAAGCTTTGCAACGAGCGGTTTTTGATGTAGTATAGGGAGGCTTTCAATTACTTTGTTTTTTAGAAAACTTTTTTTGTGTCATCCCGCATTCGCCGCGGCGAACGGGATCCAGGCTGTATTGTAATTGAAATGCAATTGAACCTGGATCCCGGGTCAAGCCCGGGATGACAAGTAACAGTATAATTTTTTCTTTTCTATGTTCACTTCATCGGATTCTTCGTCCAGTGCCAAAGTAGCACTTGCCGAAAAGCGAGCGCTTCAGCGCCGGATTCAATCGGATATGACTATCTATCAATCCGATGTGCGCCGACTCGAGCGCGAACTCCAGCTCTTGCAAATCCAGTTGCGTGACTCGGAAAAAAAATTGCGAAAACTTACCGAGGAAATCAAAGCCGCCAAGGAAGCGGTTGTCAAGAAAACAAATAGTCTGTTTGAGGTGAATGAACAGCTCCGCCTCTTGAAAAAGAAACTCAACACAGTCACATAAGTCATAACTTTTAATTACAATGCGTATGGCAAAAGAATTACGGGATGTTGTTTGCGAAAAAGTGCCTCGATTGAAAGAAACTTTTGGGAGAAGCTCGGTTGATGGTGGTATATATCGGGCGGCGAGTGAATATGATAAAGATGGTGATCGTGATAAATTCATTCAGGCGGTGATGAAAACATTGTATGATGGTGCTGAACCACGTCTTACCGATATCGAAAAGATCGATGTCGAAAAAGTTCTAGATAAAGCTGATAAGATGTATTTTCAAAAGTTTACCATCGAAAAATAAGAGAATATTTTCATTATGACTTCATCTGAGATTCGAAGCCGGTATTTG
>Ga0194043_1000659_pt1 | contig 19261 bp, 15 predicted proteins | sample JunL4415m_MetaG_FD_161274 | JGI IMG/M metagenome (GOLD analysis project Ga0194043, IMG submission 161274) | Anoxic zone freshwater microbial communities from boreal shield lake in IISD Experimental Lakes Area, Ontario, Canada - Jun2016-L442-15m | ecosystem: Environmental > Aquatic > Freshwater >...
GGCGCGAGGCCGGGGCGGCGGGCGGGGGCGGGGAAGGCCCGCCCGCCGCCCTGTCGTATACTTGTTGACTGAAGGCGACGGCCACCCAGGGGGTCCACGCGTGACGCTTCGCTCCTCCCACACTCACCCATCCTCGCGCAGAAGGCCCGGCCGCATGCTCCTCATCGCCGGGCTCACCGTTCTCGTCGGCCTCGCGGCGGGGGCGGCGCGGCCGCCGGCTTCCGCCGCCGCCGGCTCGGCCTCCATCACCGCCTACCGCGGCCTCGGCACGTGGGTCGACATGTACGACCCCTCGGCCTGGAACGACCCCGCCGCGGCGGTCAAGGACATGGCCTCGCACGGCGTGCGCACGCTGTACATCGAGACGGCCAACTACCACAACCCGGCGTCCGCTTCCATGTTCAGGCCGGCCGCCATGGCCGTCTTCATCAAGGAGTGTCACGCCCGCCAGATGAAGATCGTGGCCTGGTACCTGCCGGGCTTCAAGGATCTCGCCAAGGACCTCAAGCGCAGCAAGGCGGCCATCGATTTCCGCACGTCCGACGGCCAGAAGTTCGACTCGTTCGCCCTCGACATAGAGGACAGCACGGTCAAGCCGGCGAGCACGCGCAGCGCCCGCCTCAAGACCCTTTCGGAGCAGATCCGCGCGCTCGTCGGCAACGACTATCCTCTGGGCGGCATCATCCCGTCGCCCGCCGGCATGAAGATCAACTCGAGCTACTGGCCGGACTTCCCGTACGAGTACGTCGCCGGCGCGTACGACGTCATCGTGCCCATGGGCTACTACACCTATCACGGCGACGGCTACGCGCACGCTTACAACGAGACTCTCGAGAATGTCGGCATCGTGCGCGAGCAGACCGGCCGGCCGACGATCCCCATCCACGTGATCGCCGGCGACGCGTCGAAGTCGTCGGGCAGCGAGACCCTGGGCTACGTGCGCGCTTTGCGCGAGACCGGGTGCCTCGGCGGCAGCATGTACGACTGGGCGACCACCGACGATGCCGACTGGCGGCCGCTGGCGAGCGTGCGCTTCAATCCCATCGAGACGCCGGCGCTCCCCAGAGACGTGGGCTACGCGGCGCCTCTGGGCAACTGCCCCGGCGACACCTCGCATCCCAAAGAGGTGTTCTACCAGGCGGCCAAGCAGAACGGCGAGCGGATCCTGCACTTTCGCCTCTGGGACGTGCAGACCGGCGAGGTCAGGCTGGTGGTGAACTGGCAGGACGCCGGCGCGCTCGATGCCGGCGCCAAGGGTAAGTGGAGCGGCGTGCGGTCCATCGCCATCCCCGCGAGCATGCTGAACGCCAAGGGCCGCAACGTGATCGGCTTCGTGGCCCGCGGCGAGGCGCCGGACTGGCAGCGCTGGGGCGTGCGCGACGTCACCCTCGTCAAGCCGTGAGGAGAGTCACGCCAAGGAGATGAAGATCACGTTTCCCGGCACATGACCATCCCCTTCCGTCCGGTTGCGCGTTCAGTCTCTGGATTGACGAGCGGCGAGAAGGCGGAGACGGTGCGCCGCGGCCGCCGCGGCTGGCGAGGCCAGCGGGGCCGCCGCGGCTGCGGCGGCGGGGTAGTGCTGTGAGGGAAGATAAGGAATCCCGGCGAATCCTTATCTTCCCCTCGGCGAGCGAGCCTGCGGAAGGCCGTGCGCGACCCGACAGTTAGGGAATCCTTATCTTCCCTTTTCATGTGCGCCCCGCGCCCGAGTCGCCGCGCCCGCGCGTCCGCCGGGCGCGCCCGGCCGGCGCGCTGCCGGCTGTGTGCATCCGCCGGGCGCCCCATTCGTGGCTCACCGGCGCCTGAGCGACGGGGATGGCCGTGTCCCGGCAACCTCAAGGTCGACGCCGCCTACAAGGGGTTCGCCGTCGAGACCGACCAGCCGATGAGTGGCGGCGGGGACGGCGCCGCGCCGGCGCCATTCGACCTCTTTCTGGCATCCCTGGGGACGTGCGCCGGCATCTTCATGCTCGCCTTCATGAAGCAGCGTGGCATCGACCCGGCGGGCAGCGGCATCGCCATGACCACGGAGGCCGATCCGCAGAAGGGCATGATCGGGCGCATCGCCTTCGATTCGCGGCTGCCCGAGGGTTTCCCCGAGAAGAACGAGCAGGCGATCGTGCGAGCCGTCGACCAGTGCACCGTGAAACGCCGCGTCCAGGATCCGCCGGAGTTTGCGGTCACGACCTCGCGGGGTATGCCGGGCTGAGTCTCCGCGGGCGGCGCGCCGTTGAGCGGCTCGCGAGCGCGAAGCGCCTCGGCGCGGGCCGGGCTGAGCCCCCGCGGGCGGCGCGCCCTTCGCCGGCCGCGCGGCGTCTGCTAGCATCCCCGGCATGGACGCCGCACCGCTCGTCATCGGCATCGACATCGCCGCCAGCCGCCCCTGCGTGGCCGTGGCCGTGCGCTGCGGGCGCACCCTCGAGGTGGTGGAGTGGCGCGAGGCCGACGAGCGCGAGCCCGGCGACCGGGGGCGGCTGCTCGACTGGCTCGCCGGCCTGCGGCCTGCGGTCGTCGGCGTCGACGCCCCTCAGCGGCCCAAGCGCGCGCTCCCCGGCGGCGCCGCCCATTCGCGCATCTGCGACGCCGAGCTGCTGCACCGGCGCATCTCCGTGTATCAGGTCCCCACGCGGGCGCAGGCGGAGGTCAAGGCCCGCCGCTACGCCTGGATGTACACCGGCTGGGCGTACTTCAAGGAGCTGGGCCGGCGCGGCTACGAGCCGCCGGCCGCCGGAGCGTTGCCCGGTGAGCTCGGCCAGGCGCCGGCGGTCCTCGAGGTGTATCCGCACGCCGGCTTCGTCACGCTGCTCGGGGGCACGCCGCCGCCCAAGAGCACGCGCGCCGGGCTGCGCCTGCGCGTGCTCACCCTGCGGCGTCTCGGCCTGCAGTGGGACGACTACTACGACCACGACTCGCTCGACGCCCTCATGGCGGCGTTCACGGCCTGGCGTTTTGTCCAGGGCCGCGCGACGCCGCTCGGCGACGGCCGCGACGGCTCCATCTGGCTGCCCGTGACGGCGCACGAGCTGCGCGGCAAGTACGCGCCGCTCACCGTCCCGGCCGCGAAAGCGGCCCTGGCCGGTCTGGGCGCGCGCTGACGGCCGCCGCCCGTCGCCTGGTTCGCCGCGAGGCGGCACGGTAGGCTACGCCATGGCCGCCGACCACACTCAGCCGTCCGCTCTGGTGCGCCCCGGCGAGCGTCCCCTGCCCGCCTTCTGGGCCGGGCCGCGCTGGGATCGCGGCCTCCCGGCCCTCTTCCGCGACATCGTCGTGCGTGGCGGCCGCGACCAGCTTACGACGGGCGCCGCGTCGCTGGCCTTCTACGTCATGCTCGTGGCGTTCCCGGCGGCGGTGGCCGTCTCCGCCGCCGCCGACCTGCTCGGCCAGCGCGGCGGCCTCGAGGCCGCCCAGGCGGCGCGCCTCGACGGCCAGGGCGCCGGCGCCCTGTTCGACGCCGCCCAGCAGGGCGCTCAGGCCGCCGCGGCCGGGGCCCCGGGCTGGATCGCCATCGTCACGGGCTTTGCCTTCGCCGCCTACGGTCTGAGCCGCTACGTGGGCGGTTTCACCTTCGCCGCCATGACGATGCGCGGCAGCGCCCAACCCGAGGCCTTTCTGCACCGCTTGCCGCGTCAGCTCCTGGTCGGTCTCGTGATCCTCGTGCTGATGGTGCTTACGGTGGTCGTCTTCGGCGTGAGCTCCAACGCCACGCGGCTCCTCGGCGAGATCTTCGACCTCGGCGAGGTCACGAAGACGGTGTGGACGGTGATCGCCTGGGTGCTCTTCCTGCTCTGCGGCACGCTCATCCTCGCAGTACTGTATGCGTCGGCTCCGGGATCGACGCGGCCGCTCGTGCGGCTCGTGTCGTGGGGCAGCTTTCTCGGCAGTCTGGCGGCCCTCGTGGTCTCCGTCGGCTTCTCCGTGTGGGTGCGCTACTTCGCGGACTATGGGCGCGTGTACGGATTCCTGGGGAGCATCGTCATGGTGCTCACCTGGCTGTGGCTCGTGAACCTGGCCCTGCTGTACGGGCTGGAGCTCGACGAGTGCCTGCGCCGGCGCCGGGCGGGCAGGGCGGCGGTCGAAGACGGATCCGCTCGCGAAGAAGCGGCCGGATGAGGCTGCTCGTCGTGGAAGACGAGCAGAAGCTGGCGCGCACTCTGCAGCGCGGCCTCGAGCGCGAGGGCTACGCCGTCGATGTGGTCCTGGACGGGACGCAGGCGCTCGCCAGGCTCGCGGTCAATCACGAAGACTACGACCTCGCCGTGCTCGACGTCATGCTGCCCGGGGTGGACGGGCTGAGCATCTGCCGGCGGCTGCGCGCCGCCGGGGTCGCCCTCCCGATCCTCGTGCTGACGGCCCGCGACGCGACCGCCGACAAGGTCGCGGGCCTCGACAGCGGCGCCGACGACTACCTGGTCAAGCCGTTCGCCTTCGAGGAGCTCCTGGCGCGCATCCGCACGCTGCTGCGGCGGCCACCGCAGGTGCTGCCGCCGCGGCTCCAGGTGGGCGACCTGGCGCTCGAGCCGGCCACGCGTCTCGTGACCCGCGGCGGCCGCGAGATCGCCCTGACCACCAAGGAGTTCGCCCTGCTTGAGTACTTCATGCGCAACGCCGGCGAGGTGCTCACGCGGGAGCAGATCATGACTCACGCCTGGGACTTCGATTTTGACGGCTTCAGCAACGTCGTCGACGTGCACGTGAAGAACCTGCGCGCGAAGATCGATGTGAAGGGTCGCGCGAAGCTCTTCCACACGGTGCGCGGGGTCGGCTATGTCCTTCGGCAGTGACGCCGCCGGCCGCGCCTCGCGGCGTCTCGCGGCCTTGTTCGCGCTCATCGCTGTTCTCCTGCTGGCGACCTCCACCGTGCTGCTGTACGTCTCGTTCACGCGCGAGACTCACGACGTCATCGACCAGACAGTGCTCGACGAGAGCGCCGAGCGCGAGCTGGTGGCACAGGCCATCGCGCGTCTGCGGCTGCGCGTCATCCTCATCGACGCCGCCGTCTTCGCGGTCGTCGGCATCGCGGGCTTCTGGTACGCGCGGCGCACGCTGCGGCCCATCAACGACGCTCTGGCCAGCCAGCGCCGCTTCATCGCCAACGCGTCGCACGAGCTGCGCACCCCGCTGGCGATCATGAAGGCGGACTTCGAGGTGGCGCAGCGTGGCCCGCCCGACGTCGCGGAGCTGCAGCGGGCGCTCGACAGCGGCCTGGAAGAGGTCGAGCGCATGGGCGGCGTGGTGGCCGATCTGCTCACGCTTTCGCGCATCGACGCCCATGAGGAGCCGTTGGAGCGCCGCGAGATCGACCTCTGCGCCCTGCTCGACGCCACGGTCGCCAAGCTCGCGGCGTTCGCCGCCGTGCGCGGCGTGGACGTGGTGCGCGAAGGCGGCCGTGGCGAGGTCCTCGCCGCGGCCGACCCGGAGCGCCTCCAGAGGGCGCTGTTCAACCTGGTCAAGAACGCCGTCGAGCACTCGCCGCAGGGGTCGCGGGTCGCCGTGCGCCTGGCCTGCGACGGCGAACGCGCCCGCGTCCAGGTGGCCGATCGCGGCGCGGGGCTGACGGGGGAGCAGCTCGAGCGCGTCTTCGAGCGCTTCTATCGCATCGACGACGCTCGCGGCAGAGCCTCCGGAGGGAGCGGTCTGGGCCTGCCCATCGCCGCGTGGGTGGTCGAGGCCCACGGCGGCACGCTGCGCCTGGCGAGCGCTTCCGCTGGAGGGACCACGGCGACGATCCTGCTGCCGGTCTTGCCGCAGCGATCCTGACTTCGTCGATCGGTCTTCATCGCAGCTTCATGTTGGAAGAGTACAGTTATTGCGACGCGTGGAAGGCACGACGGCCAGGAGCCGGCTTCCACCGTGATGCGGACAACGGCGACCGGCGCCCCTCTCTCCGTCGATCGTCAGCCGCTCAGCGCGCCCTTGTTGCCCCTCGGGTCGCGCAGAGGCGGGGCGGGCTGCCAGGCCCGCCCCGCCTTTCCACGTCTCTGGGGGGATGACAGCCCTCTCTCGCCCGTCTCCACCGGCCGCGGGTGGCGGAAGCGGCGAGGGAGACTGAGAGGAACACGGCTCTCCCGCACTCATCGTTACCGGCCGCAGGTGGCTTGTCCGCGCGCGTCGTGTTGCGCTGTGAGCGGCGCAGCTCCGCCAGCCGCGGCCGCCCGCGCGCCGGTCGCGCCCGCCGGGAGGCGCTGCCGGCTGTGCGCCCGCCGGAAGGCGCTGCCGGCTGTGCGCCCGCCGGGAGCCCCATATGTGGTTCACCGGCGCCTGAGCGACGGGGATGGTCATGTGACCGTATTCCTTTGGCGGTACTTCCAACGGTATCGTTGGAAGTACCGCCAACGGATTCGGCCGTCTTCGACCATGCGACGGCCGGCAGACCGCCGGGGGTGACGGCTGCCGCGGCCGCAGCGCGCGCGTGGGCGGCCGCGGCGCGCGCGTGGCTGCCGCGGCGGCCCCGCCGGCGGCGCGGGCGGTCGCGGTTCTCGCAGGCCATGAGGGGAACCTACATGACGATCTTGTTGAGCATGAGCTCGACGATGCCCTCGGCCCCAGCTTCCTTGAGGCGCGGGATGATGCGGCGGACCACGCTCTCCTCGAGGATCGTGTCGACCGCCGGCCGGCTCTCGTCGCTGAGGTGCGAGACGGTGGGCTTGCGGAGGGCGGGCGGCACGGCGAGGACGGCGTCCAGTCCCTCCACCCTGACGTTGAGCATGAGCCCGACCCGGTAGAGGGCGGCGATGGCGTCGGCGAGCTCCGGGAGCTTGGCCTCGGTGGCGCCCCATCTGAATTCGATCCTGGCGCTGACGCCGCGCTCTGCCAGCCGGCGCCTGGTGACGCCGACGAGCTCGGTGGCCACGATCCTGCCTTCGAGGTCGGCGAGGGTCTGGATGAGCGACGCCTGCGGCACGGCCGGCGCCCAGCGCACCTTGCCGAAGCTCTGCCTGGCGTAGACGAGGTCGCACACCGTGTGCCCGGCGGCCGCGCTCTCGACGACCCAGTCGTAGTCGGTGAGGCCGCGCTCGAGGGCGCCGTCCTCCACGTAGGGCGCCATCTCCCGGGCGCGCGGCAGCGGGCACTCGAGCTCAGGGTCGTGGACAACGGGGTATCGCGAGCGCGGCGCCACGGTGACGAGAAGGCCGGCGCGGCGCATGAGGTCGAGGGGCCGCGCTTCCCGCGCGGCCCGCCCTCGGCGCGGGGGAGAGCGCATCGCACCGCCAGTGGCGCGGGCGCGGCGCGGCGTCGCCTTCAACCCGCGCGCGTGCTCCCGTCAGCGCCGCCGCGCTGTGCGACGGTCGCGGCGCCGCGCGGCGCTCGCAGGCGCAGCGTGAGGTAGAGCGCGAGCAGGCTCAGCGCGACCCCGAGGAGGAAGGCCACGGTGAAGCCGCGCTGCATCAGGCCGGGGTCGACGTGGGCGGTCTGCACGCTCACGTTCTCGACCGACACGCGGTGCGGGATCACCTCCGAGAACACGGTCTCGAAGGCCACCACGCCCACGGCCAGGCCGAGGCTGCGGGCCACGGAGATCACGCTGCCGGCGAGAGGCTTGCGCAGCGCCGGCACGTCCTCCATCGCGAGGTTGATGTTGGGCGCCTTGTTCAGGCCCTGTGAGAGGCCGAACAGGCTCAGAGCGAGGACGATGAACCAGATCGCGCTGCGGTCGTTCAGCAGGCAGAACAGGGCGAAGGCCAGCGCCGAGAGCATGAGGCCGGCGCTGCACACGGAGCGCCCCCCATAGCGATCGGCGAGCCCGCCCGCCCAGGGCCCCAGGAGCTGGCCGCCGGCGATGACCATGAGCACGGCGCCGCAGACGAAAGGCGTGAGCCCGCGCTGCACCTGCAGGTAGAAAGGGAAGAGGAACAGCACACCGCCGGTGGTGGCCATGGCCACCAGGAAGGCCGCGGTCGCGAGGGTGAAGCTGCGGTGCGTGAACAGGCGCAGGTCGAGCAGAGGATGCCGGGCGCGCCACTCGCGCAGCACGAACCCGAGGGCGCAGCTCAAGCCTACGCCGAGCGTCGCCAGGGTGGTCACCGAGAACCAGCCCCACTCGCGCCCCATGTTGAGCGGCAGGAGCAGGAAGAGGAGCGCCAGAAAGGAGAGCGCCGCGCCGGGCGCGTCCAGGCGCCGGTCGGCGCAGGCCGGCCGCCGGCGGGGCAGCCACGCGATGCCGGAGACCAGCGCCGCGGCGCCGATCGGCAGGTTGACGAAGAAGACCCAGTGCCAGCCCAGCGTTGACGTGAGCAAACCGCCCAGCGGCGGGCCGGCGGCTACGCCGAGCGCCGCCGCCGTGGTGAGCACGCCCATGGCGGCGGCGCGCCTGCCGGCCGGCAGGTACAACCCCGGGAAGACGAGCATGACGGCGAAGATCATCGAGCCGCCGACACCCTGGAGGGCGCGCCAGCCGACCAGAGCGATAAGGCTCGGCGAAAGGCCGCAGAGCAGCGAGCCCACAGTGAAGACCGCGAGGCCGAGCAGGAAGACGCGGGCGCTGCCCCAGATCTGCCCGAGCTTGCCGAAGAGCAGCAGAAAGCTGACCTCGCAGAGCAGGTACGAAAGGACGACCAGCGAGACGGCGCTGGGGCTGACGTCGTACTCGTGGGCGATGGTCGGCAGGGACACGTTGACGATGCACGTGTCGAGGTTGGCCATGAAGGCGCCCACGGCGACGACCGCCAGTAGCAGGCGCTGCCGAGGCACGCTGTCCACGATGAAGCCGTCCACGCGGGATCCTCCCAATCGATCCGTCACGAGTCTCGTCGGCGGCGCGCCCGCACTTCATGAGCCTCTCCCGCCCGAAGGCGGACGGCCGGCCGTCCGCCGCGCAGGCGCCCTTCGGGAGGCGGACGGGCGGCCGTCGCGCAGGCGCCCCGCCGGCCGCACTGCGAGGGTGCGATGCGCTATGCTGGATTGTCGCAGCTTCGTCTTCGGGAGGGAAGAGTGACCGCATCTGAGGGCTGCAGGCTCGAGGATCTTCTGGATATCCCCAGACTCCAGGAGTTGTTCGACAGCCTCAACGACGCCTACCCGTTCCCCTCGGCGATCGTCGACAACGAGGGCCACATCCTCACGGCCACGGCCTGGCAGGACGTCTGCACGAGGTTCCACCGCGTCGATGAGGTCAGCGAGCTGGAGTGCCTCGAGAGCGACCGTTACATCCTGACTCACATCGACGAGGCCGATCCGTCGGTCGTCTACCGCTGCCCGCACGGCATGGTCGATGCGGCCACGCCGATAATCGTAGACGGCCGGCACCTCGGTAGCGTGTTCGTCGGGCAGCTCTTTCTCGAGGCGCCGGACCTTGCGTTCTTCCGTGCCCAGGCGGCGAAATACGGATTCGATGAAGACGCGTATCTGGAGGCTGTCGCGAGGGTGCCGGTGCTCACGCAGGGCCAGTTCGACAGATACCTCGCGGTCATGAGGAGGTTCGCCGAGATCTTCGCGAGCATGGCGCTGGACCGGCTGAGGGAGGGAGAGAGGGCCGATGTGCTGCGCGCGGCCGAAGAGGCCGCGCGCAAGAGCGCCGAGCTGTACCGGGTCCTGACCGAGGGCATGCAGGACGTCGTCTGGGTCCTCGACACGGAGACGATGTACTTTCGCTACGTGAGCCCGTCTGTGCAGCGTCTGCGCGGGTTCACCGCCGAGGAGATCGTCGCCGCGCCCGTCGACGCGGCCCTGACGGTCGCGGCCGGCGAGGGGCTCAAGGCTCTCGTTCGCGAGCGTGCCGCGGCCTTTCGAGAGGCGAGGCAGAGCGCCGACGAGTTCTACGTCGATGAGGTCGAGCAGCCCTGCAAGGACGGTTCCAGCGTGTGGACCGAGGTGATCACCAGCTACTCCGTCAGCCCGGACACCGGGCACGTGGAGGCGCGCGGCGTCACCCGCGACAGCGGCGCGCGCCGGCGCGCCGAGGAGTCTCTGCGGCAGAACGAGCAACGCATGATCAGAGCGCAGAGCATCGCGCACGTGGGCAACTGGGAGCTCGACGTGGGGATGCGGACGATGTGGGCCTCCGCGGAGGCCTTTCGCATCTACGGCCTCGAGCGCACCGCCCCGACGATGCCTCTCGAGCTGGCCGAGGGCGCGACTCTCCCTGAATACCGCCCCGGTCTTGATGCAGCTCTTGGACGGCTGATCGCCGGCCAGGGTGAATACGACGAGGAGTTCGAGATCAGGCGCGCCAACGACGGGCAGGTGCGCGTCGTGCACTCAACAGGCGAGCTGGTCCGCGACGAGGACGGCGCGCCGGCGAGCATCGTGGGCGCCCTGCAGGACGTCACCGAGCTCAAGGCCGCCGAGCGCGAGGCGCTCGAGGCGGCGGCGCGTCTGCGGCGCATGGTCGACGGCGCCGTGGCCGCCATGGGCGCCCTGGTCGAGACGCGCGACCCGTACACGGCGGGGCACCAGCGCCGCGTGACGCAGCTGGTCGTGGCGCTCGCCGCGGAGCTGGGCATCGAGGGCGCGGCGTGCGAAACCCTGCGCCTGGCCGCTGAACTGCACGACATCGGCAGGGTCGCGGTGCCCGCCGAGATCCTCACCAGGCCGGGGCGCCTGTCGGAGACCGAGTTCGCGCTCGTCAAGGTACATCCGGCGGCCGGCGCCGACATCCTCGCCCCGCTCGAACTCGGCGCGCCGGTCGCCGACATCGTGCGTCGGCACCACGAGCGCCTCGACGGATCGGGCTACCCCGACGGCCTCCTGGGTGAGGCGATCCCGCGCGAGGCGCGCATCATCGCCGTGGCCGATGTCGTGGAAGCGATGGCGTCGCACCGGCCGTACCGGCCGGCGCTGGGCGTCGAAGCCGCTCTCGCCGAGATCGCCGCGGGCGCCGGCCGGCTCTACGACGCGGACGTCGCGGCCGCCTGCGCGCGCGTCTTCGCGGCCGGGTTCGCCTTCAGCGAGTAGGCGCGGCGGGGCCCTGCGGCCCCGCGCCTCCCGCGCCGGCGCTCTGCGGCCCCGCGCTTCCCGCGCCCTCCGGCTCGGCGCCCTCCGGCCCCGCGCCTCCCGTGCCCGCGCCCTGCGGCCCACCGCCGCGCGGCACGTCGCCGGCAGCGGCTCGCGCCGCCTTGCGCACCCGCTTGGCCGCGTACATACGCGCGTCGGCGACCTGCAGGAGCTCGTCGAGGGTGCGCGGCGCCGCGGGGTCGAGGGCCGAGGCGCCGAGGGAGAGCGAAAGCTCAGAGGCGCGGCCGGGCGCCGCGTTGGCGGCGGCGATGGCCGCCTCGAGTCGTTCCGCCGCGGCCGGAGCCTCATCGCCGCCGGCGTCGATCTGCAGCACGGCGAACTCGTCGCCGCCCATGCGCGCCACGATGTCCATGTCGCGGAAGCAACCCGCCAGCACCGTGGCCGCCTCGCAGAGAAGCGCGTCGCCGGCGGCGTGCCCCTGGACGTCGTTGACCGGCTTGAGGCCGTCGATGTCGGCGAACAGCAGCAGCAGAGGCCGGCCCAGGCGGTTGGCCGTCTTGAGCTGCTGCTCGGCGAGCATCGTGAAGCCACGGCGGTTGCGCAGCCCCGTGAGCGCGTCGGTAAGCGACATCGCCTCCAGCTCCTGAGCGTTGCGCTCGCGCTCGCTGACGTCGCGGAACATGCCTTGGATGATGCGGCGCCCCCCGACCTCGATCAGCGAGAAGTTCGCGTCGATGACCACGTCGTCGGCGCCGGGACGGGCGAGGTGGATGCCGGGTATGGCGGCCGCGCCGCTGCGCATGAGCTCGTCGAAGCCGCCGCGCACCGCCTGCTGGACGTCGGCGTCGTGGATGTCGTCCATGGTGCTGCCCACGATCTCGTCGCGGCTCTTGCCCATCACGCGCAGCGCCTGGCCGTTGGCCTCGATGACGACGCCGCGCACGTCCACCAGCACGATGGCGTCGCTGGCCTGGTCCATGAGGGCGCGATACCGCTCGTCCGAGGCGCGCAGCTTCTGGCGGGCGTGGTCCAGGCGCGCGAAGCTGCGCGCGTTGGCGAGGGCCAGGTCGAAGGCGCCGGCAAGCGTGAGCGCGAGGTTGAGGTAGTCTTCGCGCTTCTCGGGCAGGGCGAAGGCGCCGAGCTCGACGACGGCGCGGTTCCCGCCGCGCCCCACGAGCAGCAGAAAGCCGTCGCCCGTGAGCTCGTAGTCGCCGGCCAGGCGGGCAAGGCGGGCGCTGACCGCCGCCGTCTCGGCGGCCGACGGCGCCGGCGGCCGCGAGCGCAGTCCGCCCGGGCGCCCCTCGTCGATGGCCAGAAGGTGCAGGCGGCCGGGCGCGAAGAGCAGCGTGATGAGGTCGAGCACCTGCTCCGCGACGTCGCCCTCGTCGGTGACCCCGGCCAGGGCGCCAAGCATGTCGAGGGTCATGGCGTACTCGGCGAGCCGCGGGCCGGCGTCGTCGTCCGCCTGGCTGCGTGCCGGGCGCCTCATGCGCAGCCGCCAGTCGAGCACCAGGCCCGTCAAGAAGAGGCGCAGGTAGTCGAGGCCGCAGGGCAGGCGCCGCGTGGGCAGATCGAGATAGACGCCCATCTCGTGGAGGCGCAGCATAGCCTGCGGGTCGACGCCGGTGTCGAGCAGCACGAGCTGCGCGGCGAACTCGTGAAAGTACTGCCGCGCCAGGGCCTGGTCGAAGCCCTGGGCGCGCAGATAGCTCTTCCAGTGGCGCGCCCAGCCGGGAGTGAGCAGGTAGGCGCCGTCGGCGATGAGCTGCTCGGCGTACTCGCGGTTGATGAGCGGGTAGCCCGCGGGGCCGGAGCAGTGCAGCGCGCAGACGTCGTCCCCGTTGCTCGCCCGCGAGGCGCTCACCGGGTAGTCGCCGGCCATCAGCTCCGTGCGCGCCGCGCCCGGCTCGTGTACCTGCTCGCGCAGCTCCTGACAGCGCGCCTGCGGGCCGACGCAGTCGGCGGCCAGCGCGACCACCTCGACGCTGCCCTGCAGGTGTGCGGGCAGCGCCGCACGCACATCTGGCGCGAAGTTCGCGCAGGCGCTGATCCTCAGTCTGGGCTCAGGCATCGACCCGATCGATGGGATAGCGTCCCCAGCGGCGCGTGGCTTCGGCGATCGCCAGCAGCACCTCGTCCGGGACCTGGAAGGGGATCTCGCCGTGGTTGTCCGAGAGGATGAAGCCGCCGCCGGGAGCGGCTGCGGCGATGGCCGCCTTGACCTCAGCCTCGGCCTGCTCCGCCGTCCAGCGGCGCATGGTGACGCCGTCGAGGTTGCCCATGAGCGCCAGCTTGCCGGCGGCGGCGCGCTTGAGCGCCGCGAGGTCCTCCTCGGCGCTCACCCCGACGCCGGCGGTGCCGGTGCGCGCCACATCGTCGAGGATGCCGGCGCAGCGTCCGGAGGCGAAGTGCGTGGCCGTGGGGCCCTTGATCCGGGCGATGGTGCGCTGCGCCACCTTGAAGCCGGTGTCGAGATACGCCTGCGGCGTGACGACCGTCGTGGAAGAAACCGGGTCGAAGTAGCCGACGGCTGTGGCGCCGGCCGCGAACTGGGCGTTCGCCCACGCCACGCAGAACTCCTCATTGACGGCCATCAGGCGGTCGAACAGGTCGCGGCGCTCGAACATGAGGTCGAGATAGGCTTCGAAGCCGAGCTGCATAACGGGCAGCGAGAAGGGTGACACGACGGAGCCGACGATGGGCACGTCGCGCGAGCGCGCCTTGAGAATCTCTGTGGCGCGCAGGGCGCGGGCGAGCACGGGGCTCGTGGCCACGTCGGGCGGCTCCAGAGAGAGGATCTGCTCGACGTCGCCGATCATCGGCTCGCCGGAATTGGCGGGTCCGTCGTCGCGGAAGATCACCTCGCCGCCCCAGGCCTCCACTTCGAGCGGGGCGTAGAGGATGCTGTACAGGCAGTCGTGGCCATACTTCTCGCGGAGGCGCAGCTGGCCCTCGGCGACGTTCTCGCCGCGCGAGAAGTACTCCCGCAGGCCCATGCCGAGCTCCCTGGCGCCGTGCATGGTGACCAGCAGGAAGAGCGGGACGCGGTCCGGCTCCTTGTGACCGAGGGTGGTGAGAACGCGATCCAGGGACGTCATCTCAGCGGTCATCGCACACCTCCCGTGAAGCGGTCGACAAGGGCGATGGCCGCGGCCGAGTTGCGCCCCACGGCGTCGGCGCCCACCTCACGCCACAACTCAGGGTCGAGGCGGAAGGGGGCGCCGCCGACGATCACCACGGGCGGCGGGCCGGGCAGCGCGAGCCGATCCACGACCTCGCGCACGCGCAGCGCGGCCGGCAACATCAGCGTGGAGATCAGCAGCACGCGCGGCTGGTCGTCGCGGCAGCGCTGCACGAGGCGCTCGACGGTAACGCCGTGGCCGTAGTCGGCGACGGCGTACCCTGAGGAACGCAAGGCCGAGAGCACGAGCCGCTTGCCGAGCGCGTGGTGGTCCTCGAGAACGACGATGGCCAGCCGCGGGCGTTCGCCGTTGTCGGGACGGACCTGAGGGAGCATCTCGCCGACGATCTGCTCCGCGATGCGGCCGGCCATGTAGAGCTGGGCGAGGGAGACCGTGCCGTGCTCCCAGTCGTCGCCGATGCGCTCGAGCGCCGGCGCGACGACCGCCTCGGCGACGGCGAGCGTATCGTCGGCGCCCTCGGCGGCGGCCACCAGGGTGTCGCGCGCCCCCACGCGGTCCATCGCGAGGAGCGCGCGCTCGAAGGCGCGCGTCCCATCATTCGCTGCCATGGAGCCCCCTCTGGTTCGGCATGTGATGGTCGTGAGGAACACGATCCGCAGCCGGCGAGGCGCGCTCCCGCCTGCGCAGCATATGGCGATTGCGTGTGCGCACGCAAGAGTCCGGGCTGCGCATGCCCTGAGGCGACGCCCTGCTCTTGCGCCCTGGCGGCCGCTTTGAGTAGGCTCGCCGCACGGCGCCTCCGGCGCCGTGCGGCGAGCCCGGGGGGCGGCCGCCTCAGTATCTCAGCGTACAGAAGGAAGGTCTCATGTCCGCGCGCCCGATGACTCCGCCACGGCTCCTCGTCCTTCTGCTCGTCCTGCTCGTCGCCGCCGGTCTCGTGTGGGGCCTGACTGGCTCCCTCGCCGCCGCCCCCAGCGCTTCGCCGGGCGGCGACAAGGTCACCCTCAAGGTCGGCTGGACGACCGACCCCGACAACCTCAACCCGTTCGTCGGCGTCGAGCAGTCGTCCTACGAGCTGTTCCACGTCAGCTACGACTTTCTCACCAACTACGGCGACCAGTACCTGCAGACGGCGCCCGGGCTCGCCGAGAGCTGGACAACGAGCGCCGACGGCCTCACGTGGACCTTCAAGATCCGCAGCGGCGTGAAGTGGAGCGACGGCGAGCCGCTCACGGCGCAGGACATCGCCTTCAGCTTCAACTACCAGAGGGAGCAGGAGCTGCAGGCGTTTCTCTCGGCGCTCGACGGCATCGAGACGGTCACGGCCCCCGACGACGCCACGGTGGTCATCACGTGCGCGCGCCCCAAGGCCGACATCCTGGCGATGTGGTGCCCCATCATCCCCGAGCACATCTGGAGCGGGTTCAAGACCGCCGACGACGCCAAGGCATACCTCAACAAGCCGCCGATCGTGGGCTCCGGCCCCTTCCAGGTGGTCGAGTGGCAAAAGGGCAAGTTCATCCGCTGCGTGGCCAACAAGGGCTATTGGGGCGGTGCGCCCAAGGTCGACGAGGTCATCTTCCAGGTCTACAAGAACCAGGACACCCTGGCGCAGGATCTCAAGCTGGGCGCCATCGACCTGGCCATCAACATCCCGCCGGCGCAGGTCAAGGCCCTGCAGGGCGCAACGGGCCTCGTCGCCGAAGCCTGCTCGCAGAAGGCCTTCGACTACCTCTCCTTCAACTGTTACGAAGGCCCGTCCCTCGGCAACCCCGTCCTGCGCGACCCGGCCTTCAGGCAGGCGCTCAACTGGGGCATCGACAAGGCCAAGATGGCCGCGCTCGCGTACCAGGGCTACGCGGACCCGGCGACGTCGCTCTTCGAGGTCGACTTTTACGATCCCCTCCTCGACTGGCACTGGCAGCCGCCCGCCGACATGGAGTACACGTACGATCCGGCCAAGGCCGCCCAGCTCCTCGCCGCCGCGGGCTACACGGACACCGACGGCGACGGCGTGCTCAACGACCCCGATAACGGCGACAAGAACATCAAGCTGCGCCTCTGGGCGCGCGTCGAGTCGCCGCAGAGCCAGACCATGGGCAAGCTCATCACCGACTGGTGGGAGCAGCTCGGCATCGACATCGAGTTCTCCGTAGAGGACAACGGCGTGCTGCTCGACGGCGGCTACAACTACGCCGGCGACACCTACAAGCCCGACTACGACATCTACATCTGGACGTGGCAGCCCAGCGGCTCCGACCCCGGCCGGCGCCTGGGCTACTTCCGCAGCGAGCAGATCGAGAACCAGAACGACGCCTGCTGGTCCAACAAGGAGTACGACCGGCTGTGGCTGCAGCAGTCTGAGGAACTCGACCCGCAGAAGCGCAAGGAGATCACCTACAAGATGCAGGAGATGCTGTACCAGGAGTCGCCGTACATCATCCTCACGTATCCCAAGCTCCTCGAGGCGTGGAACACGACGAAGTGGGATGGCTGGACGCGCATCCCGCAGGACACCGGCGCGATCGCCTACATCAGCGACAACGTGAGCAACTACTACAAGGTGGGACCGAAGGTCGCCGCGACCGCGAGCGCCGGCGGCAGTGGCTCGAACACGACCCTGATCGTGGGCGTCGTGATCGCCGCGCTCGTGGTGGCGGCCATTGTCCTGCTCCTCCTGCGGCGCAAGCCGCGGGCGGAAGAAGGCTGAGGCCGGCGCGGCCGGCCGGCGGCCGCGAAGCGCAGACGCAAAGGGGGCGGGGCGCTCGCGAGCGCCCCGCCCCCTTTTCGCGGGCGAGCGCGCCGACCTCAGAGGCAGGCCTCAGGCAGGGGCGACGCCGAGCAGCTCGCCGACCACGTCGCCGGCGTCGTTGGTGATCGGCGGGCGGCCTTTGGCGCGCAGCGGCTCGGCGATGGCGTCGGCGCCGAGCACGGCCGTGAGGGCCGTGACCGTGGCCGTGTCCGAGGCGCGGTCGGCGCCGTCGACGACCTTGACGGCGAGGCCGCGCCCGTCGGGCAGCGACACGCAGCTCAGGCCCTCGGCGCCGCACTTGCTGGTGGCGCCGGGGATCGTCTGCATCACGAGGGTGTCGATCCAGCCCGGGCCTTCGACCAGGGTGGGGTGGGCGCGCATCGCGGCGCTGATCTCGGGGAGCAGGTCGGGCATGAGCGCGAAGGTCGCGGCCGCGACCGCGACCGGCGTGGCGTAGCAGACGACGCCGCAGCCGTCGACGGCGGTGGGGATCTGCCGCGGGTCGAGGCCCACGCAGGCGGCGAACATCTGCAGGGCGGCCTCCTGGGCGGGATGGTCGGGCCGCTGGTATGTGGGGACGTCCCAGCCATGGTGCACGCTGGCCGCGAGGAAGCCGGTGTGGTTGCCGGAGCAGTTGTGCCGCGCCTTGAGCTTGCTGTCGCAACGCAGGTCGGCCTCGGAGAGGCCGAGGTCGGCCAGCATCCCGCGCACGAGGCCGGCCTGGAAGTCCAGGCCGTCGTGCGAGGAGCTCATGATGGCGAGCTGCTCGGCGCCCCAGCCGAACTGGTCCACGGTGCCGTCGGCGAGCCAGGCCTGCGCCTGGAACGGCTTCGCCGAGGAGCGCCAGAAGGTGACCATGCCGGGGTCGCCCCAGCGCTCGACGATCTCACCGTCGGGGGCGGCCAGCGCGGCCACCGCGTGGTGCACGCTCTCCACGGTGCCGCCGCGCCGCGCCTGGATGATGATCTCGGGATGCTGCTTCACGGTCATCGTGACGCGAGTGTACCGCGCGCCGGCGGGCGCGGCATCCCGGCGGACGGCGCTCCGGCGGACGCGGCGAGCCGGCGCACGCGGCGTCCCGGCGGGCGCCGCGTCCGCCGCCGCCGCGCGGCGGCTCGCGCCGGCCGGCGCGCGGCGGTAGCATGCCGCCATGCGGTACCGCACCTTCGGCAAGCTCGACTTCAAGCCCTCGGCCCTCGGCTTCGGCGCCATGCGCCTGCCCGTGCTCGCCGGCGCCGACGGCAAGCCGGATTTCAAGCGCATCGACTATCCGGCCGCCACGGCGATGCTGCGTCGCGCCATCGACGGCGGGGTGAACTACGTCGACACCGCCTGGGTGTATCACGAGGAGCAATGCGAGCCCTGGCTCGCGGAGGCGCTGAAGGACGGCTACCGTGAGAAGGTCAAGGTGGCCACCAAGATGCCCGTCTGGAAGGTCGACAAGCCGGGCGACTTCGAGCGCATCCTCGACGCGCAGATTGAGCGCCTGCAGACCGAGCGCATCGACTTCTACCTGCTGCACAGCCTCGATGCCGCGCACTGGAAGGGCGTCGTCGAGCAGGGCCAGCTCGCCGCAGCCCAGCGCGCGCTCGCCGACGGCCGCATCGCTCACCTGGGCTTCAGTTTCCACGGTACCTACGACCTGTTCGAGGAGGTCCTTGCCGCCACCGACCTCTGGGACTTCTGCCAGATCCAGCTGAACTACATGGACGAGGAGTATTCGGCCGGCCGCCGCGGCCTCGAGCTGGCGGCCGGCCAGGAGCTGGGCGTGATCGTCATGGAGCCCATCCGCGGCGGCATGCTGGCGCGCAATCTGCCGCCGCGGGTCGCGGCGGTCTGGGCCGAGGCGCGGGCGCCGCGCTCGCCGGCCGAGTGGGCGCTGCAGTGGGTGTGGAGCATCCCCGAGGTGTCGTTCGTGCTCAGCGGCATGAGCACGATGCAGCACGTCGAGGAGGATCTGGAGTACGCGGCGCGCTCGCGCCCGGGCCTGCTTGCGGACGATGAGCTCGCCCTGGTCGCGCGGGTGCGCGACCTCTACCGCGAGCTCAGCCCCATCCCGTGCACGGCCTGCCGCTACTGCATGCCGTGCCCCCAGGGCGTCGCCATCCCCGACATCCTCGAACTCTACAACGACGCCCACATGTACGGCGACGTGTCGCGCCAGCGCTTCTTCTACACCTGGCTCGACGAAGACGAGCGCGCCGACAGGTGCACCGCCTGCGGGGAGTGCGAGGGCAAGTGCCCGCAGGGCATCGCCGTCAGCGGCTGGATGGAGAAGGCGCAGACGTTTCTGGCCGGGTGAGGCCGGGGGAGGCCGGGGGAGGCCGGGGGAGGCCGGGGGAGCCACCCTCGGCGCCCGCTCTCGACGCCCGGCGCCCCGCCCTCGACGCCCGAGCCTCCCCCGGGGTATGCTCGCGCGGAGGAGTCCGTCCACCGGCCGGGGGAGACTGGGTGAACCTGCGCATCCTGTTCGTCG
>Ga0194043_1000662_pt1 | contig 19249 bp, 17 predicted proteins | sample JunL4415m_MetaG_FD_161274 | JGI IMG/M metagenome (GOLD analysis project Ga0194043, IMG submission 161274) | Anoxic zone freshwater microbial communities from boreal shield lake in IISD Experimental Lakes Area, Ontario, Canada - Jun2016-L442-15m | ecosystem: Environmental > Aquatic > Freshwater >...
ACACGCAGAGTTGAATGTCGACATCAACGACGAGTGATGTGGCTGCGATGACCTCACGTCGCTCTGTTGTTGTGCTCCACCAAAACGGTGTCATCTCGAGCAGGCTCAGGCGAAGGTCTAAATCGTTAAGCCGCAGTTCGAACTGCACCGACGTGACTTCTTCGGGTAACGGCTCGTCTGTCGACGCGTTGGCCTCAGGGTCGAACCGATTGAGATGCTGGCGGGGGTCGTCATAGATCAGCGCCTTCAGTTGTGCGAGGTGCTGCGGGCCCGGTGTAGCAACGACCGCGATGCCGCCCGCTTTGAGCACGCGGAGCATCTCGCCAAAGTCGCGAGGCGAGAACACGTTGATCAATGCCTCGAACGAGTTATCGGCGAATGGCAGCGCATAGCTCGAAGCGATGGCGTACCGATGATTGCGATGCCGCCGTGAGGCAAGGCGGACTGCGGGTTTGGAGATGTCGATACCCCATCCGGCGGCGCCGGAAAGGGTGGTGGCTGCCGCGAGATACGAGCCTTCGCCACACCCGGCGTCGACGACGTTTGCGGCGGGGGAGTGAGCGACTAGCGCGGCCACTGCGTCAATCACTGGGTTGTACATGCCCGCATCGAACACTCGCCTGCGGGCACGCACCATGGCGTCGTCGTCGCCCGCTGGTCGACTCTTCAGCCGTCCGCCAGGAAGCAGATTGACGTACCCCTCTTTGGCGCGATCGAAGTGATGAGCCGACACGCAGACGAACTCATGCTCATGTTCGGCAAGTGATTGGCGACAGTGCGGACAGCGAAACGCAACGCTCACGAAATTCTCCGGTCGACGGCGTGCATGAAACCTTGACGTTACTCACTGCTCTCAACCCGCCGTGCGAAACGTTCGGCTTCGTCGCAGCGCTGCTCGAGGCCTTAGGTTGTCCGGATGCGCAGAACAGTTGTAGCGGTTGTCACACTGGTCACCCTGTTTTCGGCGTGCGGGTCAACTGCCCCAGAGGCGCAGGTGCGCTCTGCTGACGATGTGCAAGTGCTCACGCCGGGCGAAGTCAAAAAGATTCGCGCCGATATGGCTCCGCTCACTACCGACGCTCCCACCCTTGACTCTGCTGCGGGCGCTGCCCCCAGCGGCACCGGTGTTGACGCGGCCTCAACCGACACGGTTCCGCTCAACAAGGACAATCGTCCTCCCGAACTGCGTCTCTTCGATGCCTACGCGAAATTCAAGAGCTGTATCGAAGACGCCGGGCAGACAATCAAGGGCAATCTGCAGGACCCAAAGAACCCTGCCTATAAGGATCCTGAATACGTGAAGGTGATCACCACCTGCGCTGCTCGATCCGACATCCTTTCGATCCTCAAAGAGATGCAGACAACTCGAGCCAACCTGAAGCCGGACGAAGTGGAGACCCGCAACAAGGCGTTCAAGCTGCTCCAAAAATGTCTGGTCGACAAGGGTTGGAAGATCGAGACCACCACCGACAAGATCGGTTTGATCAATCCGTCAGTCTTTCAATCAGCAGATGGAACGCTGAATCAGCGTGACATTAATCAGTGCCTCTCGAGCACTGGTATTAACGACGCAATTAAGGGAAATGGGTAGTTCGGTCATGGCTTCGGGCAAAAAAGGTCTCATTGGAGTTGCAGTCGTAGCGCTGCTCGCTGGGGTGTTCGTCATCGGGCGAGCCACCATCGATACCCCTGCAGTTCGTGGCTTGATCATCAAGCCGCAGCCGGTCACGCGGCGCACGCTCAGCGACGTCCTGACGGTGAACGGTGTGTTGCGCCGTGACGAAACTCAAAAGCTCAACTCGCCGGTAGATGGCAAGGTCAGCAAGATCTCGGCGAACGACGGCGACACGATCAATGCTGGCGATCCCATATTCTCGCTCGACGGTCGCACCGCCTATGCGGTGAACGGCGACTTCTCGTTTTACCGCAAGCTCGATGTCGGCAGCGTGGGGCCCGACGTGCTGCAGCTCGAGACCATCCTCAACGATCAGGGCTACCTCAAATCGAAGCCCAACGACCTCTACACCGAAGAGACTCGCTCGGCGCTTGCCAAGTGGCAGCTTGACCGCGGGTACCCGGGTGCCACCCCTGAACCAGACGAGAGTGTCACGGTGGGCCTTACCCAGAACAGCGCTGGCTACAAGGTGGCCAAGGACAACACGGTCTCGTTCACCATCGTTCCCTCAGCGCCGGTGTTGAAGCCCGCCGCCGGGCTCGCCAGAGCGCTGCACGCGCCGAAGGTGGTGACCAAGCCGACCATCAATGTCTCGGTGAGTTCAACGACGGTCAACGAGGGCGGCACGTTTGCGCTCACGTTCACGTCAGATATTGCTCCAACGAGCGACATGACCATGGGCCTCACCATCGGCGGTAGCGCCACCGGCGGCACCGATCCCACAAATGGTGACGACTATTCCACGATCAACGGCGATTTCATCTTTCCTGCGGGTCAGACCTCGGTCACGCTCGACCCAGTAAAGGTGTTCAACGATCAGGTGATCGAGAACGCCGAAGACATCACCGTGCAACTCACCGTGCAGTTCGGCAACGATCCCAACTACATCGTTGGTCCCGTTGATCGAGTCCGCGTGACCATTGCTCCCAACGGCAGCGATCTTCAGCCGGTCTTCACCATCGACACTGACACCGCCGACGTCGATGAGGGCCAGCAGGTCACCTTCACCGTTCGATCAACAGTTGAGTCAAACGTCGATCAGGATTTCACGGTGGACTTTGGCGGCACGGCTGATTCGGGCACCGACTTCGTGCCTCTCGACAAGAAGACTTTTACGATTCGCGCCGGGCAAACCTCGGTGGGTCTGAACGTGCAAATACGAAAAGACAATCTCGTCGAGGTCGACGAGTCGCTCACTATTTCGCTTGGCCCCGATCCCGACACGAACACAGCCCACCGCGCGTACACCATCGGCTCACCGTCGACAGCGCGTGTCACCATCAAGAGCAATGACCTGCCCATCATGCATGTCACAGGTGGTGGCGTGGTGCGTGAGGGAGCCAAAGGTTCGTTCCAGGTGGTTGCCGATGCCCCGGTTACCGATGACACCTCGATCAACTACCAAGTTGGTGGCACCGCTACCGAGGGCAGCGACTACAACGTGCTCAGCGGTACGGCGATCATGAAGGCCGGCACCTCGAGCGTCACCATTCCGCTCAATGTGATCAACGACGATGTGCAGTTCCTGCCCAGCGACATGCTTGTCGCGAAGTGGCCAGCTCGTGTTGGCAAGGTCAACGTCGACGAAGGCGAGTTTGTGTTGCAGGGGGCTCCAGTGATCACGCTCACCGAGCCCGTGTTCACCATCACCATGAAGGTAAGCCCATCAGATCGCGCCCAACTCAAGGTGGGTCAGCCAGCCAAGGTGAAGCTCAAGGCGGGCGATCAGGAACTCACCGGAACCATCACCTCGCTCGACGACGCTGCCAAAGTGGGCGACGCGGGTGAGGAGTTGTACGAGGGTGTGGTTGAGGTGAAGGGCGAACTCGCTGCGGTAGATGGTGCGTCGGTCACCATCGATGTCACCCTGGCTGAAAAGACCGACGTTCTGTCTGTGCCCGTTGCTGCGGTGCTTCGCTCCACCGATGGCGACCAAGTGCGAGTGGTCAATGATCAGGGCACGATCACTCGGGTCCCAGTCACTATTGGGCTCATCGACAACGAGTTCGTCGAAATCGTGAAGGGCCTGAAGGGCAACGAGCTTGTTGTCGTCGATGTCGACGCCGCCGGAACTCCCGCTGCTGGCGGTTAGACATGCTGCACGAACCTGACCTCGACGCTGACGTGTCGCAACAACAATCGGCCAACGAGCCCTACGTCGAGCCACTGCTCGAACTGAAAGATGTGTCTCGCGTCTACGGCACCGGCGACGCCAAGGTATACGCCTTGCGCGAGGTGTCGTTGCGCATCATGCCCGGCGACTTCGTGTCAATCGTGGGTCCGTCTGGCTCAGGTAAATCGACAATGCTGGGTTTGTTGGGATGCCTCGACATTCCAACCTCGGGCACCATCACCGTGGGCGGCAAGACCGTTACGGGACTCGACGATGCCGAGCGCACCCAAGTGCGCGGCCGCACCATTGGGTTCGTGTTCCAACAGTTCCACCTCATTCCTCACCTCGACGCCACTGGCAATGTCGAGACAGCGCTGTTGTATCGGGGTCTCAGCAAAATCGAACGCCGTCGCCGCGCCATCGAGTCGCTCGACAAGGTTGGCTTGGGGCATCGGCACGAGCATCGGCCAGTGCAGATGTCAGGTGGCGAGCAGCAGCGCGTTGCGTTGGCCCGCGCCTTGGTGACCGAGCCAAAGATCTTGTTGGCCGACGAACCCACCGGCGCACTCGACTCGCAGAATGCCGAAAACGTGATGGAATTGCTCACCAACCTGCAGTCGCCCGAACGGGCCGTGGTGCTCGTGACGCATGCCCTCGAAGTTGCCGACGCAGCGTTCCGCAAGGTGTCGATGCGCGATGGTCGCATCGTGAGTGACATGACAAGGGTGCGATGAAGGTATTCAGAGATCTCTTACGGGTGTCACTGAACGGTCTGTTCGCGCGCAAGGTTCGAACATTGTTGCTCTTGCTCGGACCGATGATCGGCGTTGCGGCCATCATTGCTGCGGTTGGTCTCACCGACAGCGCCAAGGGTGACCTCAAAGCAAAGGTCAACAAACTTGGCACGAACCTCATCGAGGTCTCGGCGTCGAGTGCGTTTGGTGGCAAGGACCCCACGCTTCCCGAAGATGTCATTGATCGCGCTCGCAGTGTCACCACGGTCAAGTCGGTTGCCAAGGTGCACGAGCTCGCAAACATCGTGGTCACGCCATATAGCGAGGCAAAGGACAAGTACGAGGCAGTACCGATACCGGTGTTGGCCAGTGATGTGTTGCTGCCGTCAGTGCTCGAGGTCAAGCTCATCAGCGGACGATGGCTGAACGATTTCGACGAGCAAGCAACCAGTAGAACAGCCGTGATCGGCATTGGCCTCGCGCGACAGTTCAACTATTTGCCGGGAGAGAATCGAACGATCCAACTTGGCAACTTTCGATACGGCGTTGTTGGCGTGCTCAGCGAGGTAGAGCTTGAGCCCGCGTTCGATAACGCAGTGTTCATCCCGTTCGCGGCGGCCAAGGCCGACTTTGTCGACACCGACAAGATCTTGGCGAACAAGATCTATGTGCGTTCGCAGGTAGGTGCCGAGAAGGACACCTCCGAAGCACTGAAGGTAGCGGTCAACCTCGGCGGTCCCGATGAGGTGACCACCGACATCAAGTCCGAAGCGCTTCAGCTCGCTGCGCAGAGCGACCAACAAATCAAGCTCATCGTGGTCTCCATGGGCATCCTCGCCTCGATCGTGGGTGGCGTTGGTATCGCCAACGTGATGTCGATCTCGGTGATTCAGCGCTCGGCCGAAATCGGTATTCGTCGAGCACTCGGTCACACGCGCTCGATTATCGCGTCGCAGTTCTTGCTCGAGTCATTGTTCATCGGACTGCTCGGAGGAATCTGCGGCGTGCTGCTCGGCATCCTGTCAATTTTCTTAGGCGCCACTATTGCGGGTTGGGTGTTCGTGCTCGCGCCTTGGTTGCCTCCGGCAGGTATCGCCCTGGCAATGGTCATTTCGGTGATTGCAGGCTTGTACCCGTCGGTTCGCGCCGCCAAGCTCGAGCCGCTCGAAACCCTGCGCCTCGGCTAATACCAGAGACTCAGACGCGCTGAGTAGGCGCTCGCCGCGCTCAGGCTTCGCTGAGCGCGTCGCGAATGCGCTGCGCTGCTTGCGTCAATGCCCCAAAATCAACTGACGTTGCCGCATTGGCAAACGACAACTGCCCCATGTGTGTGGTGGGGATCAAGTGAATGTGAGCGTGCGGCACTTCGTATCCGGCGATGATGAGACCCACTCGCTCGCAACCAAACGCCAATTGCTGGGCCTTGGCGATGCGGTGGCTCACTGCGAAGAGATGTTCTGCGAGTTGGGGCGAGCAATCGACCCAATGATCAACCTCTTCGATGGGTACAACCAACGCGTGGCCTACGGCCATTGGGTTGATCGACATGAAGACAACACACAGGTCATCGCGGTATACGAATGTGCCAGGAATGTCGCCGTTGATGATGCGGGTGAAGATGGTGGTCATCCGACGTAGCCACCCGACATCGTGAACACATCGCCTGTTGCGTAACTGCTCTCGGGGCCGCTGAGAAACCGCACCAGTTCGGCGAGTTCGTCGGCGGTACCCATCCGACCCATGCCGAGGCGAGATGTAACAGCGATACGCATCATGTCGCTGAGGTCGCCGAGCAGGGGAGTGTCGATGTAGCCAGGACACACGGCGTTGACGCGAATGCCAAGGTGAGCGGTCTCGGCCGCAGCGCTCTTCGTGAGAGCGATGATCGCTGCTTTCGCAGCCGAGTAGTGAGGCGGTCCGCCAGCAGGCAGTTGGCCGAGGATCGATGAGATGTTCACGATGACACCGCTTCGTTGCGCCTGCATATGTCGAAGCGCGGCGCGCACGCCATAGAACGTTCCGTAGAGGTGCACTTTGATCATGCGGTCCCACTCGGCATCGCTGAGGCTGGTGAAGCCCTCGGTGGGCTGCATCTCGGCGATACGCCCCTCGAGGCGCAGCATCGCGTTGGCCATGCTGAGTTCGAATCGTGCGTTCGTTGCGGGTGTAACTGGGGGAGCGATGCCAGCGTTATTGATCATGATGTCGAGCGATCCGTAGCGGGCAACGGCTGCGTCGATGCCCGCATCGAAGGCCGCCGAATCGCACACGTCGAACACCGAAGTAGTGCCACCCACCTCAGCGGCCACAGCCTGCGCGGCCTCCTGCGAGAGATCGTTGACGACCACGATTGCGCCATCGAGTGCGAGTCGTCGGGCGAATGCGGCGCCGAGACCTGATCCTGCGCCCGTAATGAACGCAACCTTTCCCTGCAGAGCGTTTGTAGTCATGCTGCGACTGTAGGTCGTTGTACGCTTCGTCGGTGTCGTCGGACTCGTCTCAGCCAAAACGTCAATCTGCTCACCTGATCAATCGGCCGTCAGACCCGCAACTCGAGGCCGACACTGATCGCCTTGTCACCATTCCAAACGCGATGTCGGTTGTCCGGTTGCTCTGCATACCGCTGTTTCTGTATCTCTTGTTTGGCCGCGACAACCCTGCGGGCGCCGCATGGCTCATGGGTGGCCTTGGCGGCACCGACTGGATCGACGGCTACATCGCTCGCCGGTTTAATCAGGTGAGCAATCTCGGCAAAATCCTTGACCCGACGGCCGATCGTTTGATGTTCATTGTTGGACTTATTGGCATCATCGTGTACGGCGTGAGCCCGCTGTGGTTCTTCTGGCTCGTGCTCGTTCGTGAAACCCTCTTTGGCGGTGTCGTCGCTTTGGCCACTGCGTTTGGTATGAAGCGGTTCGATGTCACGTGGTGGGGCAAGATGGCCACCTTCTTGCTGATGCTGGCGCTTCCGGGTCTGCTCTTAGGGCAATCCGATTTTCGGTACCGACTGCCGTTTCAGATCGGCGGGTGGCTGTGCGCAATACCCGGCCTGATCATCAGTTACTGGACTGCATTCACATATATCCCTGTCATTCGCGCCAACCTGCGCGAAGGCCGGGCCGATCGAGCACGCAAGGACCTCGCGTTATGAATACGAAGGAATCATGAAGGCCGTCATCATGGCTGGCGGCGAAGGCACCCGACTTCGCCCGCTCACATCTAACGCTCCGAAGCCAATGTTGCCCATTGCCAATGTGCCGATGATGGAACACGTCATCAACCTGTTGCGCAAGCATGGCTTCGACGAGATTGTCGTCACCGTTGCCTTCTTGGCTAACGCGATCAAGACGTACTTCGGCGACGGCAGCGAGTTTGGCGTCACCATGCACTACGCACATGAGGCCGTGCCATTAGGAACCGCCGGCAGCGTGGGTAACGCTAGGCATCTCTTGAATGAGCGGTTCTTGGTGATCTCGGGCGACGTCATGACCGACATGGATCTGGGCGCGTTGGTGGCGTTTCACGACGAGCACAAAGCGATTGCCACCATTGGTCTCACGCCCGTTGAGAATCCACTCGACTTCGGCATCGTGATCACCCGCGAGGACGGCACTATCGAACGGTTCCTCGAAAAGCCCACGTGGGGTCAGGTGTTCAGTGACACCATCAACACAGGTATTTATGTGCTTGAGCCGTCGATCTTCGACTACATCCCCGAGGGCCGCTCGGTCGACTTCAGCGGTGAGGTCTTTCCTCAACTGCTCACCGAAGGCCTGCCGTTGTACGGCGCCGTGGCCGAGGGTTTCTGGGAAGATGTCGGCACGCTCGATGCCTACCTCAGCGCACACAAAGATGTGCTCGATCAAAAGGTTCAACTCGAGATCCCGGGCTTTCGCATCAGCGATGGCGTTTGGCTCGGCGAAGGCGCCGAGATCTCGCCGTCGGCTACCGTCACCGGCCCTGCGGTTATTGGGCCTGGTTGCAAGGTCGAGGCCGGATGTTGGTTGGGTGAGTACACGGTGCTTGGCTCCAACGTGCGTCTGCTCACCGATGTGCACATCGAACGTTCGGTGCTTCACGACAATGTCTACGTCGGCTCAGGGGTTCGCCTGCGTGGGGCAGTAGTCGGCCGCAGTTGCAGCATCCGCTCGAATGTTCGTATCGACGAGGGCGTTGTGTTGGGCGACTCGGTGTTTGTTGGCAGCGGCGCTGTGCTCAACGGCGATGTCAAGGTGTACCCGTTTAAGACCATCGAAGATGGCGCTGTGGTGAACACCAGCATTGTCTGGGAGAGCAAGGGCTCGCGCAGCTTGTTCGGTCGCGACGGTGTCACTGGCTTGGCCAACGTAGACGTCACCCCCGAGTTGGCCGTCAAATTGGCAATGGCTCACGGCACGTCGCTGAAGAAGGGCACCACGGTCGTGATCTCACGCGACTCCAGTCGCGCTGCGCGCATGCTCAAGCGAGCCATCATGGCCGGACTCAATGCGTCTGGAGTCGATGTGCTCGACCTCGAGGTAGCCAGTGTTCCGGTTACACGATTTCTCACCCGCTCGCCACGAGCATTCGCCGGGCTCACCGTGCGTTTGCACCAAGACGACCCGTCGCGCGTCATCGTTCGATTCTTCGACTCGTCGGGTACCGACATCAGCGAAGACGGCCAACGCAAGATCGAGCGGCTGTTCCAACGCGAAGATTTTCGGCGTGTGCTCGCCGAAGAGATCGGCGACATTCAGTTTCCGCCGCGCGCACTCGAGGAGTACACCGTTGCGCTTGAGGCCACGGTGCAAGCCGATGCCATCCGTGACAGCAAGTTCAAGCTCGTGGTCGATTACAGCTTCGGCGCCACTTCGCTGGTGATGCCCACGTTGCTCGGCAAGCTCGGCGCCGACGTACTTGCGGTCAACCCATATGTGTCTACCTCCGACCGTGTTGCCTTCGATCTTGCTGTTGCCAGTGAACGAGTTGGTGGTTTGGTGCGTGCGTCGGGCGCTCACCTCGGTGCCATTATCGATGCCGACGGCGAACGCCTCACGCTCATCGACAACGAGGGGCGAGTGCTGACCCACGACGAAGCCTTGTTGGCCTTCGTCGATCTGGTCTGCGGACACTTGCTCGGCGACGCCATTGCCTTACCGGTGAACATCAGTCAGCAGGCGTCGCGATTGGCCGAGGCCCATGGGGTCAGCGTTGTGCCCACCAAGATCTCAATGGCAGCACTGATGGCAGCGGCGATGGAACCAGCGGTTGGCTTCGCCTCCGATGGTGCGGGTGGCTACATCCTGCCGGGCTTTCTGCCAGCGTTCGATGCTGCGGGTGCGTTGCTCAAGATTCTCGACCTGTTGGCCCGTACCGAACGAACCTTGGCCGAGGTTGTTGCGGGTCTGCCGAAATCACACGTGGTGCACGAAACAGTGGTGACACCGTGGGAACAAAAGGGCTTAGTGATGCGCAGTCTGGTCGAGATGGCCGGACGCGATGTGGTGCTGGTCGACGGTGTCAAGGTGATGCACGACGACGGGTGGGTGCTGGCGTTGCCCGACCCCGAGGAACCCGTTACCCACGTGTGGGCCGAAGGTAACACCGACGCAGACTCACGCCGGCTCGGTCAAGAGTACGCCCGTCGTATCCGTCAGTTGCTTCGCTGATTCGTCATTCTTCTTCAGCTCAGCCTCAAGCAGAGGGTCAGCCTTGCGATTGTTCACAAGGGGGTCTCAAGTTGAGTACCGTGTGGGCTAATGAACGTGCCGGACGAGCTGTTGTACTCGAGTGACCATGAGTGGATCCAGATTTCTGGCAACAGAGCTCGCATGGGAATCACCGACTTTGCGCAAGACGCATTAGGCGACGTTGTGTACGTGCAGGTGCCCGATATTGGTGTCGCAGTCACCCATGGCCAGAGCTTCACCGAGGTCGAGAGCACTAAGTCAGTATCCGATATCTACGCGCCGGTGTCGGGTGTAGTGGTCGAGGTCAACACTGCGCTTGGTTCTGACCCTGCTGCGGTGAACAACGACCCCTACGGCGGTGGATGGATCTGCGTCATCGAGATGTCCGACCCCAGCCAGACGGCACAATTGATCGACGCCGTTTCTTATCGCGCGTTGACCGAAAGCTAAGGTCTGCGCCGTGGCCTACGTGTTCTGTAACGATTGCGGACATAGAAATCGCACCGAGTCAAACTTCTGCTCGGTATGTGGCTCCGCGCTCGATCTCGCATCCGATCACACCATCACGCTGCCCAATGTGGATCCGTTACTCGACGCACCCGGCTCCGCCGACGATGTGCATGTCGATCTCAGTACGGTGCCCCGCGACTGCGGTGTTCTCGTGGTGCGCAGCGGGCCGCAGGCCGGCGACCGTTTCTTGCTCAGAGCGGCTGTCACCCATCTCGGCCGGCATCCCGATAGCGAGATCATGCTCGACGACATCACGGTCTCTCGGCGCCATGCCGAAGTAGAGCGCACAGCTGCGGGGTACGTGTCTCGCGACGCAGGCTCGCTGAACGGAACCTATGTCAACCAGCAGCGCATCGAAGAAGCTTTGTTAAGCCAGGGCGACGAACTCCAGGTCGGCAAATTCCGGCTCGTCTTTTTTGAGCGGGCGCAGTGACCACTATGTCTGAAAATCAGTACCTGTCCATCGGCGAAGTCCTTGGACTGCTGCTCGAGGACTTCCCCGATGTGACGATCTCAAAGATTCGTTTCCTCGAGAGTCAGGGGTTGATCGAGCCAGAGCGCACGCCGTCTGGATATCGCAAGTTTTACGACCACGATGTCGACCTGTTGCGTGCGATTCTGCACGAACAAAAAGAGAACTTTCTGCCGCTCAAGGTCATTCGCGACCGCATCGAATCGGGCACCATCGAAACCGATCCCACCGGCGGCCGCACGCCTCCGAGGGGCATTCGCAATGTCGAAATTCGTGACACCACGGTTCCCGAAGTGCCTCAGCGCGACAGCGTGTTTCGTCGCACCGACGGCGGACCCGAATGGGCCGACGGTAAAGCGTTGATTCCAGGCGACATTGCTGCGCAGACATCGCGTCATCCTTCGGCGCGGCCAGCTACTGGCTCGGTGCCGGTGACACCACTGGCCCCAATTGTGTCGGCGGTACCAACTCCAGCGGCTTCGTCCAGGACGGCCGATGATCCCGCAGCATCGTCCGCCGAGGCGCACGTCTCGACGCCGCCGTTGCTTACTGTGGTGGGCGCACACGAACCTGCAGAGCCGTCACGGCCATCACCCAAGGCTGCAACCAAGCCAGCCCCGCCAGCGGCGCCAGCCAAGCCGGCATCCACAGTTGCGTCAGCTCAGCCAGCTGCGCCAGGCAAAGCTGCTGCCGCAGACCTGCCTGGGCTGCCCTACAGCCGAGACGAGCTGCGTGTGGCTGCCGAGATTACCGAAGAGCAGCTCCGCGAGCTTGATGAGTTCGGCGTTGTTCCGTCACGGGGCTCAGGCGCCGATGCCACCTATCAAGCCGACGCAGTCGAGATTGCCCGCATTGCTGCACGCTTTCTTGAACAGGGCATCGACGCTCGTCATTTGCGCTCATGGCGTCAGGCTGCCGAACGCGAGTCGGCGTTGTTCGAGCAACGCATCATGCCGTTGCTGCGTCAGCGCAACCCGCAGTCCCGTCAGCAGGCGCTGCAGACCCTCAGCGAGCTGGCCGAGTTGGGTAACCAACTGCGCGCCGCGATGATCGAGTCGATGCTGCGTCACCACTTCGACGGGGCCTAAGAAACTCAGCAGTTTCGCCTTTCGCTTGAGTTCGTTCGCACTCGATCGTGAATGCGAGTTACCATCACCCACGTGGATATCGCGATGGAGCTTGTTGAGGTTCGAATCGAGCCTCCCGACAACACCCCGGTTGTATTCCTTCGCGAGCAGTCGGGTCGTCATCGTGGTCTGGCAATCATGATTGGTAACGCCGAGGCGTCATCAATCCATTTTGCGCTCAAGGGTCTCACTGCGCCGCGGCCAATGACCCACGACCTTCTCGTGCAGTTGCTCACGTTGCTCGATGCAACCGTCGATCGCGTCGTTGTCACCGAGATTCGTGAACACACCTACTACGCCACCATCCACCTGCAGACGGCCGCTGGGCTTCGCGAACTGTCGAGTCGGCCATCAGATGGCATGGCTATCGCTACACGCACCGGGGCGCCCATCTACGCGACATCTGACCTGCTCGACGAAGTGGGCCAAGAGCCCGAAGCCGAGCACGCCGAATTGGGTGAGGGCGAAGCCGAGATGATCCTCGATGAGTTCCGCGATTTCATCGAGAACATCAGCCCCGAAGACTTCAGCAGCTGACGCTGTCCCGCGCTGCAGGCGGGTTCGCGCGGTGCGTGAATTTTCGTTTGCGCTCCGCGCGAGAAAGCTTGACGGCGCGCGCGGGGTACCGTACTGTGATCCTCCTTACACGGCCGTAACTACGGTCGTGTGAGCATCATCTTCCCAAGATCACGGAGGCAGCCATGATCGAAGCAGGTTTCAGCGGTACCAAAACGGCCAGCATCGTTGGTATCTCGTATCGTCAACTCGATTACTGGGCACGTACCGGATTGGTGCGACCATCGTTGCTCGACGCGGCTGGCAGCGGTTCGCGTCGCGAGTACTCGTATCGAGATCTTCTCGAACTGCGCGTGATCAAGAATCTGTTAGACGCAGGCATCAAGCTCGCTTCGGTGCGCGAGGTGTTTAGCTACCTGCGCGAGCACGTGAACTCAGATATTGCTTCGGCGCATATCGTCATCAGCGGAACCAACGTGGTGCTGTGCGACGGCGAAGAACTGATCGACGTGCTCAAGAAGGGCCAAGGTGTACTCAACGTGTTGCCGTTGGCTGGCGTGAAGAGCGAGATCGATTCGTCGCTCATCAGCATTGTCGGGCCTCACGCTGTTCCCGAAACGCCCGTAGCGATCTGACCTCGGTGACCGAGCTCAGGTATTCGCCGCTCGATGCGGCGCATCGCGCGCTCGGGGCAAAGATGGTGCCCTTCGGCGGATGGGACATGCCGCTGTCGTATGCCGGCGGAACAATCGAAGAGCATCTTGCGTGCCGGAGCGGTGCGGTCATGTTCGATGTGTCGCATCTCGGCACGGTTCGTGTCACGGGCGCCGACGCCTTCGAGCAATTGCAGCGGGCCTTCACGAACGACCTCGGCAAGATTGCGCCGGGTCGAGCGCAATACACGCATCTGCTCGACGAGACAGATGCATCGGTGCTCGACGACATCATCGTGTGGTGGGTCGAGTCCGAGATCTTCGATGTGATGCCAAACGCTTCGAATACCGACGGCGTTCGTAACGCAATCGGCGGTACCGAAACCACTCAGTCACGCGCCGTGATTGCCGTGCAGGGCCCCGAGGCGCGTGCCCGTTTGGCCGGCGTGTTTCCGGAGGCCGCAGCGGTACAACGATTTTGTGTCGCCACCGTTGTGTGGCAAGGCGTGACCTGCATTGTTGCGGGCACGGGTTACACCGGCGAGGACGGCGTAGAGATTGCAGTTCCTGCCAATGCTGCTGCTGCGCTGTGGCAGCAATTGCTCGACGCTGGCATCACGCCCGCCGGACTTGGAGCACGCGACACGCTTCGCCTCGAAGCAGCATTGCCGTTGCATGGTCACGAGCTTGGGCCAGGTATCACCTCGCTGCAAGCCGGTCTCGGGTGGGTCGTGTCGTGGACCAAGGGTGAGTTCCGTGGCCGTGCTGCGCTGGCAGCCGAGCGAGCCGGGGGAGTGCCCCGACTGTTGCGAGCAATAGCCACTGAAGGTCGTCGCCCACCGCGCGAAGGGTGTGCGGTGATCGTGAATGATCAGCAGATCGGTGTGCTCACGAGTGGCAATTTTTCGCCGGTGCTGCAACACGGAATAGCGCTGGCATTTCTGCCGCCCGACATTACCAACGGCGCTGCGGTGACCATCGATGTTCGCGGCAGCGCACTCGCTGGCACTGTGGTGGCAGCGCCATTCGTCGCAAAACGAACGTAGACCGATAGCCGTCGAGCGGCGGGCTACTTCTTGGCTTGTGAAGCTGTCTTCTTTGCAGGGGCCTTTGTTGCCGGTGCCTTCTTGGCCGGTCCTTTCTTTGCCGCAGCCTTTTTCGTGGCTGGTGCTTTGGTGGTTGCAACTGGCGGTGCCGTCGCTGGCGCTGTGGCAGGGGTCTTAGTCGGCTGTGCTTTGTTTGAGCCGCCTCGCAGCGCCGACAGTGGGCGCAAGCCGAACAAGCTGCCTGCCGACTCGGCCATCTGAGTGAGCGGTTGCAGGCGAGCGGCGAGGTCGCCCAAGGTCTCGACGAAGCCAGAGATTTCGCGTGGCAGGTTGATAAGCCCCGGCGAGCTGAGCATTTCGGCGAGGCGCACGAGGCCGGGCGTCACCTTCTCGACGGGCCCGCTGAGTTGGCTAAACAGTGCGTCGGCAGTCTTGATGCTGCGCGTGACCTGAGGCATGAGTGCTTGAATCGGTTCTTCGACATCGTCGAGCAAACGATTGATGCGCACAGTGACACCGTTCAGTGACTCCATCGTTGCATTGAAGGTTTCGACACCGGTGAGGAAATCGTTGACGCCTCGCTTGAACTGGTCGATGGTCTTGCCGACTGAGGCGAACGGATTAGCTCCGCCGAAAAGCGCGAGCAGATCACCAAGACCGGGTGCAGAAGATTCAGCCATGTGGCAACGGTAACGCATAGCGTCGGCGCGTCATTGAGATGCCGATGCGTGCTTATGTCATCGCGTCGGCGTAGATCTCGAGCGGTGCACACGAGCAGACCAGATGTCGATCGCCAAACGCTGCATCGATTCGCGACACCGGGGGAAAGTACTTGTTGGCGCGCAGCACGGCGAGCGGGTATGCGCCGAACTCGCGGCTGTAGGGCCGGGTCCATTCGCCAAGCAGGTCTTCGCTGGTGTGTGGAGCGTGACGTAGCGGATTGTCATCGGCGGTCCATTCGCCGCTTTCGACGCGCTGGATCTCAGCGCGGATGGCCAGCATTGCGTTGCAGAAGCGGTCGAGTTCGTGCAGCGTTTCGCTCTCGGTGGGTTCGACCATCAGCGTGCCGCTCACCGGAAAGCTCATCGTTGGCGCATGGAAGCCGTAGTCCATGAGACGCTTGGCGACATCGTCGACAGTGACGCCAGTGTTCTTGGTGATGTCGCGCAGATCGAGAATGCACTCGTGGGCTACGAAGCCACGCTCGCCGCGATACAACACAGGAAATGCTGCGTCGAGTCGCTTGGCCAGATAATTGGCGCTGAGGATGGCGGCTGCGGTGGCATCGCGAAGACCAGTGGCACCCATCAGACGGATGTACATCCACGAGATTGGCAAGATGCCCGCTGAGCCGTACATCGTGGCCGAGACGGGGCCGCAGACTTGATCGCGTGGGCCCAACGGATTGCCGGGCAGGAACGGCGTGAGGTGACTACGCACGGCCAAAGGTCCAACGCCAGGGCCGCCGCCGCCGTGCGGAATACAGAACGTCTTGTGCAGATTCAGATGGCTCACGTCGGCGCCGAAGCGGCCGGGCTGGGCGAGGCCGACGAGGGCATTCAAATTGGCGCCGTCGACATACACCTGGCCGCCGCCGTCGTGCACCACTTCGCAGATGTCGCGAATCGCTTCTTCGAACACGCCATGAGTAGACGGGTAGGTGACCATGATCGCGGCGAGACGGTCGCCGGCGGCGAGGGTCTTGGCGCGCAAGTCGACGAGGTCAATGTTGCCGCGTTCGTCGCACGCCACAACCACAACCTGCATGCCAGCCATCACGGCGCTGGCGGCGTTGGTGCCGTGAGCGCTCGACGGAATGAGACACACAGTGCGCTGATGCTGATTGCGGCTTGCGTGATACGCGCGGATGGCTAACAGCCCGGCGAGTTCGCCTTGGCTGCCTGCGTTTGGCTGCAGGCTCACTGCGTCGTAGCCGGTAATGGCAACCAGCATGGTTTCGAGTTGCTCTATCATCGTGCGGTATCCAACGGTGTCGGAGTCGTCGGCATACGGATGAACGTTGGCGAACTGCGGCCATGTGATTGGCATCATCTCGACGGTGGCGTTGAGCTTCATCGTGCACGAGCCAAGCGGAATCATCGTGCGGTCGAGCGCAAGGTCTTTGTCGGCGAGTACCCGAAGGTACCGAAGCATTTCGTGCTCGCTGTGATAGCGGTTGAACACTGCCTGCGGCAGGATCGCATCGGTGCGCCGTGAGTGAAGCGGTATGCCGTCGTGAGCGTTGTGGTGATCATCGATGGTCGATGCGACTCCCAGCACGCTCCACAACGTTTCGATCGTGGCGGTCGTGGTGGTCTCGTCGAAACTGGCACCAACGGTGGTGTCGTCAACCAGCCGCAGCGCGAGCCCAGCTGCCTTGCCGGCGCTGATGATCTGCTGCGCTGAGGCGACCTTTATATGGATCGTGTCGAACCATGAATCGTTTACAAGTGCTACGCCACCAGCCCGTAGGCCGCTGGCGCAGATCGAGGTGAGCCGATGCACGCGTTCGGCAATTCGGCGCAGGCCGTGCGGGCCGTGCCACGACGCATACATGCCAGCGATGTTGGCCAGCAGTGCCTGCGCAGTGCAGATGTTCGATGTCGCCTTCTCTCGACGAATGTGTTGCTCGCGGGTTTGCAGTGCAAGCCGCAACGCAGGTCGGCTGGCGGCGTCTGTGCTGACGCCCACGAGGCGTCCGGGCAAGGCACGTGCATGAGCTTCGTGCGTTGCGATGAACGCAGCATGCGGGCCGCCAAAACCCATTGGAACGCCGAAGCGCTGCGCCGAACCAATCGCAAGGTCGACGCCGAACTGCCCTGGGGGAGTGAGCAGTACGCATGCCAAGAGGTCGGTGGCGGCGGCCACAAGCGCCCCACACTCGCGCGCAGCAGCGATGAGTTCGCGGTGATCGTGGAGCGCACCGCTTGACCCAGGCCACGAGATGAGCGCACCGAAACAACGCTCTTGGTCGAAGTCGGCCGATGGCCCGATGATGAGTTCGATGCCAATTGGCTCAGCGCGTGTGCGCAGCACAGCAATCGTCTGCGGATGTGTGTCCTCGTGTACGAAGAAAGCGTTGCCAGCATGCTTCGACTGGCGCCGGATCATTGTCATCGCTTCGCCCGCAGCGGTGGCCTCGTCGAGCAGCGATGCATTGGCTAACGGGAGTCCGGTGAGTTCGGCCACCATCGTTTGAAAGTTGAGCAGAGCCTCAAGCCGTCCTTGGCTGATCTCGGGTTGATACGGCGTGTACGAGGTGTACCACGCTGGATTCTCCAGCACGTTGCGCAGGATCACCGGGGGAGTCGTGGTGCCGTAGTAACCCATGCCGATGAGGCTGGTGCGCACTACGTTTTGGTCGGCTAAGGCTTGGAGCTCGGCCAGAGCATCGGTAACGCTGGCGCCTTCGGGTAGATCGAGTGGACGGCCCATGCGAATGGAGCCAGGAACGGTGGCGTCGAGTAGTTCATCGATCGAGGTAAGGCCGAGCGTGGCAAGCATGTGATTACGTTCGGCTGTATCGGGTCCGATGTGGCGTCGGGCGAACTCTTGCTCGTCGATCAGTTCGCTGAGAGCGGGACGGGCATGCATGGTGGTCTCCAGACGCGTAGGGGTACTTGTACCCCCGCTGTCACGGAACCTGAGAGCTTCACCGGCGAACCGGTTTTCCCCTTCGGCGAGGTGCGCGCACCTGCTTTCCAGCGTTGCCTATCCACACGGTCCGGGGGCCTGAGAGGTTCCGGGGTGGTTGCTCCTTCGGCGTCGAAACGGACTGGCTGCCCGTGTCGACTCTCCCGCGCGGATGTAGCGGCAACCCGCACGTTAGCCCACGTACAAGGCGCAGTTGACCATCGTTGCGTGGGTCCAGAATCGGGACTTTTGACTCTGTTTCAGCTGGTCTGTGGGGTGCATCGTTGTGGCATGAGCACAACACGAGACCTACGAACTGAAGTGTTGTCGGCCGAACAGTGCTGGACGTTGCTTGAGACACAAGTAGTCGGTCGACTCGGCATCTCGATCATGAATCGACCCGACATCTTCCCGATCAACTATGTCGTCGATCGCCACTCAATAGTTTTTCGATCGGATGAGGGCACCAAGTTGGCTGCAGCCCTGCTGGGGATTGCCGTTGCCTTCGAGGTGGATCATTACGACCCGATGGGTGGCATTGCATGGAGCGTGATGGCGAGAGGCGAGGCAGTGGAGATCGAGGGACTGATCGAACTGTTTAGCGCCGCCGACTTGCCGCTCTTCCCCTGGCAAGCGGCTCCGAAACAACGCTTTGTGCGCATCACACCGCTCGAACTCTCGGGCCGCCGCTTCCGCGTGAATCCGGCAGCGATTGCGGGGCAGGCTGCGTACAACGCCCAGCGCGAGGGCTTCGGGGAAGCGAAGTCGTGACAATGGTCCCTAGCGACTCGATGAGTCGCTAGGTCATGCTGGCCGTATGACCTTCACTCGTGTCGTTGTGCCTGTCGACTTCTCTGAACAGTCGTTGGCCGCTGTAGCCATAGGCCAGGACCTAGCGATACGCGGAGCGGCGAGCTTGCAGCTGCTGACGATTGCGGCTTCGAACATGGTGGCCGATTCACAGGCTGCGCTCGGTGCGTTGAGTACAAGCACCGGGCAGTCAACCTCGTGGCGCGTCATCCCCAGCGACGCCGACCCAGAGATCACGTTGGTGCTTGAGATTCTTGAGGCGGGCGACGACACGTTGTGGTGCCTCGGTTC